>Ga0247727_10003645_pt1 | contig 33736 bp, 25 predicted proteins | sample WisWelCaveWW1625_FD_202498 | JGI IMG/M metagenome (GOLD analysis project Ga0247727, IMG submission 202498) | Biofilm microbial communities from Wishing Well Cave, Virginia, United States - WW16-25 | ecosystem: Environmental > Aquatic > Deep subsurface > Groundwater > Cave microbial mat | place...
GCCTCGCGCAGCGCGCGGGCCAGGTCGCCCGCCTCGTCGGCGGCGGGCGCGTGCGCCAGCAGCGCCGCCAGCAGCGCGAGCACCGCGGCGCTCACGGCCCGGCTCCGCTCCCCAGCGTCAGCACGACCGTCTGGCCCGGCCGCAGCCCGGAGAAGGTCTCGACGCGCCCGCCGGGCCAGCGCACCGTGGCCGCGAAGGATGCGTCACCGGGTACACCCACCAGCAGCGCGGCCGGGTCCTCGACGCCCAGGAAGGAGCTGCCCGCGCGCGCCTCGCCTACCCAGGTGCGCTCGGCGCCGGTCAGCGTGATGCGCGCGCCGGGCGCGCGGGCGGCCGGCGCCAGCACGATGCGCAGCCAGATCCCCGCACGCACCGACTCGTTGAGCAGCAGGCGCGGCGTCGCGTCGAGGCACGCGACCAGCAGGTCCGCGTCGCCGTCGCCGTCCAGGTCCCCCGCGGCGCTGCCGCGGTGCGCGCCCGCCACCTGCAGCGCGGGCCCGGCGCGGTCGGTCGCGTCGCGGAAGCGGCCCGGCGCCACCTGCTCGTACAGCCGGCAGCGCTGGGCGAAGGTGGTGTGGCTGATGCCGCAGCCGTCCACGTGCGGGTAGACGTGGCCGTTGGCCACGAAGAGATCCAGGTCGCCGTCCAGGTCCGCGTCCAGCAGGTTGGCGCCCCACCCGAGGTCGTGGAAGGACGGCCAGCCGAGCCCCGTGCGCGAGCCGTCGTCGAAGAGCAGCGGCTGGCCGGGCCGGCTCTGGTTGCGGAAGGCCGCATTCTGCTCCTGGCTGAAGTTGGTCATGACCAGGTCGAGCTGGCCGTTGCCGTCCAGGTCGCCGGCGGCCACGCCCATGCCGGCCTGCTCCTTGCCCGTGTCGGACAGCGCGCAGCCGGCGGCCAGGCCCTGCTCCGCGAAGCGCGCCGGCGCGTCGGGCGACGGGCCGAGATTGCGGAAGAGGTAGTGCGGCATCGAGTCGTTCGCGACGAACAGGTCGAGCAGTCCGTCGTCGTCCACGTCGGTCCACGTCGCCTGGAAGGCGTAGGCCGGTGCGACCGCGGCGAAGCCCGCCGCCTGCGTGCCCTCGGCGAAGCCGCCCGCGCCGTCGTTGACGAAGTAGCGATCGGCCTGGGGGGCGAGGCCCTTGGGGCCGCAGGGCACCTCGCAGCCCAGCCAGCGGCACGGGCGGCCCGAGGCGATCATCGGGTGCGACAGGTCGTGCGCCAGGTAGTTGGTGACGTACAGGTCCAGGTCGCCGTCCGCGTCCGGGTCGGCGAAGGCGCCGGCCATGCTCCAGTCGTCCACCGCACCGGCCGCGCCGCCGGCGTCCGGCACGGGCGCGAAGCGCGCGTCGCCCGCGTTGCGCAGCAGGCGGTTCGGGCCGAGGTCGGTGAGGTAGACGTCCAGGTCCGCGTCGCCGTCCACGTCGGCCGCGGAGACGCCGAAGCCGAAGCCGCGACCGGTGTCGGCCTGCGGCGCGGGCGCGAAGTGCGCCGTGCCGTCGTTGAGGTACAGCACGTCGGGCTCGGCGGCGGGCTGCCACAGGCCGTCCGGCTGCACCTGCCCGCCGCGCACCTGCCAGGCGTCCAGGTCGCCGTCGCCGTCGGCGTCGAACAGGCCGGCGCCAGGGCCCACGCACTCGATCATGTGCCGCTTGGCTGCGCCAGGCGCACCGCTGCGGTGCGCGACCGAGAGGCCGCTGGCCTGCGCATCGACCTCGCGGAAGTGCAGCGCCGCAACCACGGCTTCGGCCGGCGCCGGACGCCAACCGGAGTCGGCCACCTGCGGAGCCAAGGCGGCGGCGCCAACCGCCGTCCCCAGCAGGGCGGCAGCCACGCACAACGGGCGCCCCGGGTGGCGCGCCCCCGCGCGCCGGCCCGCGACGCGCTCACGCAGGGGTGAGTCGTCCACGGCAGTCGGTGTCCCGTGGCGCACCGCGAACCCGTGGACCGGCGCCCCGAAAGTCGCGCCGGCCCGTCACGGATTTGCCACAGGCCGGACTCTACCCCGAACCGCAGCGGGGAGCCAGACGCGCCGGGGATCCGCGCCATCCTCGAGCGGCTGGAACGGCGTTCGCGGGTGTCATCATGGCGACGCGCGCTGCCCGGTAGCGCGGCTTTCCCTCGACAGGCGCCCCCGGGCGATGGCGTCACGGAAGGACTTGCATGTCCCTCGAGAGCACCCGTCCCGACGGGTACACCGTCTCCACCCACCTGGTCCACGGGCCGGGCCAGAGCGTGAAGTGGGACTTCACGCACCACGTCGTGCCGCCGCTGTCGTCGTCCACCACGTACCGCCTGGACTCCGTGGCGCGCGGCGCCAAGGGCTTCCAGGACTTCGGCGGCCTGGTCACCGACGAGGGCGAGCAGCCGGTCTACATCTACGACCGACTGGACGAGCCGACGCGCTCGATCCTGGAGGGCCAGTTGGCGCAGCTCGAGGGCGGCGAGGCCTGCGTCACGTTCGCGTCGGGCATGGCGGCCATCTCGGCTGCGCTGGGCGTGCTGCTGCGGGCCGGCGACGAGGTCATCGCCCACGACGTGCTGTACGGCTGCACGCACAGCCTGCTGACCAACTGGTTCCCGCGGCTGGGCCTGCTGGCCGTGCGCGCGGACCTCGGCCAGCCCGGAGCGCTGGCGCGGCTGCTGACGCCGGCCACGCGCGCGGTGTACCTGGAGACGCCGGTCAACCCGACGCTGCAGATCCTGGACCTGGGCGCGCTGCGCAAGGCCGTGGACGTCGCCAACCGCGGGCGGCCGCCCGAGCAGCGCGTGCGCATCGTGGTCGACAACACCTTCGCCACGCCCTTCGGGCAGCGGCCGCTGTCGCTGGGCGCGGACATCGTGGTGCACAGCCTGACCAAGAACCTGGGCGGCTTCGGCACCGAGGTGGGCGGCGCGGTGATCTGCTCCAGGGACCTGCACCGCGACCTGGCTCTGTGGCGCAAGGACTTCGGCGCCATCCTCTCGGCCAAGTCGGCCTGGGCCATCCTGGTCTACGGCCTGCCCACGCTGCCGCTGCGCATGAAGCGCCTGCAGTACACGGCCGCGCTGGTGGCCACGTACCTCGAAGGCCACGAGCTGGTGCGCGCCGTGAGCTACCCAGGGCTGCCGTCCTTCCCGCAGCAGGCGCTGGCCAAGCAGCAGATGCGCGACTTCGACGGCGACTTCGCGCCCGGCAGCATGATCGCCTTCCACGTGGACGAGGCGCGCGTGGACCCGGTGCAGTTCCTGGACTGCATCGCAAAGGACAGCTACGCGGTCACGCTGGCCGTCAGCCTCGGGCACACCAAGACGCTCATCGAGAGCCCGGCCTGCATGACGCACTCCAGCTACGGCGGCGGCGCGGCCACGGGCAGGGACGCGGCCATCCGCCTGTCCATCGGGCTCGAGTCGCCCAGCGACATCACGCGCGACCTCGACCGCGCGCTGCGCGCCGTGGCGCGCGCGCCGGTGGCGGCAGGCTGATGGGCGAGCCCTCCGCGCTGGCCGCGGTCTTCCCGCCCCTGCCGCTGTCGGGCCACGAGCTGCTCGACAGCGGCCACGGCGAGAAGCTGGAGCGCTTCGGGCCGCACGTGCTGCGGCGCCCGGACCCGCAGGCCATGTGGGGCCCGGAGCGGCCGGCCGCCGAGTGGGACGCGGCCGATCTGCGCTTCGTGCGCGAGACCGACCGCGGCGGACGCTGGGAGCCGGGCGCGCGCGCGCGCCGGCCGGTGCCCGAGAGTTGGACGCTGGAGCACGGCGGCGCGCGGCTGATCGTGCGGCCCACGCCCTTCAAGCACGTCGGGCTGTTTCCGGAGCAGGCGGCCAACTGGAGCTTCGCGGCGGCGCGCATCGCGGCGCAGCGGCGCGCGGGGGCGGAGCGGCCGGCGCTGCTGAACCTGTTCGCCTACACCGGCGCGGCCACGGTCATGGCCTCGCTGGCCGGCGCCTTCGTCACGCACGTGGACGCCAGCCGGCCGGCGCTGCGCTGGGCGCGCGAGAATGCCGCCGCCTCGGGCCTTGCCGACGACGCCGTGCGCTGGATCGAGGACGACGCCGCGGCCTTCGTGCGCCGCGAGGCGCGCCGTGGCCGGCGCTACGCGGGCATCCTGCTCGACCCGCCGCCCTACGGCCGCGGCCCCGACAACCAGAAGTGGGTCTTCGAGGAACGCATCGCCGAGCTGCTCGCCGGCTGCGGCGCGCTGCTGGACGACGGCCCGGCCTTCCTGGTCCTGTCGTGCTACGCCGTCGGCACATCGCCGCTGGCCTTCCACAACCTGCTCGGCGCGTTGGGCCCGGGGCGGGTCGCGGCCGGCGAGCTGGCCATTCCCCACGCCGGCGGCGAGCGCCTGCTGCCGGCCGGCCTGTGTGGCCGCTGGTGGCGCGCGGATCCGGCAGCGGGCGTATGATCGCGGCGCGGTCGGACCATCTGAGGAGCCCCATGCTTCGCGCGTCGTGCCTCGTCGCCGTCCTCGCCGCGCCGGCCCTCGCCGGTGGCGGAATCCTCACGGTCAACTCCACGCTGGACCTGCCCGACGCGGACGTCTTCGACGGCGTGCCGGACGCCGACCTGGTCGAGCCCGGCGAGCAGATCACGCTGCGCGCGGCGATCATGCAGGCCAACTTCTCGAAGGGCGCCGACACGATCGAGCTGCCCGCAGGCCTCTACAAGCTGGACATCCAAGGCTTCGACGAGGACGCCGGCGCCACGGGCGACCTGGACGTCACGGACGACCTCACGATCTCCGGCGAGGGACCGTTGGCCACGATCGTGGACGGCAAGCAGGCCAGGGATCGCGTCTTCGACGTGGTCGGAGGCACACTCGTGACGTTCGAGGACTTCACGATCGCGCGCGGCGCCGCGCCGACCAAGAACGTGGACGACCAGCGCGGCGGCGGCATCCGCAACGAAGGCGACCTGACGCTGCGCGGCATGGTCATCGCCAGGTGCAGGACAGGCGACGCCGACGCCGGCGGGCTGTCCCACTCGGATGGCGCCCTGCTGGTCGAGGACTCGGTCTTCCTCAAGAACAAGTCCAAGGACGACGGCGCCGGGGTGGACATGTCCAGCGGCAACGGCGTGTTCACGCGCGTCAGCTTCGTCAAGAACAAGGCCAAGGGCGCCGGCGGCGCCCTGGAGACTTCGCCGGCGACCGCGGCCTTCGAGAGCTGCACTTTCAGCGCCAACAAGTCGGGCGCCGGCGGCGGCGCGCTGAGCATCAAGAACGGCTCCAGCGTGACGCTGCTGAACTGCACCTTGGCGAAGAACAAGGCCAAGGTTGGCAGCGGCCTCCTCGAGACCCCCGACGACGTCTTGAGCAACACGATCGAGCTGGCCAATTGCATCGTGGCCAACAAGGCGACCACCAACTACGCCGGCGACGGCCTGACCTCGCTGGGCGGCAACCTGGACAGCGGCACCACCTGCGGCTTCGGCGCCGCCGGCGACATCGAGGGCCAGGACCCGCGGCTGGAGAAGCTGTCGGCCGTGCCGGGCGAGCTGCCGGTGCACCGGCTGAAGTCGGACAGCCCCTGCATCGACGCGGCCGACGACGGAACGTGCCCCGCGACCGACCAGCTCGGCCAGGCGCGCGTCGATGTCCCCGGTGTCGGGACGACGGTCTGCGACAGCGGCTCGATGGAGTTCCAGCCGGAGCCCTGAGCCTCCAAGGGCGGTCCGCGGGCTGTTGGCCGGCCGGTCAGGCGCAGCGGGGTGGTAGCGGAGGACGGACTCGAACCGTCGACAACCGGCTTATGAAGCCGGTGCTCTAACCAACTGAGCTACTCCGCCAGCGCGACCTGCGAGGCGGCCGCGAAGGGGCAAACGATACCGGAGCCAGCCCGGGCCCGAACAGCGCGAGACAAGGCGCCAACGACAGTCCAGCGCGCGAAGCCCGACTTTCCCACAACTTCTCCACCGGGGATCCGCCCTGCCTTGGCCGCCGGGCCCTCGGGACGCACTTTCGTGCATGAAAAACCTCGCGCGAGGCCACCTTGCAGGTGGCGAAGGCGTCATCAAGATTTCCTGCTGCCCCTGTGCAAGGCGCGGCCTGCAACGCTAGTCTATGGCCCGTTCGGCTGGGTTCCTGGAACGCCGCAAATCGAACTGCCCGACGATGGCGGCCGACCGGTGACCACTCAAGCAGCAGGACAAGTTGTGAATATTCATTCAGCCGAGGTTGCGCCGTGACGGTGCGTAAAAACCTCCTCCCCCTTTCCCGAAAGATCCTCGGCTGAATGATCTTCACCCGCCCGCGTGCGCCAGCGGGTGCGCGCGCCGGTGGGTGGCCGCGATGGCCACCGCCAGGGCATCCGTCGCGTCGGCCGACAGCCGCGCCTCAGCCAGCCTTCCCCGCGCCTGCGCGCCCAACAGCACGCCCACCATGTGGGCCACCTGCTCCTTGGTGGCCGCGCCGCGCCCCGTCACGGCCTTCTTCACCTCGGCGGGCGTGATCTCCAGCACCGGCACGCCGCGCGCACCGGCCGCAGCGAGGATGGCCCCGCGCGCCTGCCCCAGCGTGACCAGCGCACGCACGTTGGGGCCGTGGAAGACCGTCTCGATGGCCACGGCCTCGGGCGCGTACAGTGCCAGGATGCGCGACAGCTCCGCGTGCAACGTGGCCAGCCGCGCCGGCAGCGGCTCACCCGCTCCGGGCCGCACGACGCCCACGTCGACCACGCGCAGCGAGCTGCCCTCCTGCGCCACCACGCCCCAGCCGGTACGCAGCGAGCCGGGGTCGATGCCGAGCAGGACCATGCGCGCAGGATACAGCCGGCGGGAGCGGACCGGACGTGGCGGCTGAGCGCGCGGGCCTGGTGATCGTGGCCGCCGGCGCGGGGCAGCGCCTCGGCGCCGGCCGCCCCAAGGCCCTGGTCCCGCTGGGCGGGCGACCGCTGGTCGAGCACGCCCTCGCGCGGCTGGCCGCGCTTCCCTGGCTCGACCCGCTGGTGGTGGTCGGCCCGGCGGCGCAGCGCGCCGAGCTGGCCGCGCTGCTGGCGCGCCAGCCGCGCGCGGTCCTGCTGGTCGACGGCGGCGATCGCCGTCAGGACTCGGTGCTGGCCGGCGTGCGCGCCGTGCCCGCCGACCGCGATTGCGTGCTGGTGCACGACGCCGCGCGCCCCTTCGTGCCCATCGAACCGCTGGCCGAGCTGGCCGCCGCGGCACGCCGCCTGGGCGCCGCGCTGCTGGCCGTGCCCGTCCCCGACACGCTCAAGCAGGCCCGCGCCGACGATCCGGGCCTGTGCGCCGGCACCGTCCCGCGCGAGCGGCTGCGGGCGGCCCAGACCCCGCAGGCCTTCCGCCGCGCCCTGCTGGTCGAGCTGCTGGAGCGGGCCGACCGCGAGGGCCGCTCGGTCACGGACGAGGCCGCGCTCTTCGAAGCGGCTGGACTCTCCGTCGGGTTCGTGGAAGGATCGGCGCGCAACTTCAAGATCACGACGGCCCAGGACCTCGACCTGGCCGAGGCCCTGCTGGCCGCCGCGACGCAGCGCGAGAAAGGAACCTGAGCATGCCGGCATCCAACCTGGCCATCGGGACGAGCGTGGACGTGCACCGTTTCAAGGAGGGCAAGGGCCTCGTGCTGGGCGGCGTGAAGCTGCCGTTCGGCAAGTCCTTCGAGGCCCACTCCGACGGCGATGTCCTGATGCACGCCATCCTGGACGCCGTGCTCTCCGCGGCCGATGAGCCGGACCTCGGCACGCTGTTCCCGGACACCGACGAGCAGAACCGCGACCGCAGCAGCGTCGAGATGGCGCGCGAGGTCGCGCGGCGCCTCCGGGTGTCGGGCGCGCGCATCCTGTCCATCGACTCCGTGATCATCTGCGAGCAACCCAAGATCGCGCCCTTGCGCGGCCAGCTGCGCGAATCCGTGGCCGCCGCGCTGGACATCGAGGTCGCGCAGATCAACGTCAAGGGCAAGACCTACGAGCACATGGGCCCCATCGGCGAGGGCCAGTGCATCGAGGCACGCGCCGTGGCGCTGGTCGAGCGGCGGCCCAAGATCAGCTAGTCGCCGGGGGCGCTGCGGCCGTCGGCCCGGTCCACGGACGCGGGCGGGATGTCCCAGCGGCAGGCGTGCCGGTCCTCCACGTCGTCAGTTGCGCAGCGATTCGCAGAAGCGCGTGACCAGGTCGGCCTGACGGCGCAGGTCGAAGCGGCGCAACGCGGACTCGCGCGCGCCGTGGCGCAGGGCTTCGAGCCGCGACGGGTCCGCGAGCAGCAGGCCGAGACCCTGCTCGAGGCCCTGCGCACTCTCCTCCACCACCAGGCCGGAGACGCCCTCCTCGACGATCTCGGGCAGCGGCGGGCGCGGAGCGACCACCGCCGCGAGGCCGCAGGCGAGCTGTTCGCGCAGCGCGCGGCAGGTGCCGTCGCTGCCGGGCACGAGGTACAGGCACGCGTCGAGCGCGCACAGCGCGGCCGGGTAGTCGTCGCCCGACAGGTAGCCGGTCGAGAGCACCGCGTCGTGCAGGCCGAGATCGCGCACCGGCTGCAGCAGCAGCTCCTCGATGCGCGTGCCGCGGCCGATGACCACCAGGCGCAGCTCCGGGTGCCGCGGCTGGAGGCGCTGCATGGCCTCCAGCAGGATCTCGAAGCGCCGGTGCGACTGCACGCGCGCGACCAGGCCCACGGCCACGTGTCCGGGGAGCAGCCCGAGGCGCGCGCGGGCGGCGGCGCGGTCGTGGCGCGCCGGGTCGAAGCGCACGAGGTCGACGCCGCCCTCGATGACCTCCAGCGGCACGTCGCGGCCGTCGACGCGCAGGGCGCCGGGCGTGCCGCCCCAGCCCTGCAGCGTGGCGCGCTGGGCGCCGCGCGTGACCAGCACCAGCCCGTCCAGCGCGCGCGCGGCCACGCGTCGCAGCCGCAGCGTGCACGGCAGGCCGCCGGCGTCGTAGGCCGTGCGCACCAGCCGCCCGATGCCCGTGCGCGAGACGGCCGCCGCGCCGATGCGGTGGTCGTTGTCCAGGTGGCAGTGCACGATGTCCGGCCGGAACTCCTCGAGCAGGGCCTCCAACCGCCCCACGTCCGCGCGGTTGGCCAGCAGCCGCGCGTGCTTGGAGAGCCGGAAGCCAGCGCGCGTCGGCACCTCGCGCGCCTGCACGTGCGGCAGGATGCGCGACGGCTGGCCGTCGGGCGAGCTGCCCGGCACGAACAGCACCTCGTGCTCGCGTGCCTGCCACCAGGCCACGTTCAGCGCCGGCTCGGCCGGGCCGGTCCACTTCCAGTTGGCGAAGAGGTGCAGGATGCGCACGCGCGCCGGGCCTCGCGGGGACGGGGCCGCACTCTAGCGGCGCGCCAGCCCCCCATGAAGCCCGGCCTTCAGGGGACCGCGAGCTCCTCGACGGCAAGCGCCGCTCCCGCGCGCGCCCGCGCCCGGCGCACGATCGGTCCGCGCAGGCCGGGACAGGCCGCCACGCGGTCCGGAGTCCCCAAGTCCGACCAGCCGCACCAGGGCACGGGCAGCACGCGCGCCTCGTCCGCGCAGGTCTCGAGCACGTCGCGGCTGAAATCGAAGGTCGGCAGGCGCTCGTACAGCCGGCGCAGCGCGACGCTGCCGCTCGACGCGTCCTGAGGCATCACGGCCCGGAAGGCCGCCAGCAGCGCCGGCAGCGCGCGGTCGAAGCAGCCCAGCAGCGCCGGACCCGCGGCCGCGAGCATGAAGCTGCTCCACACCGCGCCCTGCTCCAGCAGCGCCACCGCGCGCACCCGGTCGGGCTTCTCGACGAAGGCCCGGATGCGACGCGTGGCCTCCAGCTCGGGGCCCGGGACGATCCAGCCGTAGCTGCAGTCCGGCCGATCGGGCTGGATGCCGAGCAGCACCAGGCGACCGCCGTGCACGCGCGAGGCGGCCGTGGCCGCGCGCAGCGAGCGCGCCAGCAGCGCCTCGTCGGCGACGTGGTGATCGCTCGGAAGCACGACCAACTGCGCGCCTGGATCCTGCCGCAGCACGTGCAGCACCGGCAGCAGCAGCCCCGCCGCGGTGCCGCGCGACAGCGGTTGGACGAGCACGTTGCCGGCCGGCAGGTGCGCCAGCTCGCTGGCCCACCAGCGCGCGTGCTCCTCGGCCACGACCACCAGTTGCCGCCCGGCCGGTGCCAGCCGGCTGGCTCGCTCCAGCGTCGCGCGCAGCAGCGTGCGCCGCCCGTCGAAGCTGCAGTACTGCTTGGGCACGGGGAGGCCCGTCTCGTCACGCGTCAGGTCCGCGAGGCGCGCGCCCGAGCCACCCGCCAGGACGATGACCCAGACCTGGTCGGAGCGGCGACCAACCGTCGCGCCCGCTCCGATCAGCTCGCGCGCGCGCCTGGTCGTGGTCGGCATGGTCAATCCTCCTGGGACCGGCGGGCGTCGGCCGTTTCGCGTGCGTCGGTCGCGCGCCCGGGCCTGGTGTCGGCACGGAGCCGCCCCGAGGATGAGGGCAGCATGTCGCGTGCCGAAGGGGGTGCGCGCTGGAGACCAGTGGCGAACAAGGCTGTTGACTCGCGCCGCCCCGCCCAGATGCGCGCTGCCGTCTGCATGCAGGTTTTTCCGGGGGCGGTGCGCAAAAGTCGAAACGCCGGCCCGGCATGGCGGGCGCGGCAGGGAGCGCGTGCCACCAGGCGCCGGATGCTGCGCCCGGCCCATCGCCCCTTGCACGCCTCGCCGCACGGCCCGTAACCTGCTCGCGCCGGCACGGGGCCCGCGGGCTCCGCGCCGTCCGTGCGGGTGTAACTCAGTTGGTAGAGTGTCAGCTTCCCAAGCTGGATGTCGCGGGTTCGAAGCCCGTCACCCGCTCCATGTCAGGCAAGGATGCCGGCCAAGGGCCGCCCCGCAGGGTGCGCGGTCGCACGTCGCCCTCGCCGTGGGCCGATCGCTATCCTGCACGGCTCGGCGCCGGCAACCCGCACGCGCCGCTGGAGACCCCGCATGCTGGCCCCCGCTCGCTCCTCCCGGCTGCTGTCCGGCCTGCTGCTGACCACCTTGGCCTGCTCGGGGCCCGCGACCAGGGCGACCCCGCCGCTGCCGTCCGATCCGTGGAGCCCGCAGGCGGTCGAGCTGCTGCGCAGCGTTGACGCCGTGGCCATGTCGCCGGACGGCAGCCGCGTGGCCTGCAGCGTGCTGCAGCCCCGCCGCGCGGGCGTGGACGAGGACGGCGCGCCGTGGAGCGAGCTGCACGTGCTGGACGTGGCCTCCGGCAACTCGCGGACGCTGCTGGCCAGCCCGCTCAACGTCGGCCGCATCGCGTGGATGCCGGACGGCCGATCGGTGGCCTTCCTGGCCAAGCTGGAGGGCGACAAGGAGGCGGCGCTGCACGTCGTCTCGGCGAACGGCGGCGAGCCGCGCCTGCTCGTGGCGCTGGAGACGGCGATCGGGTCCTTCTCGCTCTCGCCCGACGGCTCGCAGGTGGCGCTGGTGGCGCCCGAACCCGCGTCGGCCGCGCGCAAGGAGCGCGAGACGCTGGGCTTCAAGCAGCAGATCTACGAGGAGGACGCGCCTTTCGCGCGCGTGTGGATCGCGAACACCTCGGGCGACGCCGCGCCGCGACAGTTGCCGGTGGAGGGCCACGTGCACCAGGCGCACTGGAGCCCGGTCGACGGGCGCCTCGCCCTGGCCGTGGCGCCCACGCCGCGGGTCGACGACGACCTCATGCGCACACGCGTGAGCGTCGTGGACGTGCGCGACGGCCGCCTGCTGCAGCGCATCGACAACCCCGGCAAGCTGGGCGCCGTCGCCTGGAGCCCGGACGGCCGCTGGGTCGGGCTGATCACCGCCGCCGACCTCAACGACCCCAGCGCCGGCCGTTTCGAGCTGTGGAACAGCGGCCTCGACCAGGCGCTGCCGTCCAGCATCTCGCCCCTCGGCCCCGACGGCCTGGCCGACGCGCGCGCCTTGGCTTTCGAGGGCCCGGGCACGGCGCTGCTGGTGCTGCACCGCGGCGTCGAGTCGTCCCTGGAGCGCGTGCGCTTCTGGAACCCGTCGGGCGGCACGCTGGGCACAAGCGAGGTGCTGGTGCGCGAGGGCACGGCCATCTTCACCGCGATCTCCGCCTCGCGCGACGCGGGCGTCTTGGCGCTCGCCGGCCACACGCCACGGCATCCGTCCGAGCTGTTCACGCTGCGCCGCGGCGGCGCCGCCGAGCGTCGCACGACCAGCAACGCCGCGCTCGAAGAGGCGCCGTTCGCGCGGCAGGAGATCGTGCGCCACGCCGCACGCGACGGCCTGCAGCTCGAGGGCCTCCTCATCCGGCCAGCCAACGAGCAGCCCGGCCAGCGCTACCCGCTGATCCTCTCGGTGCACGGCGGCCCCGAGGCGCACGAGTCCAACGGCTGGCTCACCAGCTACAGCCGCCCCGGCCAAATGGCCGCCGCGCTCGGCTACGCGGTCTTCTACCCCAACTACCGCGGCAGCACCGGCCGCGGCGTGGCCTTCAGCAAGCTGGGCCAAGGCGACGCGGCCGGGCGCGAGTTCGACGACCTGGTGGACGCCGTCGACCACCTGGTGGCCAGCGGCCTGGTGGACCCGGCGCGCGTGGGCATCACCGGCGGCTCGTACGGCGGCTACGCCACGGCCTGGTGCGCCACGCGCTTCAGCGAGCGCTTCGCGGCCGGCGTCATGTTCGTGGGCATCGGCGACAAGCTCTCCAAGGTCGGCACCACGGACATCCCCGACGAGGACTACTTCGTGCACTCGCTGAAGCGGCCGTGGGAGGCGCCGGAGTTCTACCTCGAGCGCTCGCCGGTCACGTACGCCGACCGCTGCCGCACGCCGCTGCTGATCCTGGCCGGCAAGGACGACCCGCGCGTGGACCCGGGCCAGTCGCGCAGCATGTACCGGCACCTCAAGCTGCGCGGCCAGGCGCCGGTGCGCCTGGTGCTCTACCCGGGCGAGGGCCACGGCAATCGCAAGGCGGCCTCGCGCCTGGACTACGCGCTGCGCATGCTCCAGTGGTTCGAGCACTACCTGCAGGGGCCGGGCGGCGAGATGCCGGCGTGGGAGGTCGAGTACGGGGCGGACGCCGAGGTGTCGCACAGGGCGTGACGCGGCGCGTCGGAGCCCCCGGGCGACTGCGCCCTTCGCAGGACGCCCCGCGTGCACTAGATTGACCGGCGTCCCGTCTGCGCTCACGGAGGATCCCGCATGTCCGCGCTGCTGCTGGCCGTGCTGCTCTCGCTCCCGCTCCAGGACAAGCCCGCGGAGGCCGCACCGCCCGACCCCGAGCGCGTCAAGGAGGCGGTCGCCGCCCTCGAGCTGGCGCAGAAGTCCGGCGACCCCGCGACGCTGCTGGCCGCGCTGGAGGAGGCGCGCGACGTGGCCGCGCCCGAGGTCGTGGACGGCGTGGCCAAGGCGCTCAAGCACAAGGAGCGCGAAGTGCGCCTGGCCGCCACCGAGGTGCTGCGCTTCCTCCAGCACGTGGACGCGGCCGAGGCGCTGGAGCGCCACCTCGCGCGCGAGAAGAAGGCGCTCAAGGACGACGCCCAGTTCCACGCGCTGCTGCTGCGCGCCCTGGCCCAGCACGGCCTCGAGCGCAGCATCGAGGTGCTCTCCGACGACGTCTGGTCCGCGACCGACCACCGCGTGATCCGCGCGCGGCTGCTGGGCCTGGCCAACATCCGCAGCGACGCGGCGCTCAAGGCCGTCATGGGCCTCACCACCCAGGCCGGCAAGCACAAGGTGGAGCCGTACATGGCGGACGTGCGCACGTCGCTGGCCGTGCTGACCGGCGAGGACCACGGCGAGGTGCTGGACGCCTGGTGGAAGTGGTGGAACGACTCGGGCAAGCAGAGCCACGTCGCGCCCGCCGTGCCGGCCAAGCTGCCGCGCGAGGTCGAGATGCGCTGGAGGGCCTTCTGGAAGGACAAGACCCCCGGCGGCGAGGCGCCCGAGGAGCCGGGCGGCGGTCGCTGACAGGGGCGCTTCAGCCCGAGGGCCGCCAACTCCGCGTGCGTTCGACGCGCGCGACGCGCAGTTCGAAGCCCGCGTACCACGCCTCGCGGCCGCGCGCCTGCACCGGCAGGTGCTCCGCGTGCGCCCGCCACGCCAGCGCATCCGCCTCGCTGCGCCAGTAGCTGACCGTGATGCCGAAGCCGTCCGCCCCGCGCGCGGACTCGACGCCCAGGAAGCCGGGCTGGACGCGGGCCAGCTCCAGCATGCGGTCGGAGGCGGCGGCGTAGCCCGCGTCGCCCGGAGTGCGCTGGGTGCTGAAGATCACGGCCACGTAGGGCGGGTCGGGCGTGCTGGCGAGCGACGGATCGGCCACGTCGGGATCCTCGCACGGCGGGCGCGCGGGGTCACCTGCCTGGCGGTCCGGCGGGTGATTGGGCGCCAGGTTGCCGGGTCGCCGATTCCGGCCGATACTTCGGCTCCCCAGGGACTCCGCCCCCGTGAAGCCCACCCTCGCCGCCCTCGCCCTGCTGTGCCTCGCGGCGCCGACGCGCGCGCAGGACAACGTGCTGGTCGTCATCGCCGACGACCTCGGCGTCGACCGGGTGGGCGCCTACACCGAGCACCCGGACCCGGGCCACACGCCGCGCATCGACCAGCTCGCGGCGCAGGGCGTGCTGTTCCGCAACGCGTGGTCCTCGCCCTTCTGCTCGCCCACGCGCGCCGGCGTGCTGACCGGGCGGCACAACTTCCGCACGGGCATCGGCCAGCCGGTCGGCTACGACCTCGCGGGTGGGTACGCGCTGTCCGTGCGCGAGACGCTGCTGCCGGAGGTGCTGGCTCACGCGGCCGTGCCGTGGCACAGCGTGGCGCTGGGCAAGTGGCACCTGGCCGCCGTGAACCAGGGCGGGCTGCTGCACCCGCTGCTGTCGGGCTTCGACGCGCACGTCGGCACCATGACCAGCGTCGGCTCCGCGCCCAGCAACGGCACCTACTTCTCCTTCGAGAAGAACGTGAACGGCAAGCTGGTCCACGTCGACGGCTACGCGACCACCGACACCACGGACGACGCCATCCGCCTGCTCGACGCGACTCCGGAGCCGTGGTTCGCGTGGCTGGCCTACAACGCGCCGCACGTCCCGCTGCACAAGCCGCCGCAGGAGCTGCACTCGTACGACCTGCAGGGTCCGCCGCAGCTGACGGCCGGGAAGCACCAGCGCGCGGCCGTCGAGGCGCTGGACACGGAGCTCGGCCGCCTGCTCGACGCGCTCGACCCGGCCGTGCTGGCGCGCACGACCATCGTCTTCCTGGGCGACAACGGCACCGACGACATCGCCACGGACGCGCCCTTCCTGCCCGACCACGCCAAGGGCACGGTCTACGAGGGCGGCGTCAACGTGCCGCTGATCGTGGCCGGCCCGCGCGTGGCGCACCCCGGCAGCGAGTGCGGCGCGCTGGTGCAGACGCTGGACCTGTTCGCGACCGTCGCGGAGATCGCCGGCGTCGATCCGGCGGCCGTCGTGCCCCCGGGAACGCAACTGGATGCGCTGAGCCTGCTGCCCTACCTCGCGCAACCCGAGCGGCCCTCGCTGCGCCGCTGGGTCTACACCGAGACCTTCCTCCCCAACGGGCCGGGCCCGTGGATCTCGCACGACCGCGCGATCCGCGAGGCGCGCTTCAAGCTCCTGAGGCGGACCGGTCTCCCGGACGAGTTCTACGACCTGCTGGCCGACCCGTTCGAGCAGGTCAACCTGCTGGGCGGACCACTCACGCGCCAGCAGACGGCGATCCACGCCGCGCTGGACAAGGCCCTCGACGGGATGTTGCCGCCTCCTTGAGGCGCGTACCGCGGTGGGGACCTGGACTTGTCGCGGCAACAGGCCCTGAGCACCCAGGCCCTGCCGGGTCGCATGCACCGGAGACCCGCGCAGGTGCCGCCGCCGGCTATCCTCGCCGCGTGCCCAGCACTCCGCTGCCCGTCGACGCGATCGTTGCCGAGCTGCTCGCCGCCCTGAGATCCCACGGCTCGGCCGTCCTGCGCGCGCCCACCGGCTCGGGCAAGACCACGCGCGTGCCGCCTGCGCTGCTGGACGCGCTGGCCGCGCGCGGCGGCGCGGCGCGTGACGTGCTCGTGCTGCAGCCGCGGCGCCTGGCCGCGCGCGCGGCCGCGCGGCGCATCGCCGAGGAGCGCGGCGTGCGCCTGGGCGACGAGGTGGGCTACGCCGTGCGCTTCGACCGCCGCGCAGGCCCGCGCACGCGGTTGCTGGTGCTGACCGAGGGCCTGCTGGTGCGCATGCTGCAGGAGGACCCGTTCCTCGCGCGTGCCGGCGCCGTCGTGCTGGACGAGTTCCACGAGCGCCACCTCGACAGCGACCTCTCGCTGGCGCTGCTGCGGCGCGTGCAAGCGGCGCGGCCGGATCTGTGGCTGGTGGCCATGTCCGCCAGCGACCTGGGGCCCGCCTTGCCGGCCTTCCTCGGCGGCGCGCCGCTGGTGAGCTGCGAGGGGCGCCTGTTCCCCATCGAGCAGCGCTGGCGGCGCAGCGAGCGCGACGAGGCGCTCCCGCGCGCCGTGGCCGCCGGCCTGGCCGACGCGCTGGCCGCCACGCCGGGCGACGTGCTGGTCTTCCTGCCGGGCGTGGGCGAGATCCGGCGCTGCGTCGAGGACCTCGCGCCGCTGGCCGCGCGCGCCGGCGTGGCGCTGGTCGAGCTGTACGGCGACCTGCCGCCCGAGCGCCAGGACGAGGCCCTGCGCGCGGGGCCGCGGCGGCGCGTGATCCTCTCCACCAACGTGGCCGAGACGTCCGTCACGGTGGAGGGCGTGACGGGCGTGGTCGACACGGGGCTGCAGCGCCAGTTGCGCTTCGACCCGGCCGTGGGGCTCGACCGCCTCGAGCTGCTGCCCATCTCGCGCGCCGCGGCCGAGCAGCGCGCCGGTCGCGCGGGCCGCACCGCGCCCGGCGTCTGCGTGCGCCTGTGGAGCGAGCTGGAGCACCGCGCGCGCGCGGCGGCCGAGGAGCCCGAGGTGCTGCGCGTGGACCTCGCCGGCCCGGTCCTGCAACTGCTGGACTGGGGCGAGCGCGACGTGCACGCCTTTCCCTGGCTGCAGGCCCCGCCGCCCACCGCCCTGGACGAGGCGCTGGCGTTGCTGGCGCGCCTCGGCGCGACGGACGCGCGTGGCCTGACGGCGGCCGGCCGCGCCATGGCGCGCCTGCCGGTGCACCCGCGGCTGGCGCGTTTGCTGCTGGAGGGCGAGCGTCTGGGCGCCGCGCCGGACGCCGCGCTGGCCGCGGCGCTGCTGGCCGAGCGCGATCCGTTCCTGCGCGGACGCGAGCCGCCGCACGCGCGCCGCGCCACGCACGCGTCGGCCTGCGACGTCGCCGACCGCGTGGCCGCGCTGGGCGACTTCGAGGCGCGCGCCTCGCGGCACTCCGAGCTGGGCGAGCTGCACGTGGCCGGCGCGCGCGCCGTGCTGCGCGCGCGCGACCAGTTGCTGGGGCTGCTGCGCGAGGCCCGCGGCGGCCCGGCCGCGCATCCCGTCGCCGCACCCGCCGAGGCCCTCGGCCGCGCGCTGCTGGCCGCCTTCCCCGACCGCCTGTGCCGCCGCCGCGAGCCGGGCAGCCCGCGCGCCGTCATGGTCGGCGGCCGCGGCGTGGCGCTCGACCCGCGCAGCGCCGTGCGCGACGCGCCGCTGTTCCTGGCGCTGGACCTCGACGCGCGCCCGGGCGGCGACGCCCTGGCGCGCCTGGCCACCGAGCTGCGCCGCGGGTGGCTCGACCCGGCGCGCCTCGTGACGCGCACCGAGGCCGCCTTCGACTCGCGCGCGCTGCGCGTGGCCGCCGTGCGTCGCGTGCTGTTCGAGGACCTGGCGCTGGAGGAGTCGCCCGCCGCGCTGCCCGACGCGCAGCAGGTGGCCGCGTGCCTCGCGACCGCCGCAGCCGAGCGCCTCGACGAGGCCTTGCCGCTGCGCGACCCCGAGGCCGTGGCCTTCCTCGCGCGCCTGCGCTGGCTGGCGGCGCAAAGGCCCGAGCTGGAGCTGCCGACCTTCGACGAGGCCCGGTTGCGCGCGCTGCTGCCCGCACTGTGCGCCGGCTGCCGCTCCTTCGAGGATCTTCAGCGCCTGCCGCTGGCCGAGCGCCTGCGCGACGCGCTGGCGCCGCCGCAACGCGCCGCGATCGAGCGCCTCGCGCCCGAGCGGCTGGCGCTGGCCAGCGGCAGCCACGTGCGCCTCGACTACGACCCGGCCCGCGCGCCGGTGCTGGCCGTGCGCATGCAGGAGCTGTTCGGCCAGCGCGAGACGCCGCGCGTGCTGGGCGGGCAGGTCAAGGTGCTGCTGCACCTGCTGGCGCCCAACGGCCACCCCGAGCAGGTCACCGACGACCTGTCCAGCTTCTGGGCCAACGTCTACCCGCAGGCGCGGCGCGAGCTCATGCGCCGCTATCCGCGACACGCTTGGCCGGCGGACCCGCTGACGGCCGCGCCGCAGCGCAAGCCGCGGCCGCGCGCGCGCTGAGCGGCGGCCGGCCGCGACCGGGTGGTAGGATCGCCGGACCTTCCCTCCCCCGCCGCCCGGGACGTACCGTGAGCCGACCTGCCGTCGATGTCCGCGCCAGCCACCTGATTCCCGACTGCCAGGCACGCCCGGGCGACGACCCCATCTTCGCGCTCAACGCCGAGGCCGTGCGGCGCGCGCGCGCTGGCGAGTCCGTGATCAACGCCACGCTGGGCGCGCTGATGGAGGACGACGGGCGCCTGGCCGTGATGCCGGTGGTCTTCGAGGCGCTGGCCGCCGTACCGCCCGAGCGTGGCGCGGCCTACGCCCAGATCGCCGGCGACGCGCCCTTCCTTCAAGCGGTCGTGGCCGACCTGTTCGGGGCCGGCCCGCTGGCGCAGCAGTCCGTGGCCGCGGCCACACCCGGCGGCACCGGCGCGCTGCACCACGCGGTGACCAGCTTCCTGCAGCCCGGCGAGGCGCTGCTGACCACCTCCTTCTTCTGGGGCCCGTACCAGACCATCGCGCAGCACACGCGGCGGCGTGTCGAGACCTTTCCGATGTTCGGCGCGGACGGGCGCCTGGACGTGGCGGGCTTCGAGCAGACGCTGGGCGGGCAGATCGACAGGCAGGGGCGCGCGCTGGTGGTGCTGAACAGCCCGTGCCACAACCCCACCGGCTACGCGCTGGACGGCGCCGAGTGGCAGGCCGTCGCGCGCGTGCTGCGCGCGGCCGCGACGCGCGGGCCGGTGACGCTGTGCGTCGATTTCGCCTACGCGCGCTTCGACATCGGCGACCCCCTGGCCTGGGTGCGCCACGTCGAGCCGGCGCTGGGCGAGGTGCTGCTGCTGGTGGCCTGGTCGGCCAGCAAGGCCTTCGCGCAGTACGGCGCGCGCGTCGGCGCGCTGGTGGCCACGCACCCCGACCCGGCCGAGCGCGGCCGCATCGCGCAGGCGCTGTCCTTCGCCTGCCGCGGCACGTGGAGCAACTGCAACCACCTCGGCATGCTGGCCATCACGGAGCTGCTGCGCGACCCGGCCCTGCGCGCGCGCGCCGACCGCGAGCGCGAGCGCCTGCGCGCGCTGCTGGGCCAGCGCGTGGCCGCCTTCAACGACGAGGCGCGCCGCGCCGGCCTGCGCCACCCGCGCTACGAGGGCGGCTTCTTCGTGACCGTCTTCGCGCCCGACGCCGAGCGCACGGCCGCGCGCCTGCGCGAGCGGGGCGTGTTCGTGGTGCCGCTGGCGGGCGCGGTGCGCGTGGCCCTGTGCAGCACGCCCGTGGGTGACGTGCCGCGGCTGGTGCGGGAGCTGGCGGCGGCGGTCTGAGGGATCGGGAGACGCCGGCGGCACGGTAGACTGTCGCCCGATGCTGTCCGATCTGCCCGCGCCCACGCCCGACCTGCTGGGCGAGGCCTTCTTCCGCGGCGGCGACCCGCGCGCCCGCGAGGCCACGCCCGAGCCCGGCCTGCGCGTGCTGGCGCGCCTGGGCCTGCGCCTGCTGTTCGTGCTCGCGCTGCTGGCCGCCGGCGACCTCGCGCTGCGCCGCGCGCTGCCGCCCGAGTCGCTGCTGCCGTGGATGGAGCGCGAGTTCGCGGCCTACACGGTCAAGCTGGCGCGCTTCGCCGCCGGGCCGGCGCCGGACGTGCTGTTCCTGGGCAACTCGCGCGTGCACGACGGCATCGTGCCGGAGGTGTTCCGCGAGGGCCTCGAGCAGCGCTGGGGCCGCCCGGCGCGCGCCTTCAACCTCGGGCTGATGAACGCCAAGGTCGCCGAGTTCGCGGCGCTGGCGCGCGCGCACCTGCCCGAGCCGCCACCGCCGCGCGTGGTCTTCGGCCTCTCGGGCACGGAGCTGGCCAACGCCCACGAGTTCCAGTACGCCAGCCGCTTCCTGTGGGACGCGGCCGAGCTGGTCGACTGGCTGCGGCGCACGCCGCCGTCGCGGCTGGACGGCGCGCACGTCGAGAGCTGGCTGGAGTCCGTGCTGGGCCGGGCCTGGTACGCCTTCTCCGTGCGCGACGCGCTGCGCACCGCCGCGCGCGAGCGCCTGCAGGACGGCCTGCACGCCTGGTTCGGCGTCCCGTTGCCGCACAAGCAGCGCGCGCTGCGCGTGCAGGTCGGCCGCTGGAGCCAGCAGGACGTCCTGGCCCCTGACGGCCGCTTCGAAGAGCAATCCTTCCAGCCCAACCTGCCGGGACTGCTCGCCGAGGGCGACGTGCGCATCCCGCCCTACAGCCTGGGCGACGCCTCCGAGCTGCGCGAGGGCGCGGACTTCCCGCTCATGCGCGCGGTCGTCGCGGAGCTGCAGGCGCGCGGCTGCCGCGTCGCGCTGGCCGAGCTGCCGCCCTCGCCCTGGCTGCAGGAGCGCTGCCCGGACTTCCACGGCGACCTGTTCCGCGAGCGCACCGCCGCCTTCGCCGCCTCGCTGGGCGTGCCCTTCGTGCCCATGCCGCCGTCCGAGACGCTGCTGTCCGACGCGACCTACGTCGACGCCAACCACCTCTCGCGCGCCGGCGCGCGCCGCTACACGCGCCTGCTCTACGAACGCCTGGCGGCCGCCGGCTACTTCGACGACGGCTGACGGCGCGGCGGTCGGGCGGCGCGGCGCGGAGAGAACCCTGGAAAAAATGCTCGGAGCAGAAGTTTCAGCCGTTTGCTCGGAGCAATTGCTTCAAAGTTCTCCGCCGCCGCCCGGCTTCTTCTTGGGCGCCTTGGCGCGCTCGTCGATGCGGTCCTTGTTGAACAGGTACGTGGTGGTCAGCTTGAAGTCGTCCTTCAGGCGCTTGTAGAGCGGGCGCGCCTCGTCCTTCTTGCCGGCGTCCCACAGGGCGTCCGCCTGTGTCAGCAGCGCGGCGGGGTCGTTGGTCTTGGCCGCGCCGCCGGGCGCGCCGCCGGATCCGGCGTCGACTCCGCCCTTTCCGCCAGCCGCCGCGCCGCCGGCCGCCGCGCCGCCAAGCAGGCCGCCCAGCCGGTCCTTCAGCTCCTGCTCGGCGGCCTTCTTGGCCAAGTCTCCGAGCGCGCTGTCCCACGCCAGCTTCGGGCCGGACAGCGTGCCGCGCAGCGGGACGCCGATGGACTGGCCCTTGAGGCGCGCGAGAAAGGCGTGCTTGCCAGCCAGCTCGTCGGTGACGGGCACGTTCCAGGACAGGTCGAGCGTGCCGTCGAGCCCGACAGAACCGGTGAAGGTGGTGGGCGTGCCGCCCAGTGCGATGGCCCACGGCTGCTCGTAGTGCACTCGGCCGCCGCGCAGCGCCAGCGACACGGGCTCGAGCGACGTGGTCGTGCTGCCGGAGCGGCCGAGGCGCCCCAGCAGGTCGGACATCAGCGGCGAGCCGGCCAGCTTGACCTCGGTCAGGCCCAACTGGCTGGTGCCCGACAGCGCCTTCAGCGGCAGCGGGCCGCCGGCCAGCAGCGACTCGAGCGGCAACTCGCCGTCCCAGGCGAGGTCGAGGCCCGCATCCAGCGTGGCCTGCGCCTCCCCGCCCCCGCCCATCGCGGACGCGAACAGCGGGTTGATGGCGGCCAGCGCCGAGCCCAGCCCGCCGGCGGCACGCACCGAGACAACCTTGGCCGTGATCGTCGAGCGCGGCGCGCTGCCCTCCGCCGTGCGGCGCAGGTCCAGCGTGCTGTCCAGCGTGATGCGCCCGCCATCGGTCAGGAGGTTGCCGCCCAGGCGCAGGCTGCCGGCGCGGGCCGTGATCGTGGTCGTGCCGCCCAGCGACAGGCCGGGCAGCGCCAGCGTGCCGGTGCCGATGCGCGCGTCCACGTCCAGCGCGGTCAGCAGCGCGCGCAGGTCCGCGCCGCCCAGCGGCCCGCTGGCCTTCAGCGTGAGCGTCTCTTCCTGCGCACCGCTCAGGCCGACGGGCAGCAGGTCGCCCAGCAGGGCTGCCAGCCGGTCGGGCACGTAGCGCAACTCGGCGTGCAGGCCGTCCGCGCGCGGCGCGTCGCCGGCAAGGCCCAGCAACCGGCCGCCGAAGGTGCCGCTGGCGATGGTCGAGGCCAGCTCGCCGCGCTGGAGGTCCACGTCCAGATCCTGCGTGGCCACGCCGGCCGTCAGGCCGAGGCGCAGCTCGGGGTCGCGCACCACCAGCGGCGTCGCGCCGGGCAGCGTCGCGACGAGGTCGCGCACGGTCGTGTCGGCCTGCAGCGCGAGGCGGCCCTGGTCGCCCGTGAGCGCACCGCGCAGCGACAGCGCCCCCGCGACCTGCGGCAGACCGGGCGGCAGCACGCCCGCGAGGTCGGCCAGCACGCGCGCCAGCTCGGCGTCGAGCTGCAGCGTCAGGTCGGCCGACTCCGCGCCGGGACGGTCGAGGCCCGTGAGCGTGCCGGCCAGCGCGACGGTCGCGGTCGAGGACTGCAGGCGCGCGCTGCGCAGCTCGAGCCGGCCGGCCCTTGGCCGCAGGTCGGCCGTCGCATCGAGGTCCAGCACGAGGTCGCGCTGCGACAGCGTGCGCGGGGCGCCGCCGGCGTCGGCGGGCAGCGTCACGTCCAGGCGCGCGCCGCGCAGAGTCGCGCGCGCGGTGTGCACGCCCTCGCGCGTGCCGGCCGTGACCTGCGCCGACAGCGGCTCGCCGGCCAGCGTGAGCCCGCCCAGCAGCGCAGAGAGGCGCGCCTGCAGCTCGGCCGGCTGCAGCGATAGCGTGGCCTGCAGGTCGCCCGCCAGCGCGGCCGGGTCGGGTTCGCCGCCGCCCGGCGCCAGGAACCCGCGCGCGCTGCCCGAAGCCTGCAGGTCGAGGCCCGGCGCGGTCAGCGTCAGCGCCCGCGCGGTGATGCTTCCGGCTCCCGCCGTTTCGAGGTCCAGGTCGGCCAGCAGCGCGACGTCGGCATTGCGCAGCGACAGTTCCTGCCCGCCCGGCGCAAAACCCGTGAGCGATGCGTGGGCGAGCCGCAGCTCCGAGTGCAGCGTCGAGCGCGCGCCGTCGCCGTCGGCCTTCAGCTCCAGCGCCCAGGTGCCGGAGCCCTGCGCGGCGGCGAGGTCGGGCGCGAAGGCCGCGAGCAGCGCGCGCAGCGGCTCGACCCCGCCCTCGAAGGCGAGGTCCGCGCGCACGACCGGCACGCCGGACAGGCCCTGCAGCGCCAGCGTGCCGCCGCCCCGCGCCGGCCCGGACTCCAGCCGCAGCTCCGGCACGTCCAGCGTGCCCGCGGCGCCGTCGAAGCTCGCGCGCGCCTGGAGCGACAGCGGGGGCAGGTCCGCGCCGGCCGCGTGCGCGCCGGCCAAGGCCAGCGCGAGCCTGCGCACCTCGGCACGCTGCGGGCCCGGGAGGCCCGCGTCCAGCTCCAGCTTCAGGCCGTCCAAACGCAGAGGCGGACCGTCGGAGAAGCCGGCCAGCTCCAGCCGCGGCGCCTCCAGCGTCAGCGCCGCGTCCAGCGCCGCGCCGCGCACGTCGACGCCGCCCGAGAGGCGCACGTCCGGTCCGGACGGGCGCAGCGCGCCGAGCAGCGGCCCCAGCGCGTCCGCGGCCGCCGCGGGCCGCAGCAGCAGCACCGGCTCGATGCGGCCGGCGCGGCGCGCGTCGTCGGCCACGTCGGTCAGCGCACCGCTCGCGTGCAGCTCGAGGAAGGACGTGACCAGCGACAGCTCCTGCAGCTCGCTGCGGCCACCGGGAGAGAGGTCCAGCGTGCCGCGCTCGCGCAGCGCGAGGTCCAACGGCGGCAGGTCCGGGAGGCCGGCGACGACGACGCGCAGGCCGGCCACGTCCAGCGTCGCGTCGCTGCTCACGCGCTGCCCGTCGCCCGCCAGCGTGGCCGAGAGCGTCAGGCGGCCACCCAGCACGAGGTCGCCGAGGTCGACCACGCGGCCCGCCAGCGCGACCAGGCGGTCGAGGTCGGCCGTGGCCTGCAGCGCGCCGTCCTGCACCGACAACGCCTGCGGATCGAACGCGGCGCCGTCGCGCGACAGGCCGGTGACGCCGCCGCGGCCGCTGGCGGTCAGCGGGCCAGCCTGCAGGCGCAGCTCGTCCAGGCGCAGCGCGCCGGCCGCGGCGTCGAAGGCTGCGCGCAGTCCGAGGTCGATGTCCTGCAGCTCGCCCAGGTCCAGCGGCCGGCCCTGCGCGTCGCGCGCCGACAGCCCGGACAGCCCGGCTTGCAGCGCGACCTGCCCGCCAACCGGCGCGCCGTCGCGCAGCGCCAGCGACGGCTGCAGCAGCACGCGCGCGCCGCCGTCCAGCGCCAGGCCCTCGCGCAGCGGCAGCGCGCCGCCCAGCAGGCCCAACAGCGGCGCGAGGCGCGCCGTGAGCGACAACTCGCCGTCCAGCGCGCCCTCGCCTTCCAGCAGCCCGCGCGAGCGCCCGTCCCAGCGCAGCGCCAGCGCGTCGCCGGCCGACAGCTCCAGCGTCTGCGCGCCGGCGCCCTGCGCATCCAGCCCGGCCTGCAGCACGAGGCGCACGTCGGGCAGGTCCAGCGGCTGCGTCAGCGGCCCGCCCGCTGCGTGCAGGCCGGCCAGCGTCAACACGCTGCGACCGTCAACGGACAGCGGGCCGGCGAAGTTCCACGCGCCCGTGCCGGACAGCGTGCCCTGCAGCTCGTCCAGCCCGGCCAGCGCCGCGGCAGCCGGCTGCAGCGCGGCCAGCAGGATGTCCTGCAGCAGGAGGTCCACGCGCGCGCGCACGCCGTCGGCGCCCGGCCGCCCGCCGTCCGCGGCGGTCAGCTCGCCACGCAGCGAGAGCGCCCCGCCCGGGCCCTCGGGGCCGAGGACGCGCGCGGACAACTCGAAGGGCGCGGGCCGGTCGAGGCCATCCAGGCGCAGCGCGAGGCGCAGGTCGGCCAGCGTCGTGGCGCGCGCGCCGTCGTGCACCACGACCTCGCCGTCGGTCAGCTCGAAGTCCACGTGCAGGTCCGGAAGCGCGCCGGGCGACCCGGTTTTGCCAGCAGGGCCCGGCGCGGGCGCGGAGCCGCCGCCTTCGCCGCCAGCCGGCGGGGCGCGCCGCGGCAGCGTGGCGAGGTTGAGCTCGCCCGACGCGTCACGGCGCACGTCCACCCGCAGGCCCGCGAGGCGCACCGTCGCGTCGTAGCGGCCGGACAGCGCGCCGAACACGTCCACCTCGGCGTCCAGCTTGCCCAGCGCCAGGACCGGCTCGCCGTCGCGGTCCGCCAGCGTCAGCCCCGCGACGTGCACGCCGCCGCCCCAGCCGAAGGAGAGCTCCTGCAACTCGGCGCGCCCGTTGACGTTCGCGTTGGCCTGGCTGACCACGAGGCCCGCGACCCAGGGCGCCGCCAGCAACGGCGCCACGGCCACCAGCACCACGAGCAGCAGCACGACGACCAGCAGCACGCGCAGCCAGCGACGCCGGCGCGGCGCGACGGGAGCGGCAACGTGGGTGTCGGTCATCGTGGCGGCCCCGGGAGTGGACGGAGCGCGACATCGTAGCGGTCGCACCGGCCCGGCCGCCGCACCGCGCTCAGGGAGCCAGGATGACGACCAGCAGCTCCGGATCCCGCAGCGGCCATTCGATGGCGGCCGACGGGATCAGCATGCGCGCGCCCGGCGGAGCCGGCAGCAGCAGGAGTCCCTGCGCGTCCGTGCAGCCGGCCGCGAGCGCACGACCGTGCGCGTCCAGCACCAGCACCAGCTCGCCCGCGACCGGCGCGAGGGCCGCGTCCCGCAGGACGACGAGCACCGGCGAGCCGGCGGGCGTGGCGCTGCACGCGTCCGACGCCGTGCCGGCAGAAACCTGGCCTCCGACGACGACGGTGCCGTCGTGACCGTGCCCGCCGCCGCAACCACCGCCGCCTCCGCTGCCGGTCCCACCTCCGCCGCCGCCACCACCTCCGCCTCCCGTTCCGCCGCCGGTCCCGCCGCCGCCGCTTCCGCCACCGCCCGAGCCGCCGCCGGGCGACTGGCCGCCGCCGGGCCAGCCCGGGGTGACCACGGTGCCGCCAGCCGGCGGGAACTTGGAGGAGGGCTTGACGGGCTTGGTCGGGCCGCCCGCCACGGGTCCGACCTTGGGCAGCTCACCGCCGCCCGAGGAGCCGCCGCCGCTGCTGACGCTGCCGGGCGAGTGTCCGCCGCCGGGCGGCGTGGTCTGGCCCGCGGCCACGGGCGCGGCCAGGAGCGCGGCGAGGAGCAGCAGGACGCGCGGCTTCATCCGTCGTCCTCCGGCGGCTCGAACAGACGGCGCAGCGCGGCCACGCGCTCGGCCGGCAGGCGCGCGATGCCGGCCAGCATGGAGAGGTCGTGCTGCGCCCAGGCGGCCACCAGCGGGCTGCGCACGCGCGCCTGCAGCGCGGCCAGGCCGCGCACGGAGTCCTCGAAGGCCGCGGGATCGCCCAGCTCGGACTGCGCCGCCAGCAGGTTGAACCACGGCACCGGGTCCTGCGGATCGCGCGCCTGCGCGGCGCGGGCCAGCGGCACGACGTGCGCGAACTTCTCCTGGCGCAGCAGCGCGAAGGCCAGGTTGACCTCGGCCAGGCGCAGGATCTCGGGCGCCTCGTGGGCGCGCAGCAGCAGCTCGCGCAGCACGGCCTCGCCCTGCGCGGGCTCGCCGGCGTGCACGTGCGCCAGCGCGCAGGCCAGTTGCCGGCGGCCGCTCGCGCCCTCCAGCGACGCCAGCGCGTCGAGGCACTTGCGCGCGTCGGACAGCGCGGCGTCCTGCTCGGGGCGGCGGCGCGACAGCGCGGACAGGTCGGCGCCGTCGCCCGCGGAGCGCAGGCAGTCGGACAGCGTGGCCAGCTCGCCCGAGATGACCTCGGGCGCGCGCGGCTCGGCGCGCAGCAGCGTGCGCACCGAGAAATCCGGCAGCTCGCGCAGGCAGGCCTTGGCCATCTCGTAGACCAGGTCGGCCAGCTTCTCGCGGCCGGCGACGCGGAAGCGCGTGCGCAACTGCTCCAGCAATTGCTCGGCCGTGTGCCGGCGGCCCTCGCCGGCGAGGTAGCCGAGGGCCTCGCCCAGGAACGGCGACGGCGTGCGGCGCTGCGGGTCGGGCTGCGGGCTCATGGACGTCTCGCTCATGGCGCCTCCGCCTCGTCGGCCGACGCCGGACGCGCGTCGCCGGCGCTTTCGTGCGCGGCCAGGGCCTTGGCCAGGCGCGTGGCCAGCCGGCCGCGCGCGCGCCGCAGCACCGAGCCCACCTGGTTCATCGGCAGCTTCAGCTCCGCGGCCAGCGCCTCGTAGCTCAGGCCGTCCACCTCGCGCAGCAGCAGCACGCGCCGGTCGCGCTCGGACAGCACGTGGAAGCACTGGCTCAGCAGCGCCAGCACGAACATGCCCAGGCGCGCGCTGGCCACGTCCTGCTCGGCCGCGGCCAGCGCGGCCGACGGGTCGGCCGGCGCCGCCAGGCTGGCCTGGAAGACCTGCCCACGCGCCTGCGCGCGCGACGCCTGGCGCAACTGGTTGCGCGCGTCGTTGCGCATGGCCGTGTGGGCCAGGCCGAGGAAGCGCCGCACGCGCGGCTGCGGCCGGCGCAGGTCGGTGAACAGGCGCGTGAAGAAGCCGGCCACGAGGTCGTCCGGGTCCACGGCCAGCGCGAGCTGGCGCGAGACCGAGCGCGCGATCTCGCGCAGGCGCCGCTGGGTCAGCTCGAACAGCAGCGCGAGCTGCGCGGCGTCGTTGGTGGCGTGGAAGCGCGCGAGCAGCAGCTCGGCGGCCACGTCCAGGTGCAGGTCGTTGCGCGGGTCGAATGCCGGTGGCAGCGCCTCGGAGCCCGGCAGGGCCCGCAGACGATCCGCCAGCACGGTCGGGTCCACGCGCTGCGCACTCCTCCGGCCCGGTGTCGGGGTTGGCCGGTCGCCCCCCGCCCGGACCCTCGAGGCCGAGGAAGAGATGGGTCCGGGGGGAACGTCGGGGAGCATACTCCAAGGGGGCGCGGGGCGGGGCGGGAGACGGCCGGACAGCTGGTCGCGCCATGTCTGCCGTCCGGCCGAAGCCGGCGCCGCCGCCCCCGGGCCTTGCCGGGTGCTGCCGGTCGCGAGACCCGCACGGCCGGATGGCCATGGTCCTTCCGGCGGTCGTCCCTGCCGGACTCCCGCCGACGAGTGCCCGGCGCGGATCTCCGCCTCCGCCTGCGCCGTGGACATCCCGGGAGGCGCGAGGAGCACGAGCCATGTCATCCCCAGGTTTCCGCATCCCGCTCGCGATCGCCGCGCTGGTCCTTGCGACGCTTCCCGCGAAGGCGGCCGACGATCCGAAGATCACCAAGAGCTCCACGAGCTTCGTGGCCAAGCTCGGCGGAGGGTCCCAAGGCGTCCTCAGCATCCCGCCGGATGCTTCGGACTACTGGTTCTTCAAGTTCAGCGGCCAGATGAACTCGATGATGTTCCAGGGGACGACGATCTGGACGAACTGCAGGGTCAACGGCTCCCTGCTGCACCGCAAGGGACCGCACGACGGCGAAGAGGGCCCGGGCCCGGCCTTCCAGTACGACCTGAAGATGCAGGCCGACGGCGCCTACGCCGACAGCAGCACGAAGGACCCGGCGAGCGGACTGACCGTCCGGACCGAGCAGCAGACGCTCGTCCCGGTCGAGGGCGCGCCCAACCACAAGACGCACTACGACAAGTTCACGGCCACGCTCGTGATCCACTGCAAGCAGCTGCAGGCGCTGCCGCAGGTGTGGACCATCGTGAAGTGGGAAGCCGTCATCACCGGCGCCCACAGCAAGAGCGCCGAGGACGATGGGGTGAAGATCGGCAAGGCTGGCGTCGGGTCGGACGGCGTGGTGCCACGCATCTCGGTGTGGGGCCCGCAGAGCTACGTGGTCCCGATCGGCACGAACTACTTCGCGCTGCTGATCGAGGACGTGACGCTGCCTTTCTCGACCACGCAGCCGATCCTGATGCTGGGGCTGGACACCGAGACGGCCTTCGGCGGCACGCTGAGCCTGCCGCTCGACTTGACGCCCTTGGGTGCGCCCGGCTTCGAGCTGCTAGTCGATCCGCTGTTCTTCCTGCCGGGCCAGCCGCCCTTGGGCAACCACCACGCCGAGGTCGCCCTGTCCATCCCCGACGACCCGAAGCTCATCGGTCTGCACGCCTGGGCGCAGTGGATGCTGAAGGACGCGGCGGCCAACGCCATGGGCTGGACCTTCACGGAGGCCGCGCTGTTCGTCATCGTCAAGTAGGCCGGGCGCCGCCGGGACGCATCCATCGGCGCGGAACCCGAGGATCGCCGGTGCCCGCGCAGTCCGGGCCCGGCCGCGCTCACGGCGGTCGGGCCCGTGCTGCGTGACCGAGCCGCCGACCGTTCTGCCGACGGCCGCTCCCCCGCGCAATCGGCCGTCACGACCCGAGGCGGGCTTCCCGGCCGCGCAGCCCCAGCAGTTCCCGAAGCACCCCCGCCAGCCGCTCGTACTGCCCGATCGTGTTGTACGCCTGCGCCGCCACGCGGATCAGCCGCCGCGGCGCGGCCGGCCAGGCGAACACCGGCACCTCGATGCGGTGCTCGTGGAACAAGCGCTCCTGCAAGGGATCGAGAAAGGGCGGGCTCTCGGCCGCGCGCCCGTCGCCATCCGGCAGCGGCACGGCGGCCAGCGAGCCCAGCATCCCGTCCGGCGCGGGCGGCAGGACCTGCAATGCCGCACACAGCAGGTCGCGGGCCGCCAGCGCCAGCGCGCGGTTGGCCGCCTGCAGCGCCGGCCAGCCGCCGGGCATCAGGCCGCCGAGGAAGTCCAGCGCGTCCGGCAGCACGAGGAACGGCGTGGGGTCGTGCGTGCCGGGCCACGCGAACTCGAGCTGCATCCGCGTGCGGTCCGTGCGCGGGCTGTTGGCGCCGTGGCTGGTGACCAGCGGCAGGATGCCGGCCTGGCGGTCCGCGCGCACGTGCAGCAGCGCGCAGCCCTTGGGCGCGCACAGCCACTTGTGGCAGTTGCCGGTGTAGTACGCGGCGCCCAGGCGCGACAGGTCCAGCGGCAGCATGCCGGGCGCGTGCGCGCCGTCGACCAGCACGTCCACGCCGCGCATCTGCAGCGCGGGCACCAGGCGCTCGACCGGCAGCACGAGGCCCGTGGGCGAGGTGACGTGGTCGATCAGCGCCAGGCGCGTGCGCGGGGTCGCCGCGGCCAGCAGCGGCGCGACGACCTCGTCCGCGTCGCGCAGCGGGAAGGGCACGCGCGCCACGACCACGCGCGCGCCGCTGCGGGCGGCCGTGCGCTCCAGCGCGTTGCGGCAGGCGTTGTAGGCGTGGTCGGTGGTCAGCAGCTCGTCGCCCGGCTGCAGGGCCTGGCTGGCCAGCACGGTGCTGACGCCGGCGGTGGCGTTGGGCACGAAGACCAGGTCCTGCGGCCGCGCGCCGACGAAGCCCGCCAGCGCCGCGCGCGCCACGTCCAGCGCCGGCTCCAGCTCGCGCACCATGAAGCGCACCGGCTCGGCCTCGAGGCGCTCGCGCCAGCGCTGCTGCGCGGCCAGCACCGGTCGCGGGCAGGCGCCGAAGGACCCGTGGTTCAGGAAGGCAATCGAGGGGTCGAGGGCCCAGTGGCGGGCGTGCTCGGACCAGGCGGCGTCGAGGGCGGGCGGCGAGGACATGGCCGGCATTGTGCCGACCCCGGGGCCGCCCGGCACGGCACGCCACCTGGTGGATCCCGGTCAAGACCCGACGGTTCCCTCGGCCAAGGTTCGCTGGCATCCCGCCGCCCAGCAGCGAAGGGCGCACGAACGCTCTTGAATCCACGACCCTTCGGCGTGGTACGAACGCGCGCACGACCCCCACCGGACCCGCGACCCTCGACACCGGAACAGGACAGGCCCCATGCCCAGCGTCCACGACCTCGCCCTGTCGGCCGCACTGGTCGCCCTGGCCCTGCCGGCCGCCGCCCACGAGGGTGGCGCCGAGGCCCAGCCGTCCGCAGCCCCTTCCGAGCAGGACCCGCAGAAGCTGCTGGCCAGGCAGATGTTCAAGAACTTGCGCTTCCAGGAGAACTGGTCCGCGCTGGCCGACCCGGCCGTCGAGACGGACCACTGGGCGCCTGACCTGAAGTGGATCGAGCTGGCCGAGGGCTGGGCGCTGTCCACCGGCGGACAGTTGCGCTACCAGTGGAAGGACTCGACCAACATCAACCTGCTGGGCACCTTTCCCGATCACGACGAGTTCGGGCTGGTGCGCACGCGCGTGCACGCCGACCTGATCATGGAGGACGACGCGCGCATCTTCGTCGAGGTCCTCTCGGCCGACGTGCACGGCAAGCAGACCGGCGACGCGCCGCCCGCGGCCATCGACAAGAACGACTGGGACTTCCTCAACGCCTTCATCGAGCTCATCGACGGCCCCGACTTCCGCATGCGCTACGGCCGCACGGAGCTGCAGTACGGCGCGCAGCGCCTGGTCTCGCCGCTGGACTGGGGCAACACGCGCCGAACCTTCGAGGGCGGCGTGCTGCAGTTCAAGGACGGCCCGCGGTCGACGGACTTCTTCGTGACCCACCCGGTCGTGGTCGACCCGCGTCACGACGACGAGAGCAACGAGTCGCGCTGGTTCAGCGGCCTGTACAACACCTGGGCGCTGGAGGGCGGACGCACGGCCGACGCCTACCTGCTGCACCTGCACGAAGGCGACCCGGTCATCGTGTCCGGCGCCGGCTCGCTGGGCGGCGCCGACGTCTACACCGTGGGCGGCCGCAGCGCCGGCAAGGAAGGCGCCTGGGACTGGGACGTGGAGGCCGCCGTCCAGCGCGGCCAGTGGGCGGGCGACGCCGTGCGCGCCGGCATGTGGGCCGCCACCGGCGGCGTCACGCTGGGCGATCTGCCCGGCGCACCGCGCCTCGGGCTGGACGTCGACTGGGCCAGCGGCGACGACAACGCGACCGACGGTCAGAGGGGCACGTTCAACCAGCTCTTCCCGCTGGGCCACGCCTACTTCGGCTTCCTCGACCTGGTCGGCCGGCAGAACATCGTCCAGGTCTCGCCCTCGGCGCGCTGGAGGCTGGGCGACACGGCCTTTTTCCGCGCCGCGTGGTTCGACTTCAACCTGCAGAACGACTCCGACTCGCTCTACAACGCCGGCGGCGCGGCCCTGCTGACCGACGCGACCGGCGGCTCGGGCCGCCACGTGGGCCAGGAGTGGGACCTGACCCTGGGCTGGACGCCGCCCTGCATGACCCCGCACGGGGAGTTCCTCTTCGGCTACAGCTATTTCGTGCCGGGCGCCTTCGTCGAGCGGCTGGGCGACGGCGATCGGGCTCAGCTCCTGTACGTGCAGTACGTGCTGAACTTCTGATAGGCTGTCGGACCCTCAACCCTCCCGATTCGGAGTTCACCATGCGGATCCGCAAGTTCCTCCCGGTCGCGCTGCTCGTGCTCGCCGCCTGCACCGCCTCCATCACCACCGACGCCGACACGCAGTCGGTCGGCATGCAGCCCGGCACCAAGGCCTGCTGCGCCAAGGCCACGGACTGCTCGGCCGAGAAGAAGGCCGCGTGCGAGGCCGCCAAGGCCTGCACCGAGAGCAAGACCTGCGACAAGGCCGCGGCCGAGTGCCCCAAGGGCGGCAAGGTCGACGGCTGACCGCACCGTCGCCTGATCGGCGACGCGGCGACGAGGGCGCGGGACCGCAAGGTTCCGCGCCCTCGCGCTTGTGGCGCGGCCCGCGGCGCGCGTGGCATGCTGGTCCGCTCCGCGCCGCCGGCGCCAACGTGGAGTCCCGTGCATGAAGGGTCATGACGACGTGATCGCCGCGCTCCAGCAGGTCCTGACCATGGAGCTGACCGGCATCAACCAGTACTTCCTGCACAGCAAGCTGGCCAAGAACTGGGGCTACGCGCGCCTGGCCAAGGTGCAGTGGGACGAGTCGATGGACGAGATGCGGCACGCGGACCGGGTCATCGACCGCATGCTGTTCCTCGACGCCGCGCCCAACATGGGCCGCTACGAGAAGATCGTCATCGGCAAGACCGCGAAGAGCATGCTCGAGAGCGACCTCGGGCTGGAGATGCAGGCGCTGGACGTCCTGCGGCGCGGCATCGCGACCTGCAACAAGCACCACGACCACGGCACGCGCGAGCTGTTCGAGCACGTGCTGGTGGACGAGGAGCAGCACGTCGACTGGCTCGAGACCCAACTGGCGAAGATCGCGCAGCTGGGCCTGGAGCAGTGGCTGGCCCACCAGCAGTTCCACGAGGGGGACAAGGCCTCCTGAGCGCTGGCGCGCCGCGCCGGCCACGGCCATCCCCCGCACCCGAATCCCCTCTTTCAAGGAGCAAGCGACATGGCCGTTCTCGTGACCAGGGAGGCCCCGGACTTCACCGCCACGGCGCTCATGCCGGACGGCAGCTTCAAGGCCGACTTCAAGCTCTCGGCGCTGCGCGGCCAGAAGGTCGTGCTGTTCTTCTACCCGCTGGACTTCACCTTCGTGTGCCCGTCCGAGCTGGTGGCCTTCCACAACCGCATCAAGGAGTTCCAGGGCCGCAAGACGCAGGTCGTGGGCTGCTCGGTGGACAGCCAGTTCACGCACCTGGCCTGGACCAACACGCCGGTCGAGCAGGGCGGCGTCGGCAA
>Ga0247727_10003646_pt1 | contig 33734 bp, 31 predicted proteins | sample WisWelCaveWW1625_FD_202498 | JGI IMG/M metagenome (GOLD analysis project Ga0247727, IMG submission 202498) | Biofilm microbial communities from Wishing Well Cave, Virginia, United States - WW16-25 | ecosystem: Environmental > Aquatic > Deep subsurface > Groundwater > Cave microbial mat | place...
GGCTCCGTTTCGTGAAAATCGGGGATTTTTCGAAACGGGGAAGATAAGGCTTCAACCGCAAAGGTGGGGGAATAATGCTGACCCAGGTGGGGGAATAATCATGACCCTGGGTGGGGGAATAATGATGGCCCTAATTCAATTTGGTGGGGGAATAATCCTGGCCCCCGACATTGAAAGGGATGAAGGCCGAGGCCGGAAAGCGATGGTGCGATTGGCGTTTGGGGTAGGTGAATCTATCGAAAAGAGCCGTTACCGCTGCGACGATGTCGCGCTGATATTGCTGGTGCGGTTGAATTGAAGTTTCATGAGTTGGCTCCGTAGTTAGGATATATCTTCCAATCGACCGAGCCAATAATCAGGATGTCGATGGAGATGCATCATCGCAAGTCTTCTCGAATTTGCGCGAATATTTCGTGTGCTGGAATGCCCGATACTTTTCCTTCTCGTAGTTCTTGATAGCGCTTTTCCGCTTCTTTGATCCAGGCCTCATCGATGTCAGAAAATTCCTCCTCATCCAGGCTTTGGAGAAGTTGTTCTGCCAAAGCGGCTCGGGCATTCGATGGCAAAGACAAAGCGGTTTGAGTTATTTGTTCCAAATCGAGCGCCATAAATCACCTCGGTATTTTTGATCAAGAATGAATTTGTACATTTCAATTTAATAACTGAGAGTCAAAAAAACAAGTCGCGGAGCGAAATTATATAGCTCGCAAAACCGAAAATTGGTTCATCGAGCACACGCACAACACGGCTCGATTTTTCACTGAGAACCCGGTGCTGTATGCGATTTTTGTTTTGGATTTGAAGATTATGAAGTGGAAGAAGAAAGTTGAGCACGGCGCTGGAACCGATTAAACATGTAGCATCGTGTCGCTAGTTCAAGAGATTTTCAACAATCTCTTTTATAAGAAACGGCAGATTGGGCTGATCAAAGGAAAGTTCCGGCGTGGGAATGCGATGATGCTTAATATCGGGATGGATGTGCTTATGATGAGGATGAGTGCTGGCAAGGGTCACGTCGGTGGGATGAGGCTGAGGATCATACCAGTAGACGAGGGATTCATTCCGATAGACTTCATAGCTGTAGTATGCAATCTTGCTTTCAATAAAGTCGAGCCGTTCGTAAACGCGCAGGACGATATTGCAGTCAAAATGCAACGAGCCTTTAAGCTGGCAGTGATGCGGCCATCGGCGCACGACTACCAGCGTGGACGTTAAGATCTCCGGATGCCGATCCGCGACTGAATAAACAAAATTTTCGTAGGCCTCAACGGATTGCAGTGCTTCTTTCATGCGGCTTCGAGGATTTTTACCGTGCCGTTCGTCGGCAGAGTTGACATGGCTTTGGGTAGAAACTGCTTGAACAGCTCAATGCGTTTGGCGCGCATGCCAAGAAGCGCGGCCCAATCGCCGAAATCATGATTCTCCTCGAGAATGCCGGTCTCATAAAGCGGAAGAAAATAATTGCTGAGCAGTTTGTACTTCTTTTCGTGTTCCTGAATCTCGAGCTCGATGCCGTGCAAGTCTTCAAGGAGGCTCTCAAGGGTAATTTCGTGAGACATTTTGAACTCCTTATCTTTCAAGGTTGCGGCCAAGAAAAAGCCAAAAGTTTTCTTCCGCGTCGTCGTGGATTTTGCTAGTTCGAGAAAAGTTTGTAATTGAGTTGGTTGTGGAGGTATAACAGGAATATTTGCCTTGAGATACTTTTCAACAACCTCGATCGCTTGGGCCAAGGCCATTGGCTTTTCGATCGTTTGTCGGGTGATCACATTAATGAATTCGGCAAATACTTGAGGCGAAATTCCAACCACATGTTGACCATTGTCATCGCGTTCGGCAATAGTCTTTTTGACAAAAATCGTCGCCTTTCGTGAAACGCCGAACCTTCATTTACGGCAAGGCGATCTAGCAAAGGCAAGCTTTCGGCAAGTTGTATGATTTGCATCGTGGACATGAATTTGTTTCCTAAAATTTTCTATTTCCCCAATAACCAGGCTTGCGACGCAAATGCATGACGGCATATACCCGAATTTTAAAATCGTCGTATCGATATAATATGGCAAACGGAAACCGGTGCACCAGATAACGATGGACGTTCATATAAATTGGTCATGCTTCCGGCGCTCGTTGCGCAGCATTGATGGCGCGTTCGACCTCGTCTAAAAAATCATTGCCGAGGCCAGCGGTTTGCGCCTCATACCGCGAACGGGCTTGTTCCAATTCGTCGTATACCTCGGGATGAATCTCAATTTGCCGCACGGGAATTTTTCCTCAGTCGTTGGAGGACCTGTTCCCAAGGCAGGCATACGACTTCGCCTCGTTCAACTTCATCGACACGCCGCTGGACCTCTTGTTGCCAAGCGATTTCGACGTCCCAGTCTGTTTCAGTATCGAGGCTCGAAATCAGGCGCTCCGCAATAACAGCCCGATCCTGCGCGGGCATTTTCATCGCTTGTGCTAAGATGCTTTCGACTGCTGTGCTCATGATTTCACTTCTCGAATTTAAATAGATGAGTACTCAAGCGAATGGATTTACCATCAAAATACACAAAGTTTCTTGAAAAATCAAGACATCAGAACACAGGGATGAATTTCAATCATTACCGAAAATAAAATGACCTCACCAAGAATAGTCATCATCGACGGCGGATTTGCCGGCGTCAAGTGTGTAAACAAAAAAAGGGAATCAAAGTGATTCCCTTTCTACACAAAATCAGTACCAGGCAAATCATCCCGAGATAATCTTATTCATAACTCAATGCCTTGACCGGATCGAGTTTTGAAGCAACAATCGCGGGCCACATGCCAAAAGTCAGGCCCACGATCGTGCAGAAGATCAGCCCGCCAACGGCCCACTCCATCGGCACGGAAACGGCAAAGCCGGTAAAGATGGTGACGATATTGCCCAAACTGAAACCGACGAGCACGCCGAGCACGCCGCCGACATTGCACAGCACAATCGCTTCAATCAAGAACTGCGTCAGAATACTTTTTCTTTTGGCGCCGAGCGATTTGCGGAGGCCAATTTCCTTCGTGCGTTCCGTCACCGACACCAGCATAATGTTCATGATGCCGATGCCCGCGACCACCAATGCCACGATGCCAATGACAAACGCTCCGAGCTTTACGCCCGCCGTTGCTTGATTGAACGACTTAATCACGCTGTCATTGGTGTAAATGGTGAAATCATCCTCTTCGCGCGGAGGAACTTTGCGTGCCGCACGCAACACCAGCCGCGTTTCTTCGATGGCATCCGGCACCAACTCCGGCCGCTTCGCCCGCACCGTGACGTTGACCGAACGCGCCTCGCCGCGCTGATCTCTCATCCCTAAAACTTGCTGGAAAGCCGTGATGGGGATGATGTTGTAATTGTCGTAATTGCCGCCCGTGGCCGAGCTTTTTTCTTCCAGCACGCCGATCACGCGATATTTTCTGTCATCGAGTTTGATCATCTTGCCGATAGGATCCGTAAACGGGAACAGCGTTTCCGCAATGCCATGTCCGAGAAGGACGACAAAGCTGCTGGTCATGATATCTTGATTGGTCAAGTTGCGGCCGAGGCGCACGTAGTGCGTATTGTTGTCGCTGTACTCCGGCGTGCCGCCGCAGATGGTTAAATTTTTATTCGTTTCTTCATTGCGGTAGCGCGCCATGTGGCCGAAGCTCCACAATTCGGATCCCACCAAATCGACGGTCGCGACATTTTCGCGAATGGCATCGGCATTGGCCACGGTCACGGGTTTGCGCCGCTGAATCTTCCGCCAGTCAACGTCGTGATTAAATCCGCCGGCCGGCCATTTTTGCACCTGGAAAGTCGTGGTCCCCAACACGCTCATTTCTTTTTCCATGGTGTTTTGAATAACGGAAATGCCCGTCATCACCGCGATGATCGAGGCCACGCCGGCGATGATGCCCATCAACGTCAGCATCGAGCGCAGCTTTTGCGCACGGATCGCCGCCAGCGCCATCTTTATTGCTTCCATGAGATTCATTTATTCATACCTCAACGCCTCAATCGGATCCAAGCGCGCCGCTTTGAATGCCGGAACAATGCCGGACAACACACCGACCATGATCGAAACAATCAACGCGACCATGACAATGGGGATGGAAATGCTGGCAGGCATCAAAAGCGCATTGATCACTTGGGCGACGCCGACGGCCAGCAGCAATCCCACCAATCCACCCAGCAGACAGATCACCGAAGATTCGAACAGAAACTGCGTCAGAATCGTCCGCCGCTTCGCGCCGATGGCTTTGCGAATACCGATTTCCCGCGTGCGCTCGGTGACGGAAACAAACATGATGTTCATCACGCCGATGCCGCCGACGAAGAGCGAGACTCCGGTAATGAGCAAGCCGATCAAGACAATCACGCCCATGACGTTGTTGTAGGCCGCCATAATCGAGTCCAATTTGTTGATGGAGAAATCGTCCTTTTCAATGGGCTTGAGTCCTCTGATCTTGCGCATCTCGCCGATCAAAGTATATTCGAAATCAGACATCGCCTCGGTGCTGGGCGCCTTGACGGCGATGTCGAAATTGCGATCTTCGCTGGTGCCGAACGAACGCACAAAAGAAGTGATGGGAATGTAAATCTGATTGTCAAAATTCGGCCCGCCGAAAAAGCCGGCGCTGCCTTGCTTCTCCATCACGCCGATGACGCGAAAAGTATCGCGGCCGATGCGCAGTCTTTTGTTGATCGGATCGACATTTTCGAAAACGCGCGTTTTGATCTCGCTGCCGATCACGCAAACCTTCTTCTTATATTGCACGTCGAGGCCGGTCAGGAACCGGCCAAACTCCGGAAGCGAGCTCGACACCACGATGTGCTTGTCGGTAGTGCCGATGATCCTAACGTCCTGAAGTGTGTTGGACTCGTACTTGATGTTCTTGCTGGTGCTGGTCGTCGGATTGACGGCAACGGCATCATGCAGGCGGCGTTCCAGCTCTTTCGCGTATTGCAATTGGAGATTGTTGCGATTTCTGAACTCAAACCAGTTGCCGCGCATCACCCAGGGCATGCGCGAAACGTAGAGCACATCCGAGCCGATGGCCGAAATACTTTCTTTGAAAGAATTGCCCAAGCCATTGGCAGCGGTCATGGTGGTGACGACCGCAACAATACCGATGATGATGCCCAGCGTGGTGAGCAGGCCGCGCGATTTGTTGGCGCGAATCGCGGCGAGTGCGATGCTGAACGTTTCACCCAATTCAGTGAGTATTCTCATGTCCGGTTGTCTTTTTTGGCATCGTTATTGACCTTGACTTCCAAGCCGTTTTGCAAATCTTTGCTGATCCCACGGAAACTGCCGACCACCACTTCATCATCTTGCGTCAAGCCGTCGAGAATTTCAATGTGCGTATCACTCTGAATACCGGTCTTCACTTGCCGGGCTTGCACCACGCCATTTTTCACCACGAACACGACTTCGACGAAACCATCTTTGTCGGGCACATATGCCGGCTCAGACGACTCGTCTGCAATAGCCTCGCCTTCTTTCTTGGCCCTGGTTTTCTGCTGCAATTGCTCCATCGTGCGCACCGTCACGCTTTGAATCGGAACCGCAATCACACTGTCATGCGTAGCCGTGACGATGTCGCAACTGGCCGTCATTCCCGGCCGCAGATCAGCAGTCGAGCGCCTCGAATCTTGCCGCACTTCGATGGTCTTAGTTACGCCATTCGTTGCTGCGCCGGCCGTGGTGCCGGTAATCGCGACTTTGACTTCAAATTCGGTTTTCTGATCCGCAGTACCGGTGCCGCTGACTTTGGCAGTGTTGGCGATTTCCGATACAATACCGCGGAAGATGGTGCTCGGCACAGCATCCACCTCGATGTGCGCGGTGTCATCCAAAGCGATGCCGACGACGTCATTTTCGTCAACGTCCACGAGCGCCTCCATGCCGACCAGATCGGCGACCACCAGAATAACATCTTCCTGGAATTGCGAGCCGAGTGCAATTTCACCGACTTCTTTGTTAAGCTGGCTGATGGTGCCGGCCATGGGCGCGAATATTCTGGTTTTCGACAAGTCGTCATTGGCTTGCTTCAACAGGGCTTTGGCTTGTTCCACGTTGTTGAGCGCCGATTCATAGCGCGCTTTCTCCACTTGATAGGTAGCCGCAACGGCGTCGAACGTGGCGGAAGATTCAACTTTCTTTTCAAAAAGCTCCTTGGTGCGATTATAATCTTTTTCCGCTTTCAGCATGCTTTCTTTGGCCAGCACTGCGTCGGACGCACTCGACCTCAGACTCGCTTCGGCGCGCTCGGCGGCTGCAACATAGCGCTCGCGATCCAACTCAACCAAAAAATCGCCTTTCTCCACCCAGTCACCTTCGTTGACCGCGAGCTTGGTGATCTTGGCGCTGACATCGGCGCTGAGGTTGACCTGAATATGCGGCTGCACTTTGCCGGTGGCGGTCACGGTTTCAATGACCTGCTGCTTTTTGACCGGCGCGGTTTGCACTTCCAACTCTTCCCGGCCGTTCTTTTTCATGATGCCTGCCACCACGGCGGCAATCACGACCAGGCCCACTCCCGAAATGATCAGTAGCTTTTTCTTTGACATTTTCTCCGCATCTCCGGTTTTGTTGAAAATAAGATTAGGTAGTGGCCTTCAGGCACATTTGAGCTTTCAGAATAACACGACTGGGTAGGGCAAGGGAATATGGCAAGATAGACGTTGAGAGAGGAGAAATGTTTCAGGCTATTATTCCAACGGATGACAAATTAGAGGTGGCGCCGCCGGCTTAACGTTCGTTTTGTACTATACCATTCACCGCACAGGCATGCCGGTGTTTCCCGGCCTTCCGGAAGTGGAGATCACCATACACGCCTCGCATGAACAGTGGGATGGCATTACCGCTAGTGACGTCGTTTCACCCGCGGTGCATCGGCTGGCATTGGGCGAACATACCGGCACGCACGTCGATGCCATCAACCATATGGCACGCCAGTACCGGGGGACAGTCTATCGACACGATGCCGCTAACCATGTTCTATACCGAGGGTATCTGTTTAGACCTGTCTCATAAAGGTCTGCTGGATTTGATTGAGCCAGCCGATTTAGAGCGCGCCCTCTCCGAGGCGGGTCTTGAAATTAAGCCGGGAGATACAATTCTACTGTATACGGATCATTATCGCCGCACATTTGGGACAGACGATTGGCACAATGGACCCGGGGTCAGCATTGACACCGCGCGCTGGCTGGATCAGCAGGCGATCGCGGCTTTTGGCGTAGAAACGATGTCACCGGGTGTGCGCCATGTTTCGAATAAAGAAGTTCATCGTATTTGTGGGGAGTTGGGCTTTACGCATTACGAGAACATGATCAATTTGTACCGGCTCATCGGCCGGGGGCGTTTTCGCTTTATTGGTCTGCCGCTCAAGATACGTGGAGGAACCGGCTCGCCGGTGCGAGCAATTGCTGTCTTCGAGGGGTGAGATAAAAGGTTGTAGCTAGGCAGAGGCAATATATACCCGTCTCGGGTTGGAATTTGAGTCATTGCGAGGCGTCTTTTTGCCGAAGCAATCTTCTGGTTTTCAGAGGATTGCTTCGCGAAAAGATGCTCGCAATGACAGTCACAAGATGACCCGTAACGAGAACAACGTTGTCCCATGAAAACTTTGATTGCTTCATTCGAATGTTTTGTTATATTTATACTCAAATGAAAGGCCGAAAAAGTATCCACCTCTTCTGCATGATTATTGCCGCCGCCACTCAAATTGTAAAAATTTCCCATTTCATCAGGACGATGCTTTTATCATGAGGACTCACGTTCACGACGCTATGATCAAAACCGCTCTCGCTCTCCTTTTATTCTTCTGTTGTTGGAAACTCCAAGCTCAGACTCCGGAAAAAATATTTGCCGGCGTGGGCAAAACGCTGGATGATCGTGCGCCAACGCTGGGGCTGCACGTTTCCAGTTTATCCGCGCCGGAATGGAAAAAACTGAGTTGGCCCGGATTTGCCGTGCGCACGGCCGCAGTTTCAGTGGCGAATGGCTCGCCCAAGCTGCTGCTCGGCGGAGCGAACGGCATCATTCGCCCCTTCACCAATCCCACCGGCTGGCAATTGCTCACCGGCTGGCGCTTGAACGAAATTCTCGAGGTGGAAATCGATCCGCATGATCCCCGCCGGATTTTTGCGGCCACGGCTGCGGGCATTTATATTTCCAAAGACAACGGCCGGGAATGGAAAGCCAGCAATGACGGCCTGACGCAATCGTTCGTCAGTTGTCTTTTGATCGACCCGAAGCAACGCGACCGCATTCTGGCGGGCACGGAAGATGGTTTGTTCGAATCCATCGATAACGGCGACAATTGGCGGCTACTGGCTTTTCCCGGCGTTCCGATTCGGGCGCTCTTGCGCGAGCCGGAATCCTGGCCGGGGATTTTTTGGGTGGGAACGGAATATCGCGGCTTGTACGAAAGCTTTGACGGCGGCGAAACGTTCGAAGCCGTAGACCTGGAAATGGACAGCGTTTCGGTGTATGCACTCGTCGGCGGCGGCGCAAACACGCCGATCTATGCGGGCGTGTTCGAAAAGGGCTTGTTTCGCGCTTCTTCGCCCGGAGAAAATTGGACGCATCTGGAAGGCACGGAAAAACTCGGTACGGTTCTTTGTATTTTGCCGATCGAAGAATTACAAATAATTTTCGCCGGTACCCACCAAAAAGGCGTGATGAAAAGCATTGACAGCGGACGCACCTGGCAAAACTTCGGACTGGCAGGCGCGCCCGTGCGCGTGTTGATGCTGGGCGAGGGTGATTGGAGCAAGCCGTAGAAGCATTCACTTTGACCATTGGCAATTCACCATTCACCATTGTCAATTGTGAATTGATAATTGCCAATGAGCAATTATTTAATTGCTCTTCCACAAATCATTTTCATCAACACCGGAGGAAGGAAATGCTGCATCCTTTGACCGAGCTGCGTCAAAGCAAAATTCAAGGCACCGGGATTTTTGCCACGGGTTTGATTCGCAAAGACGAAGTGGTGTGGTGGGAAACGCCGGAAGATCGCGCGCAACAATGGGACGTGTCTTTGGCCGAATTGAAAACCTGGCCGGAGGAAAAGCAGCGGCAATTCGACCGTTATGCGTATCAAATTTCCGAAGACACGATGACCGGCCGCAAAGACGGCGTGCCCATCGATCCTGCAGATTTCACCAATCATAGCTGCGACCCCACCACCTGGTTCGTGAACGATCAAACCATGACGGCGCGGCGCGACATTTTGCCCGGAGAGGAAATTACTTATGATTATGCCACCAGCGAAACCGACGAGGATTTTCTTTTGGTGTGCGGCTGCGGCACGGCGCGTTGCCGCAAAGTGATTCGCGGCACGGATCATTGGCTGCCGGAGGTGCAGAAGGCTTATAACCGGCACATGATGCAACATGCGTTGCGCAACATTCGTAAGCACAAAGAACTGCCGGCGCGCCGGGAGAGCGAAATAGCGAAATGAACCCAGTCTGATTCTTCCGGAATGACAATTCTGCTGATAAAGCTTTGAACAAAATCCCCCGGCCAGGCGTCTTTTCAGAAAACAATTTTTTCAACCCTTTGTCACAGGAGCTCGTAATATGACCGCAACGAAGTTTCGCAAAACTCACAAAGGCCTTGCTGCCGTCCGTGCGCTGGGGTTAGGCATACTTGCGCTGGGGTTGCTGGCCGGCGCCCATGCCAGGCAAAAAAAAATAACCATGACTACTTCTTCGCAGCAAGCCAAAGATTTGCTCAACCAGGCGGTGCAGGCGCTGGAGTCGTTTGATCAGCAGAAAGCAACGCAGCTTGCCAAGGAAGCGGTGAAGGCGGATTCCAATTTTGCATTTGCGCAAATGCTTGTGGCCGCGCTCACACGACCGCCGCAACCCCAACCGCACATCGATAAATTCACGGCTTTGGCCAAAAACGCTTCGGCCGGCGAGCAGCAATACCTGGAAGCCATGTCTTTCGTGCTCAACAATAGCGCGGAAAAGGCCATTCCAATTTTCGAAAAATTGCACAAAGATTTTCCGGAAGAACGCCGGGTGTGCCAGATGCTCGGCCAGCTCAACATGAACACCGGAAAAATCGATGCCGCCATCCCCTACTTTGAAAAAGCGATCAAGCTGGATGGCAGCCTGGCGCGTGCTTATTCTTTCCTGGGCAATTGCTACTTGCTGAAAGACAATTTCACCAAAGCGCGCGAGCTTTATCAAACCGCCATTACCAAAATCAGCGCCGAGGCCTCGCCGTTTCAGCCGTTCTTCGGCTTGACTTTCGCTTATCTTTATGAAGGCAAGCCCGACCCGGCGCTGGAAAACGAAAAGGAATTTTTGGCGCGATACATCCGCAACGGCTCCACGACGGGTCCGCAAGGTTTTCCGCCGGTGTGGATCTATAACAATATGGCGCGCATCAATCTGGAATTTGGCCGCTCGGACGAAGCCTTGAAGCTTTATGAAGAAGGCTACAAATCCGTGCCGGGCAGTTCCATCGACAGCACGCAAAAGCAGATTTGGTACGGCCGCACGTTGCACGGCCAGGCGCGCACGCTCGCCAAAATGGGCAAGCACGAAGAGGCCTGGAAAATCGCGGAGCAGATCAAACAGATGATTGAAACCGGCGGCAAGGAGGGCGAGGAATATTGGGAAGCCTATCATTATCTTGCCGGCTATATCAAGTTTGAAAGCGGGGATTATAAAGCCGCGGCCGAGCATTTGGAGCAGGCCGACCAGAACGATCCGTTCCACAAGCTGTTGCTGGCGCGCACGAGCTTGAAGCTGGGCGACAAAGCTTATGCGTTGCAAACCTATCAGGAAATCGTGAAAACGAATTTCAGCAACATGGAACGCGCGCTGGCTTATCCTGAAGCGAAGAAGATGGTGGCACAGTTGAACGGCGGAACGAACTAACAATCTGATTGTTGTCATTCCGGAGGAATCTTTTTACGCAGCGGGTAAAAACTTGATTCCGGAGCGCTGACCCAGTGCTCAAAAGGATTCTTCCAGAATGACAAAACAAGAAATGGAAAAATCAAGAGGAACAAACTATGCGCAAGCGCATGAAGTCTTATGAAATGGTTTTGGATCGTTTCAAGGAAAGGTATCTTACCTTTTATCAGGAGTTGTACGACGAAAAGCACAGCGTTTTGGATCTGAAAACCAAAGAGTTGATCGCGATTGCCACTTCTTTGGCCGCGGGCTGCCACGGCTGTTTCAAGGGCCATGTCATCAAAGCGGCACGCAACGGCGCCACGCGCGAGGAAATCGGCGAGACCATCGCCGTTGCCATTGCCATCAACGCCGCGGCCATCGTGGACCGCACTGACATCGCCAACTTCGATTTCGATCTGGTGAAAAGGCTGTGGGAAAACGGCGAAGGATTTAGCGAGGAAGAAGAGCACAATGCGGCGGATCCCAGCTGACAAAAATTTGCAGTTCTAGGTTGATTTGTGTGGGCTAAAAGCTTTCCCGGTGCTCAAAAAGATTCTTACAGAATGACAGATTTGAGGCGTACCCACACAAAACAACATAAAACCAGAACCTTATTTTGTCTAATGCTTTTGCTTTTCATCCGTTGGGTTTTTCTATCCGTTGAGAAATTGTTTTGTCATAAACCTGTTTGGTTGCGACTCGTCCGTGTTTGGCCAATCCCATTTCTATTGCAACCCGGTTTGATCGTTTTCGAAAGTCACCTGGCTTTTCCAATCCGGATTTTGCAGCTCGTTGCGATGGGTGGAATGCAGCAGCTCGTAATTTTTGAAGCCGGTGCGATCGGCAAACACGAAAATCACCCCGCCCTGAATTTCATCAAACGTCCAAATTTCATACGGTTTGTTGTTGCGGTCGCTGGGCACGCGCTCGATGTTGGAGGGCGGCCCATACAACATAAAAACGCGGCCGCGGTCGCTTTTCCATCCCGGCCGCAGCACGGTGGGAAACTTGTCTTCTGCTTCGCGCGCGCGGGCGAGATATATTTTGCGATAGATCATGCTGCCCGCATACTCTTCCGGCTTGTGCGCTTCCCAGAGTGACAGCAGGAAGTTTTGCTTGGCTGCAGCATTAGTCAGGCTTTTGTACATTTTCTTTTCTTCCTGCGGCAGAATATGCTGCATGCGCGCAAATTCGTCGTCGAGTGCGGCTTCACTCGCGCCCGCCAGCGCGTTTTCGCCTGAGGAGCTGCCGGCAACGATTGCCGGGTTATAAACATAAAACTTTTTGCGCCGGCTCGCCTGCAAATTTTGCGCGGAATCGGCAATGCCATAAACCAAAGTGTAAACGCCGCCGGCGAGCGCAGACACGTCAATGCTGCCCATCTCCACGCTGAAATCGTTCAACTTCTTTTTGGTGCGATACGGCGGCGCTAAATTTTCGACGAAAGCGCCGTTGTCATTTTCCACGCGGCAATAGGATTTGTAAATGCGCCCGGCAACACCGGTATTCATATTATATGCTTCGAAGTAATAATATAACGTGGGCACCGGCTCGCCGTAAATTTGTTTGGGATTGGGAAGAACTTCGTAGCCGCTTTGAGCATTCGCCGCACCGCCCGCCGCCTTTTTAATTTGTGAAGCCAGAATAATGTCGCTCAATTCCAAATTGTCATCGCCAAATTGCCGCGTTTGCAAAAAGGCCACTGCACTGTCCGGAACGGCATTAGGCTGCAAGGTGCGGGTATAAAGCACCACGCGATAAAGACCCTGATCCGAAAGCAGGTAGCGCAAGCGATCCACCAGCTCGCGGCGCGAAGCCACCGGCGCAGGCGCAGTTTCTTTTTCTTCTATTTTCCACATCTTCGTGGCCCACAATGAATCATCGCGATAAATGCGCAAATCGAGCAGCAACCCGGCTGCGGAGGGGGAATCGGAGACCGGCAGCGGCACGGCATAGCTGAGGTCCAAATAATCGACCTGTTTGGCGTCTTGAAATTGCGCCAAGTCCAAACTTGGCTGCAAGCGTTCCCCGGCCCTGGCTTGCGCGACGGCAACTTGCGGCGGCGCCGTTGGTTGGGCTTCGATTGAGGAGAAAACAAAAAGTGCGACCGGAATCAAGCAACGCAGAAAGCGTGGCCATGCGGTGGAAAATTGCAATGCCATATTTTATGCTCGCGGTAAATTTATGCTAATACTACAAGATTCTTCCAGAATGACAACCTCCCGGGAGTTCCTACGAAGCGTCGAAGACAACGAAAAAGGGCTGAGAACAATCTCTCAACCCTTTTTTCGTTTTTCATGCCGTGCTTCCGTTTAGAATCCCAGCCGCAAGCTGAACACGTTCGAGTTGTCGAAGAATTCCACTTGCCGGAAGGCATAATCCAGGCTGACTTCCACACCGCCGAGGTCGCGTTGAAAGCCGGCGCCCAAAGCCGCGCCATAAATGTAACGGCTTTCGCCGGCCGGGTCTTTGCCGGCGGTGAATGCTGTGCTGTAGCCGGCGCGCAAGAATAAAGTTTGGTTGAGCGCGAACTCTGCGCCCAAGCGCGTGGCGTCGTCGTCAAAGTTGTTGTCTTGATAAGTCGAGGTCAGGTTGAGATGATTGCGTTCGCCCAGGGGCAGCTTGTATCCCAATCCGATCTCGAGCGCCGAGGGCAGCTCGTCTTTGCCGGCGACAATTGAATACGGCGAGGCGCCGCGCGCCACGTCGTTGGCATCGGCATTGCGCAACAAACCGGTGCCGCCATATTGCATGGAGGGTCCGATGTTTCTCAAGGCCACACCTAGACTCAAGCCTTTGACGGCCATGAGGTCTTTGTATTGCACGCCAAAGTTAAAGGCCAAACCTGAAGCGCTGGCGCGATCCAGGTTTTCCGAGACGATATTGATGGTGGCGCCCACGGCCACGCGATCGCTCAAGGCGCGCGAATAGGTTATGCCCGCGGTGACGAACTGCGGCGAAATCAACGCGCCGGTGCCGTCCGGGGCATCTTCAGTGGTTACGAGAATGTCGCCGACGTCCAGCGCTTTCACGCTGAAGCCCAGCGTGCCGAAGCCGCTGAACGCCGCGCTGAACGCAATATAATTTACATTGATGTCGGCGATGTGTTTCATGTGCGAGAACATGGCGTTAGCATTGCGCGAAGCCTGGGCAATGCCCGCCGGATTATAATACAGGGCTTCCAAACCGCTGGCTGTGGCCACCGAAGCGCCGCCCATGCCCAGATAGCGTGCGCCCACGGGGATCAACAATTCGGCGGCCGCATTGGTGCCGGCGCGGCGTTCGCCGTCGGGATTATCATTCTGTGCGAACAGAGAACTGCTCAGAGCCAGCAGCAGCGCCACGCCCGGCCAGATGCGCATCGTTTTCTTCATCATCACTTCTCCTTGATTTATCTGCAAAATCGTTCTTCATGACCTTCTCCAGAAACTACCCTTTTCAAGGTTTTAAACCTTGAAAAGGGTAAAACTACCTTTTGGAAGGTGGGAAGACCCGCCGAGCGGGGAACTCAGCAGGTCTTTCCCGGAGGAATTAGGAAGGGGATACTTCCTATGTAGCTGCAAATCCGGCTCAGAAATTCGGCAAAACTGGATCTTCGCGCACGAGCGCCAGCTTGAGCACCTTCACTTCGTTGAGATCGGTAAACTCGATGTGCGCGACATAGATGCCGCTGGCTGCAGGCAAGCCGCGCTCATTGAGCAGATCCCAGTTGGTGAATTGGCTGTCATTCTCCTTCATAATCGTGCGCACCAAAATGCCCGCCAAGTTGAAAATGCGAATCGTAGCCTTGCGGGGCAGATGGCTAAACGTCATGAAGCGGTTGAAACGATTGGACTCGGAACGATTGAAGCCGAAGTACGGATTCGGGAAAGCGTTGACCAATTTCAAGTCGGCTTTTTCCGTCGCAAGGTCGCGCGTAGGCGCACTGGTGGTGAAGAGATACTCGTCCGCAACACTGTTGGGAATGTTGGGGAAAAGATCGAGCTGGTCCGTGCCGGTACCGCCCGGCGAAAACGCCACCACCCCGCGGCGATTCATCGTGGAGAAATACATCACCGGAATATCGCTGTTGATAATCTCCACTTCATAAGCGGGATTGGGCGCGGCGTCGGTATAATCCGCATCAAAAATAAACAGCCATTCACGCGGGCCGGTGCCGACCGTGTTGTTGAAACCGCCGTTATCACCGGGGAAATATTTGCCGTCAACCAAACCACCGGCGACGTTGTTTTCCAAATGGCCGAGGGCCAACCGCCGCGGCGCGTTGGGATTGGTCATGTCAAAAGCAGCCAGGGGTACGCTCTTCGCGTATTCCTGATAAGCATAGCTGCCCGAAGGATTTTTAATGAACGGCGCAAATTCCGGCTTGGCCGGCGGAGTTGCAAAGCCGCGGCCATAACGATATGCGTAGGACACGTTGGGATCGTTGGGATCGTAGATGCCCTCGGCCGTGACCGTGGCCAGGACCAAACGCACTTTTTTAGTTTGCGTAGCACCCACGATCATCGTGCCGTCGCCGAACTGTCCGCGTGGAGAAGTCCAGCCGATGGCGCCGTTAAAGCCTTCAAAATGATTACCGTCGGCGTTTGCCCACGTGAAGCGGCGCGTGCCGGCGGGGATGGCCCAACCCCAGGTTTCAGGATTGTTCGGACGCGAAAACGTGTCGTCACTCTTGATGCCGGGCGGCGGGCCTTGCACTAACACTTGCACACCGTCGGTGATCAAATAATTGGCGTCGCCGCTTTGGTTGGTTTGATTCGAAAGCAGAACTTTGTTCGCCGTGACGTCTGTCAACGACCAAACGGTGTTGCCTTCTGCGTCTGCGGCAAAGGTAACTTTGTATTGGTGTCCGTTCAATTTAGCCGGATCAACCACCACCGGGCGCACATTGCCGTCACTGGGGCCGCTATGCGAGGTCGCAATCAAATCGCCGGTAGTGGCGGTGTAGCGCACACCCGGTTTGGTAGATTGCGGCACCACGGTAACGACCGAGGGCGCGCTCTCCAAAGTCTTCGTGGTCAATCCTTCCGTGCCGTTGAAATTGTATGCGGTCACCGCGAAGAAATAGGTTTGGCCGTTGACCAGGGCGCGGTCACGAAAACGATCTTGCGTAATGCTGAAAGTGCGCTGCACACCGGAGTTCTTGCCAATCTGCACCGGCAGTTCCAGAATCAAGCCGGAAGCTTCATCGAAGGTTTCCTGTGCAATGGTAGTCACTTCATCGACCAAGTCAAAAGTGGCTAATTTGATGCCCTGGTTCAGCGAGGCGCCGGCCGAGGGTAACTGATAAACATTGTACCCTTCGAAGGCATAGCCTTTTTGCACGAGCGTTTCCGTCTTGGTTACGCCCGCCGGGTCTTCGCCCCAGTTCAAAAGAATTTGGCGGTTAAATTCCGTGGCGGTCAAGATCGGCGAGGCCGGAGGCTTGGGCAGCTCGAACAGGTTGTCGAAAGCTTCCTGGGCAAAACGATCGGTGAATTTCAACACCGAAACGCTCGAGAGCCGGTCTGAGCCTAACCCTGCCAACACCGCAACCACGACTTCCTGGGTGTCGCCCAAAGCCAGGGTAAACGGTCCTGAAGCCAGCAGAATACGATGATCGCCGGGCTGCGGGTCAAGCCAGCCTTCGCCAGTCACAGGATTTCCGGGCACGCGAAATTTTGTAACCTCATTCGTTGTGGGATCGATCCATGGCGCCGGCGGGCTTTCCGGTGCCGGTCTGAAGCCGCGCAACAAATTCCACCATTGCAGCGTGCCGTTGTAAGCGCCCAATGGCGGGTCTTGATCCACGCCGCCGCCCACGAAGAAGGCGAAAGTGGTCATGGGCAGGTTGCGGAAACCCGGGCGCTTCTTCAAACCGAAAATCGCTTCACTGTTAGGATCCGGAACGATCGGGCCGGCAAAAAAATCATAGCCTGAAACCGGCGGAGGCAGGCTGATCTGCGAGTAATTGGCATCCGTCGATACCGAGTTATAAACATAGCCCAAGCTCAAAGTGGTGTCGCTGCCGGCCAAGTCATCGCCGGCGGCGCCGAGGTCGATGTCCGACCATTGGCAAAAATACATGCTGTCGACAACCGCAACCGGTGAGGTGGTTACCGTGCCTTTGTAAATGACGCGGAATTGTTTGAAAATGATATTGCCCAACGCATCTGCACGGCGATAGGCCCACATCGTCGACTGCATTTCAAGACCAATGGGGTTTGAGCCGTAGAGGTTTCCGACGCTGCCGGTATTCAAATCATTGGCGACGAGCCAAACGACTTGATCGGCGCCGGCAAGTCCGGGTTCATCGGCGTGAATCGCGGCATCAAAAGTTTCACTGGAGCCGGGAGCAAGCTTGGGGCTGCCATCGGCATTGAATTGCGGATTATATTGGCCGTCGCCGTCGGCGTCATAAAACGGAGCGCCTTTGTAAGTGGGCCAATCGCGCCAATCGGCGGCATATTGCGCGCGAACGGCGGCAATTTGCCCGTCATCGACTTGAGAAGTGGTGGTGAGATTATTTTCCGCCGCATCGAGGCGCAAATCGGCAGTGGCATAATCACGGCGAATACGCCAGATGCGATCGACGAGCATCACATCGTTCAAATCCTCTCCCACACCTTTGGAGACGATGGCACCGGGCACGGTGCCGATGCGGAAGGTTTGACCGCCGACACGAATGAGCTGGCTGCCGCCGTCATTCACTCTTCCGCCCCAGACGAATCCGTCCTGGAAAACGGCCGTGGCAATCAGGTTGCCGCGCGGAAAGTAAAAACCGGAATTGCCATCCGGCTGAATCGCCGAACGGCCGTCGGAATAAATCCAACTTGCCACCTGGCCAACGTTGACCAAGGTTTGGTTGACCGAGCCTGCGTTGGTTTTAGCCAAACGATTGGGGCTGCGCCCGGCCTTTCCTCCGAGCTCCTCGGCGCGTATGCTTTGACCTTGCCACGCGACGAGGGCCAGCAAAAGGAGTATGGCAAAAACTTTCTTCATTCTCAATTCCTCCGTGATTCACAACTTTTTTATCAAACATCATTTCGCTTAAGAGAGGGGGAGACGGACAAACTTCTGCCCGTTCCCCCTCTCTGGTCACGAGAAGGAGCTACGCGTGTTGCAATCAGAGAACTCATCCCCTAAATCCCCTTCTCTTAAAAAGAGAAGGGGACTTTCAAAGATCGGAACCAGCTTTCCCCCCTTCTCTTCCGAAGAGAAGGGGCCGGGGGATGAGTTCTAAAACTCCAGTTTCGCGCCGACGCGAATTTGGCGCGGCGGGCCGAGCAACTGCAAACCGACAAGATCGTGCTCGCCTTGCGCATAGTTGTCGCCGTTGCCATTGAGATTGATGGCGCGGTGCAACGCGACAAAAGACGGGCCGCCATTGCCGGAGATGATTTGGCCGTTCAATTCCGGATCGCCCAAGAAACCGTCGTCATAGGCATTGCCCGTGCGGCGATAGACGTTGATCACGTTCCGGCGATTGGTGAGATTCTGCACGTACATATACAGATTCAGACCGAAGCCGCGAACGTCGAGCGTTTTGTCCAGACGCAAGTTGATGTCATAATTCCACGGCGTCAAAGAAGCATTCACCGCTTCCGTGGGATGGCTGGAACGCGGATCGGTAACCTGGCCGGCCAGGTTGGGGCTTTGCTGTCCAAATTCACCGACGGAGCGCGTATACGGATGGCCGCTGCTGAAATTGAACAACATGTTCAAGCCCAGTTGTTGCAGAATCGAGCCGCCATCGCCTTTGGCAAAGCGATAATCAAAACTCACCGAGCCGCGTTGCGGCCGGTTGAAATCCAGCGGAGAAATAATGCTCGGGGTTTGCGTCACTTGCTCAATGCCGGCCACGGCCGTGGTCGGAGTCGAACCGGTTCCCAAGGAACGCGAGAACGTGTAGTTCAACTGCGCGGCCGCGCGCTTGGTGCGGCGCAAGGTCAGCGATAATTCCACGCCGGCCGTGGTCGCGAAATCGCCGTTGACCAAAAGATTGTAGTCCTGGGCCGCCGAGGCTTGATCGACACGCACGCGGGAGAATTGAATCTGATCTTCGATGTTCTTGTAGTAGGCCGTGACATCGAACGCCGCGGCATCACTGAATTGCTGGCTGAAGCCGATCTCATACTGCGTAGTTTTTTCCGGATCCAATCCCAAACCGACGACGTTGGTGCGGAAAGAAGTGCCGCCGCCGAACAAGGCGTGATACCACGTCGAACCGTTGTAAATATCGGTCAAACGCGGCGCTTGCACGAACTTGCCATATTGGAAGTGAAATACGGTGCGATCGGTGACCGGGAAGGCCAGGCCCAAACGCGGGCTGACAATGACTGCAGCTTTCTTGTTGATCAGTTGATCTCGAATCAAGCTCTGGTTTTGGCGATCCCAGGGCGGGTTCAACGGATCGGCAAAGGTGAAATCATCATTATCCATCACATCCACGCGCAGTCCGGCGTTGATGACCACGTCTTTCGCTTCGAATTTGTCCTGCGCATAAACGGACAAGTAATAGGGATGGCGCGGGCCATCGGGGCCCTCAACATTGATTTCATTGCCAAAGGTGTCATAGCCGTAGGTGAGCCATTGCGAAGCGCCGGAAAGCGTGCGGAAATTGCCGGACGCTGTCGGATCGCCGGCCAAAGCGGCGCGGTACATATCCGGATTGGTCCACGCGGCTTGCAATTGCGTGCGCGGCCAGCCCGCATCGGCGGCAAAGTTGCGCGCCGTCCACCGCTCCATCGAGCCACCGAGTTTCAGCTCGTGGTTTTTATATTGGGTGTTGAAAGCCAGCGACCCGCCCACATAATTGCGCTTGTTTTTGGTGTAGGCATTCGGGGTGCCGGGGGCATTGAACTCGAAACCGTAAAGGTCCATCGGTTGCGCGCCGCCGCCACGCCACGGCGACAATCCGTCATGGCTGTAAAACTGTATGCCCTCTTGCGCATTGGCGGTGCTATCCCAATACGACCAAAAATTGTGCTCGAAGATCGGGTCGAACCGCACTTCGCGGCGGTCGAAATAATTGAAATTGACTTCGTAAAAAGATTTCGCGCTCAACAGATGGGTGACTTTGAAATTGAACAAGCCCGTGCTCAAATCCTCGATCTGATTGCGGTCGAGGTTGAAGAGGCGCGAAGCCACACTGCCGAGGGCATTGCCAAAAGAAACGACGTCATCATGGCGGCGATAGGTGAGCGAGCCGCCCACTCGAAAGATGAACGGCTTGGCATCGAAAACCAACGTGCCGTTGCCGATCCATTGATTGCGCATGGCGGCGGGGACCGAGTTGTTATCCATTCTGAGCCCCATTTGCTGAATCCGCGCTTCCAGGGCCGGGTCCCTATTGTTGCTCAATACCAGCGGGAGATGGTTGTCATCCACGTAAGTATCGGCATGTTGAATATTGAAGCCTTCGTAGTAGCGCCCGACGCGGTCGCGGTCGAAGATATTTTGCGCCGCCAGGAAGAATTTCAGTTTATTGCTTAACAAAGGCCCGCTTAACGTTGCGGTATAATCTGTATAGCCGTAAGAATGCGTGCCCAAAAACGTTTCGCCGCGGCCGGCAAAATTATCGGTTTCACCTTGCAGGCTGAAGCGAAATCTATTGCTGCCGCTTTTCAAAGTTTGGCGCACGATGCCGGCGTTCGCCCCGCCAAATTCGGCGTTATAACCGCCGGCTTGCAATTGGAACTCTTCCAACGCCTCGGGAATAACGGTGATGGCGTTGTTGCCGTTGTCGACGTCGCGCGTGTTCGCGCCTTCGAGATAGTAACCGACTTCATCGTTGCGGCCGCCGCGCACGTACAACAAGCCGTTTTGCACCACCACGCCCGGCTGCAATGCAATCACGGCATTCACGGTGCGCACCGGAACGTTTTTGAAATCTTCATAGCTTTGAATGCGTGTGGCGTTGGTGGCGTTTTGATTGACCAAGGGCCGCTCCGCCACGATCACCACCTCCCCCACTTCCACGGCTTCGGAAGGCAGGTTGAAATTTATCTCCGTCGTCAAGTCTGCACTGACGCGAATATTCGAGATCAACACTTCACGATAGCCGATGTATTGCGCTTTGACTTCGTAAACCCCGGGGGGCACGTTCAAGATAACGAACTCACCGCTAACGTTGGCGGCGGCGCCAATCGTCGTTCCCGTGACCAGAACGTTGGCTCCGGGCAACGCCTCTGCCGTCTCGCGATCGGCCACTTTGCCTTTGATCTTTCCGGTCGTACCGGCAAATGCCAGAACCGGCAAGAGCAAAGCGGCAAAGATCGCTAACAAACTTTTGCGCTTGCTCATTTTGCCTCCTTACGTATTCAGGACAACTCAAGAACCGTTAATTATCAGACAAATTCGACACCGCCACTGCGGCATTACCTAAAATCATCGTGGTATGGCTGGTCGTCACATTGACGGAAGTGGTGGTCAACACGGCGCCGTCGGCCGCGTTTTTCACTTCGATATCATAAGTGCCGGCCGCCAAATTCTGATAGCCGCTATCGCCTTTGTACGCCAAATTGGTGGTTGACACCGTATCTGCGCCCGCCTTGACGCGCACCACCACGGCATAAGTGGTATTGAAATTCAACACCCGCAAGGCCGTGCGCGGCGCATCAAAAATGCGGCGTTCGGCCAGATTAAAAAACTCCCGCGGCGCACCGGCTGCCGCCGGCAATAAAACCACCGTGCCCCGCGCATTCGTGGGCATGGCGACAAACTGGGTTTCACCATTCGACAAGGCGACCGAGCGGCTGCCCGCCGGATACGATTGATGATTCAGATTGCCGGCAAAATCTATCGAGCCGCGCGCCACACCGTCCACCGACACTTGCACGTTGCCCAACTCCGGCGCCGCATTCACGAAACGAAACTCGGCGCGCAAATCCGGAGGCGTGGGCCCGGTGGAGGGCACATCCGCACAGCCCAACAACAAAGCCACTGCCGCCAAACTGCTCGTCAGCATTTTTGTTCTGGTTGAGGCCATTGACTCTCCTTTCTGATCGGATTGTGAGGGAAAAATAAACCATGATCACTTGACATGAACAGCGTTCACGTTTTAGAGAAAAAGATCCTACGCGCCTTACCTGAGCAGGAGGGCGCAAACAAAAGAATTATGGAGAATAATGGAAGTATGGAAAGGATCACGAACTAAATAGTTTCCCCTAGCGTGTCATTGCGCGCGGAGCGCAGCACTCTCTTCATAAAACCTGAAGATCGCTTGGCCGCTTCGCTCCTCGCGATGACATTCTGCAACCGTCTGGCATGCAGGAGTCTGAATCTTCCAAAAACAGGCATAAAACCAGGAGATTCAAACCGTCACTGCATGACATACGTGGTTGTGGGGAATTATTTAGTCCGTGTTCCTGTAAAGGAGACGTAAAGGGTAGGATAGCCAAAAAAATGAAGGAAACGCTTGCCTTTGTAAAAAGGCAGAATTATATTTCCCGCGGTTTGTAAAGGGCTATCCGAGTCCTTATACGCCGGCTCGGTGGGAGTTGCCGCTCTCATCGAGCTTTTTTTATTTATATTTTTTCCTTCCTCTGGTTTATCGTTCGCGACTACATTTATAACCGCCAATCTTTTTGGCAAAGGTTATGCCAGCACTCATCTAACCATTCTAAAGCTAATTTATTTGATAAAACAGCGCATGCAAAAAAACCGGCGCGCGCAAAAACGTGCAGGACTTTGCATTCGCGCGGTGCATGAACTTGCACGTAAAATGTTAAAAAGTTTGAACCTCTCTTTGCGCAAGAAGAGTTGCGCATGAAATAATAATATGAGGACGCACGGCGCAGTAGCGCGTGCAATCGGAAGGTCGTGATGAAATGGCAAGTTGAACCACATGCGTGCGAAGGCTATCTATAATTGAACTTTCTCCAAAAAGAAAAAAACGCAGCGTTATACGTGAATAGGACACGTGGAAGTTGCATTTCGTTCAAAAAAATTATGCGCTAAAGATTATCGCTCACGGAATAGAACTCTCACGGAATTTTTTTCCGTGAGCCGTTCCATTTCCGTGAGCCAAATTTCTTTGCTTTTTTTGCACAGATTTAACTCTTTAGTTTCTAAAAGTCTCTTCAACCTTTTGCTGCCTGGCCGGTATATATAATAGAAAGCAAGTAGCCTGATGAGGAAGAAAAGCCGTGCACGAACCCTCAAGCGCCCGCGAGTGGCCGATTGATAACGACCTCATGATGCGCGTCCGCGACGGTGAAGTGGCGCAGCTCGGCGTTCTTTTCGAGCGGCACCAAAACATGCTGTACAATTTTTTTCTGCGCATGTCCAGCAACCGCGAGGCGAGCCAGGATTTGGTGCAGGAAGTGTTTCTGCGCATTCTGCGCTACCGGCATACCTTCCGCGGCGAGAGCAAGTTCACGGTGTGGATGTACAGCATCGCGCGCAACGCCTACGCCGACCATTTCCGCAAACGCAAAAAGGAAACGCCGGTGGATATCGAAGCCCTGGAAAGAACCAGCGCCGATCCTCTGCCGCACGAGACCCTGGAGCAGGAACAGGAAATCGCAATGCTGCGCCGGGCGTTGGACAAGCTGGCTTCGGAGAAGCGCGAGGTTTTGTTGATGAGCCGGTTTCAAGATCTCAAATACCATGAGATTGCCGAAATCCTGCAATGCCCGGTGGGCACGATCAAAGCGCGCGTGCATTGGGCGCTCAAAGATTTGAAAAAGATCTTCGACCAATTATCAGGTGCGACCGTATCATGAATTGCGAGCACACCAGCGTATTTCTGCCGGATTATCTGAGCGGAAATGCGGATGAAAAAAACCTGGCGGCCATGCAGGCGCATCTCGCGCACTGCGCTCATTGCCGCGCCGAGCTGGAAAACGCCAAAAGCATGTGGCAGCGCCTCGAGCGCCTGCCCGACGAGCAACCGCCGGAGGTTTTGCGCGGCCGCTTTTATGCCATGCTGGCGGCTTATGAACAAGGCTTGCAACAAGCCCGGCCGCGCCCATCTTTGAGCGAAGTCATCGAGGCCGGGCTCGAACGCTGGTGGCCGAAACGCCCCGCGTGGCAATTCGCCGTGGCGATTTTGTGTTTGGGGCTCGGATTGTTTGCGGGCCGGCGCTGGTCCTCCCCGGCTCCGCGCATGAATGATTTCGAAGCGGCGCACCTGCGCTCGGAGGTGCGAGCCCTGCAGCAAATGGTCGCGCTTTCTTTGCTGCAACAGCCTTCGCCCAGCGAACGCTTGCGCGGCGTGAGCTGGAGCAATCAAATGCAGCAACCGGACCGGCAAGTGTTGGCCGCGTTGATGCAAACTTTGAATTACGACCCTAACATCAACGTGAGGCTGGCGGCGCTCGAAGCTTTGCAAGCATTCAGCGAACAGGACACCGTGCGGCAAGCGCTCGTCACTTCATTGCCGCGCCAAACTTCACCATTGGTGCAAATCCGGTTGATCAACCTGATAGTGGAATTACGCACGCAGCGCGCGAACGAGGCGCTGCGGCAAATTTTGCAGGACGAACAAATCAACCAGGAAGTGCGCCAACGCGCAGAGTGGGGATTGCAACAATTGCTGTAAGGAACTTTTGAAGGATCGAGTACAGTGCCATGATCGTTCCAATTTTCAATGTCATCACTGCGTTCTCCCTTTTGCACGCCCCCTCCGATTGGCGCGTGCAGGAAAAGGAAGAAGTCAAACAAACGCTGCGTTTTGCCGATCCCGCGAAAACCAAGGAAGTGATCGTCGATAACATTAAGGGCGCGATCACGGTGTCGGGTTACAACGGCAATGAAGTCCAGCTCACGGCGATCAAAACTCTGCGCGCGCGTTCAGCGGAGAAGCTGGCAGAGGCCAAAGAAAAAATCCGGCTGGAAATTTCCGAGCGCGACAACGTGGTCGAGTTATACGTCGACGGACCTTTTCGCAGCCGCGATCGCGAGCGCAATTATCGCGGCGCGGATGATTACGGCTATGAAGTCCAATTCGATTTCATTTTGAAAGTGCCGTTCCAAACCGGCCTGACACTGAAGACCGTTAATGACGGCGACATCGAAGTGACCAACGTAGCCGGTGAGTTTGACATTGACAACATCAACGGCTCGGTCGCGATGATGGAGGTGGCCGGCGGCGGCCGGGTTCATGCCCTCAACGGCGAAGTCGACGTCCGCTTCAAGCAAAACCCGGAATACGATTCCTACTTCGGCTCGCTCAACGGCGAAATTAAGGTTGAGTTTCTTGAAAACCTTTCAGCCAAACTACGCTTGAAAACTTTTAACGGCGAGATTTATTCCGACTTTCCCGTCTCTTCCCTGCCGGCGCGCGCGGCGGCGCAAGAAAAAAGCGGCAGCCGATTCGTTTATCGCAGCGATCGCGCGTTCGGCGTGCGCATCGGCAATGGCAATGGACCCGAACTGGAATTCGATGCTTTCAATGGGGATATTCATATTATCAAAAGAGAAAATTAACTGTTCAGTCTCTGCTGTCATTTCAAATAACATGTCAAATGCAAAGGTTAATGCGATGACGAACAAATCTGAAAAATTAACGCTTTTATGTCTTTTGATTTTCGGCAATCTCGCTTTCGCGCAGACTGCCGGCATGGATCGCCTGATCATTCCGCTCAGCGATCCGGCCCGCCCGGTGACATTAAAAGCGGGATTGATGAACGGCGGCATTACGGTCACGGGTTACGCCGGCAAAGAAGTGATAGTAGAAGCGCAGGTGCGCGCGGAAGAAGAAGAAAGAGAGCATGACAAACATAAAGAAAAATCGAAAAACAAAGCTCAGGGCATGCGCCGTTTGGAAATCACGGCAACGGGCTTGACCGTGGAAGAGGAAAACAACGAGGTTTCCATTTCGACCTCTTCGATGAACCGCACCATCGATTTGACCATTCAAGTGCCGTTGCGCGCTTCGCTGGAATTGAGTTGTTTGAACGACGGCGACATCAAAGTCGAGAACCTCAGCGGCGAATTCGACCTCAACAACACCAACGGCGGGATCACGCTCATCAACATTTCCGGCGCGGTGGTGGCGCACGCTTTGAATGAAGATGTGATCGTGACTTTCGAGAAAATCGATCCGGAAAAATCCATGTCCTTCACTTCGCTCAACGGAGATATCGACGTGACTTTCCCGGCGGAGGTGCGCGCCAAAATGAAATTGAAATCCGACAACGGCGAAATCTATAGCGACTTCGACATCACGTTGGAGCCTTCCACGGTCAAAACCGAAGAAGACGGGCGCAAGAAAGGCGGAAAGTATCGCATCCAGTTGGAAAAAACCATGGTGGGTATAATCAACGGCGGCGGGCCGGAGATGCAGTTCGCGACGTTCAATGGGGATATTTATATTCGGAGGAAGAAACAATAGTGCGTGAGGCGTAAAACGGATACACCGAAAAACGTTTTACGAATCATGCTTTACGTTTTATTTACTGATCACGGATTTTGCAAAGCTAAGAATGCCAGGGCGTCATCCACATTGTCAAATTCGAAAGTGCGAGAACGTTCGGCTTCTCGTTCCATTTTTTGCCAGGCCTCGTCCAAAACCAAGCTTGCTTTTTATCAATCAAGCCTGCTTTAATCGCAACTTCCAACTCTATCAAAAAGTCATGGAGAGGCTCAAGCGATTCAAGCTGCCAATCTCGCCGAAAGAAGAAAGCCCGTAATCGAATTTATACTGGCGATATTCCAAACCGAGCCCGAACGAGAGGCCCGCGAAGCGGTCGCTGGTGGTGCCGACTTTTTGATCGCCGCCGAGGGTGTCATAACCCAACCGGAAAAATAACCCGGTCGACAAAGTAATCTCGCCGCCGGCGCGGAAGCGCAAATCTTCTTCGGAATATCCCACCAGCGCCAGGCTGTAATGCAACGGCAAATGCTCCAGGCGCTTGGAAACGCCGATTTGATAATTGAACGGCAGGCGCTCTTTGGTTTGATCAAAAGGGGAAATGATCCCGCCAACATTGAACACGCCGCCGCCGATATCGAGATTGCCCAAAAGCGACGAATGATAAATCACGCCGAGATCGAGGGCGTAGGCATCGGAAGTAAAATTTTCAAGCTCCGAGCGAATGTATTTGACATTCGCGCCGATTTGCACGCGCTGGCCCCGCGTTTGGGCATAGCTCAAATAGATCACCGCACTGCTCACACCGAAAGCGCCCTGCTCCACTCCCAATTCATCCGTGCGTTCGAACTCGCCATAGCTGGTGTATTGCACCCCGGCGCCGAGATTGCCATTGCGCATGGGCATGACGTAGGCGCCGGAAAAGTTTTGAATGTCGAGAATGTGATTCAGATATCCGAACGCGGCCGAGCGTTTTTGCAGGCTGGCAATGCCGGCGGGATTATAAAAAATGCAGTGCGGGTCGTTCGATATCGCCACGAAGCTCGCAGCCATAGCCGAGGGCCGCGCGCCGACAGAGGTGCGCAGAAAGGCGTAACCGATGGGTTGTGCGGAAAGAATTGCGGGAACGACGAGGGCGACGAGGAGAATTTTTTTTTTCATGAAAAGGCTTCGTAAGGGGTGAAAGAGCTCATCGTAGCGCGGCAACAGCCGCAAGCGATCGCTCAAAGGCAAAACGATTTGGGGCAAAACTATTTGATTTTGTTTTTAATGCGAATGACCGGTTATAATACCAAAAGGTTTAAAGCAAGAAGTCAAAATAATTAAAGTCAAAATCATTGAATCGCTTTTAATCATTTTGACTTCAATGGTTTTGACTTAACGTAGAGCTGGTGAGCGGGGTTGAACCGCTGACCTGCGCATTACGAGTGCGCCGCTCTACCAACTGAGCTACACCAGCTTGAGAAAAGCAAAAAGCAAAACCACGGGGCTTTGCTGTCAACTCGTGGCCAGGCGCAGAATCGAACTGCGGACACACGGATTTTCAGTCCGTTGCTCTACCGACTGAGCTACCTGGCCTCATTTAAAAAAGCAAAGCAAAATAAAGCTCAGGCCACTAAAAGTCAAGGCCAAATTTGGCGAGTTGTCAGAGTTGAATTATTTTGCCACAACGCGGACGAGCCGCAACCCAAAAAGATTAACCCGGAGAAAACTGAGCAAACAGAGAGGTAATGCATGGAAACCGCCCTTTCGCTTTGTAATCTCTGTTTACTCTGTGTTGAAAGTTTTTGCTTTTTTTTTGCAACGATTGAACTTTTGGCGCTTTCACAGAAACTCGAGAACGCCGTTGGTTTTGCTTTTGTGCAGCAACAAGCTCTTGCGCGCGCCGCCGGTTTTGACATGCACGATATTGGTTTGCTCGTCGTGCAGCTCGATCAGCAACCGGCTCATCACTTCGATTTTTTTGATTGCGGCCACGCCCTTTGCTTCAACATAACACCAAGCCACGTCCATCTCTACTTCCTTGCCGACATAATGGAAAGCAATGGTATCGCCGGCGACGATGAAAGCCACGTTGTTTTTCAAATATGAAAAAATGTAGCGCCCGGCGCTTTGGGCCTCCTGCGGTGTTCCCAAACGCAAGGTGTCCCCTCCTTGCGCAACAATGGCGTCTTCCAAATCATCGGTGAAAATTTTGAAGGTGATCTCAAGCGTTTTGGCTTGGGCGTTGTGGGCAACTTCGCAGATGCTGATATAATAGGCGTGACGGGAGGCCGGGCCGGCAAGCACCAAGGCGATTACTGAACAAGACAGCACGAACCGGCATTTTAGATCAGGCAGCGAGCTTCTCATCTTTTGTTACAGAGCTGATGATGATCAAATAGCCGTAATCCATCAATATTTCCGTTGAAATTTCACTGGCCATCTCGCGAGCTTCGATTTCCCGGTCTTCATTCTCCGGCATGGCGATCCTTACCCAAACATGGTTGGGGTTTTCCGGGCCCTCAACGATTTCGACCAGATCAATTTCCGGAAACTGTTGCTTGAGATTATCAAAAAGCATCTGACTCAATTCGCGTTGTTTGAAATTGATCATGACTTCATCTCCTGCTGAACGCGCTCCAGAAATTCTTTGGATTTTTTGATTGAATATTACATGAGAAAATGCCCTATCGCTTGCTCGTTATTCGCTTTTGGGGGTATAGTCGAGTGGGTCAATTCTGGTAAGAAAGTCAAAATTATCGAAGTCTTTATCGGCACTAATCAGTTGTGTGATACCATTGTTTTTGAGTGAAGCAGCGTGAATAGCGTCACGAGGTTTTACTCCCGTATTCTTATACTGGTTGAACAAATCTATTGCAAGCTGAATATCGGCTTTCGTAATAGACAGCATGATTAAGGGAAAGCGTAGAATATCATGACAAAGCTGAATGCCCTTTTCGGGTACGCCGATATGACTATAACGATAAAGCAGTTCTTGAAATATTTCAGTATTGACCACTGCCGATAAAGCCTGGGTTTCAACGTCTTTTAGAATATGAAGGCACGGATTTTTATATGTATGCGGTTTACCGGCAGCATACATAAAGATATTCGCGTCCAAAAATATTGAACTATCCATTATTTTAGATGCCCTTCTTCGATCTCTTGTTCCATCTGGCTCCAATCAGATATAGGCAAATCCATATCGGCTATCTTTTGAGTTATTGGAGTAGCTGCAAGTTTTGGCCGAATAAAAACTCCTTTATCGGTTAATTCAATTAGCACCTCAGTTTCAGGAAATAACCCCAACGCTTCGCGCATTATGCGAGGAAGTTCAATTCTTCCTTGTTTATCAATTTGGATAGTTTGTGCCAACATCGTGACCTCCTGCTAATCAGAGTTAATTTCATTGTACTTAATCACCCCGAAAATTTTGCCAGCTCGAGCCTCGTCAATTCCGGCTTGACTTCCTGCTTCAGCGCTATTAATATACACCGGCATCAGGACTAGCACAATAGCAATTTTGCGCGCAGGAGCGCCGATTAAATAACTTGGGAAAGTTATTTAGCCCGCGATCTTCAACAAAAAGAGGCCCGGCCAAATGAAACAAAAAACTCGCGCAATTAGCCTGAACATTTTGCTGTGGTCGAGCGTGCCGTGCTCGCCCATTCTCGCACAGGAAAACTCCGCCCACAACAAATTCGAGCAGTTGTATCAGGAATTTCAAACGCCGAACGGCTATCGCACCGCTTCCGGCGCGCCCGGGCACCTGTATTGGCAGCAGCGCGCGGATTACGACATGGAGATCGAGCTCGACGATGAAAAACAAATCCTGCACGGCGCGGAAACCATCACCTACTACAATAATTCCCCCGACGAATTGACCTATCTTTGGGTGCAGCTCGATCAAAATCTTTTCGAGCAGGATTCGGATTATTACACCACCCGCACCAATAGCATCACCGCGCCCATGAGCTTCATAGATCTGAAGCGGTTGCATCACGATTTCGACGGCGGCTTTAAAATCGAATATGTGCAAGACGGCGCCGGCCGCGATTTGCCTTACGTCATCAACAAAACCATGATGCGCGTCGATCTGCCGCAGCCGTTGCTGCCTAAAAACTCTTTTGCATTTAAAATCAAATGGTGGCACAATATCAATGAACGCGCCAAAGTGAACGGCCGCTCGGGCTTCGAGCATTTTCCCGAGGACGGCAACAATTTGTACGTGATCGCGCAATTCTTTCCGTGCATGGCGGTGTACAGCGAGAATCAAGGCTGGCAGAACAAGCAATTTTTGGGCAGCGGCGAATTTACTTTACCGTTCGGAAATTATTCGGTGCGCCTAACCGTGCCGGCGGATCACGTGCTGGGCGCGACCGGCGTGCTGCAAAACCCGAATCAAGTTTTGACGGCGAAGCAACAAGCGCGTTTGCAAGAGGCGCGCACGGCCGGCGCGCCGGTGATGATCGTTGCGGAAGCGGAAGCGCGCGCCACAGAAAACTCGCGCAGCAAAAGCAAAAAGACCTGGATTTTCAAAGCGGAAAACGTGCGCGATTTCGCGTTTGCCACTTCGCGCAAATTCATTTGGGACGCCATGGGGGTGAATTTCGGCAAGCGCAACGTCATGGCGATGTCGTACTATCCCAAAGAAGGCAACCCGCTGTGGGAGCGCTATTCCACCAAGGTGGTGGCGCACACGCTGAAAAGTTATTCGAAATTCACTTTCGATTATCCCTACCCGGTTGCGATTTCGGTGCACACCGATCGCATCGGCATGGAATATCCGATGATTTGTTTTAACGGCGGCCGGCCGGAAAAAGACGGGACGTATTCCGAACGCACGAAACACGGCATGATCAGCGTCATCATTCACGAGGTGGGCCACAACTATTTTCCGATGATCGTCAATTCCGACGAGCGGCAATGGACCTGGATGGACGAGGGTTTGAATTCGTTTCTGCAATATTTGGCCGAGCAGGAATGGGACCGCAATTATCCTTCGAACCGCGGCCCGGCTTACAAGATTGTCGATTACATGAAAGGCGAGGCGAGCGCGCTTTCACCGATCATGACCAATTCCGAATCGATCATTCAATTCGGGAATAATGCTTATGGCAAACCGGCGACGGCGCTGAATATTTTGCGCGAAACCGTGATGGGCCGGGAGCTGTTTGATTTCGCCTTCAAGCAATATTCGCAACGCTGGAAATTCAAGCACCCGGCGCCAGAGGATTTGTTTCGCACGCTGGAAGATGCTTCGGGCGTGGATCTGGATTGGTTTTGGCGCGGCTGGTTTTATGGCGTCGAGCCGGCGGACGTGGCGCTCGACGAAGTCAAATGGTTTCGCATTGACTCGCAGGACCCCAACGTGGAAAAACCGCTAACGCACGCGGCGGAAAAAGACCGGCCGCAATTCCTCGGCGATATGCGCAATCGCACGGCGATCGCGCAATCTGTGATTGAAAAAGATCCGGCGCTGCAGGATTTTTACAATAAACATGATCCGTTGCAGGTTTCCGTGCTCGACCAGGAAGACTTTGAGAAATATCGGACGGCTTTGGACGAAAGCGAAAAAGCTTTGCTGCAGCAGAGCTCCAATTATTATGAGATTCACTTTTCCAATCGCGGCGGCTTGGTGACGCCATTGATTTTGGAGTTCGAATTGGAGGACGGGACGAAAATCGAGAAACGCATTCCGGCGGAGATTTGGCGCTACAACGACGAGAAAATCAGCAAGGTGTTCGTGCTGCCGAAGCCGGCGAAGAGCATCGCGCTCGATCCGCATTTGGAAACGGCGGACATCGATATGAGCAACAATTACTGGCCGCCGCGCGCCGCGCCCACGCGCTTTCAGCTTTTCAAACAGCGCGAACCGGAGCCGGAAAACCCGATGCAACGCGACCGCCGCGCAAAGGAGTTGGAGAAGAAAGAGAGAACGGAGTAAAAGAATCTCGCGCAAACGCGAAGGCGCACAGCAAGCGCGAAGAAGAATCCAAAACGTCATTGCGAGCGCAGCGAAGCAATCCCGGCACGTGCACGTATTGGAGTTGGAGATTGCTTCGCTGCGCTCGCAATGACAAATTCGAGCGTTTTCACACCGTCTGAATCTTTTTCAGCGCAAACATTGTACTCAATGCTTAAGAAGATCCTTACAGGACGACAGGAGTCCATCAGAAGATTCCATTTAATGACAGGCTGCGTTTTGGAGGGTGCGGCTAACTTAACGTTGAAATATCAATTTTAATTTCAAACACCAGATCATGCCGGAAATCAAAATTCGCCCTGCGATCGAAGCAGACCTTCCTCTCATTTTGCAATTCATTCGCGATTTGGCAGAGTACGAGCAGCTCGCTCATGAAGTGGTCGCGAGCGAAGAACGCCTGCGCGCTTCATTATTCGGCCCGCAACCCGGCGCCGAAGTGATCTTTGCCGAAGTGAATGGGAAACCCGCGGGGTTCGCTTTATTTTTCCACAATTATTCGACTTTTCTGGCGCAACGCGGCTTGTACCTGGAAGACCTTTTCGTGCGCCCGGAATTTCGCGGCCACGGCGTGGGCCGGCGGCTGCTGGCCCAGCTGGCGCAGCTGGCCGTGGCGCGAGGCTGCGGCCGGTTGGAATGGTGGGTGTTGGATTGGAACGAGCCCGCTATCAACTTCTATAAAAAGTTAGGCGCGGTTGCGATGTCGGATTGGACCGTGTTTCGAGTGGCGGGAGAGGCGTTAGGCAAGCTGGCGAGAGAGTACCGGGATTTGCAGGAATGACACCTTCCGAGTAACATGCCATCTCGTAATGCAAGTTACGGGTGGAGTAGCGCAGACCTCTTGTCCAATGCTGCTAACTTTTCAAAAAAAGGGCAAAACGATTTGGGGCAAAACTATTAAAAACTTTATTTGAGTATTGTTTTGAATACCATCTCCAAGCCCTTAAATTAAGGGCAGTTGCCGAAACCCGTTAGGTCAAATTAGCGCAAAAAAAAGCAAAGATTTCGGGACACAAAAACGAACGGACACGAAATATTTTTTGTGTCCGTTCAAATTTTAGCGCTTGGCATCGCCGGTATTTTTTTGCGTATTCGCGCACGAATCACAACAAACAGTTTTTTTTAAGGCCGCTAACGCTTTCTGTGGTTGCAATCAGGGGGAGTTATGCTGCTCCTGCTGCACGACAATTCCAGCCTTCACCCTCACCCACCCAAACTTTTGGAGCAGGTGCGAAACGCTTTGCGCACTCTGCATTATAGCATTCGCACGGAAGAAGCCTACTCCGGTTGGATCAAAAGATACATTCTGTTTCACCACAAGCGCCATCCGGCGGAGATGGGCGCAAGAGAAATCAATGAGTTCTTGACGCATCTGGCAGTTAAAGAGAACGTTGCCGCTTCGACGCAAAACCAGGCTTTGTGCGCGATTCTGTTTCTACCTGAATTTTGCACCAAAGTCGCCCTTTTCGTTGCTAGTATTCCGAATCGGGCGTACGTCTTCATCGACATCGTCAGTTCATGCACTTCGAGAGATGTCCACATGCTTCAAC
>Ga0247727_10003647_pt1 | contig 33718 bp, 27 predicted proteins | sample WisWelCaveWW1625_FD_202498 | JGI IMG/M metagenome (GOLD analysis project Ga0247727, IMG submission 202498) | Biofilm microbial communities from Wishing Well Cave, Virginia, United States - WW16-25 | ecosystem: Environmental > Aquatic > Deep subsurface > Groundwater > Cave microbial mat | place...
TGTTTGACAAGGCTTACGTGGACTTCGCGCACCTCGCGGACCTGGGCGCACGCGGCGTTTTCTGGGTCACCCGCGCCAAGGACAACCTCCAGTTCCAGGTCGTCAAACGCCGGCTCAAAAAGCCGGAGGGCAAAATCCTGCGCGACGATGAAATCCGGCTGACTGGGCCGCAGAGCCGGGCGGATTATCCGCAACGGCTGCGCCGGGTGGTGGCGCTGGTCGAGGTGGACGGCGTGGAGCGCGGGATGGTGTTCCTGACCAACAACTTTGCGTGGGCAGCCAGCACGGTGGCCGAGTTGTATCGCTGCCGCTGGCAGATCGAAGTGTTCTTCAAGCAGATCAAACAGACGTTGCAACTGGCCGACTTCCTGGGCAACTCGGCCAACGCGGTGCGCTGGCAGGTGTGGACGGCACGGCTGGTGTACGTGCTGTTGCGCTACCAGGCATTCCTGTCGCGGTGGGGCAGCAGCTTCGTGCGGCTCTGGACGTGCGTGCGCGCCGGGCTGTGGTTGAAACTCGACGTGCTGGCGCTGCTCAAAAGCTATGGGACAGCCGGCGGAGATTTTCGATTGTTGGGCCAACCCGAAGCGGCCTATTTGCCGGGATTGAGGCCCAAACCTGTGGGATAGCCGCCGCGCGGAAAACGTCTGACCACCGCACGATGAACTCAAAAGTCTTAACGTCATTTTCCCGTCAACCGTCCAATACGCCCGCCAAGCCATCATCACCATCGGCTCAGACCAGCGTTATGGGACTGGACTGGACGGCAATCATTCGCACACATGCAGTGGCAAATGGTTCACCTACGGCAAGACCACCGGCATCATCAGGCCTTCGCCCTCGGGGCTGTGGGTGCTGATTGACGAGAACGCGAAGAGCATCAACGACGCGGGCTTCGCTGTGACCATGGTTGGGAACTGGTATCCGGATGGTCCGGGAGCGTATCACGGTGGCGCCTGCGGCCTGGCCTTCGCCGATGGACATTCGGAAATCCACAAGTGGAAAGACGGTCGCACCGCGGCCTGGCAGGGGGGCGGAGTCCGTTATAACCCGATCAACCAGGATGTGGTGTGGCTGCAAGAGCGCACCTCCGCGCTGAAGTGAGTTGTTCTTGGCGAAGCTGAATCTCATCGGAAACCGGGCTGGAGACACGCTGCCCGACTCAGCCCGGCGATAACGTGAGTTGAGTTTGCCTCACTCCATCACCAGTTCGTAAGGTGGAATCTTGATCACCTTCCCGCCGGCCAGCCGAACGTGCGCCGGACGATCATCAAAGTTTAGCAGCGCGAGCTTGCCGTTTTCGAGAACGCTCCAGAAAGCCGAGGCTGGCTTTTCCATTTGCAGTGCACGATGGATTTCCGGCCGCAGCGACAGCGTCTTGAGCAGCAAGTCGCGCACGGAATGGGCATACGACTGCGAAGGGATCAGGTCGCCGCGCCAGGGAATTACCCGGCCCTTGCCCGTATCGCCGGCCAGCCACTGGGCGGCTACGCCGGTGTCGCCCTCGCCCGTTGACGGATAGCGGCGGGGAGTCGTCGCGAATACGATGATGCCGCCGTTCCGCACCCATCGGTCCATGCGCTCGAGCACCGGTTGTTCGATCACCGCGCCCCAGAGGAACAGCAGCACCTTGTAACGGTCCAGCGCGCCATCAAGGATCATCTGTTCGCTGGCGTAATCGAAGTCCACCCGCTCCCGCATCGTGCGGCCCACGGTGAACGAGGTCGCAGCCCAGCGATACCGGCGAAGTTCATCATCCAGCTTGAGGGCCGTGTCGGGATAGAACGCCGACACGTCAATGAACGGCTTGGCGCGTTCAAACGGTAGTGAGACTGTGGCGGAGGTTTGAAGTAATCACGAGATTTACTCGCAAGTATCGGATCGCGCGGCGCAGACGTGAAGGGGACTGTTGAATTGCGCCAACCGCGCGGATGAAAGCTGTGCTTTCCGATTGGGCATTTTGGCAGCCTGCCTCGAAGCTTTTTTCTATCCAGCTTGCCGGGAGCTGGCTTAAGGTTCGCGTTCATGATGACTGCAACCCTTTCGTTGAGTCACCCGCGGCGACTCGCACTGATTCATCGCATCAAACTACCCCAGTTCACGTTCATCGCCTTCGCTGTGCTCGGTGGAAGCCGGGCTTTCCCGGTCGAGGACGCCAGTCCGCCATTCCCGACAGGTAGCCACCGTCAGTTGGTGCGGCGGTTTTTTACGATGACTAACGGATTACCCGGCGACGAGATCGCGGCGGTGGCGGTGACGCGAAATGGCGGCGTGTTTGCTGCCGCTGGAGGCGGCGTCGTGACGTTGCGGGAGGGAGGCTGGACCAGTGAAACCGGTCCGGTCGAAATCACCGTGTTATTTGTTCCGACCAAAGGCGCGGAGCTTTTTGCGGGAGCCGCGGATGGAGTTTGGACCCGGTCCAATGGCGTGTGGCAGAAACAGGAAACCAGTCCCGCGCGAGTCATCGCCTTCGCTGATGAACCCGACGGGACGCCGTGGGCGCTTGCACCTAGCGGCGTCTGGCGCAGTGGCGGTTCGTGGAAGCTCATCCATGAGGTGGACGATGACCAAATGAAGAACCCGCGCTCCCTGGTGCCGCTCGGACCGGAAGAAGTTTTCGTAGCGTCGTCCACCGGCCTCTACGGCCTGATGGGCAAACGCAAATACTGGCTCGACCTGGAGTTGCGGCCCGGCGAATTGCTCAGTCCGGACACGCGCGCGATCAGCCGATTCGACGATTCCCATTTCCTGGTGGCCACGGACAAGGGTCTCAATCTCACTGATGGCAAACGCGGCTGGCGCGCCTTCACTGGCGCCGAGGGCCTCCCGATCTTGAACCTCACGCGCATCGCGAAGGCCGCGGATGGAACCGTCTGGCTGGGATCGGATGACGGGTTGGTTCGCTGGATGGGCGGCGGCTGGACCTACCTGGCCGGCAAACGGTGGCTGCCGGACAACCGCGTCACAGCCATCGCCCCGGCGGCGGACGGTGCCGTTTGGGTGGGAACGCCGAAAGGACTCGCCCATCTCCATAACCGAAAGCTCACTTTGGAAGAAAAAGCAGCCATCCTCCAGAAAGATCTGGAGAGCCGCGATCGCCGGCATGGTTACGTCACGCTCATGCACCTGCGAGAGCCGGGTGAACTCGGAGGTGCGGCGCAGGAGGTCAGCGACAACGACGGTTTGTGGACGGCCCTCTACATCGCGTCACAGTCCTTCCGCTACGCCGTCACCAGGTCGCCCGAGGCGCGGGTGCAGGCGTCGCGCTCAATGAAGGCGCTGCTGCGTTTGGAGAGCATCACGGGTATTCCCGGTTTTCCCGCGCGCGCAATCTGCCATCCAGACGAGCCGCAGTTCGCCAGCCGTTCGCTTCGATCAAACCCCGAGTGGCATGAATCGTCGGTCGAGCCGGGATGGTTCTGGAAGGGCGAAACTTCCTCGGACGAACTGGACGGCCATTATTTCGGCTGGCACATCTTTTTCGATCTGGCGGCGGACGCGGCGGAAAAGGCCGCTGTGCGCGCCACTTGCAAGCGAGTGACTGATCACATCCTCGATCACGGCTACCACCTCGTGGACAAGGACGGCAAACCGACAACCTGGGGCGAGTGGTCGCCCGAAAAACTCAACGGCGATCCGAAGTGGTGGGTCGAACGCGGACTTGGGTCGCTGGAAATCCTCTCGCACCTGAAGGTCGCGGCGCACGTCGTCGGTGACCCACGTTACGGAGCGGCTTACCGGGAGTTGATCCAGAAACATCATTACGCCCTCAACACGCTGCGCGCCAAACTGCCCGGCAACGTGAGCCACGACGACCAATTGCTGTTCCTCTCCTATTACCCGCTGTTGCAATTGGAGCGCGACCCTTCATTGCGCGCGCTGTTCATCAGCAGTCTGCGGCACGCCTGGCAGCTCGAACGCATCGAATCCAATCCGCTTTGGAATTTCATCTTCGGCGCGTCCACCGGTGAACCGTGCGACGTCGAGGCGGCAGTGGAATCGTTGCGCGAAATGCCGCTGGATTTCGTTTTTTGGAAGATGCGGAATTCGCACCGCGCCGACCTGGTGCCGGCGGACGCACCGGATCGCCGCGGCCGGCCCCGCGCCACCAGGCCGCTGCCCTGGCCGGAGCGCCTCATCTATCACTGGGACCACGACCCGTACGAATTGGACGGCGGCAGCGATTTGGCCGAAGCGGATCAAACCGTATGGCTGTTGCCCTATTGGATGGGGCGCCATCACCGCATCATCGAATAGACACGCGTTCGGTGAAACCCCGTCTATGAAACGAAAACTCCTCGCGATCTCCGTAATCATGGGCCTGTTCCGGATTGCCACTTCGAGCCAACCGGCCTCGGCAGCGACGCGTGACGCCGAGTCGCCGTTCCTCAAATCCGAGATCATCTTCCCGCTCGAGATCTGGCACAACCACGCGTCGTGCATCGTCGAAGCGTCCAACGGCGATTTGCTCGTCTGCTGGTTTCATGGCTCGGGCGAGCGCAACGCCGACGACGTGAAGATCGAGGGCGCGCGCAAACGCAGAGGAGCAGGCAAGTGGAGCCCGCGCTTTACCATGGCCGACACGCCCGGGTATCCGGACACCAACTGCACGATGTTTATTGATCCGCAGGGCCGGCTTTGGCTGTTGTGGCCGACAATTCTGGCCAACCGCTGGGAAACGGCGCTGATGAAATACCGCATCGCGTCGGATTACCGGCGCGACGGTCCACCGCGCTGGCAGGTCAGTGAGATCCTCCATTTGACACCCGGGGCGGAGTTCGCCACGGCGATGTCGAACTATGTCGCAAGAGCGAGCGCGAAATCCGCAGCGCTGGCCGTGCCCGAGGAAATGCGCTCACGCGTTGCGGAGTACTTTCAGAACCTGCTCACCCAGGCGTCGGACAAGCTTTCGCGACGACTGGGTTGGATGACCCGCGCGCACCCGTTCGTGCTCGACGGAAAGCGGCTGATCGTTCCGCTCTATTCCGATGGATTCGATTGTTCGCTTATGGCCATCACGGACGACTGGGGCAGGACCTGGCATGCCAGCGCGCCGCTCTGCGGCGCCGGCAACATCCAGCCCAGCATCGTCCGCCGCCAGGATGGTTCGCTGTACACCCTCATGCGCGACAACGGGCCGCCGCCCAAACGCCTGCATCAAAGTGAATCCCGCGACCGCGGCGAAACCTGGAGCGAAGTCGGCGACAGCAATCTGCCCAATCCGGGTTCAGGAGCGGAAATCATTTCCCTGCGCAACGGCCATTGGGCGCTCATCAGCAACGACACCGAGCGCGGACGCCACAGCCTGGCGGTGCAAATCTCCGACGACGAAGGGCGCTCCTGGAAATGGAAACGGCACCTCGAATTGGACGAACCCGGGCCTGAAGCCGGGTCGTTTCATTACCCAAGCATCATTCAAGCGAAGGACGGCACGCTGCACGCCAGCTACAGCTATCATCTCGCGAAAAAGAATCTGCCCAAGGACGTGGACGGCGATCCCTCCGGCAAATCCATCAAGCACGCGCATTTCAACGAGGCCTGGGTGATGGCCGGCGATGGACGCCGCTAACGAAACTTGATGTAAGGCTCCTCCTCCCAGTTTTCCGCCGGCCACCGGAAACTGTCCACGCTCCCATCGTAACGAAGCGCGGCGTCTTTGATCTTCGTTTGTTTGGAAAAATTCGGCTGGTTGCCCGTCCAGCCGCTGTACAAATGACGATGCCAGGGACACGCCGCCACGATGAATCGAATTCCCCACCGCGGAATTTGACCGACCGGGGTCCCGGTGCCCGGGATTCGGGCGGTGCTGTTGAGCCAGGCCTTGCCTTCCGGCGTCGTTTGTTGCCAGGGGCCGAGGTGGTAGGCGTAGCTGGTCGTGAAGCGGTTGGAAGTGGCATAGCCGAAATACTCCCAGCCCGGGTCAATCGGGATGCTCCCATAGGTGCGATCGGATTTGCAGATGAACGAGTTCGTGTTGCCAAGATATTCCTTTCTTTCCAAATACTCGGTGTTGCCGCCGGGATAGCCGTAAGTGTCCCGGCCGGGGTTGACGAGGTAAAGCGGTGGCCGGTCGTTGTTGTCCGGGCGGTACAACTGGATGCCGATTCCAATCTGTCGCAGGTTGCTCATGCAATGCGTGCGCCGGCCGCTCTCGTGGGCGCGATGCAACGTCGGGAAAAGCATCGCCGCCAGAATCCCGATGATCGCGATCACGACCAACAATTCGATCAACGTGAACGCCGCGGCCCGACGCTCGCGCCGCAGGATTCTGCGAGTTGTTTTCTTTGCCCGCATGGTGCTCAAGCTATCCTCTCGCGAGCGAGCCAAGTCAATCTTGAACAGAGCTTGGGAAGAGCCTGTCGCGCCGATGGTGCCTTGATGTGGCAATTCAATCCGGGTTTCATAGGAAGGTCACCAGGCTCGGGTCCGCCAGATGCGGCAACCCATTGAACGTCACCACGGAAAATCGTCCGCGTGAAAAAAGAAACTCAGTGCAGGCGGCATTGCGAACCATCCAGCTCAGTTCCAGCGTCTTCTCGTCGTCGAGGTTGAGCGCCTGGCCCATGGCGACGGCCACCGGCCCGCCGGAAGTAATGGCGAGCACTTTCTTCCGGTTGCCGGTCACGTCCGTCAATTTGGCCAGCCCGCGTTGAACCCGGCTGCGAAACTCATGCCACGCCTCCAGATCGGGCAGGTCCAATTCACGGCGCACCCACATCCGGGTCACTTGTTGAAAAGTTCGCAGATAATCCCGCTGCGCCGTGGCGGAATCGCGGCGAAATTTCTCCTTCAACGCCCGGATGAGCGGGTCGCGTTGCATCAAGTCCGGCAGCGAACGGGTGAGCACGTCCTGGCCAGAATGTTCGTCCAGTTCCGCCAATTCAACCGGCGCCGGCCACGCCAGCCCGTGCTCGTGATAGACCGCGGCCAGCGCCTCCAATGTTTGGCGATGACGCCGGCGTGGGCCGAGATAGACGTGATCGAAGATGAGATTCAGTTCAGCCCAATGCAGGCCCAGCCGGCGCGCTTGCTCGACGCCCCGGGCCGTAAGTTGATCGTAATCCTCGGCGTGAAACGAGGCCTGGCCGTGCCGCACAAGAAACAGGAGGCTCATGGCTGTGCGTGCCTATTCTGCCACGATGCCGCCATCCATCACCAAAGAATGTCCCGTGATAAACGCCGACGCGTCCGAAAAAAGATAAACCACGGCCTGCGCGATTTCCTCGGCCGTCCCCAGCCGCCGCAGCGGGACGCGGGAGATCAACTTCGCTTCGAACGCGGGATTCTTCTCCAACATCCGCGTCAACATCGGCGTGCGCGTGTAGGCGGGACAGATGGCATTGACGCGAATGCCGGCTTTGGCGTAGTCAATCGCCGCGACTTTGGTCAGGCCGATGACGCCGTGTTTGCTCGCCGTGTAGGCGGCGTGGCCGGGAAAGCCGGTGACGCCTGCAACGGAGGACATGTTGATGATCACGCCGCTGCCTTGCTTGACCATGACGGGCAACTCGAACTTCATGCACAGAAAAACTCCCGTCAGGTTGAGATCGAGGACCTGATGCCAGACCTCCTCCGGGTAGTCGGCGGTGCGCGCACGGACACCGTCAATGCCGGCGTTGTTCAGTGCGAAGTCCAGCCGGCCAAAAGCGCCGAGGGTTTCGCCGAGCATCGCTTCCACTTCGCCCGACTTCGTGACGTCGGTCTTCATAAATCGGGCTTGCCCGCCGGCGTCGGCGATCATTTTCGCCGTGGCTTCACCCTCGCTCTCCATCACGTCGGCCACGACGACCTTGGCACCTTCTTTGGCAAGGGCGATGGCCGAAACCCGGCCCAAACCGGAAGCGCCCCCGGTCACCAAAGCCACCTTGCCTGAAAACTGTTGCGTCATGATTTTGGGATTTTGAGGGACTGCACCCGAATGTTCTTCAAACTTTCATTCGCCCAGAAATTTTCCGACTCTTGTTTCGACGAAGCATGAATTAGCTCACGCTCCTTCCCGCAACTGTGAACGCCCATGCTCATTCATCTTCAACAAACTTACCGTCGTTCGGCCGATGGCGGACAGGCCGGTGATTTCTCCGCCTTGCTGGGTGAAATGATCTTTCCAGTCGTCGCGCCGAGGATTAAACAGCCTCGTCAATTCTCCAGTCTGCGGATCCAGCCCGGAGAGATTCGGGCCTTTATGCAAATTGCAGTGATGCCAGGCGAGCGCGAGATTCTCCTCCGTGTCCTTGCCTTCGTGCTGGCGTGGGGTGATGTGCTCGACATGGAACGCCAGCGGCTCCTGCTCCTGCCGCAGCCCGCAATACTCGCCGCGACCCGCCGCGCGTTGTCGGACCGATTGACGCAACCGGGCGTCCATCAGCCGGCTTTCGCTTGCGCGAGCACTCGACGGGCCTTGGCTTGAAGAATTCCGATCAACGTGCTGGCTTGCACGTAAGCTTCGTATTCGGTGCGTTCATCCGGCGTGAGCTGGCCTTCGTTGCACTTCTCCGCCAGTTCGTCCACGCGCGCCTCGGTCCGCTCATTGACGCGCAACCCCGCCAGCGCGCGGGCCGTCTCCAACCCGAAACAACGGCTGACCGATTCGAGCATCTCGTCCAGAACCGCGCTGCCATGTCCGTTTTGCATGGGCACAGTATAAATGCCCCGCTGCGAAAGGCAACTCTGCTTGCTGCTGCCCCGGAGCGCGGAATTTATTCCGGCTTCAAGCCGCGAATGTTTGACAGCGTGAGAACATTCTCCTGCCCCAAGCGCGGTCCGGCGACGAAGCGGAATAAATTCCGCGCTCCTCCGACCTCCGGCCTCAGACCTCAGACTTCAGACTTCAGACCTCCGGCTGCTGCCTTCGGCTTTTGAAACAGGCGGGAACACCGACAGGATCAGATTGGGGCTTGTGATTCGGGAGCGGGCAGGCATAGTAACAGCGTATGGGAATGACTGTATTTCCAGAATGGGTTCAATCGCAGAAAATGGTTTCTGAACTGGCCGAACGGCTGGGCGGCACGCTGAACGAAGCCAGCGCCCGCGCCATACTCGCGCTCCCGTTGAATGGGCCGACTCCCGAACGCCGGCAGGAACTCGCCGGCAAGGCGAATGAGGGATTGCTCACCACTGAAGAGTTCGCCGAATACGAAACCTACGCCCAGTTGCGCGGCCTGCTCGCCGTGTTGCAATCGAAGGCGCGTCTCCACCTCAAGTCCTCCGGCCCGGCATGACCGGCGCGAACCGGGAATTCATCAGACAACGGGCGGCGGCCCGCTGCGAATACTGCCGCCTGCCGGACAGCGCCCTGGAGCCGGAAGATTTCCACGTCGAGCACATCATCGCCCGCAAACATGGCGGGCCAGATGAAACCGACAACCTGGCGTGGGCCTGCATTTTCTGTAACCTTTACAAAGGTCCAAACCTGGCCAGCTTCGATCCTGATTCCGGCGAGTTGACCCGCCTGTTCCATCCGCGCCGCGACCGATGGGAAGAACACTTTCGCATCGCGGGCGCACAGATCATCGGCCTGACTCCGGTCGGCCGCACGACGTGTTGGTTGCTCGAAATGAACGCGGAGATTCTCACCAGCCTGCGCGCCAGTTTGATCCGCGAGGAACGGTGGTAGATCCTCCAGTTCTTGAAAAGTGGCTTCTGACCTCTGACCTCTGACTTCTGCCCTCTGGCTTCCGACTTCTGCCTTCCGCTTTCTGCCTGCGGCCTTTGAAACCAGCGGGAGCACCGGCGGCGGCTTGAAAGCGGAACGGGGTCGGGCAGGGCCGCGGGAGATTGGCCGCAAGTCAGTGGGGAGAGTCAACGCTTCCGCCCGCGCGACAGAATCTTTACTAGCGTTTTTTCGGAGATTAACCCCGTTGCCACGCAGCCAAGAAAAATCATCGTCAACGTGATTACCTTGCTGTCTGAAATCCACCCAATCGGGACGGACAGGAAAGCGGAGACGGCCAGCAACAGGAGACGAAACCATGGATTGCTGCGAGTTGTGCGAACTGAAACGGCGGTGCGGGCGGCGAGTTGCTCCTTGTTTTGATACTCCGACACTCTCGTCTGGCCTGCGCTGGAAATCTGTCGAATTGATTTGTTTCGCTTCATCTTGATTCTCCGTTACTAATTGAGCGCACACTGCGCTTTTAACCTGCGTAGAAGCATCACCGCGAAAGTCGGAGTGGGTCAAAAGAACTGAAGCGAAAAGGTGGCGAAAAGCCGGTGGGGCAGAAATGATTTTTTCAAAACCCCACAACTGAGGCTGAAAAACGCGGTCAGGAAGTAGCAGTGGCAGGCGCTGACGGTAGTGGTAAATATTCTTTCCGAATCCACTCCTTAATTTTGACGACATGCCGCTTCACCGCACTGCGGCGGTTCTTAACGACCTTGCTCTTGAAGCGTGCCCCGGTGTGTCCGTGTGCTTGGGTGCGGCGTGGGGCTTTGCGGCGAATGGCTCGCAGGCGGAGGTCTTCGCAATACAGTCTTGCCAATTCGTAGAGGTCAACCGATACACTGGTGTCCAGCTCGCGAGTTTCGGCTTCGAGGAACCATTGCCAGTCTTGGGCCGTGCCGAGATAGGAACGATGGGAGTCATATTTCTTCGCGCTGAAAGTCTGCCCATGCGGGCCGGAGAAATCTTGTTTGATCCTTTCAAGAAATCCGTTGAGGGCCTTGCTGGAATAATCGCCATGTGCGAAGCGGTAAAGCCGATAATTCCCGGAAAGCAGATGCAAGGCAGAGCCAAGTTCAAACGCGTGAACCGCCATGATCTCCACTTCATGGAGCGGATCGCCGGCCTGGAGTTTGCGGGCAATAATTCCGAGGGAGCGCGCCGCATCCTCGATGGTCTTGTTGATGGACGCGAAAGCCGGCTTCCACGGATGCACTGCGAATCTGAACTGGTGTTTGAACGGTTCGGATGCGCGGCCCCAAGCTTCGCTGAACCTGATCGGCTGGGGCGCATTCTTGAGCGGCCTTAATTCGATTGTGTCGTAAGCAGTCTTGCGTGACATGGCTGCGCCTGGATCCCGGAAGCGGCAAACTACCGGGCCAAAGTTCCAACGCCGGTCGAGTCGCCAAGTGCGGTTCTTGATCTGATGTTGCGCGAGGTCAAATCGTTGTTCAGGGGTCAACATCCAGTCAAGGGCACAGCGAGGCACGACGCGACCCAATTCACAGTATTCAGGCGTGAGAGCGTGGCCGTTGCGGAATGAAGCCGAAGCAAGCCACTGTTTGGCGACGGCTTGGAATTCAGTGTTGCGCCGAAGCAGTTCCCAGCGTGACGCGATTTCTTCCTCCTCGCTTTCGGTTTCTGTTGCCGGATTGTAGAGCGGTTCTGCGGCGGGCAGGGGCATACTTGCTTTGCGCGAAGTGAACGACTTCAAGGGCATGTTGGCGCGGACGGGAATCAGGCGAGGGTCACCGGCGCCTGATTTCCAGCGTGTAATCGGGAGCTTCTTCCCAGCGAATCGGTTTGAAATGCGCCGAGGCGGAACTGGCCGGAGTATGATCCTTGTAAGACGCAACGCCGGTCACCTTGCCATCGTAAAACCACACTATTCGAAAATCGTGGTAGCCGAAACCAGCGCCGGTCCTGCCGTATTGCCAAGCCTCTTGTTTACCCTGAAATTGGCGGTCGCCGGGTGGACCCATAACACGAAGGACTTTCTCCTTGTCGTCGCCATAGTTGATGAGAATCGCTTTTTTTTCGAGCGAACCACAGGCAGACAACATGGTGGCGGCGGCTGTAATAATCAGAACCGCAGATAGGCGTTTCATGACTCATTCGTGTGCGCCCGACCGCGGGCTGAGTCAAGCGGCAAATCACCGCTTGCGCTTCCGGTTTTGTCGCGTGGTGTATTTCAAGCGGGCTTCGATCAGACCGATGGAGCCGCCGTTCTCATCGAGAATGACCGCCGACCCGTCGGCAAAGACTTTCACGCGTGGGGTCTATTCTTACCGGCGGACGTTTCTGGATTCGCTGGTGCGCGGCGGCGAGGAGGAAGCGAAACAGGCGGAGACGCATTACGAGCAGGCCAAAGCGCAAACGGACAAGGATTACGAGAAGACGGCGGCTGCGAAGAAAAAAGTTAGTTCACCTCACCCCGGCCCTCTCCCCATCCGATGCGGAGAGGGAGGCCGAGGAGGAGGCGGAACTGTCGCGGCTGTGGAAGAAGCTGGTGAAGTTGTATCACCCCGACCGCTTCGCGCACGAGCCGGACAAGCTGGAGACGTATCACAAGCTGACCGCCGCCATCAACCGGGCGAAAGACGCGGGCGACATCCAGACGTTGCGGGAGATCGCGGACGACCCGCACGGTTTCATCTTGCGCCAGGGCTGGGCGACCCTGGATTTCAGCGACGAGGCGGAACTCGCGCAGTTGCGGCGGCTGCATGAGACGTTGCAATTGGAAATCATCGCCGTGCTCGAATCGCTGAATCGCTTGCGCGAAAGCCCCGATTACGAGCTCTGCCGGTTGAGCGAGCAAAAGCCCGGCGTGCTGGATGAACTGGCGGTGGAAAGGAAGACGTGGCTGGAAAAGGAGGGCGCAGGGTTGCAGCAACAGGCGGACAAGCTGGCGGAGGAAATCAAGGAGTTGGGTGGGGAGACGCCGTCGCGGATCGCGTAACAGCCGATTTTAGTCCGTGGCCAGGCGCGTGATGCGTTGCTTGTCGATGGCCAGCACAGCGGTCTGGCTGGCCGCGCGGACGAGATGGATCAACCCCGCGAATCGCGCATCCTGTGTCAGCCCTTGTTGGTAGCGCGCGTAGATCTGTTGCACGATGACGGCGATCTTGAAAAGTCCGTAGGTGTAGTAGAACACAGGGTCGCTCACACCGAATCCGCGCCTGGCCGCGTAGCGTTCGAGCAATTGTTCGCGGTTCAAATTGCCGGGCAAGGTCGTCAGTCCGAACGATTGCATTCGCCATGCTTCTGGGTCATCGGCGTCCACCCAGTAGCCCAGCGTTGAACCCAGGTCCATCAGCGGGTCGCCGAGCGTCGCCATTTCCCAGTCGAGCACGGCTTTGATCTGCGTGATGTCCTCCGGGTTGAGGATGAGGTTGTCGTACTTGTAGTCGTTGTGAATCAAACAGCCTCCGGCCTCCGGCGGCTTGCTTTCCTGGAGCCAGCGAGCGACGCGCTCCATCCCGGCAATGTCGTCTGTGCGGGCATTCTGGTAGCGCCGGATCCATCCTTCCACCTGCCGCGTGACGTAGCCTTCCGGTTTGCCCAAATCGCCCAGACCGGCGGCAGCGCAATCCACGGCGTGAATCTCCGCGAGGTTGTCAATGAAGCTCTCGGAAAGGCGACTCATTACAGATGGCGTGAGGTCAAGTCCCGCCGGCGGTTTGGCCCGCAGGATCACGCCTTTAATCCTCTCCATGACGTAGAACGGCGCGCCCAACACCGCTTCATCTTCGCAATAGGCGAGCGTACTCGGGACTTTCGGATAGACCGCGACGAGCCGCGAAAGAATGCGATACTCGCGGCCCATGTCGTGGGCGGTTCTGATCTTCGCGCCGAACGGTGGACGCCGCAAAACCAGGTCACGATCGCCGACCCGCAGCGAATACGTGAGATTGGAATAGCCTTTGGGAAACTGCGCGATTTCGATCGGGCCGCTGAGGTCCGGTAATACCTGACGCAACCAGACCTCCAGTGTGTCGGCGTCCAGTTCTTCTCCCGGTCGGGTCTTCTGCGGTTGATCAAGCGGATCGAGTGGCATCGTAAGTCTCCTCCTCAACTGTAGATGCTTGGTTGAACAAACCCCTCACCCTGGCCCTCTCCCCATCCGATGGGGAGAGGGAACACCAATGAGCGTCTGGCGAAAATTTCGCCGCCGCCCGATATGCCGACAGATTGACGAGGATTCTCCCTCTCCCCTTCAGAAGGGGAGAGGGCCGGGGTGAGGGGACAATCCGATCGCATGGTCGTGGCCAAATCAGATCGAAATCTTGAGGCCATGCTTCTTGAGTTGCATGCGCGCGACCACCGATTTGTGAACTTCGTCCGGTCCGTCATAGATGCGCGCCGCGCGCTCATGGCGATACCAATGAGCCAGCACCAGATCATCCGTGACGCCCAAGGCACCATGGGTTTGGATCGCGCGATCCAGAACCTTGTGCAGCACATTGGCGACGTAAAACTTGATGATGGAAATTTCCTCGCGGGCGGCGCGGCTGCCTTTGCGCTCGACCATTTCAGCCGCTTGCAGCACCAGCAATCGTGAGGCATTGATCTCCGCGCGGCTCTCGGCGATCCATTCCTGAACGATCTGGCGCGTGCCCAGCGGTTTTCCCGGCGCAAGCTGCCGGGTCACGGCCTGTTGACACATCAGATCAAATGCCCGCTCGCAGATGCCAATCCACCTCATGCAATGATGAATCCGGCCCGGGCCGAGACGCTGCTGCGCGATCTCGAATCCATGACCTTCCTGGCCGAGCAGGTTCTTCTGTGGCACGCGGCAGTCCTTATAGATGATCTCTGAGTGGCTGGCATAATCGTCCCCCGCTTCACCCATGACCGAAATGTTGCGCACGCGTTGAAAGCCGGGAGTGTCCGTCGGCACGATGATCTGACTCGCGCGGGCGTACGGGCTTTCGGCTTCCGGATTCGTGATGGCCATCACGATGGCGAACGCCGCGCCATCCGCCGCCGACGTAAACCACTTTCGCCCATTGATGACGTAGTCGCCGCCGACCTTGCGCGCCTCGGTGGCCATCCACGCCGGGTTTGAGCCGGGATAATCCGGCTCGGTCATGGAGAAACAACTGCGGATTTCGCCCCGCGCCAGCGGTCCAAACCAGGTCGCCCTCTGTTCCGGCGTGCCGTACGCCATCAAGATTTCCATGTTACCGATGTCCGGCGCCTGGCAGTTGAACAGAAAATGGCCAAGCGGCGTGCGCCCGAGTTCTTCGCTGATCCGCGCAAATTCCAGCAGGGAAAAACCCTGGCCGCCGTGTTCCTTGGGCAGATGCGGCGCCCAGAGGCCGAGCGCCTTGACCTTGTCCCGCTTCTCTCGAAGGCGTGGCAACAACTCGCGAAAAGGCCGATGGAGAAAGTCCGCTTCCAATGGCAAGGCTTCCTCTCTGATGAAAGTGCGGACCTGTTCGAGTGTCGTGGTCAAGGCTTCGTTGGTCATAGGTCTTCCGGCAAATTCCTGAAGCGCGGCAAGACTATGGCAACGCCTCACTGGGTTCGAGGAAATTCACTCAAGGATTCCTGCTTCCGGCTCAAAGTGGCGTCACCATTGAAGCGCAGCTCTCAGGCCGCTTCAGCGGCCAACTCGGTCTGCCGCAAGCCTGAACGCCGCAGTCCTGCCCTCGACTCGCTTCGTGACTTTGGGTTCGTCAAGTCAGTCCAGTGCGCTTCATGCAGAGCGTCTGCCGGTGGTAAGCACCTGCCTCCCCTGTCCGAGATTTGCAGGCTTCCTTTGTCCCGCCCGATCTGATAATCTCCCCGAGAATTCTCCCATGAGCGACACCACTGGCATCCTTCACGCCATGGAACGTGGCGACCCCAACGCCGCGGAAGCCTTGCTGCCGCTGGTGTATGACGAACTGCGCAAACTCGCCGCGCACAAGATGGCGAACGAACCGCCGGGTCAGACGCTTCAGCCAACCGCCCTCGTACATGAGGCCTGGCTGCGGCTCTCCCATCAGGCGGGCGCACGCTAGCAGAATCGCGAGCATTTCTACGCCGTCGCCGCCGAAGTGATGCGGCGTATTCTCGTGGATCGCGCGCGCCGCCGGCAAGCCTGCAAACACGGCGGTCAACTGGAACGGGTGGACCTGGACGCGGTGGAATTACCAGGCCCCGGCGACGATGCCGTGGTGCTGCAAGTCCATGACGCCCTGGAACGGCTCGCGGCGGAAGACGCTGAAAAGGCCGAGGTCGTTAAACTCCGCTTCTTCGTCGGATTGGAGAACGCGGAAGTCGCTGCCATCCTGGGCGTTTCCGAAAAAACGGTCCAGCGGCATTGGTCGTTTGCCAAGGCTTGGCTTTATCGCGCCATGCAGGACGGCGCGTAGCCAGCGAACGCGTTGGGCCGGCTTGGAGAAGATCGCTGTCCGTTTCGCCCGTGGAATCTCGCGTATAAGAGTGATGACCCATGCGTGCTTGCCGACCATGAATGAGCGAAAGCAGAAACTGGAAGCCGTGTTCCACGCGGCGGCGGAACTCGATTCCGCCGGGGAGCGTGAGCGTTATCTGAGCCAGGCCTGCGCGGGCGACCACGAACTCCGCCGCGAGGTGGACGATCTGTTGAAGTCCGCAGAAATGGCCGACGCCGTTTTCCAGGCCGGCCGGGACGCGTGCCGCAGCCCCGAAGCAGTCCCCGCAATGATCGTCACCGAAAAGCCCGGCGACAAGATTGGCCGCTACAAGCTCCTCGAAAAGATTGGCGAGGGCGGCATGGGCGTGGTGTACATGGCCGAACAAGAGGAACCCGTCCGCCGCCGCGTCGCGCTCAAGATCATCAAGCTGGGCATGGACACCAAAAGCGTCATCGCCCGCTTTGAGGCCGAGCGCCAGGCCCTGGCCATGATGGACCATCCCCACATTGCCAAGGTCTTGGATGCCGGCGCAACGGACAGCCCTCACAACGTAGCCCAGGCGTCCTCGCCTGCGAGTTCGCCGGGCGTCTCGCCTGGCGTTGGTCCTGGTGGCGAGACGCCACCAAAACCCGCAGGCGGGGACGCCTGCGCTACGCTCTCCGCCGGCCGGCCCTACTTCGTTATGGAACTCGTCCAAGGTGTGCCGATCACCGAGTTCTGCGACCAGAATCAATTCTCCGCCGGGGAGCGCCTCAAACTCTTCATCCCGGTTTGCCAGGCGATCCAGAGCGCGCACCAAAAAGGCATCATCCATCGCGACATCAAACCGTCGAACGTGCTGGTCACGCTGAATGCCGGGCTGCCGCACCCGATGGTGATTGACTTTGGCGTGGCCAAGGCGACGTGCCAGAAACTGACTGAGAAAACCCTGTTGACCAACTTCGCCACCATGATCGGCACTCCAGCCTACATGAGTCCCGAGCAAGCCGAGATGAGCAAGCTGGACGTGGACACACGCTCGGACATCTATTCGCTCGGGGTGCTGCTCTACGAATTGCTGACGGGCACCACGCCGTTCCCGGAAAAGCGGCTGCGCAGCGTGGCCTACCGCGAGATGCAACGGATTATTGTCGAGGAGGAGCCTGAACGGCCCTCGACGCGCTTGCGCAAAACTCTCCTCGGCAAATCCGAAATCCCAAATCCGAAATCCGAAATGGATTCGGACCTCGACTGGATCGTGATGAAGTGCCTGGAGAAAGACCGCAACCGCCGTTACGAAACCGCGAACGGCCTGGCGCACGACATCGAGCGCCACTTGAACAACGAACCCGTCGTCGCCCGCCCGCCCAGCAAACTCTACCGCCTCGGGAAACTCGTCAGCCGGAACAAGCTGGCGTTCGCCGCCGCCGGCGCCGTCACCGCGGCGATCCTCATCGGCCTGAGCGTTTCGACGTTCCTGTTCTTCAAAGAAAAGGCTTCGCGGCAGCGGGCCGACGCCGCCTCGAAGAAGAGTGCTCAAGTGGCCCAGTTCCTCAAGCTCATGCTCCACCGCGTCGGCCCGTCCGTGGCGCTAGGTCGCGACACAACCATGCTGCGGGAAATTCTGGATGAAACCGCGGCAACCGTCGCCCAGGAATTGAAAGGTCAGCCGGAGGTCGAAGCCGAGTTGCGCAGCCTCATGGGTGAAGTTTATCGCGACCTCGGTGAGTTCGAGAAGGCCGGGCAGATGCACCAAGCCGCGCTGACCTTGTGGCGAAACCTTCGCGGCGACCAGGATGCCGACGTCGCCAAAACGCTCAGCAACCTGGGGCTGGTCTATCGAAGCCAGAGCCGGATGGAAGAAGCCGAATCCATTCTGCGGCAGGCGGTGGAGATTCTGACCGGGCAGTTCGATGCGAAAGATGAAGTGGTCCTGACCGCGCGGAACAACCTCGCATTGGTGTTGGATGAACGGCAGAAATTTCAGGAAGCCGAAGATTCCTTTCGCCAAATCCTGACGATCCGAACCAACACCTTGGGTGACGACTCGCGCACAGCCGACACGTTCAACAATTTGGCTGGGGTGCGTTGGCGGCAGGGTGATTCCGTCGAGGCCGAACGCTTGCATCGGCAGGCGCTGCCCATGCGGCAACGCCTGTTCACGGCCCCGCATCCGGACATTGCCGCCTCGCTCAGCAGCCTCGGCTTGGTCCTCTACAATCAGGGTCGGTACTCCGAGGCCGAAACCTCGCACGTGGCCGCAGTGGAGATGTTCCGAAAAGTTCTGCCCGACAAGCATCCCGATCTGGCCACGGCGCTCAACAACCTGGCGTTGGTCTATGGCCCACAAGGCAAGTGGAGCGACGCCGAGGGCCTGTTTCGCGAAATTCTGGCGATTCGCCAACAAGTCCTGCCGCCCGCACATGCGCATACGGCCGATACGCTCAACAATCTGGCGTGGGTGCTTCAGCAGCAGCCCGGCAAACAGGAGGAAGCCGAGCGATTCCATCGCCAGGCGTTGGCCATGCGGCGGGAACTTTGGGGCGAGCACGCGGATGTCGTCGCGTCGCTCAACAATCTGGCGCTGCTGCTCCGCGACCGGGGCGAACTCGACGAAGCCCGGGAGAAACAGACCGAGGCGCTGGCGATGTTCCGCAGGTTGAACCTCAACCACCCAACGCTCGAAGCCAAATTCCTGAACACCTTGGCGCTGATCCTCGGCGATCAAGAAAACCTGGCCGAAGCCGAGAAGCTGCATCGTGAAGCCCTCGCCACAGGCAAGGCGGCGCCGCCCGACGACGTGGCCGTTTGGCTGAACAATATCGCGGTCGTGCGCGAACGGCGCGGCGATTTGAAAGAGGCGGCAGAGTTGCATCGCCAGGCGCTGACGCTGCGCACGAACGTATTCGGCCCGGACCACCCGGACGTGGCGGCTTCGCTCGCGCATCTGGCGCGCGTGCTCTTGAAGCAGGGGAACGCAGTCGAGGCGCAATCGCTGGCCCAAGCATGCCTGGACTTCTGGGAACGGAAGGACGCCGACGACTGGCGAACCTTCAACGCCCGGAGCCTTCTTGGTGGCAGTCTGCTCGGACAGAAGAAATACGCGGAAGCCGAGCCGTTGCTGCTCTCCGGCTACGAGGGTTTGAAGCAGCGCGAGGCAAAAATTCCCCGCCCCGCCAAACCTCGGGTGCGTGAGGCAATGGAGCGCCTCGTGCAACTCTACGAAACCACGGAGCGACCGGCTCCAGCCGCCGAGTGGAGGCAGAAGCTGACTGAATTCGACAATCGGAAACCATGACCAAAACCGAAAGTGAAACCGCTATGAAAACTCAAAAATTCTCGACGCCGCTGACTTTGCAACTGCCAGCGATCCTGTTCACGATCTTGGCCGCCTGCAACGCTTCCGCCGCCACGCGCTACGTCTGGCAGAACAGCCCCAGCCCCGCGCCGCCCTACACCAACTGGGCCACCGCCGCTCACGTGATCCAGGAGGCCGTGGACGCCGCCGCGCCGGGCGACCAAGTCTTGGTGACCAATGGCGTGTACGCCACCGGCGGCCGGGCGGTGGTTGGCACGATGACCAACCGCGTGGCCATTGACCGCGCCATCTCTGTCGAGAGCGTCAACGGCCCGCAGGCGACAACTATTCAAGGCCGACAGGTACCCGGCGCTCCCTACGGAGACGGCGCGATCCGGTGCGTGTATCTTATGACTGGCGCCAGCTTGTCTGGATTCAGCCTGACCAACGGAGCTACCCGCGGCGGTTACGACCCAACATATCGCGAGACTAGCGGCGGAGGGGTGTGGTGTGAGTCGACAAATGCAATAATTTCAAACTGCATACTGAGCAGCAACTCGGCCGCCAACTTCGGGGGTGGCGCGTATCGAGGCACTTTGAGCAATTGCACCATCAGCGGAAATTCGGCTTATAGCGAAGGCGGTGGGGCCTATTCGAATGTTCTCAACAACTGCACGCTAACGGGGAATTGGGCCGGGACCGGCGGCGGAGCGTCTGAATCCGCACTGAACAACTGTACGCTGACCGCCAACGGCAGTTCCGCCTTTACGATTGGCGGCGGGGCCTTTCGCAGCACCTTGAATAACTGCACACTGGCGCGCAACTCCGCCAACCAAGGCGGCGGAGCATACGATTGCGTGCTGAACAACTGCACGATCACCGGCAACGGGGTTCGTTGGTACGGAGGCGGTACCTATGGGGGCACGCTCAACAACTGCACGATAACCGGCAACTCGGCCTCCGACTCCGGCGGTGGTACGAGTAGTGGCACGCTCAACAACTGCATCCTCTATTTCAACACGACTCCGTTGGGCGAAACTTACAACCATGCTGGGGGCACTCTGAACTACTGTTGCACCACGCCGCTGCCTTTAAGCGGCACCGGAAACTTTTCCGCCGATCCACAACTGGCCAGTGCTACTTACCTCAGCGCAAACTCACCATGTCGCGGGGCCGGCAGCGCGACGTACGTCGGCGGCACCGACATTGACGGCGAGGTTTGGGCCAATCCGCCCTCCGTCGGCTGCGATGAATTCCACACCGGAGCGCTCACGGGACCATTGAGCGTGGAGATCGTCGCTGCGTACACGAATGTCGCCACAGGCTTCCCGGTTGGACTCTCGGCCTGGATTGAAGGGCGAACCTCCGCGAGCGTGTGGGAGTTCGGGGATGGCTTGAGCGCAACCAACCAACCCTACACGAGCCACGCTTGGGCCGCGCCGGGCGACTACGCGGTCGTCTTGCGCGCGTACAACCAGAGCAACCCTGGCGGAATAAGCGCCACGGGGATCGTCCATGTCACGCAGCCCGTGCATTATGTCGCTGCCGACGGCACCAACCCGGTGGCACCATTTACTTCCTGGGCCACGGCGGCCAGAACCATCCAAGAAGCCGTGGATGCGGCCACACTGCCAGGAGCGCTGGTACTCGTGACAAATGGCGTGTACGCCACGAGCGGACGGGCCGTGTCCGGGACCATGACCAACCGCGTGGCCGTGATCCAGCCGCTGAACGTGCGAAGCGTCAACGGCCCGCTGTTCACGGTGATTCAGGGCCGCCAAGTGCCCGGCACCACCAACGGTGACGGGGCGGTTCGGTGCGTGTACTTGACTTCCGGGGCCAGCCTGTCCGGCTTCACCTTGACCAACGGCGCCACGCGCAGTACGGGAGATTACTTCAGCGAACAAAATGGCGGCGGCGTGTGGTGTGCATCGGCCACGACTGTGGTTACCAACTGTGTGGTCGCGGGCAACTCGGCTGCTTGCTACGGCGGCGGGGCGTACCAAGGAACGCTGAATAATTCCGTACTGCTCGAGAACTCGGTTCGAAACGAGGGCGGGGGGGCAGCGTTCTGCACGCTGAACAATTGCATGATAGCAAGCAACTCAGCCTTCGGGGCGTTCGGTAACGGCGGCGGAGCGTCTGGGTGCGCACTGAACAACTGCACGATCAACAGCAACTCCGCCCGCTCAGGCGGCGGCGTTTACGCTGGCAACCTGACCAACTGCACGTTGACCGGCAACTTGGCTGAGGACGGCGGTGGGACCTTTGCCTCCAGGTTGAACTACTGTGTGCTGATTTCCAACCTGGCCTCCAACTTCGGGGGTGGGGCGCACTCAAGCACACTCAGGAATTGCACGCTGAACGGCAACTCGGTCTCCAACAATAGCGGCGGCGGGGCGTACGAGAGCGCCTTGACGAATTGCGTTTTGACCGGCAATTCGGCTTACTATTACGGCGGCGGCGTGGCTTGTAGCACGTTGAACAACTGCACGCTGGTTGGCAACTCGGCTAAATACGGCGGCGGGACGGTCTTTGGCACACTGACCAAATGCGTGCTGACCGGCAACTCGGCCGAATCGGGCGGTGCGGCGCTTTCGGCCACGCTAATCAACTGCACGCTGGTGGGCAACTCGGCCTCTACCCTCGGTGGCGGCGCGACTTGGAGTGAACTCAACAACTGCGTCGTGTATTTCAACAACGCTCCAAGCGGTCCGAACTATCATCTGGACCAAACCGACGGCGGCATTCTCAATTACGCTTGCACCACACCGGCGCCGACGAACGGCGTCGGAAATATCACCAGCCCGCCATCCTTCGTGGACACCAACGGATGGAGCAACTTGCGCCTTCAATCCAATTCCCCGTGCGTCAACGCAGGGAACAATGCGTACACAACCAATAGCACCGATCTGGATGGCCGCCCGCGCATTGTCGGGGGCACCGTGGACATCGGCGCGTATGAATTCCAAGGGCCGGGCATGAGCGAGTTCATTGGCTGGCTTCAACAACACGGCCTGCCCACCGACGGCTCGGGGGATTTTGCCGACGCCGACTCGGACGGACACAACGCCTGGCAGGAGTGGAAGGCCTGGACCGTTCCCACCAACGCGTTGTCCGTGCTCAAGCTGTTGACCCCGCAACCGGCAACGAACGGGATGTTGCTCCGTTGGCAAAGTGCGAGCGGGCAGAATTATTTCTTGGAGCGCGCCACCCAGGCGGGTGGTTGGTTCTCGCTCCTCCAAAGCAACATCGTCGGCCAAGCCGGCATCACGAGTTTCACTGAAACGAACACCGCCGGCCTCGGAATTTCCATTTACCGCGTGGGCGTTTTGCCGTGATCCGATCTCATCTCATAAAAACCAAACCTGCAACTTGAACAAACAGCGTCGTGCCCTATTGGGTTGGCGGGGTGCGAGGCTGAAAACCAAACCAACCAAACCGAAGAAAGGAAACAAACATGAAGAGCATGAACACAAACCAAACCGTCAGCGCCTTCGCGCTGAAATCCGCGCTGGCCGTGGCCGCGCTGACCCTGTGGGTCGCCACATTGCCCGCGCCAGCCGCCGGCCGCAATCCCAACCCCGGCGTGCTGCCCATTGACTCCACGCCCTACGGCCAGAGCTACGGCGATTGGGGCGGGGCGTGGTGGGCCTGGGCGTTGGGCATCTCCAAAGCTCAGAATCCGCTGTTCGATACGACGGGCGAGTTTTGCCACGTCAACCAGGCGGGGCCGGTCTGGTTCCTCGCCGGGAACTTCGGCGGCGCGAACACCCGCACCTGCACCGTGCCGGCCGGCAAAGCGCTGTTCTTCCCCATCCTCAACAACGTTTATTGGGCGCCTGAGGACCTGGCCTTTGTCAAAGACTTCGTGGCGCCGTCTCAGGGCTGGGACCTTGCCGGGTTGACCGACGCGGAAATTCTGCGCATGGGCGTGAACTGGGCAACGGATCACGCCACGGCCCTGTCGGCGACCATTGATGGCGTGCCTGTGGAAAACCCGTGGCAATACCGCGCGGACTCATCAGCGTTCGCGATGGAACTCTCGGACGTGCTGGCCGATTTCGGCTATCCACCTGGGGTGCGCGACCCGAACGTTGCCGACGGTTACTGGATCATGCTCCGACCGCTTTCGCCTGGACAGCACACGATCAACTTCGCGAGCGCCGCGAAGTACAGCGTCGCCGACGGAGATCCGTTCGACCTGGAGTTCTCACTCGATGTGACGTTTCACATCACGGTGCTTAAGTGAAGGCCATCGCCCCCACTGCGAAGCAAGCGCTGACCCTGCCGACATGATCGGTTCGCGGAAGAATTAGCCGCGCCTTCACAGGCGCGGCTACTAAGGATTGCTGGGTCGCACCGGCGTCACCGGCGAATCCCCGCGCAACATCCGGGTCGCCGCGCCGGCCAGGCGGAGATACCAGTCGCTCGGGAGGTTCGTGCCATCAATGTTCAACGGGACGAACGTGCCTTGCGCGGGCAACTCCGCCGGCGTCGGCGCGAGCTTGAACATGGCCGTGCCTTCATCCACCTCGTCGAACATCGCGCCATAAATCATGGTGCAATTGGCGGAGACGGCGTTATAGGCCTGACGCCAGTAAAAGTTCCCGGCGTTGCGTGGAATCTGGTTCAATGGCGAAGTGCTGAACAAGTTGTGCCACGAGAAGCCCGGGAAAATCACCGGCATGTAGTCGAGGCCGAGGCTTCTCGTGAGCGCGAGGTCCGGCGCGATGAGATTCTGTCTGAAGCTGTCCGCGCCTGCCTGATCGCCGTAGCGGCCGACCGCCCACGGGCTGATGATGTCGAACGCGCGATACACATTCGCCCACGCCGGGTCGGACTGGGAATCGTTGTTGAGGGTGCGCCAATACGTCGGCACGCCGCCCATCACGGTGAATCCGGCGGACTTGAATTGATTGATCACGGTGAGCGCCTCCGGTGGCGTTCCGGGACGATCCGTGAAACCGAAGCCCCAGATCGCGACGACCGGTTTGCCGCGATGCCGCTGATAACGCGGGCTGCTCGTGACCTTCATCGTGTTGACGAGGAAATTCCAATCGTTCGTCAACGTGCTCACGAGCGTGCTGGCTGGTTGCCCGGAGACGTCATACATGATCGCGAACACGCGCCCGTACAGCTCCGCGCCGGCCCAGACATTCGAGGTGACTTGATTGCGCCACGCGGCGAAGGTCGAACTGCCCAACTCAGACGTGAACCGCTGGAGGAACACGCCGTCAATGTGGTAATCGCGCATCCACTTGAAGTGCCGGAGCACGGTCTTCTGTTTTGCCGCGCCATAGAGGCGGAAGGGCGCTCCGTTGCTGTAGGTCATCGCGGTGGCGAACAATTCGTCCGCGTCGAGTTCGCTGATGTCCGGCAGAAAATCCACGGTGGCGTTGGTGGCCGCCGGTGTCTGGTTGCGGAACCAATGGATCCAGGCGTTCACCGGGGAGCCGTCTCCCGGGCAGGCGAACCAGCCTTGATAGCCGAGCAACATTTTGCGATCAAGTGTCGCGGTGTCCACCGCGTCGGCCAGGTTGAAGAACTTCGTGCCGGCAAGATTGCTCAACGTAACGCTGTTCACTGTGTTGCTGGGGGTGACGGCGTTGGTCACACGCGTCCACGGCAGCGGCGCGGTGAGGTTCGAAGTCCACTGCGGCTTCAATTCAAGCGGCGTTGCCGCCCACGCAAGCACGCCGTTGGCCCCGGTGCGCGAGAGACTCAGCGCGGCGAAGCTGTTGGTCTGCGGCAGGGCGAAGTACGACGCTTTGGTGATGGCGATGTTGTCCCACTGCGCGGCCAGCGGAAAATAATTCGCTGCCGCGCCGGTGCCCGTGAGGCCGTCATAGAAAACCCGCAACGTGAGGTTCGTGCCGGTGGTAGCGGTGTTGAAGTAGCGATAAATGAACAAGCCCTGATCCGCGGCGGGCTGGGTGGCGTAGAGCGTCAACTGCGGTTCGTCCGGCGCGTCGTTGAAATCCACCACCGTGTTCACGTAATTGGCGGCATCGCCGAAGTTCCACAGATACCCGCTGAGGACGTAATCCGTCGCCGGCTCGAGGGTCACCATGCGCTGCAGCAGTCCCACCGGCAGGCCGCCGCTCACATAGCCCTTCGCCACGACGCCTTGATCGGCCCGCACCATGTTTGTCCCGGGGTCGGCGGACAGCTCGCCGAAGCCCGTCCAACCTGTCGGCGCCGGATGCCGTCCAGCGATTAGCGGACCCTGCGCCTGAAAACCCCCATTCGCCACCGGGCTGGTCCATTCCGTGCCCGGGGTGGTCCAGGACAGGCGGAGGCTGGATTGCCCGAGCGCCGTCGCGCTGGTTAGCGCAACGGTGACGAACATGATTCGGAATGCGCGTTCAACATGCATCGGGTTTCGAGGGATTGCCGCGTTGTCACCCGACGACCATACTACAACCGCCGAGCGCTGTCGCCTGCCGCGTTGTGCCGCAAGCGGCGCCGTGATGGACAAAAGCCCGCCAATCGCACAACCTCACGTCGTGACGCAACCCCGCACATGAACATTCGCCCGAACCTCTGCATCACTGCCCTTACCGGCTTCGTTCTGACGGCCTGGAGCGCGGACCAACCCTATCTCCACGCGCCTTCGACGGAGACGTACGCGCGGCATGATCCAAATGGGTTGACGATCCTGTCGAATGGCCGCCACCTCAAGCCGGTTGGCCGGCATTTGCCCGTGGGCCGCTTCCCCTACGGCCTTGCGATGAGCCGCGATGGCAGAATGCTCTTCGTCGCCAGCGATGGCGTCGGTCAGATCGTCACCGATTGGCGCAGCGAAAAACCGGACGTGAAGTCATTGACCCCGCCGGTGCATCAGCGGCGACCCGGCCGGAGGGAAAAGCCCACCAACGCCGGCGGCGCAGATTTCTCGCCGGATGGAGCCACGCTTTATTGGAGCAGCGGGGAAACCGGGGCGATTTACGTTTATGACGTGGCGACGCGCGAGCAACTCGCCACCGTGTCCTTGAACACACTGGTCGGCGGCCACGAGTACGAGGACAGCTACGCTGTGGACGTGAAAGCGAGCGATGACGGGAAGCACCTCTACTGCGCGGACGTGGCGAACTTTCGCGTGGCGGTGGTGGACGCCGCCGGACACAAGGTGATTGGCTCGGTGCGCGTGGGTCGTTATCCCTACGCGCTCGCGGTGATCGGTTACAAGGTCTATGTCGCCAACATCGGCCTGTTCGAATACAGCCCGGTCGGGCCGCCTTCGGATGAGCGCTTCGACAAGCGCGGCTTGACGTTTCCGCCATTCGGTTATCCCAGCAAAGAGGCGCGCGACGGAGTCGAGTTTGAAGGGCGAAAAATTCCCGGCTTGGGCGAGCCGAACGTGCCGGAATCTTTTTCCGTCTGGGGTGTGGATGTCTCCAATCCGCAAGCGCCCAAGGTCGTCAGCCGGTTGAAGACGGGGCTGCTGGTGGGCGCGCCCACCGACAACGGCAAAGCCGTGGGCGGGAGCGCCCCCAATTTCCTTGCCTCCCGCGGCGAGGCGCTCTTCGTGTCGAACGGGAACAACGACCAGATTGAGCGGATTGATCTCGTCAAGAACTCCATCGCTGCCAAACAACGCATCGTTCCATCGCCGCTGGTGGCCCGCCTGCGCGGCGTCAGCCCGGCGGGCATGGTGGTGTCGCCTGATGGCAAGCGGCTCTACGTCGCCGAGATGGGCCTCAATGCCATCGCCGTGCTGGACACCAAAACACTCGCGGTGCTGGGCCACATTCCGACGGGTTGGTATCCTTATCGGGTCGCGATCTCGCCGGATGGCCGGCAGCTTGCGTGCATCAGCTTCCGCGGATTCGGAAACGGCCCGAACGCCGGCAAGGAGATTCCCAAAAGCGAATTCCTCTCCCTGCGCGGCCTGTTGAGCGTGCTCGACGTGCCGTCCGATGCCCAACTCAAGACGATGACAGCGGACGTGCTGGCCTTCAACGGCATGGTGGATCGGCGCGCCAGCCGGCAAGCCATGAACTCACCGGTGATTCCAACAGAACCGGGCAGGGCATCGAAAGAAATCAAATGCGTCGTGTTCATCACCAAGGAGAACCACACCTATGATGCGATCTTCGACCGCATTCCGGGCGCCAAGCACGATCCGGATTTGTTGCGCTGGGGTTTGCGCCAGACGATCCACGGAGATGGCCAGCCGACGCTGGAAAACGTCGGCGTGATGGTGAACCACAATGCCCTCGCGCGGCAGTTCACAGTGAGCGACAACTTCTACATGGAGCCGGAGGCCTCCGGCGTCGGCCACCGCTGGCTCGTAGGCGTGCAACCGAACAACCTCATGCAGATGACCTACTCGGTCGGCTGGTCCTTCAAGAAAAACAGCAGTGCGCCCGGCCGGCGCTATTCCATGGGATCGAACGGCTCGCTCATCCCCGAGGATTACCCGGAAGCCGGTTCGATGTGGGAACACCTCGCGCGGAACGGAATCCGGTTCCGAAACTATGGCGAGGGCTTCGAGTTCCCGGGCGTGGAAGAGGAGGCGGACGAACATCCCACCGGCGCTCGCGAGGTCGTGAACATCCCAATGCCAAAGGTCCTTTACGATAACACCTGCCGCGAGTTTCCCATCTTTAACATGAACATCCCGGACCAGTATCGCGCCCACTGGTTCATGAAAGACGTGGAGAAGCTGTTCCTGAACGGCAAACGGCCTTTCCCTCAGTTCATCAACATCGCCATCTGTAACGACCACGGCGCCGATCCGAAACCCGACAAGGGCTATCCGTATCTCGCTTCATGGATGGCTGACAACGATCTGGCGCTTGGCCGGATCGTCGAGTTCCTGACGCACACGAAGTATTGGAAGAACATGGCCATCTTCGTCACCCAGGACGATTCCGGCGGCGAACCGGATCACGTGGACGCGCAACGCAGCGTGCTGCTGGTCCTCAGCCCCTGGGCTAAACGCGGTTACGTGTCCCATCGCCACACCACCATCGTAAGCATGCACCGAACGCTCTACCAAATCTTCGGGCTTCCGCCGCTCAACATGTTCGACGCCCTCGCCAACGATTTCTCGGATTGCTTCACCACCAAACCGGACTACCGGCCTTATAAATGCCTGCCGGTGGACGCCCGGATTTTCGATCCCGAGAAAGCCAAGGACCCGAAAGACCCGGACTACGGCAAGGCGCGCAAGCTCCCCGGCTTCGCGCTCGACGATCCGGACGAGATGGAGAACATCCTCCGCCGCGGCGAAGAGGAAACCCGGCCGCGTTGAGGAAAGGAGACATTCAGGTGCTTCGTCAATCGGAGTGGAACCAATCGCTGGTGAACGGACATTGAAGGCTTCCCACTCCCATTCGGAAGGGGAGTAGGAGAAAGCGGCGCGCTGACGTTGCCGGAACGGTGCGATTGCTTTGGGGAGCGCGGGCGTCGCGCCCGCAGTTTTCGGCCTCTGGCCGAAAACATCTCGCCGCCAGAATTGAGGACCGTTGGCTGCTGTCACGATGCGCCGGAACCAGTCGGCGGGACGCCGACTGCTGCGACCGGGACGGTCGCTCTCCCCACTCCAACTGAATCGTTCCGGCTTGGACTACGGCTCCAGTCGAATGACGAGGTTCGTGGCCGCCTTGCCCGAGGCGTCGGTGAAACGCAGGCAGCCCTGCCAATCGCTTCCGCCTTCGTTGAAGATTTTGAAGACAACCGTGTTGACGCCTTTGTTGAGTGTGACATCGCGGGCCACGTCGTCGTCCTGGCCCAAGGCGCGCGGCTCGGCGGCTTTCAAGAGCAACTTGCCGTTGAGATAGACCTTGCCCTGATCGTTGCTGCCCATCTTCAAACGCAGGTCCTTTTGTTCCGATTCCGAACGGACGTGGCACACGGCGTAGGCGAGCGTTTTCTCCGTCTGCCGCCCCGCCAGTTCGTTCAGGTCCAGGAAGAAGTCTGAGGCTTTGACCTTCTTCCAGGTCAGTTCCTTGCCGCCGACAGCCGCCTTGTCTCCCGACTTGGGTTTTAGAAGCGCCTCGTCCGGAATCTGGCTCTTCTCAATCTCCGCCGAGCCGTCGCTGTCGTCCGCCAACTGGATGGGGGACAACAGCAGCCAGTCACGGATGAAACCATCCTTGCGCGGCGTGAACTCGTCGGGGCCGGCGCCGGACTGGACGGTGAGAATGCCCAGCCACAATGCGCCTACCGTCATCATCATTTTCGCGTTCATAACTTTGATCTCCATGGGTTGTTGTTTGTGTTGGTGTGCGTGGTTGAAAGCGCAGGTCGGCCCCGTTCAGCGGCCTTTCTCCAATCCCGCGAGGAGTTTCGCGGCGCGGTCGCGCGTGGACTCGCTTTTGGACTCGGCTTGCAGCCGGGTGGCGACAGCTTTGGCCTCGGCGGGAGCGGACGCCTTGATGCCGGTGGCAACACTGAGCAGCGCGGCTTCCGCCTCGGCCCGCACTTGATCGTCGCCGAGGAACGGCTCGACGAGTTTGAGCGCGGCGGGGTCGGCAACGTTGCCCAGACCCGACAGGAGCGCCTTGCGGTCGTCTGGGCGTTCGGTGCGCGACAATAGGTCGGTGTAGGTTTTGACCTTCTCCGATGCGGCTTGGGTGCTGAGATCGAGCAGGCGCACGCAACCGCGCAGCGCGAGGAAACGATGGCTCTCGTCCTGCGCCCCGCGAAAGACATCCAGGAGCGGCGGCAACGCGTCCGCGTCCGGCCAATCGGCGAGCGTGCGGATGCTGGCGTCGCGCACTGGAGCTTCCGGGCTGGCGATGGCGGATTTCACGGCGTCGAGCGCGTTGGCGGTTCCGACCACGCTGAGGACGCGGATCAATGCGCATCGCGCCGGGCTGGCGCTGGCCGGCAGACAGGAGAGCAATTTGTCGGCGCAGGCTTCCTTGTCGGTGATTCGCGAGCAGGCGGATTCAAGGGCTTCCTGGATTTGAGAAAGGTCGTCGTCAGATTTCGACTTGGCCAGGAGATCCGTCAACGCGCCGAGATGCGCGGCGCCGACCGTTTCACCCAGCGCTTTGATGCCCGCTGCGCTGATGGCTGGGTCGGAATCGTTCGCTGCCTTGACGAGTTCCGGCACCGCGGCGGCAACCTGGCGTTGGCCGGCAAGCTGAATCAACGTGCGGCGCGTGTTTCCGGAAGCTCGCGACATGCGGACGAGGAGTTGCTGGTCAACCTCACTGGCCGGCAGCGCCGCGAGCGATGTCTTCGCCGCCTGGGCAACTTCGGTGTCGCTCCCGACCACCGCGTCGAGCAAGACCGGCACGCCGGCCACGTCTCCCATGCGCGCGAGGATGTCAATGGCCACGAGCCGAAGATTCTTCGGGGAAACCTGCGCCGTTCTCAGTACCACCGGAAGGGCTGCGGGATCATGCCGGTCAGCCAGCGCCAGCAGCAGCGGACCCTGGCGGTCAGGAGACGATTTGCCCAACTCGGCGACGAGGGCGTCCGTCACGTTGCGCCCCGGCAGTTCGCGGGCCGTCCAAAGTCCGATCCCAAACATCTCCTTGTCCGGCGAGCGCAGCGTTTCGATCAGAAGCGGAATCCCGCGCGATTGACGCGCGAGAATTGCCCCGCGTGTCGCCTCGCGGACGCGTTGAGCGGGAACGCCCGCACCCCGGACGATATCGTATAGTTTGGCGGCCTGGGTGAATTTCTTTCCGACGAGGAATTGTTCCGCGCAACTGATGCAGCCCTGGGCTGCCGCGGAGCGGAGCGAGGCCGGCGCGCCTGCGAGCATTGGTTTCAAGGCCTTGGCGGCTCTGTCCCCGCCAATGCGGCCCAACGCACGGGCAGCGGCCGATGAAACTTCCGCGTCGGGATCCTTGAGTCTGGCCGTGAGGCCGCCCACCGCCTTTGCGTCGCGCCGCTCACCGATGGAATTGATAACTCCCACAAGCAGTTTGCCGTGCAACTTGCCCAAAGCATTGCGGAGAGCTTCGTCCGCGGCGCGGCCCGGGATGGCCTCGAGGGCGATGCGTGCCCAGGAAGAAAGTTGTTCGTCGGGCAACAGCGCCGCCAGCGCCGGAACCGCACCGGACTGTCCATACACGGCCAGTCGTTTGCACGCGAGCGCCTTTTCCGCTGGCGGCGCACTGGATTTGAGCAAGTCGAGCGCCTGTCGGGCTTTCTCCGCCGAGGAAGTCTTGCTGTCGGCCGCGGCCAGCGCGGCGGTCGTGCAGAGGATAAACGCCACGCACAACGCGAATCGTTGAATCGCGAATCTCATATTGGGTCTCGGTTCAAAAGGTTTGGTCACGTCTGCGAATTCAAATCCGCCACGGTTCGCGCAATGCCTCGGAGCGCAGCCGGTTGGCCTCCTCGTCGCCGATGAATTCGCATTTGACCGGATCGAACTTGACGCGGCGTCCGAGGAACAGCGCGATGTTGGCGGCGTGACAGGTGATGTGCGACCAGCAGGCGACTTCGGCGTTGGCGCGCGTCTGGCCGCGCGAGCGAACGCAGGCAAGGAAATCGCGCACGTGGAAATTCGCCGGGTAGCCGGAAATTCTTGGTCGGGGTCCGGCGATCAATCCGGTCGGATTGGCGACCATCTCGCCGTTGTCTGCGGTTTCCACCCAGCCCGTTGCGCCTTCATAACGCACCGGGCACGAGCCGAGCCCCGGCAGCCAGCCGTCGTTGCGCATGACAAGCTTGACGTCGTTCGCGTAGCGGGCGTGGAGTTCCTTGCCCGCCGGCCAGTATTCCACCGCTGCCGTGGTGTCATCGTTCGCCCACTGACAAAGGTCCACGCAGTGTGAACCCCATTCCAGGCAGCCGCCTGCTCCGAAGGCGCCAAAGAAGCCGCCGCCTTTTTCAAAGTTGAAGCCGTCGAGGAGTTTTTTGTTGTAAGGCCGCCATGCCGCCGGGCCGAGATAGAGGTCCCAATCCACATTCTCTTTGTCCGGCGCCGCCTCGGCGGGAAGCCAGCCGCTCATTTCGGTGGCCAACCCCATGGGATGCGCGTGCAGCGTGTGGAGTTTCCCGAGTTTTCCGGTCCTGGCCAGGTCGGCGGCGAAGGCGAAATTCGGCAGGCTGCGCCGTTGCGTGCCGGCCTGGAACACGCGGCCCGTCCGGCGGAAGGCCTTTGCCAGCGCGAGGCTCTGCGCAATGTTTTTCGTGCAGGGCTTTTCGCAATAAACATCCTTCCCGGCCTCGGCGGCGAGGATCGAGGCGGTGGCGTGCCAGTTCGGGCCGGTGGCGATCAACACGGCGTCAATGTCCGGCCGCGCGAGCAGTTCGCGCAGGTCGCGGTACATGGCGCAATCGTGGTTGCCGTAACGCTCGTCGGCCTTCTTCTTGACCGCCTGGCGGCGGGTTTCCTTGACGTCGCAAATCGCGACGAACTGCACGCCCGGTTCCGGCAGGAAACAATCCAGCACGTAGCTGCCGCGGTTGCCGATGCCAATGGCGCCGAGAACGATCCGCTCACTTGGCGCCACGGCGCCATCGCGGCCCAGGACAGTGGCGGGAATGAAGCTCGGCACGATGGCGGCGCCGCTGGCGAACGTCGCGGCGCTCTTCAGAAAGGTTCGGCGGTTCAGATCAGTAGGGGGTTGATTTGGCTTCTTCATATTGAAGGAGTGTTGCGAGGAACAGGAAAATGAAACGCCCTGCACGTCCGATCGCGCTCTGGAAAAGCTCGCATGGAGACTTGGCTGGCAACCGCAATTCCGCGATGCTGCACTTGCATTGCGTCTAAACTGGACATTCCGTGGGCAGGGTCAAGTGCAGAATCCCCGCGTGTCGGGAAGAGGAGTATTTCACAAGAGGAGTATTTCGTTGACAACAACTGGCCGAGGAGCAATAAGAGCAGCGTCGTAACGGGCGTTGTAGCGGGAAACCCATTGAACCAACAGTTGGCCTGTGAAAACGACTCTCGCGGTTTTTGTTTCGGCGCTTCTCGTCCCAGGTGCCTTCGCGCAAGGCAACGAACCGTCCCTCGATAATGCACGGCCTGCCGATGTGCCAGGTGAATACTCCATCGTCTCCCGCGACGCGCACGAACGCGTCTTGCAACGCGTGCAAGCATTCCGTGACGACCTGGGGCGCATGACTTACCGGACGAACGCCTACAAGGAGATTGAAACTGCGATGCATCACTGGGATCCGACCAACGCCCGATGGGAGGAAAGTCAGGCGCTCTTCGAGATCACACCGCAAGGATACGCGCTGGCCCGGCACGGGCAACATCGCGTGCTGGTGGCGCCGAACCTGAATACGACCGATGCGGTGGATTTGGAATTGCCGGGCGGCCAACGCCTGCGGAGCAAGCCAATGGCGCTGGCGTACCGGGACAGCGCCACCGGTGCCAGCGCGCTCATTGCCGAGGTCAAGGATTGCGTCGGGGAATTGCTCGCGCCGAACGTGGTGATGTTCAGGGATTGCTTTGACGACGCGGCGGCT
>Ga0247727_10003648_pt1 | contig 33717 bp, 26 predicted proteins | sample WisWelCaveWW1625_FD_202498 | JGI IMG/M metagenome (GOLD analysis project Ga0247727, IMG submission 202498) | Biofilm microbial communities from Wishing Well Cave, Virginia, United States - WW16-25 | ecosystem: Environmental > Aquatic > Deep subsurface > Groundwater > Cave microbial mat | place...
CCAACTGGAACGGCGGCGCGATGCACGTGTCGCACGACTACGGCTTCGGCGAAGTGGACGCCCTCGCCGCGGTGCGCCTGGCGGAAACCTGGGCGCGCAGGAGCACGCTGGCGAACGAGAGTTCGTTTTCCAGTACGGTGAGCGGTGGCAACTCGGCGATCCCCGACACCGGCGGCGGCAACTGGCTCGAAGGCACTTTCACCATGGCCTCCGGCCTCTCGGTCGAGCACGCCGAGGTGACGCTCAACCTGACCCACCAGCAGGCGGGCGACCTGATCGTCAAGCTGATCTCGCCGCTCGGCACGGAGTCCGTACTGTTGAACCGGCCGGGCAAGGCGCCCGGAAGCGCCGGCACGGTCCGCGGCGACGTGGATTTCGCCGGATCGAGCACCCTCAACTACACGTTCTCGAGCACGCGCAACTGGGGCGAGGCGAGCACGGGCAACTGGAAGGTGCAGGTGATCGACGCCGCCACCGGCCAGACGGGCACGCTGGGCAGCATCAATCTCACGCTCTACGGCCGCTCGGCGACGGTGGACGACAGCTACGTCTACACCAACGAGTACGCGGCGCTCGCCGGCAGCGGCGGCAGGAACGCGCTCAACGACACCAACGGCGGCCGCGACACCCTGAATGCGTCAGCGGTTACGGGCGGAAGCACGATCAATCTGTCCACCGGCACCTCGACCATCGGCGGCACGGGATTGACAATCAGCAACCCGGGCAACATCGAGAACGCGTTCACGGGCGACGGCAACGACACGATCACCGGCAACAGCGCCGCCAACCTGCTCGCGGGCGGGCGCGGCGGCAACACGCTTGCGGGTGGCGGCGGCCAGGACGTGTTCGCGGTGCAGCGCAACGCCAACGGCGCCGACACCATCACGGACTTCGACGCCGCGGGTGGCGAGCGCATCCTGCTTGTCAACTTCGACGGCAAACAGTACACGGACCTGGTGCTCACGCAACAGGGCGCGCACGTCAATGTCGCGCTTGGCAGTGGACAGAACCTGGTGCTGCAGAACACCACGGTCGCGGCCCTGAATTCCGGCCACTTCGAATTTCGGGAATCCTTTCAAGCGCCGCGAGGATACGTGGACAGCGGTGTCACGCTCTCGTTGCCCACGGGCGCCACGATCAACGGCGACAGCGGAGCGAACGTCATCACCGGTAGCAGCCAGGCCGACACGATCAACGGCTTGGGCGGCGACGACGAGCTGCGCGGCGGATCGGGCAACGACACGCTCGACGGCGGGAGCGGCAACGACAAGCTTTTCGGCGAAGGCGGCAACGATACGATTTACCTCGACGGCGACAGCAACGGATTTTCGCTGAACAGCAACGGAATCGTATTCACCTCCGGGCAGGCGTCCGGCGGTTCCGCGGCGGACACGTTCGTCGTGCGAGCGGCGGGCTCTAACCTGATCACGGACTTCGAGCTCGAGAACCCGAACGAGAGAATCGACCTCTCCCAGATGGGCGTGCAGTCGTTCGCGAATCTGAGCTTCAGCCCGATGACGCTGAACGGCATGATGATGACCAGCGTCCAGTCAGGCGGGCAGACGCTCGCCGCGTTGCTCGGCGTCTACGCGTCGCAGCTCTCCGCGGCTAATTTTATTTTCACGACCTCGCAGTCGCCGGCCGCAACGGCGGGCGTGGACGATCTCAGCGGCGATGCGGGCGGCAGCGTGCTGGACGGTCTGGCCGGGGCGGACACGCTGACCGGCCGCACCGGCGACGACACCTACATCGTCGACAATGCCGGCGACCAGGTGATCGAACTTCCCGGCGGAGGCTTTGACACGGTGAAGTCGAGCGTGACCTATGCCCTTCCGCAAGAGGTGGAGAACCTGGCTCTGACCGGGGCCGGCAACATCAACGGCACCGGCAATGCGCAGAGGAACCGCATCACGGGTAACGCCGGCAACAACGCGCTCGACGGCGGCGCGGGTTCGGACACGATGATTGGCGGGGCGGGCAATGACGTCTATGTGGTGGACGACGGCTCCGACGCGGCGATCGAGCAGGAAGGCGGGGGCGCCGACACGGTGCAGTCGTCGGTTTCCTTCACGCTGCCGGACAACGTCGAGAATCTCACGCTCACCGGCACCGACGCGATCAACGCGACCGGCAACAGTCTTGCCAACATTCTGACCGGCAACGCCAACGACAACCGGCTGGACGGCGCTGGCGGCGCGGATGTGATGGCCGGCGGCGCTGGCGACGATACCTACTTCGTCGACAATGCCGGAGACTCGGTGACGGAGCTGGCGAACGAGGGTGTCGATACGGTGGTCAGCGCCATTGCCACCACCACGCTCGGTTCGCACGTCGAGAACCTGACGCTTGCGATCGGTGCCACGACCGGCACCGGCAACTCGCTGGATAACGTGCTGATCGGCAACAGCGTGAACAACACGCTGAACGGAGCGAGCGGCAACGACTACCTGGACGGTGGCGCGGGCGCCGATTCGATGGCGGGCGGCACGGGTGACGATACCTATTTGATCGACAACGCGTCGGACGTCGTCACGGAAAGCGCGAATGAAGGCAGCGACACGCTGTTCAGCTCGGTGACGCGCACCCTTGGCGCCAACCAGGAAAACTTGTCGCTGACGGGTACGGCAAACCTCAACGGCACCGGCAACACGGCCAATAACGTTCTTCTCGGAAATCTCGGAGCCAACGTCCTGGCGGGCGATGCCGGCAACGACGTACTCGACGGCGGTGGGGGCGCGGACCAGTTGTGGGGCGGGTCCGGGGATGATTCGTACGTGGTGGACAACGCGGGCGATGTGGTGACCGAGGCGGTGAGCACGACCACGACGTATGCGTGGCAGAACCAGGGGTACTGGGCTGGCTCGACCTGGATTTCGAACTGGGTGCAGGCGACGACGGGAAGCTCGTCGCTGGCGCCGGCGGCCGGGGTGGCGCCGGTGTATGCGGGCGGGACTACCTCGACCTACGCGAGCGAGGACCACGGCTCGTGGGCGATGGTGTCGGAGGATCATGGCTGGTGGACCTACCCGTGGGTGGACCAGGGCTACTGGCAGCCGGACGGCGAGGGCGGCAGCTACTGGGTGTCGAACTGGGTGCAGGTGCAAACGTGGCAGTCGAACTGGGTGCAGGTGCCGCACTGGACGCCGAACGTGGTGCAGGCGCAGGTGAGCAGCACGACGGTGACGGCCGGGGATGGCACCGACACTATGAATTCGAGCGTGAACCATGCGCTGACCTACGGGGTGGAGAAACTGGTGCTGACGGGTACGACGGACATCAACGGCACGGGCAATGCCGCGACCAACGTCATCACGGGCAACGCGGGCAACAACGTGCTCGATGGCGGGGCGGGCGCCGACACGATGACGGGCGGTGCGGGCAACGACAGCTACTTGGTGGACAACGCGGGCGACGCGGTGACTGAGAACGCGAACGAGGGCACGGACCTCGTGCAGAGCTCGGTGACGTGGAATCTGGGCGCGAACCTGGAGAACTTGACTCTGACGGGCAGCGCCGCGATCAATGGCACGGGCAATGCGTCGAACAACGTTATTGCGGGCAATTCGGCGGCGAACACGCTCGCGGGCGGCGCGGGCGACGACACCTACTACGTGAGCACGGGCGATACGGTGACGGAGAACGCGAACGAGGGCACGGACACGGTGCAGAGCTCGATCGCGTACACGCTGGGCGCGAACCTGGAGAACCTGACGCTCACCGGGACGGCGAACCTGAACGGCACGGGCAATGCGTCGAACAACGTCATCATCGGCAACTCGGGCAACAACGTCCTCGATGGAGGTACGGGAACGGATTCGATGTCGGGCGGCTCTGGCAACGACACTTACGCCGTGGACAACACGGGCGACGCGGTGACGGAGAACACGAACGAGGGGACCGACACGGTCCAGAGCTCGGTCACGTACACGCTGTCTGCGAACGTGGAGAACCTGACGCTGACGGGCACGGCGAGCATCAACGGGATGGGCAATGCGGTGAATAACGTGCTGACCGGCAACTCGGGCAGCAACAGCTTGGATGGCGGCACGGGCGCCGATACGCTTACTGGTGGATCAGGTGACGACACCTACGCTGTCGACAACGCCGCCGACACGGTGACGGAGAATGGGAGCGAAGGCGCGGATCTGGTCCAGAGTCCGGTGAGCTACATGCTGTCGGCGAATGTGGAGAATCTGACGTTGACCGGATCCGCGAACGTCAACGGCACGGGCAATGCGTCGAACAACGTGTTGACGGGCAATTCGGGCAATAACGTGCTCGACGGTGGCGCGGGAGCGGACACGCTCATCGGCGGCGCGGGCGACGACACCTACCTGGTTGACAGCGTCTCCGATACGGTGACGGAGAACTCAGGCGAGGGCGCCGACAGTGTTCAGAGTTCGGTGAGCTACACGCTGTCGGCGAATGTGGAGAACTTGACGCTCACTGGCACTAGCAGCGTCAACACCACGGGTAACACGCTGGCGAACGTGCTGACGGGCAACTCGGGTAGCAACAGCTTGGATGGTGGCACGGGCGCGGACGCGATGGCGGGCGGCGCGGGCAACGACAGCTACGTGGTGGACGACGCCGGGGACACGGTGACCGAGAACGCGAACGAAGGCACGGACCATGTGCAAAGCTCGATCGCTTGGACCTTGGGCGCGAACCTGGAGAACCTGACGCTGACGGGCACGGCGAACATCAACGGCACGGGCAACGCGTTGAACAACGTGCTGGCGGGTAACTCGGGCAACAACGTTCTGGACGGCGGCGCGGGTGCCGACACCCTCATCGGCGGCGCAGGCAACGACACCTTCGTGGTGGACAACGCCGGTGATGCAGTGACGGAGAACGCGAACGAGGGCACGGATCTGGTGCAGAGCTCGGCGACGTACACGCTGTCGGCGAACCTGGAGAACCTGACGCTGACGGGGACGGGGGACATCAACGCCACGGGCAACACGTTGAACAACGTGCTGGCGGGTAACTCGGGCAACAACGTTCTGGATGGCGGGGCAGGTGCGGACCAGATGACCGGGGGTACGGGCAACGACAGCTATGTCGTGGACAACGCGGGCGATACGGTGACGGAGAATGCGGGCGAGGGCACCGACAGCGTTCAGAGCTCGGTCACGTACACGCTGTTGGGGAACGTGGAGAACCTGACGCTCACGGGCAGCGCTGCCATCAACGGCACGGGTAACGCGCAGAACAACGTCCTCACGGGTAACTCTGGCACCAACGTCCTCGCTGGCGGCGCGGGGGACGATGTCTACTTCGTGAGTACCGGGGACACGGTGACGGAGAACGCCATTGAGGGGACGGACACGCTGCAGAGTTCGGTCAGCTGGACGCTGGGCGCGAACGTAGAACATTTGACGCTAACGGGTAGCTCGGCAGCGAACGGCACGGGCAATGCGTTGGCCAACGTCCTGACGGGCAACTCCGGAGCGAATGTGCTGGCGGGTGGCGCAGGCAACGACATCTACTACCTGAGCACCGGAGACGCGATCTCGGAGAACGCGAACGAAGGCGCGGACCTGGTGTATGCCGATGTCTCGAACACGCTCGGCGCGAACGTGGAGAACCTGACCCTCACCGGGTCGGGGAACCTCAACGGCACGGGCAATGCCTTGGCGAACGTGCTCATGGGCAATGCGGGCAACAACGTGCTCGCGGGCGGGGCGGGCGACGACACCTACGGGGTGGACAACGCGGGCGATACCGTGATCGAAGCGGTGACCACGACCACGACCACCTATCAGTGGGAGGACCATGGCTGGTGGACCTATCCGTGGCAGGACCAAGGGTACTGGCAACCGGACGGCGAGGGTGGTTCGTACTGGGTGTCGAACTGGGTGCAGGTGTCCCAGTGGAACGCGAACTGGGTGCAGGTGCCTTACACGACGACCACGGTGAACCCGGGGGACGGAAAGGATATGGTCCTGTCCAGCATCAGCTACGCGATCGCGGGTGGCAACGACCGGATCGAGTACCTGCAGTTGACCGGTACCGCAAACATCAACGGCACCGGCAACGAGCTCGACAACTACGTCCGGGGTAATTCCGGGAACAATACGCTGACCGGGGCGGCGGGTATCGACGCGCTGGAGGGCGGAGCGGGCGACGACACGTTGTCGGATTCGGCAGGTTCGAACGCGGGCTTCCAGAACGGCGGCGCGGGCGTTGACGTGCTGAACGGTGGCAGCGGACGCGAGTTCCTCGCTGGCGGCGCGGGCAACGACACGATCCACACCGGCGACGGCTCCGACATAGTCGCCTTCAATCGCGGCGACGGCCAGGACAGCGTCGATTCGACCGGATCGTCGCAGGACAACATCCTGACGCTGGGCGGGGGTATCCGCTATTCGGATCTGAAGTTTCGCAAGACCGTCAACGACCTGGTGCTCGATACCGGTCAGAGCGAGAGCGTGGCGCTCAAGAACTGGTACTCGGGCGCTTCGAACTCGAAGCCAATCGCGACCTTGCAGGTGATCATCGAGGCGAGTGCGGACTACAGTGCCGGATCCGGCGATGCGACGCTCAATAAAAAGGTCGAGCGGTTCAATTTCAACAGCCTCGCCACGGCGTTCGATCAGGCGCTGGCGGCGAATCCGTTGCTCACCGAATGGGCGCTGACGAGCGCGCTTACGCAGTTCCATCTCGGCGGCAGCGACACCGAGGCCCTGGGCGGGGATCTCGCTTACTACCTCGGCAAGAACGGTACGCTCGCGACGATGGGCTTCGATAAGGCGGTGGACGTGCTGGGTGCATCTACATTCGGGCAGCAGACGCAAACTGTCCGGCCATGGGACCAGCTGCAGCAGGGCGTCGCAAGGCTGAGTACGTGAACACGTGACGGCAATGCCGCGCATGCGGTACGACGGGGTTCAGGTCCATGATGATCTGCTCCCCGGACATCTGAAGAAGCGCCTTGCGAAATGTGTCGCATGGATTCCGATGTATTTTCTCAATCGGAAGGAGCGCTACGGCTCCCACGAACTCGACATGCATTGGTACTATCCGCTCACGGTGTCCGATGAAGGCGTGCGCGGCAATGTCGAACCGCAAATCGAGGCCCTCGATCGCAGCTTGCGGCCGATCGCGGACACCTGGAAGCTGTTGAAGGACTATCTGGGCGGATCGGTGCGCTTATACGAGTGCACGATCAGCGCCAACGCGTTCGGAACCGAAGGACGGGTGCACGCCGACCTGGCGGCGGGCGATCGCAGGCGCGGCCACGTGGCCGCGCTCATCTACACGAGTCCGCGCTGGGACAAGGACTGGGCCGGCGAACTGGTGGTCTTCGACCGCGAGGGAGAGATACGCGCTGCTGTTATCCCCAGACCCGGCCGCGTGGTGCTGCTCGAGAACGATCCGGTCCATGTGGGCCGTTCGGTCTCGCGCATCTGCCCTGCCGAGCGGCGCGTGCTCGTGTTCAAGCTCTGGCGCCCGAAATAGCAAGGGCTCCCGAAGGAGCCCCCAACGCGCTCGCGCCGCAAGCTGCTAACGTGCTGGCGCGCTGGCGTCTGAGCAACCGCCTGAACCGAGCGGCACGCCAATTTTGTGTGGCAAGCGGACGGTGAACCTTGCCGACCACTCGTCAGCAGTGCGCTTGTCCCGCCCGCGCCGGCCGGTATCCGCGGACTTTTCGTTCGAGGCCGACTGCCGGATCTGCAACAGTTTTCTGCTCATCACGCGCTCCTCTTATGGAAAAGGATGTGGAAACTTCGAATCCGGATGCACCCGCTCGACCATCCCTCGGGGTTCCCTGCCAAAGCCGAATGACACGGGAATCATCGACGGCACCAACGCTCGTACGACGGTCAGGCGCGTCCGCCCTTGGTCTATATAGCACGATTTCGGGGTGATATCGACATAAAGAGGTTCGATCCCGCGCGCCAGAAAAGCGTCGCACAGGGTCTGCAATCGGGCCCCATTGATGCTCTTTGCCCGGAAGTCGCCAGCGCGCGACGGAAACAGGAACCGGTCAGCGCGCCGGTAGAACGCTTTCAGCCTGTAGAGCTCGAAATGGTGTTCCGGCGTGGATACGTCAGCTGGAACGCGCAGGGCCGATGCCTCATGATCGTGCAACCACGCGAATACGCGCGATTCGAGTTCGCCAAGCGCCGCGTCGGCGGCCACTTCGGCTTGCGGGCCTGCGGCGGCCCCAATCGCGGTGAAGGAGCGCCCGTGATGCTGGGCGGCAGCCAGAAACACCGTCGCCCAATCGGATTGCAATTCGACCAGCGTAGCGGTGCATCCGGCCTCCCGGAGACGCCGCAGGCGGGATCGGAGCGTTGCAGGCAGGCCGCGATCCCTTACGGCTCGTCCCGGCGACTGCGACAGCCAATGCCGCATGAAGGCATCGCGTTCGATCACCTCTAGCAGCGCCCGGCGCAACGCGTCTTCAAGCGTTTCGCCGGCGGCACAGCCCGAGGAGTTCATTTGCCCCAGCGGCCGATGTTTTCTGCCGTATGGTTCAAGGTTCTTTGGGATGAACACCAGTTCAGCGGGCACGCGAGTCGTCTTGCCGTCGGAGACCGACAATCCCGTGGCCCATGGGTAGACCCGGCGCGCACTGAAACGCGCGTACGGGAATCCGGGTAGAGCGTATTGGTCGTTGTCATAGCACGCCAGCGTGTCCGGATGACACATGCGATCGAAATCCCCCCACTTTCCACGCGCGATGCCGCGTGGTTCCGCATAGCCGCGCCTTTCGATCGCCTCCGCCAGTGCCTTGCGGCAGGCAAGGCGCGCATCGGTGTCACGCCCCCAGGTAAACGCGTCCTCATCCTCGAAGCGGGCTCGCGCCATGAAAAACGGCATCTGATAAATCGCGGACGGCTGATCGGACCACGCGAATTCCGGCTCCGGCGTTCGCAGCCATTGCGCAAGCTGCTTCCGGCTGGGGCTCGCGCCGAACACCGCGGAGCCAAGAACGGCGTGCCCGCCGGTCTGGCATTGCGACGCGACCGCCACTTCGTAATAAGCACCGAGAATCGCGTACCCGAGGCCAAGCGCAGGCGCCGAGAGCGCGCCATTGTGGAGAGAGGCGCCCGCTTCCATGAACAGGTACTGCAACGCGCGGTTCCGGTAACGGCGCGCGCCGGATCGCTCGTCCGCGGTCAAAAAAACCGCCCCGGTCGCGTACTCGAGCACCCAGGGCTTGGTAAACGCGCGCGGCAGCAGCCGAATGTCGGTGGAGAGTCTTTCGAGGGAGACATTGCGTTCGCCAGCGTAGTGCACGCGATAGAATCCGGGCGCAATCGAGCCGACGGCGCGGCGCAGCGCAAGCGTGATCCGGACGAGATGCAGCGACCCCGCCGAGCCCAGTGTGCGGCGCGGGATCTCCCGGCCAAGTCGTTCGTGGTGACTGCGCACGACGCCCGCGAGAGACCACAGCAACGCGATAAGCTGCCCCGATGTCGCTGCGCGATCGTCGAACGTATAGGTCGTAATCCGCGATCGATACTCCGCAAGAAGCGGCGTGCGAGCGACCCGGAAATGTCGCAGGCTCGGGGATAAACGGATCGGTCGAATCGAGAATCGCCTGGCGATCAGATCCGTCTGCGTGGTCGGTTCGGCAAGCCCGAACGGGCTGGCTTGATACGCAACGCGCAGCACATGGGCGGTCAGATGATTGGCGTCGATGAGCGCGCCGCGATCGAGCAGGAACGACACAAACCGCTGGAAGCGATCCCGTGTTGAGGCCGGAAGGCGGGCGAGCAACTCGGGCATTGTCCGCGTGCCGTCGCAGTGCTCGAATACCAGGCGCAGGAGCGATGCCGGCGCGTTCACATCGATTTCCCCGGCAGGGGTACGAACGCGCAGCCGGCCGCCACGTACCAGCGATGATCCAGGCAGCGCGGGGCACAGGAATTCCGCTTTCAATCTGATCGGCATTGAATTTTCGCGTGGCGGCAGGATTGCGTCATGCCGTTGAATTTTTGAATCGACAATCTTACGCCGAAGTCCTTTGTTTTCGGCGTCAAATCACTGGCGTAATCGAAGGCAAAATCCTTGCTCGGCCAGATGAATTTTGATAGCCTTTCAAGAATGCTCGACACCGTTCGTCCCTTGGCGGATCGGATCCTCGCCGCAGATTCCCACGACTTCTCGCCGCCGCTGCTGCGTATCCAGGAGCGGCCGCTGGCGCCGCTCGCCGGCTGGATGCTTCGGTTGCTGATCGGGCTGCTTGCTGGAATCCTGCTCTGGGTGATATTCGGCCGTCTGGACATTGTTGCGGTGGCGGACGGCAAGCTCGTGCCCTCGACCTACCTCAAGATCGTGCAACCCGCGGAACAAGGCATCGTCAAGCAGATCCTGGTCAAGGAAGGCCAGGTCGTGAAGGAGGGCGAGGTGCTGATCCGCATGGACCCGGCGCTCACCGGGGCGGACGTGAAGTCGATTCAGGCCGAGTATCACAACAAGCGCATCGCGCTGCGCCGCATCGATGCGCAGATGAGCGGCGCCGCGTTCACGCGCGGCAAGGACGATCCGGCGGAGCTCTACGCGCAGGTCGAGACTCAGTACCGCGCCAACGTGCAGGCTTACGAGAGCGCGCTCGCGCAGGAAAGGAGCATGCTCGCGAAAGCGCGGCACGATCTTGCTGCGGCGCAATCGACGAAGAGCAAACTCGAGCAGGTACTGCCGCATTACGTGGAGCAGGAAAAGGCGTTCGAGAAGCTCGCCAAAGATGGTTTCGCCGGGCGCATCATGTTCACCGACAAGCAGCGCGAGCGCATCGAGAAGGAGCAGGACTTGCGCACGCAGGAATCCACCATCCGCTCCAACCAGTCGCTGATCGAGCAGTCGGAGCGCAAGATCGCTCAGATCAGCGCCGACTACCGGCGCCAGCTGCAGAACGAGCGCATCGAGGCCGCGGCGCAGGCCGATAGGGCGCAGCAGGAACTCGCCAAGCACGAGCACCGCTTCGGGCTGCTGGAATTGCGCGCGCCCCAGCCCGGTGTGGTGAAGGACCTCGCCACGCACACCATCGGCACGGTCGCTTCGCCCGGCACGATCCTGATGACATTGGTGCCCGAGGGCGACGACATGCTTGCGGAAGTGTGGGTGTCGAACCAGGACGTGGGGTTCATCCGGCCCGGGCAGGACGTGAAGCTGAAACTGGTCGCCTTCCAGTTCCAGAAGTACGGCATGATCGAGGGCAAAGTGCGGCAGGTGAGCGCGGACGCGACCGAGGCGCCTTCGGCCAATACACGCTCGGATGCGCTCTCTGGACGCGACCGGCCGATGGGGCCTCTTGCCTACCGCGCGCTGGTGGACCTGAAGACGCAGGACCTGGCGACGGAAAAGGAACGCTACCGCCTCGGCTCGGGCATGCAGGTCGCGGGCGAGATCCACCTTGGCACTCGCAGCATCCTCGAATACCTGCTCTCGCCCGTGCAGAAGGCCTGGCACGAGGCGGCGCGGGAGCGCTAGCAGTTTGTTGAAATTCGTACCGATTTCATGGAATTCATCGCATGATGCGTTGTCGAACGATCGTCGAGAAGAATAAAGGGATTCCGACGATGCGCGGTGCCGATGTGACCCAGGACAGCATGTTCAGTTATCTCCCGCTGGAGGGCTACGTACCCAAGGACCATCCGCTGCGGCCGATCCGCGAGATCGTGAATACGGCGCTGCGCGAGCCAGGAACGCAGCCGTGCGTTAGTCGGTATCGATCAGGCGCCACTCGTTGGCGCACTTGCGGCAGCGCACCCGCGATCCCGATATCAATTTGAAGCGCGCGTAAGCGCCGCAGGCGCGGCAGGTGGCATGCTCGCCCAGCCGCTCGGCCTCGGCGATGATCTGGTGATACCGGATCAGGCCGTAGACGCCGATCGCGCCGGAAGCGAGGACCAGCGTCACATAGGTCATCAGCCGCGGCAGCGAGCCGCGCAGGTTCAGTTCTTCCATGCAGGCGGCGATCGCGATCAGGCAGAAAAAGCAGCTGACGAACCAGGCATGGCCCTCGATCAGGCGGCGCTCGTACCGGCGCGCGAAGCCGAGTCGGCCGATGCTGTCGGCGGGTTCCATGGGTCGCCTAGGAGAATACCGCGATCACCGGCGCATGGTCGGAGGGCCGCTCGAGCTTGCGCGGTTCCTTGTCGACGGTGCAGGCGGTGCAGTGCTGCGCCAATGCCGGCGAGGCGAGGATCTGGTCGATGCGCAGGCCGGCATTGCGGCGGAACGCAAGCATGCGGTAATCCCACCAGGAATAGATTTTCTCCGGTTGCTCGAACAGGCGAAACGTGTCCTTGAACCCCAGCCCGAGCAGCGCGCGCCAGGCGGCGCGCTCGGGCCCGGACACATGCACCTGGCCCTCCCAGGCCTTGGGATCGTGCACGTCGCGGTCTTCCGGCGCGACGTTGAAATCCCCGGCGACTGCCAGACTGGGATGGCGCGAGAGTTCCGCGCCGACGTACTCTTTCAGCGCCGCGAACCAGCGCAGCTTGTAGGCGTATTTTTCCGAACCTACCGCTTGGCCGTTGGGGCAGTAGACGCAGATCACGCGCATGCCCGCGGTGGTGCAGGCGATGACGCGCTTCTGCTCGTCCGTAAAGCCCGGGACTCCGGTGCTCACGTCCTCGAGCGCGCTGCGCGAGAGAATCGCGACACCGTTGTAGGTCTTCTGCCCGAGAAACGCAACCCGGTAGCCCGCGGCCTGGAGCTCGGCGCGGGGGAACTTCGCATCCTCGGTCTTGAGTTCCTGCAGGCACACGATATCGGGCTGCACCCGTGCGAGCCAGTCCGCGAGATGCGGCAGCCGGACCCTGAGCGAATTGACGTTCCAAGTCGCAAGCTTCATCTTGCGACAGCGAGGCTACTTGGTTTCGCCGGAAATGCCGTACCGTCCGGGCTTGGGAGGCGGCCCGGTGAGGCCGCTCGGGTCGTACTGCCCGGGTTTGGGTGCCGGGCCGGTGAGACCGCTGGAATCGTAGGGCCCGGCCTTCTGTTGCGCCTCGGGCGAGCGCTGCAGCGGCACCACCGGCTTGGCGCTATCGGTGTTCCCGACATAGCCCTGCGGCGCGGCAGGCGCTCGCTGCGACCGCGCCGCCAGCACGCCCGCTTTCGGATAGCCGGCGCTGTCGAGCAGTTCGTCGAACGCACCCTGCTCAAAGCCGCTATGCGCGGACCGGCCGACCAGCAGCGTCGGCACTTCGACCGCCCCGGCAACGCGCTTCAGTTCCTCGCCGGATTCAGAATTCCAGACCTGCACTTCCTTAAACGGCACGCCGCGCTTGTTGAGCGCGCCGCGGGCGAGTTCGCAGCCTTCGGTGCAATCGGGCGAGGTGTAAAGCGTCACCGGGAAGTCTTTCTGCAGCCGCGCGAGCTCAAACGGCAGCGGCGGCGGCGCGGGCGCAGCGATGGTGGGGTTGGACCGGCGCACGTCCTTGGCCCAGGCGGGCGGCGGCGCATCGGTGTATTGGACGCGCCCGTCCTTGTCGACCCAGCGATACTGCTGCGCGTGGGCGAATCCGGCCACGAGCAGCAGTACGACGGAAAAAATCGGCAGAAAAGCCCGACAAATCATGCGGGAATCATACCACTGTGCCTGAGCAGCGCATCCACGCGCGGCTCCCGCCCGCGGAACGCGCGAAACGACTCGGCCGCCGGCCGGCTGCCGCCTACGGCGAGAATCTCATCGCGGAAACGCGCGCCAGTAGCCGGATCCAGCACGCCGCTTGATGAGCGTTTCTCCTCGAACGCGCTGTAGGCGTCGGCCGAGAGCACCTCGGCCCACTTGTAGCTGTAGTAACCCGCGGCGTAGCCGCCGGCGAAGATATGCGAGAAGCTGTTCGGGAAGCGGTGCCACGCCGGCGGCGCCATCACCGCCACCTCGCGCCGCACTTCGTCCAGCAGCTCAAGCACCGCGCTGCCTTCATGCGCGGCACGCCCTGAGGCCGGTTCGAAATCCGAGTGCAGGCGCATGTCGAACAGCGCGAACTCGATCTGCCGCAGCGTCGCGAGGCCCGACTGGAAATTCTTCGCCGCGACCATCTTGTCGAAGAGCGCGCGCGGCAGCGGCTCGCCGGTGTCGATATGGCGGGTCAAGTGGTTCAGCACTTCCCATTCCCAGCAGAAATTCTCCATGAATTGGCTGGGCAGTTCGACCGCGTCCCACTCCACGCCGTTGATGCCGGCGACGCCGAGGTCTTCGACGCGCGTGAGCAGGTGGTGCAGGCCGTGGCCGAATTCGTGGAACAGCGTGATCACTTCGTCGTGCGTGAACAGCGCCGGCTTGCCGCCGTAAGACGACACGAGGGGGCGGGAAAAATTGCAGTTCAGGTAGGCGACCGGCACCTGGATGCCCGCCTCGCGCCGCCGCCGCGAGATGGCGCCGTCCATCCATGCGCCGCCGCGCTTGGTCTCGCGCGCGTAAAGGTCGACGTAGAACCGGCCGATCAGTTCGCCGCCCGCGTTGCGGATGTCGAAGAAGCGGACGTCCTCGTGCCAGGCTTCGGCCGCGCTCTGCGAAATCGCGATCTGGTACAGGTTCCGGACCAGCTGGAACATTCCCGGCAGCACCTGTGTCTCCGGGAAGTACTGCTTCACCTCCTGGTCGGAGAACGCGTAGCGCTGCGCGCGCAGCTTCTCCGAGGCGTACGCGAGATCCCAGGATTCGAGCGTATCCAAGCTGAGTTCGGCGCGCGCGTAGGCGCGCAGTTCCGCGAGGTCCCGCTCGGCGAAGGGCCGGGCGCGGCCGGCCAGGTCGCGCAGGAAATCGATCGCTTGCCGCGGCGTCTGCGCCATCTTCGGCACCAGCGACACTTCCGCATAATTGGGATAGCCGAGTAACCCCGCTTCCTCCTTGCGCAGCCTGAGGATGCGCTCGATCAGCGGCGTGTTGTCCCATTCGGGCTTGCCGAACTCAGACGCGCGCGTCGCACTCTCACGGTACAGCGTCTCGCGCAGCGCGCGGTCTTCGGCGTACTGCATGACCGGCCAGTAGGAGGGCATGTGCAGAGTAAACTTCCACCCCGGCTTGCCGTCCTTTTCCGCTGCCTGGCGAGCCGCAGCGAGCACGTCCGCCGGTATTCCGGAAATTCTGTCTTCATTGACAAAAAACGAGAATGCGTTGGTCGCGTCCAGAACATTCTCGGAGAACTTTGCCGACAACGAAGCAAGCTCCTCCTGGATCGCTGCGTAGCGCGGCTTCACTTGCGCCGGCAGCTCGGCGCCCGAGAGTCGGAAGTCCTGTATTCGCAACTCGACAAGCCTGCGTCGCGGGGCGGACAGATGCGCGAACTCGGGCGCAGCAGCGAGTGCCTTATACTTCTCAAAGCGCAATGTGTCCTGGCCGAGTTCGGTCCAGTACTGTGTGATCTTCGGCAGGCTCGCGTTATAGGCCTCGCGCAGCGCAGGGCTGTCCAGCACCGCGTGCAGATGCTCGACCTGACCCCAGGCCCGCCCGAGGCGCTCGTTCGCGTCCTCCATGGGTGTGACGAACTCGTCCCAGATTGCCGGTGCCGTTTCGATCCGCTCTTTCACCACACGCGCTTCGACAAGCAGTACGTCGATCGCCGGCGCGATGTGCTCGGGCTTGATCTCCGCGAACTTCGGCAGGCCGGAAAAATCCAGCAGAGGATTACTCAAGCGACAGCTCCGCAGCTCGTACCGTGTTGACGATCAGCATGGCGACGGTCATCGGCCCGACGCCGCCCGGTACCGGCGTGATGCTCCCGGCGACTTCCTTTACCGCGGCAAAATCCACGTCGCCGGCGAGCTTGCCATCGGCCAGCCGGTTGATCCCAACGTCGATCACGCAGGCACCGCGTTTTACCATCTCCGCCGTGATGAGTCTCGCGCTGCCGGCGGCGGCGATCAGCACATCGGCCTGCCGGGTCACAGCCGCGAGATTTGCGGTCTTCGAGTGGCAGATGGTGACGGTCGCGTCCTTTTGCAGGAGCAGCAGCGCGAGCGGCTTGCCGACGATGGTCGAGCGGCCGGCGATCACCGCCTGCTTGCCGGCCAGCGCCACGCCGGCGCGCTCCAGCAGGCGCATCACCCCGGCCGGCGTGCACGGCACGAAGCCAGGTTGCCCGGCGATGAGCCGCCCGAGGTTCTCCGGGTGGAAGCCGTCTACGTCCTTGCGCAGGGCGACTGCGCCGAACACACGCTCGACGGAGATCTGCTTCGGCAGCGGCAGCTGCACGAGAATTCCGTGGATTCTCGGGTCGCTGTTCAATGCCCCGATGTGATCCAGCAATTCGCGCTCGGTCACCTGAGCCGGGAATTCGTGCAATTCGGAACGTACGCCGGCTTCCTCGCAGGCGCGTGCCTTGTGGCGCACGTACACGCGCGAAGCGGGCTCGTCGCCGGCGAGGACCGCCGCGAGCCCGGGGCGCACGCCGCGGGCGGCAAGCGATTCGATTCTGCTTTTCAATGACGCGCGCACCGTGGCGGCGAGCGATTTTCCGTCGATGATTTTTGCGAGCATGGCATACTATAAAACCACTTACAGGAGGACACCATGTCTGCCGTTCCGCAGCAGCCCGCGGCAAACGATCCTGACAGCCTGGAGACCCAGGAATGGCTGGATGCGCTCGAAGCGGTACTCGAACGCGAAGGCGGCGAGCGCGCCCATTACCTGATCGAGAAGCTGACCGAAAAAGCACGCACCTCCGGCGTCACCCTGCCGTACAGTCCGTATACGCCCTACGTCAACACCATTCCGGCGCACATGGAAGAGCGCTCGCCGGGCGATGCCGCGCTCGAAGAGCGAATCCGCTCCTACTGCCGCTGGAACGCAATGGTGATGGTGGCGCGGGCGAACAGGAACGACGACGAGCTGGGCGGCCACATCGCCAGCTTCGCCTCGGTGGGCACGCTGTTCGGCATCGGGCAGCACCATTTCTGGAACGCGCCGCACGATGGGCACGGCGGCGACCTGGTGTACTTCCAGGGTCATTCGTCGCCCGGCATTTACGCGCGGGGACTGCTAGAGGGACGCTTCACCGAGGAGCAACTGCTCAATTTCCGGCGCGACGTGGACGGCAAGGGCGTGTCCTCGTATCCGCATCCCTGGCTGATGCCGGATTACTGGCAGTTCCCGACCGTGTCCATGGGCCTGGGGCCGATCCAGGCGATCTACATGGCGCGCTATCTCAAGTATCTGCAGGCGAGGGGGCACGCGCAGACCGAGAACCGCAAAGTCTGGGTGTTCTGCGGCGACGGCGAGATGGACGAGCCCGAATCGCTGGGCGCGATCGGCATGGCGGCGCGCGAGAAGCTCGACAACCTGATTTTCATCGTCAACTGCAACCTGCAGCGCCTCGACGGTCCGGTGCGCGGCAACGGCAAGATCATCCAGGAGCTGGAGGGCGAGTTCCGCGGCTCCGGCTGGAACGTGATCAAACTCATCTGGGGCGGTTACTGGGACGCGCTGCTCGCGCGCGACCAGGAAGGGCACTTGCGCCGGATCATGGAGGACACGGTCGACGGCGAGTACCAGAACTTCAAGGCCAACGACGGCGCCTTCGTGCGCAAGCACTTCTTCGGCAAGCACCCCAAGCTGCTGGAAATGGTCTCGCGCATGACCGACGCGGACATCTGGCGCCTGAACCGCGGCGGCCACGACCCGCACAAGATCTACGCCGCCTACGCGGCGGCGGTGAAGCACAAGGGCCAGCCCACGGTGATCCTCGCCAAGACCATCAAGGGCTACGGCCTGGGCAAGCAGGGCCAGGCCAAGAACCCGACGCATCAACTGAAGAAAGTCGACGTGGCGACGATCCGCGAAATGCGCGATCGCTTCAACGTGCCGATTCCGGACGACCAGCTGGAAAAGTTGCCGTTCTACGTGCCGTCGGCCGACTCACCCGAGATGAAGTACCTGCAGGAGCGCCGCCAGGCATTGGGCGGCTATTTCCCGCAGCGCCGGCGCAAGGCGCAGGCCACGCCGGCGGTGCCGGCGCTCGCGAGCTTCGAGCAGGTGCTCAAGGGCTCGGGCGAGGGCCGCGAGATCTCCACCACCATGGCGTTCGTGCGGATCCTCACCGCGCTGGTGCGCGACAAGGAACTCGGCAAACGCATCGTGCCGATCGTGCCCGACGAAGCGCGCACCTTCGGCATGGAGGGAATGTTCCGCCAGCTCGGCATCTTCGCCCCGGAGGGCCAGAAATACGAGCCGGTGGACAAGGACCAGGTGATGTACTACCGCGAGGACAAGGCGGGCCAGATCCTCGAGGAGGGGATCAACGAAGCGGGCGCGATGTCCTCCTGGATTGCGGCGGCGACCGCGTACAGCCATTCGAACCAGGTCACGGTGCCGTTCTACATCTTCTACTCGATGTTCGGGCTGCAGAGAATCGGCGATCTCGCCTGGGCGGCGGCCGACCAGCGCGCGCGCGGCTTCCTGCTCGGCGCGACCGCGGGTCGAACCACGCTCAACGGCGAAGGCCTGCAGCACGAGGACGGCCACTCGCACATCCTCGCCTCGGTGATTCCGAACTGCGTCTCCTACGATCCGACCTACGGCTACGAGCTCGCCGTGATCATCCACGACGGCCTGCGCCGGATGGTCACGAACCAGGAGGATGTGTACTACTACATCACCCTGATGAACGAGAACTACGAGCACCCGGCGCTGCCGGAGAGCGCCGAGCAGGGAATATTGAAAGGCCTGTATTTATTCAAAGAATCAAAAATAAAAGCAAAATCACGAGTCCAAATGCTTGGCTCCGGGACGATCCTGCGCGAAGTGATCGCGGCGGCCGAGCTGCTGGAAAAGGACTGGGACGTGGCCGCGGACATCTGGAGCGCGACCAGCTTCACCGAGCTGCGGCGCGACGGCCTCGCCGCGGAGCGCTGGAACCTGCTGCATCCGGAAGCGAAGGCGCGCGTTCCCTACGTCACGCAAAGCCTTGAGAAGCGCGCCGGACCGGTGGTCGCAGCGAGCGATTACATGAAGACCTTCGCCGACCAGATTCGCCCGTTTATGCCGAAAGATGCGGCGAAAGACCGCGTCTACAAGGTGCTCGGGACCGACGGTTTTGGCCGCTCGGACTCGCGCGCCAAGCTGCGCCACTTCTTCGAGGTGAACCGCATCTTCATCGCCGTCGCGGCGCTGAAAGCGCTGGCCGAGTCGGGCGAGGGCAAGGCAAAAACCGTCACGGAGGCGATCAAAAAGTACGGCATCGACCCCGATAAGCCGGACCCCACGACCGTATGAAGGACGTTCTCGTCCCGGACATCGGCGACTTCAAGGACGTCGAGGTCATCGAAATCCTGGTCAAGCCCGGCGATACGGTCGCCAGGGAGCAGTCGCTGGTTTCGCTGGAGTCCGACAAGGCGACCATGGAGATCCCTTCGCCAGAGGCCGGCGTGGTGAAGGAACTGAAGCTGAAGGTCGGCGACAAGGTATCGGAGGGTTCGGCCATTCTTATGCTCGAACCCGGCGCCACTGCAGAGGAAACTGCCAAGGAGATTCCAAAGGAAAATTCAAAAGAGATTCCGAAGCCCGCCGCCATTGCCGCGCCGGTCACTGCGCGCGTCGAGCCGGTGCCGGCGGAGCCGAAGGACGCGCTGCAGACGCTGCCGCACGCAAGCCCTTCGATCCGGAAATTTGCGCGCGAGTTGGGCGTGGATCTGAGCCGCGTGCAGGGCGGCGGGCCCAAGGGCCGGATCATGCAGGAGGACGTGCAGGCCTACGTCAAAGGCGCGCTATCCAGTCGGCCCGCGCCGGCCGCCGCACCGGCCGCCAGGGGCGGCGGGCTCGATGTGCTGCCATGGCCGGACGTGGACTTCGGCAAGTTCGGCCCGGTCGAGCTCAAGGCCCGTTCGCGCATCAAGAAGCTCTCGGCAGCAAACCTGCACCGCAACTGGGTGATGATCCCGCACGTCACGCAGTTCGACGAAGCCGACATTACCGAGCTGGAAGCGTTCCGCAAATCGAACACCGCGGAGACCGAGAAGCGGGGCTTCAAGCTGACGATGCTCGCGTTCTTGATCAAGGCGAGCGTCACCGCGCTGCGGCAATTCCCCGATTTCAACGCCTCGCTCGACAAGACGGGCGAGAACCTGGTGCTCAAGAAGTATTTCCACATCGGCGTCGCCGTCGATACGCCCGAGGGCTTGATGGTGCCGGTGGTGCGCGACGCCGATCGCAAGGGCGTTTTCGATCTCGCGCGGGAGCTGGCCGAGATTTCAAAGCTCGCGCGCGACAAGAAGCTCAAGGCCGGCGACATGCAGGGCGGCACCTTCTCGATCTCGAGCCTGGGTGGCATCGGCGGCACCGCGTTCACTCCCATCATCAATGCTCCCGAGGTGGCGATCCTGGGTGTCTCACGTTCTGTTTTTCGACCCATCTATTCCGGAAAAGATGAAAAAGGCAAAGACGTCTTTAGTGCCCGCCTGATGCTGCCGCTGTCTCTGTCCTACGACCACCGGGTCATCGACGGCGCGCTGGCGGCGCGCTTCACCGCCTATCTCGCCAACGTGCTCTCCGACATCCGCCGGACGCTGCTCTAGATGGCGAAGCTCGTCGAGGTGAAGGTCCCCGACATCGGCGACTTCAAGGATGTCGAGGTGATCGAAGTCCTGGTCAAGGCCGGCGATGTCGTTGCGAAAGAGCAATCGCTGATTTCGCTCGAGTCGGACAAGGCGACCATGGAGATCCCGTCGCCAGGGGCTGGCGTCGTGAAGGAAATTGTGGTCAAGCTCGGGGACAAAGTCTCTCAGGGCTCGGTCATTTTGATGCTCGAATCGGGAGAGGAAGCGAAATCATCTAGCGAAAAACCACAACCCGCGAAAACCCAGTCAGCCCCAGTCAGTTCCAGCTTCGACTGCGACATGCTGGTGCTCGGCTCTGGGCCGGGCGGCTACTCGGCGGCGTTCCGCGCCGCCGACCTCGGCATGAAGACGATCCTGGTCGAGCGCTACCCGGTGCTGGGCGGCGTCTGCCTGAACGTCGGCTGCATACCCTCCAAGGCGCTGCTGCACACCGCGGCGGTGGTGGATGCGGCAAGCGGGCTCGCGGAGCACGGCATCGCGTTCAGCGATCCGAAGATCGATCTCCACAAGCTACGCGCGTTCAAGGGCAAGGTGGTGGGGAAGCTCACCGGCGGCCTCGCCTCGATGGCGAAATTGCGCAAAGTCACTGTGGTAGAGGGTTTGGGGTCATTCAAGGATTCTCATCACCTGGTCGTAAAAACGAACCAAAGTGAAAAAACCCTGAGCTTCGCCAATGCCATCATCGCCGCCGGCTCGCAAGCGGCGAAGCTGCCGTTGCTGCCGGAAGACCCGCGCATCGTGGATTCCACCGGCGCGCTCGAACTGCGCAACCTGCCGAACAAGCTGCTGGTCATCGGCGGCGGCATCATCGGCCTGGAGATGGGCACGGTCTACTCGACGCTGGGCGCGCGCCTGGACGTGGTGGAGATGCTCGATGGCCTGATGCTCGACGCCGATCGAGACCTGGTCGCGGTCTGGCAGAAATTCAATGCCTCCCGCTTCGACCGAGTGATGCTGAAGACGAAGACGGTCAAGGCGGAAGCAACCAAGGAAGGGATCCGCGTCTCCTTCGACCAGGGCGAGCCGGGGCTATACGACATGGTGCTCGTCTCGGTCGGGCGCGCGCCGAACGGCAGAAAGATCGGCGCCGAGAACGCAGGGGTCGCCGTCAACGAGCGCGGTTTCATTCCGGTCGATTCGCAGATGCGGACCAAGGTACCGAACATCTACGCGATCGGCGACGTTGCCGGAAATCCGATGCTCGCGCACAAGGCGGTGCACGAGGGCCATGTCGCGGCGGAAGCGGCTGCGGGCCTCAAGTCGCATTTCGATGCCCGCGTGGTTCCCTCTGTCGCCTATACCGACCCGGAGATTGCCTGGGTAGGCGTCACCGAGTACGAGGCGAAGAAGGCGGGCCGGAGGGTCGGCGTGGCGAAATTCCCCTGGGCGGCTTCCGGCCGCGCCATCGCCAATGCGCGCGACGAGGGCTTCACCAAGCTCATCTTCGATGCCGAGACGCACCGTATCGTCGGCGGTGGCATCGTCGGCACCGGCGCGGGCGACCTGATCAGCGAGCTCGCACTGGCCGTGGAGATGGGCGCGGACGCCACCGACATCGGCAAGACCATCCACCCGCACCCGACGCTGGGCGAATCCGTCGGCATGGCCGCCGAGCTGTTCGAAGGCGTCTGCACCGACCTGCCGCCGCAAAGAAGTAAGTAGCCCGGACGAAATGACCCAAGACGAGCTGAAGAAGCAGGTTGCAGAGGCCGCGCTCAAGCAAGTGGTCGAGGATGCCGTGGTCGGGGTCGGTTCGGGGTCGACGGTTTTCGCTTTCATTGAGTTTTTGTCTCGAATAAAAAACAAAATAGAAGGCGCGGTCGCGGCATCCGAGGCGAGCGCGGAGCGGCTGAAGAAGTACGGCATCCGCGTGTTCGACCTGAACAGCGTCGCCGAGCTTCCGGTCTACGTGGATGGCGCCGATGAGATCACCGAGCACCTGCAAATGATCAAGGGCGGCGGCGGTGCGCTGACGCGCGAGAAGATAGTCGCGGCGGTGGCGAAAACGTTCGTCTGCATCTGCGATTCATCGAAGCTCGTGCCGGTGCTCGGCAAGTTCCCGCTGCCGGTGGAGGTGATCCCGATGGCGCGCAGCTACGTAGGGCGCGAGCTGCTCAAGCGCGGGGCGCAGCCGGTGCTGCGCGAGAATTTCAAGACCGACAACGGCAATCTGATCCTCGATTGCCACGGCCTCACGATCCTCGATCCGCCGGTGCTGGAGGCGGAGCTCAACGGCATCGCCGGCGTGGTGAGCAACGGCCTGTTCGCGCGCCGCGGCGCGGACGTGCTGCTGCTCGGAACCCCTGACGGGGTAAAGACGTACAGGAAGAAGGTCTAAAGTCTCTTCAAAAACACCTTCGATCCACGCTTCCAGTTGTACAGTTTTTGCCGCTGTTCCGGCAGCACCTCAACGCCGGCTTCCCTGAAGCCTTGCGCGAGAAACCAGTGCTGGGCGCGCGTGGTCAGCGCGAAGATGCGCCGGATTTTCATCTTGCTGGCGCGCGCTTCGCAGGCGAGCAGCAGCCGCTCGCCATAACCGGCGTCGCGGACCTCGGGCGCCACCGCGAGGCAGGCCAGCTCGGCGCTCTTTTCCCCTGCATAGGGGTAGAGCGCCGCGCAGGCGAGGATCGAGCCGTCGTGCTCGATCAGCTCGAAATTGGCGATCTCCTGCTCCAGGCGTTCGCGGTTGCGCTTGACCAGCGTACCGTCGGCTTCCAGCGGTTCGATCAGCGCGAGGATCCCGCCGACGTCCTCGATTTTCGCCGGCCGCAGCCGCTCCACCGGGTCGGCCGTGATCATGGTGCCGACGCCGGAGTGCGTGAACAGCTCGAGCAGGGTTGCGCCTTCGGCGCGGCGGGAAACCAGGTGCACCCGGCCGACGCCGGCGCGCAATGCGCGCAGCGCGTGCTCGATGGCGCGCTTGGTCGGCGCGGCGAGCCCGTCTTTCTTCAGCAGCGCTTCGGCCTCGCGCGCGGTGAGCTCGGAGAGGATCTGGCCGCGGCGGCCGGTCGGCAGCTGGTCCACCGTGAGCAGCAGCTTGTCGGCCTTCAGCGCGCGCGCCACGTTCTCGGCGACGTCTTCCCAGGCGAGGTTGAACACCTCGCCGGTCGGCGAATAGCCGATATGCGGCACCAGCACCACTTCGCCCGCTTCCAACCGCCGCGCGATGGCAACACCGTCCACCCTGCGTACCGCGCCGGTGAACTGGAAGTCCACCCCGTCCACGACGCCGATCGGTTTCGCGGCGATGTAGTTGCCGGAGGCGACGCGGATCTGCGCGCCGGCCATGGGCGAGTTCGGCAGACCCTGGGAGAGCAGGGCCTCGATCTCGACGCGCAGCACGCCCGCCGCGTGCTTCACGGCGACCAGCGATTGCGCGTCGGTGATCCGCAGTCCCTTGGCGTAGCGCGAGCGTTGGCGTTTGGCGCGCAATTCGGCCTCGATCTGCGGCCGTGCGCCGTGCACCAGTACCAGCCGGATGCCGAGCGCGGCAAGCAGGTTGAGGTCGTGCACGAATTTGACGAAGCGGCCGCGCTCGGCCACCAGTTCGCCGCCGAAGCCGATGACGAAGCTGCGGCCGCGGAAGGCGTGCACGTAGGGCGCGGTCTGGCGGAACCAGCGGACGAAGGCCTCCGGGTGCGGTAACGTGCTCATGCGGTCCTTAAAGCATTGGATCGGCAAGGAATTCTAAGGCACCACGCCGCCGGGTCAACCGGCCGACGACAGTGGCGTTACTCCCGGAACGAGAGGGAACCCCATGCGTGCCATCCGTTTGTTCATTTCGCTTCTCCTGCTGCCGCTCTCCGCGTCTGCCGCCTCCGAGGATGCCGACGACTGGAAGCTCATCGGCGGCATGCTTGCCCTGGTGCAGCAGGTCGTGCACCTGGCCGCGAATTCGCCGGATCCGGGCGCGGCGCAGAAGGGTGTCGACGCTATCCTGGCGGGTGAAAACGCGCAGGCCAACCGCATCGCCTCGGGCGTGCTGGACGAGGTCCTGCAGGACCTGCCCGCCGAGCAGCGCGGCGTGTTCATCGCCATCGGCCGCGACCTGATGGTGCTGGCGCGGCGCGAGCGCGCTCGGGCAGACGCGGAAGCATCGCTGGAACGCCCCGCGCAGGCCGATCCCGTCCAGGCGCGCAAGGACCTGCACGCAATGGGCCTGAAGTACTGGGATGAGCAGCAGTTTCTCGAGGCGGTCCGGCGCGGCGACCGGATCGCCGTGGACCTCTACCTGGCGGCGCGCGGCCTGCAGTCCACCGACCCGTCGGCCAAGCCGGCTAGAAATCCCCGGCCAGCGCGTTGAGCGCGGCGAGCGCGGCGAGCGCCGCGGTCTCGGTGCGCAGGGTCCTTTGCCCAAGGCGTATCGGCACGAAGCCGGCCCGCTGCAGCATCTGTCCCTCTTCAGCGCTGAAGCCCCCTTCCGGACCCACCCCGAAGGTGACGGCGCGTTCGATTTTCTGCCTTATGTCCTTTAGTCCTGTTTTTCCTTCGGGTGAAAGAAGCAGGCGCAGCGATGCCTCGCCGGGCGCCCGGCAGTAAGCCTCCACGGACATTGTTTCCCGCACCACAGGCAGGCGGTTGCGGCCGCATTGCTCGCAGGCGGCGATGGCGATGCGCCTCCAGTGCGCGAGCTTCTTCGCCTCGCGCTCCGCGCTCAGCCGCACGACCGACTTCAGACTCAGGACCGGCTGGACCGCCGCGACGCCCAGTTCGACGGCCTTCTGGATGGTGAAGTCCATCTTGTCGCCGGAGGAAACGGCCTGTACCAGCGTTACCCGCAGCGGCGATTCGCGCTCCACGTCGCGCCGCTGGCCTGTTTCGGCGCCGATCCGCCCGCGTCCGGGCACGCAAAGGCGTGCATCGTATTCGCCGCCGCGGCCGTCGAACAGCACTACCGCATCGCCATCGCGCAGGCGCAGCACGCGCGCGGCGTGGTGGGCCGCGGCCTTGGCAAGCGCCAGCTTCGAACCGGGATGCAGCTCGGTATCCACAAACAGCCGCGGCACGCGTTCCTGACGATCCTTCATGCTCAGCGCGTACAGGCCCAGGCGATCGGCTTGCAGCCGGCGCCGCACTTCTTCAGCGCCTTGGTTTCGGCTTCATCGCGCGTCGCACCCGATGCCGGGGCGGCGGCCTTCGGCCCGTCGGCGAGCGCGGCGCAGCCGTTCTTGAATTTGTGGACGACTTCGCACTGGCGGTGGCCGCACTGCTTCAGTGCTTCGACGCTCGCGTCGCGTGCGCGCGCCACGTCGTAGCTGACGCCCCAGGACTGTGACGCGCGGTGGTAGGCGATCGCGCCAAAGCGGTTCGGCACCGCCGACTGCTTTGCCGCTTCGGCCGGCACCGCCAGCAGCAGTGCGGCGATCACCAAGTTGGCCCGCATGCCCATATCCTAGCGCCGGGCGAGAGCGGCGGCGGTTTTCAGCGCTTCCAGCATGCTGCGCTCATCCACCTTGCCGGTGCCGGCGATGTCGAGGGCAGTACCGTGGGCGACCGAGGTGCGCACGATCGGCAGGCCGGCGGTGACGTTGACGCCGTGCTCCAGGCCCATCGTCTTGACCGGGCCGTGGCCCTGGTCGTGGTACATCGCCACCACCAGGTCGTAGTCGCCGCGCGCCGCCAGGTAGAAGAGCGAATCCGCGGGCAAGGGCCCGTCCACCTTCCAACCGCGGGCGCGGGCCGCCTCCAACGCCGGGACGACCTTCGCTTCCTCTTCGCCGCGGCCGAACAGGCCGCCCTCGCCGGCGTGCGGGTTGATGCCGCAGACGCCGATGCGCGGGTCGGCGAACCCGGCGCGCGCCATGAGTTCGCGGCCGCGCGCGATGGTGCGCCCGACCAGCGCGGCGTCGATCCGCTCGATCGAATCCAGCAGCCCCATGTGCGCGGTGACGTGGATGACGCGCAGCTTCGGCGAAAACAGCATCAGCGACACTTCCTTCGTGCCGGTCATCTCCGCGAGCATCTCGGTGTGGCCCGGGAAATGGTGCCCGGCGGCGTTCAGCGCTTCCTTGTTGATCGGCGCGGTGCAGATCGCGTCCAGCTCGCCGGCGAGGGTGAGCTGCACCGCGCGCTCGATGTAGCGGTAGGCCGCCTCGCCGGCGGCGGCGGATACCTTGCCATACGGAATTTCGGACGAGAGCAGCGCGAGATCGACAAGGTCCAGCGTGCCTGGTTCGAACTTGCCCTGCTTAGAATCTGAAATCGAAACAATCTCCAGCTTCAACTTCAAGATCGCTTTCGCCCGTTCCAGCGGGCGCTTGTCCCCGATCACCAGCGGCCGGCACTGCGCGTAGACCCCGGGGTGCGCGAGCGCCTTCAGGACGACCTCGGGCCCGACGCCGGCGGGGTCGCCCATGGTGATGCCGATTCTTGGAAGCGCCAGCACCTAGTGGTTGTCGCGCGGCACGAAAGGCCCGGACTTGCCGGCCAGGAAGTCGAGGTCGGCTCCTTGGTCGGCTTGCAGTACGTGGTCGAAGTAGAGCTTCCAGTAGCCCCTGGCGAGCGGAGGTTTGGGCTTCTTCCATTGTTGCTTTCGTTCTTGAATTTCACGAGAAGAAACAAGAAGACTCAATTTCCGCTTCGCAACATCCAGTTCGATCATGTCGTCGTTCTGCACCAGCGCGAGCAGGCCGCCGGCCGCGGCCTCCGGGACCATGTGCAGGATCACGGTGCCATAGGCGGTACCGCTCATGCGCGCGTCCGAAATCCGCACCATGTCGGTGACGCCCTTCCTCAGGAGTTTCGGCGGCAGCGGCATGTTGCCGACCTCGGCCATGCCCGGGTAGCCTTTCGGGCCGCAATTCTTCAGCACCATCACGCATTTCTCGTCGATGTCGAGCTTGGGATCGTCGATGCGCTTATGGAAGTCCTCGATGTTCTCGAACACCACCGCGCGGCCGCGGTGCTTCATCAGCCTGGGCGTCGCCGCCGAGGGCTTGATGATCGCGCCGCCGGGGCACAGATTGCCGCGCAGCACCGCGATGCCGGTGTTCTTCTTGAACGGTTTCCTGAAAGAGGTGATGACGTCGCGGTTGTGGCAGGGGGCGTCCCTGTTGTTCTCCCAGATGGTCTTGCCGTTTACCGTCATCGCATTGTTGTTCAGCAAACCTTCGTTAGCCAATTCCCTGAGCACCGCCGGCAGCCCGCCCGCGTAGCAGAAGTCCTCCATCAGGTACTTGCCGTTCGGCATCAGGTTGGCGAGCGTGTGCACGCCGCGCCCCAACCGGTCCCAGTCGTTCAGCGTGAGATCGACGCCGAGGCGCCGCGCGATCGCGATCAGGTGGATGACGGCGTTGGTGGATCCGCCAATGGCCGCGTTCGTTCGAATTGCATTTTCAAAAGCTTTTTTAGTCAAAATGTTTGAAATGGAAACCCTATCCCTAACCAATTGGACGATGCGCCGGCCCGCCATGCGCGCGAGCACGTTACGGCGCGCGTCCACCGCTGGGTAGGCCGCGTTGCCGGGCATGCCGATGCCCAGCGCCTCCACCATCGAGGCCATGGTCGAGGCGGTGCCCATGGTCATGCAATGCCCGTGCGAGCGATGCATGCAGGACTCGGCTTCGTGAAATTCATCCAACGTGAGTTTGCCCGCGCGCAGGTCTTCGGACATCGACCAGACGTTGGTGCCCGAGCCGATGTCGGTGCCGCGGTACTTGCCGGAAAGCATCGGTCCGCCCGAGACCGCGATCGTCGGCAGGTCCACCGAGGAGGCGCCCATCAGCAGCGACGGCGTGGTCTTGTCGCAGCCGACCAGCAGCACGGTGCCGTCGATCGGATTGGCGCGCAGCGACTCTTCGACGTCCATTGACGCGAGGTTGCGGTAGAGCATCGCGGTCGGCCGCAGCAGCGTTTCGCCGAGTGACATCACCGGAAACTCCAGCGGAAAGCCGCCCGCTTCCAGCACTCCCGCCTTGACGTGTTCGGCGAGAGTGCGGAAATGCGAGTTGCAAGGTACCAGCTCGGAATAGGTGTTGCAGATGCCGATCACCGGACGGCCGTCGAACTGGTCCTGCGGCACGCCGCGGTTCTTGGTCCAGCTGCGGTAGATGAAGCCGTAGATGTCGTCGCGCCCGAACCATTGGACGCTTCTCAAGGAAGGTTTTTTCTCTTTCATGGAGATTTTCTAGTAGCTGGCGCGACCGCCGGATATGTCGAAAACCGCGCCGGTGGAAAAGCTGCAATCCTCCGACGCGAGCCAGCAGACGAGAGAGGCGATTTCCTCCACGTTCACGAAGCGGTTCATCGGAATCCTGGACAGCATGTAGGCGATGTGCTCTTTGGTCATCTGGTCGAAGATCGCGGTCTTCGCCGCGGCCGGCGTGACGCAGTTCACGAGTACCCCGGTTTGCGCCAGTTCCTTGCCCAGCGACTTGGTGAGCGAAATCACGCCGGCCTTGGAGGCGCTGTAGGCGACCGCGTTCGGGTTGCCTTCCTTGCCGGCGACCGAAGCGATATTGACGATGCGCCCGTACCTCGCCTTCACCATGTGCGGCGCCACCGCGCGGCAGCACAGGAACTGGCTGGCGAGGTTGCTGCGCAGCACGCGCTCCCATTCCTCGATCGGATAGTCGACGGTAGGCACGTTCATGCCTGCGACGCCGGCGTTGTTGACGAGGACATCGATTCGGCCAAGCTGTCTAAGGGTTCTCTCTACAGCCTTTTCAACGCAGGGAGGATTCGAGACATCAACTTTGTCCGCATGGTCCAGGTCCCAGACGGCGACCTTCGCTCCCGACGACTTCAGGCGCTTGACAATGGCGGCGCCGATGCCTTGCATGCCGCCGGTGACGATGGCCGTGCGGCCCTTGAAGTCGAGCGCGTTCAAGATTCCTCCTCCTGAATGGGTTCCTGCGGTGCAGGGAATTGTAGCCGCTATAATCGCCGCTCTTCGAATCAGGGGGTGCGACCTTGGCGGGCAGGCTGGCAGGGAAAACCGCGTTCATCACCGCGGCCGGCCAGGGCATCGGGCGCGGCGCGGCGCTCGCATTCGCGCGCGAAGGCGCCCGGGTGTGGGCAACGGACCTGAACACGCAGAAGCTGGCGGACCTGGAAGGCAAGGATGGCATTCGCACGAAGGGTTTGAATGTCACCGATGAGGCCGCCATCAACGAGCTTGCAGCGGAGGTCGGGCAGATCGAGGTGCTGTTCAACTGCGCCGGCTTCGTGCATCACGGCACGTTGCTCGAGTGCACGCCGAAGGACTGGGACTTCAGCTTCAACCTCAACGTAAAGTCCATGTACCTGGTGACCCGCGCCTTCCTGCCCGGCATGCTGAAACACGGCGCAGGCTCGATCATCAACATGTCGTCTATCGCTTCCAGCGTGAAGGGGCTGCCGAACCGCTTCGTCTATGGCGCGACCAAGGCGGCGGTGATCGGCCTCACCAAGGCGATCGCCGCGGACTACGTCAAGCAGGGCATCCGCTGCAACGCCATCGGTCCGGGCACCGTGGACACGCCTTCGCTCGGCGAGCGCATCAACGCCTTCGCCGATCCGGTGCAGGCGAGGAAGGATTTCATCGCGCGCCAGCCCATGGGGCGGCTGGGCTCGGTCGAGGACATCACTGGGATACTCGTGTTCCTCGCATCCGACGAGTCGAAGTTCGCGACCGGCAACCTGTATTCGATCGACGGGGGAATGACGATATGAAGTTGTGCCGCTACGGCAGGAACGGCTATGAGAAGCCGGGCATGGTGGACGGCGAAGGGCGCCTGCGCGATCTTTCCAAGGTCGCGGAAAACATCGGCCCGAACGAGCTGTCGCCGCGCGGGCTGAAAATGCTCGCCAAGATCAAGCCCGAAACCCTGCCGGTGGTCGCCAACAGCCCGCGTCTCGGCGTGCCCTTCGTCGGCATCGGCAAGTTCGTCGCCATCGGCCTCAACTACAGCGACCACGCGAAGGAATCGAACCTGCCGATTCCGTCCGAGCCGATCGTGTTCATGAAGGCCACCACCTGCATCAGCGGCCCGAACGACGACGTGATCCAGCCCAGGCGCTCGACCAGGCTAGACTGGGAAGTCGAACTCGGCATCGTCATCGGCTCGAAGGCGCAGTACGTCGAGGAGAAGGAAGCGCTTGATCGCGTCGCAGGCTACTGCGTAGTGAATGACGTTTCCGAGCGCGCCTTCCAGCACGGCACCAGCCAGTGGGACAAGGGCAAGAGTTTCGACAGCGCGGGCCCGATCGGCCCTTGGCTGGTCACCACCGACGAAATCAGGGATCCGCAAACACTCGACATGTGGCTGGATGTGAACGGCAAGCGCATGCAGTCGGGCAACACCCGCACGATGATCTTCAGCTGCGCGCAGATCGTGTCGCACGTCAGCCAGTACATGACGCTGCTGCCGGGCGACATCATCACCACCGGTACCCCGCCAGGCGTGGGCCATGGCATCAAGCCGAGCCCGGTGTATCTCAAGCCGGGCGACGTGATGACCCTGGGAATCCGCGGCCTGGGTGAGCAGAAGCAAAAGGTCGTTGCTTGGTCGGGTTGAGGCGGAAATCCATGCGCGGCGACGGATTGGTCGTATTTCTGATCCTAGCCGCGGCTGCGGGCCTGCCGGCCGCGCGTGCGCAGTCTACCAGCCAGCTGACCGACATCGCGCGCGCCGTGCAGCAGGTGCGCGAGCTATACCGGTCCGAGCGCTTCGACGCGCTCGAGCACACACTCGACTCGATGCTCGCCTCGACCCAGCGGTTCCGCTCCGGCGCCACCCTGGCGACCATCTCGGGAGGAAAGGGCGGCGAGGTCGGCTTGGCGCGCGGCGGAGCTTCCGAAGCAACAACCGAGACAGGATGCATGGCCTTCTCCATGTGCAGTCTTCAGATCGTCGTTGCCCCGCGCGGCCAGACCTTGGGATCACGCGATCGATGCAAAACCGCAAGGACGGCGACGCGGGTTGGTCGACCGACATAAAAGATCGGGTACGGAAACCGGGATACAACAGCGCGTCGGATATCGCGAAAGAGCACTGGCGCAGATTCCGGAAATTCGAATATCGTCTCAACGATCGAATTCGAGCCGACGTAATTAATTAGCCGTTTCACGATGTCACCTCTTGATTCGGCTTTCTCTCCAGGCACCCTCGAAATAGCGCCACCCAACTTGATGATTGACCCGCATGCGCCGGATGCTAAAAGCTCGCATTGGTAGAAGCAAGTAGGTACGGGTAGAAACTAGTCTCTGCCGGCAGGTATCCAGATACGGAGACTTGCCCGAACCGCGTCCCGTCCCGTTTCCGCACCAGAGGTGCTGCTACTGATCCGAGTGGTTCGAGGCCCGCGCGCTTTCGGTCAGCAGCCGTTGCAGGAATTCGAGGCGCTGCAGGCTGTCGTTGAGTTCGAGCAGTTTTTGCCGGGCGGCGGCAGGCAAGGGCAGCACCTCGGCCAGGCGCGCGCTGACCCAGGCGCTGGAATCGAAGCGGTAAGGTTTGGCGAAGATGCGCTCGCCATGCTCGGCGACGATGCGTTCGATGAGCTGCCGGCAGGCGCGAAATTTTTCCGGCATCTGCGTATCTTCTGCCTCCGCGAGAAGTGCGATGTCGGCGAGGATCAGGCCATCGGCGCGAACCCGCTTGGCGAGCACGCGGAAACGCTCCGCGCCCTGCGCTACGATCTGCAGCACGCCGAGTTGCTGCATGTCCCAGTGTCTGATGTGCGCGAGGCAGCCGATGTCCTCGTGCGTCGCCGGCGCGCCCACTTCGACGCCGTCGCGGATCAGGCAGACGCCGAAAGGCGCGCCGTCGCGCAGGCATCCCTTGGCCATTTCCAGGTAGCGCTGCTCGAAGATTCTGAGCGGCAGCAGGCCGCCCGAGAAAAGCACCGTGTTGAGCGGGAAGAGCGGAACGTCCTTGCCGATGCCGGTCATTCGCCGGCCGCTGCAGCTGCCGCGGCGAGGCCGCGGTGGCGGACGAGCACGCGCCATTCGCCGGCGAAGGATTTCGCCAGCTGCTCGGCAAGGTAGACGGAGCGATGCCGGCCGCCGGTGCAGCCGATGGCGACGGTAAGGTAGTTGCGGTTGTCGCGCCGCACGTCTGGCAGCCAGCGCGCGAGGAAGCCGCGCAGGTCCTCGAGGAAGGCGCCCACCCTGTCTTCGCGCGCGAGGAACTCGATCACCGGCGCGTCGCGGCCGGTCAACTGCGCTAGGCCCGGCTGGTAATGCGGATTGGGCAGCATCCTCGCGTCCACCACCCAGTCCGCATCCAGCGGAATGCCGTCGCGGAAAGCGAAGGATACGAACAGCAGCGTGAGCGAGCCGGCGCCCAGGCCGAGCAGTTCCTTGATCCAGTTGCGCAACGCCCTGGCCTGCAGCCCGCTCGAGTCGATGCGGTGCCCGAGTTCGGACACGCCGCCGAGCAGTACCCGCTCGCGCTCAATCGCCTCGCTAAGGGTCAGGCCGGCGCCGGCCAGCGGATGGCTGCGCCGAGTTTCGGAAAAGCGGCGCAGCAGCGTTTCGGCGCTCGCTTCCAGGAACAGCACCGTGGTTTCCGCGCCGAGCGCCTTCAACGCGGTCAGGTGCTGCGGCAGCGAGGACAAGGCGACGCTTCGCGCGTCCACGCTGACCGCGACGCGGCCGTGGCCGCCGTCGTCGAGAAATTTCACCACGTCCAGCAGCAGCGTCGCCGGCAGGTTGTCGACGCAGTAGTAGCCGCTGTCCTCGAGGACGTCGAGGGCGATGCTCTTGCCCGAGCCCGACAGGCCGCTGACCAGGACGAGCTGCACGCTAGCGGTCGCCCTCCATTGCCAGCTTCTGCCGCGCGAGGAATTCTGCGGCCGAGTCCTTGCCGCGCAGCTGCAGGATGTAGTTGCGCACCGCGGCCTCCAGCAGCACCGCGAGATTGCGGCCGGCGGCGACGGGGATCACCACCTTGCGCACTGTCACGCCGAGGATCTCCTCCGCCAGTTCCGACAGCGGCAGCCGCTCGACCGCGTCGCGCGCGCTGCCCTTGGCGGGTTTCTCAAGCTGGGCGATGAGTTTGAGCTTCATTTTCGGCCGCACCGCGGTCTCACCGTAGATGGCGCGGATGTTGATCAGGCCGAGGCCGCGCACCTCGAGGAAATCCTTGAGCAGCGGCGGGCAGCGGCCTTCCAGCGTGGTGGCGGCGATGCGCGAGATCTCGACCACGTCGTCGGCCACCAGGCCCTGGCCGCGGCTGATGAGTTCCAGCGCGAGCTCGCTTTTGCCGACGCCGG
>Ga0247727_10003649_pt1 | contig 33716 bp, 26 predicted proteins | sample WisWelCaveWW1625_FD_202498 | JGI IMG/M metagenome (GOLD analysis project Ga0247727, IMG submission 202498) | Biofilm microbial communities from Wishing Well Cave, Virginia, United States - WW16-25 | ecosystem: Environmental > Aquatic > Deep subsurface > Groundwater > Cave microbial mat | place...
GAATAAGGCCGGGAGCAGCACGGCCTGACATTGGCGCAGGGACGCGACCGAGGTGGCGGTGGCGGCGGTCAGTGGCGCCCGGTTCACGATGAGTGGATCAATCCGGCGTGGTCTTGCCATGCGCCACTGTACCACATTTAGTCTCATCTTGAAAGCGCATTAGAATAAGAGGTCTTTAACTTTGAAATCGTTCTTCGGCATGCTGGCCTTGGAACGCGATGGGGAAAGGGTGGTGGTTGCCATAATGGTGTTTGAAAAGCTTCGTGTTTAACGTGCGAAAGGTAGCCGGCAGAGGAGATGAAATCAATGAGAAAGGCCAGAGCGCAAAATGTTGTAGCCACGGCGCTCTGTCGCCGTGAGGACCCGGGCGATCACGGCCGGCACGCCGACAGAGCGGGGTGGCGACAACGCGGCGGCTTGCTCACGAGGCATGGGTTGGTGTATGAAGCCGGCATGAACTGTGGCCAATGCGGTGGGGAGTTGCCGGCAGGGGCGGGGCGATGTCCGAAGTGTTTGACCATCGTCAAGCCGCCGGGATTTCTGCGGCGGTTGCTCGGTGGATTGGGCGTCAGCTTCGAAGGCAACAACCTGACGATCTCGACGCCGTTGATGGAGACCAAGCGCACGGAATTGCGGACTGAGTGATTCGAGATTCACGACGAGAAAACTGGCGAGAAAAAGGTCTATCACTCCCTGGCGGAAGTTCCGCCGGAGTACCGGCAGAAAATCGAGGGGGCACTCGCCGGTGACAGCGGTAGCCAAACAGTCACGACCCAAAGCTTCACTGTCCGGGAGTCTGACGGCACGGAGCGCACCTACAACTCGATTGAGGAGATGCCGCCGCATCTGCGGGAGATATTCAGGAAGTTGGGGGAGAGCAAAGGGTTGTAGCCACGGCGCTCTGTCGCCGTGGAGCGGTTGGGAGATCAAGGCGGCACGCCGACAGAGCGGCGTGGCTACAGCGCTGCCGGCACGCTCACCAATTCCGGGTGCGGCTTCCTTCCTTGGCGGACTGGAGAAGTTCCGCGATCATCTGGAACTGATTTGGGGCGAATGTTTGCCATGCGCCGCTCAAAGTTGCCGGCGCCTCGATCAGTCTCTGGCGAAGATCAGCGAGCAGGGTGATGCCGGCATCGTACTCCGATCGCATCTGATGGGCGAGAGCGCGGAGATTGTCGCGGTTCAACTCCAGCATTGACCGGTCGCGTTGGATGGCGCGGGAATCGGCGGCGGGTAGTTTGGCCAACGCGGTTTCGGTTTGGGCGATGGCTTCTTCGACGCGCGTGATGTGTTGCTGGACGAAGTCGACCGGCTGGCGGGGCGGGTCGCGCAGATCGTAGGCGTGCCGGTCGTACCCGCAGTAGGTGAGGGTATTGACGGACGCCTGTTCGATGGCGGCCAGGACCGGCAACATCACGCGGGCGTGTTCGGCGTAGCGCGCGTGGGAGAACTGGGTGACGATGGTGTCGTGTTTCAAGCCCGCATCCCAGGCGGCACGGGCGAAAGCATACGCGTTCAGCGGATACAGCCAGTTGCTGATCTTGCCGAAGTGGAGCGCCTGGATTTGTTCGAGGCCTTTCGACCGGTACCATTCGAGGTCGGCGAGGATGGTGGCCGGGGTGGCCACGCCGAGGCCGCGCCAGAGGATGAAGTCGGCGTAGTACTCCAGGACGCTGAGGCGCAGTCCGAAGACTTTGCGGGCGGCTTCGAGACAGCCGGCGTACCAGGCGTTGTGCGGGCAGTTGGGGTCGCCGATGCCGTGGGCGTAACACCGCTCGCGCGGAGCGAAGCAGGCGAACGCGTTGGGCGCGGGCTTCAGTGTCACCGGAATTTCCAGCGTGTCGTGGTAGAGCAGGAAATCCACCGTCGCACGGGGGCGTTCGTGGGCGAGGGCGGCGGCGATGGCGTTGATGGCGGCCAGCATTTGTTCGGCGGGCGCGAGCTTCTCGCACAGTGGACACGCGCACCAACTGCCGCGTTGCGCGTCGTGACCCCAGAAATGGAACACGTTGGCGGCGGGCAGTTCGCGCGCGTACTGCAGGGCATGATCGGCCACCACCTGGAGCGTGCCGAACCGGCTGGTGCAGAAGTTGCCGTCCGGGCGACGCGCGCCGTCCTGCATGCGGAAGTATTCGGGGTTGCGCGCGAACAACTCGGCCGGCAGAAAGCTCTTGAGAATGTGACCGCCGGTTTCGAGGCGCAGCCCCCGCCGTTGCCACTCGGGTTGGAGCGCGCGAGCTTGATCGAGATTGCCGGTGTGACCGATAAAGATCGAATTCAATCGCAGCTTCGGCATCCAGTCGATCACGGCTTCAAGCTCGTCGTTGTCGGAATTGACCACCGACAAGCCCCGCCATTCGAACGACGCTTCGGTGCGCCCCGCCAATTGTTTCCAGGCGGACGGCTTGAGGGCGCGTTCGTCGAGATGATCCTCGCCGGGCGCGGGGAAGCGCCAGCCGACCGCTTCGAGCAAGGCGTAGGCGGCGTAGAGACAACTGCGGTCGTTGGCGGCCAGCACTTGCAGCCGGTTGGTGCCGAGCAGCCGAAACTCGAACGCGTCGCGGTCGCCGGCGAGCACGCCGAACTGGATGTCCCGCAGGTTGTGCAGCGACGGGGTGTGATCGAAGAACTTGCGGAGCTCGCCGAAAGCGAATTCGGTGACCGGAGTGGTCGGTCCGCGGAACGACAGGGTCGGCATACGGGTCGCGCTCATCGTGCTACCGGTGACCTGCTGGAACGGGCGCTAGACTAATCTAGTCGCGGCAGCGGGTGCAAGCGCAGAGAACAATCGAGGTGCGATTCGAACTGATGGTCACGTGCTTGTACCGCAGCCGTCCCGGCTGCGGGTTCCCGCACCGTCCCGGTGCGGCGGGTCTGGCGGCGGGACGTCGGCCGAACTCGCAGCCGGGGACGGCTGCGGTACGGTTTCCTTGCGTGCCTGACCGCGTCCTCACTACGGACCCGGTAGCCCCCGACGTGAGGAGGGGGCAATCGAGGTCGAGGTTGCTTTTTCAGGGTCGGTGTGGCTAGAAGGTCGCGTGGTTGGGTCTGAACCGAAGATCACGAGTGTGACCGGCGTGGTGCTGGCCGGTGGCCGGAGCACGCGGATGGGACGCGACAAAGCGGGACTTCAGTTGGACGGGCGGATGCTGGTCGAACGGTGCGAAGCCGTACTCGCGCAATGTTTCGCGCAAACCCGGGTCGTGAAGGACGACGAGGTGCCGGGGCTTGGCCCAATCGGCGGCCTCCTCACGGCACTTGGGCACATAGGCACTCCGGCACTCTTCTTGGTTGGCTGCGACATGCCGTTTCTGAATCCGGCGCTGATTCGCGCGATGGCGACCGGCTTTGAGCCGTACGATGCGGTCGCGATCCGCGTGGCCGGCCGTTTCGAGCCGCTGCACGCGTTGTATCGGCAGCGAATCGCGCCGGTCGTGGAAGAGCAGATTGCGGGCAGTGATTACTCGTTGCAGAAGTTGTTGAGTCGGCTGACGATAAAAACGCTTTCGGATGCGGAGTTGAGTCGGTATCCTGACTGGCAGCGAGCGTTGTTAAACGTCAACACCCCGGAAGAATGGGAGAAGATTCGTCATGGCTAGCCAGACAGTGAAGAAAGGCAAACTGCCGAAGCGGTATCTGCGGTTTCAACAGGATTACCCGGACGTGTACAAGGCCTACGCCCAACTGGGCGGTGCGGTGCAATCGGCCGGCCCGCTCGACCACCCGACGCGCGAGTTGGTGCGGCTGGCGATTGCGATCGGGATGCGCCACGAGGGCGCGGTGCATTCCCACGCCCGCCGCGCGCTGGAGGCCGGGGTCAAACCCGAAGCAATCCGTCACGCCGTGCTGCTGGCCGTCACCACCATGGGTTTCCCCAACATGATGGCCGCGATGAGTTGGGTGGATGACGTGTTGCAGAAAGAATGATTCGGCACGACACCGTCAATGATGAAACGATGGTGGCGCGGCGGCGCGGGGCGGGGGAGGTGTTCCGCCGGGTGTTCGCCTATCTGCGCCGGTATCCGTGGTACGGCGTCGGCACGATGTTGTGCGCGCTGGTCTCGACGGTGGCCGGGTTGGCGTTTCCGAAGTTGACGCAGTTGATGATCGACGAGGGGCTGGCCCCGCTCGACGCGGGGCAAGCGGCGCGGCGGCTGGAGTTGGTGGGTTGGATGGCGGGCGGACTATTGCTGGCGTGTTTCCTTCGCGACTTTTTCAACTTCCTGCGCATCCAGTTGAACAACCGGTTCGAGCAGCGCGTGATCTTCGACATGCGCCGTGATTTGTACGACAAACTCCAGCGGTTGTCGGTCCGCTATTTCGATCAGCGGGCCACGGGCGATCTGATGGCGCGGGTGATTGACGACGTGAACGCGGTCGAGCGCGTGTTGATTGACGGAATCGAGCAGGGGACGGTGTCGGTGCTGGGGTTGCTGGGGGTTGGTTACATGATGCTGACCTTCAACGCGCGGTTGACGGTGTGGGCGCTCATTCCGTTTCCGTTGCTGATCGTGGGGGCGTTGCTCTTCACGGCGACCGCCCACAAGCGTTACCGGGCCCAGCGCGTGGCGGCCTCGGATTTGAACGCGATGCTCTTGGACAACCTGCAAGGCATCCGGCAGATCAAAGGTTTCGGACGCGAGCCGCACGAGCTGGGACGTTTCGACCGGAAAGCGGGGGTGTTGCGTCAGGCGACGCTGCGCATCATGGGCGCCTGGTCGGTGTATTCGCCGGCAATGGAGTTCAGCGCCTGGCTCGGGTACGGGATCGTGTTTTGGCTCGGCGGCCGGGCGGTGTTGGCGTCCGAATTGACGCTCGGTCAGTTCGTGGGGTTTCTGGCGTACTTGGGCATGTTCTATACGCCGGTCCGGCAGTTGCACGGGCTGAACCAGATGTTTCAGGCGGGGCGCGCCGGCGGGGAGCGCGTGTTTGATATTCTCGACGCGCCGGTGGAGGTGGGGGAGAAGGCCGACGCCCAACCGCTGCCGGCCAGAGTGCGGGGTCGGGTGGAATTCCACGGGGTGCAGTTTGCGTATCGCAGCAATCTGCCGGTGCTGCATACGGTCGATCTACTAGCCGAACCCGGGGAAACGATCGCGTTGGTCGGCCCGACCGGGGCCGGCAAGACCACGGTCGTGAACCTGTTGGCGCGGTTCTACGACGTGACGGACGGGCAGATTCTGATTGATGGGCGGGACATCCGCGAGGTGACGCTGGAGTCGCTTCGCCGGCAGATCGGGATTGTGACGCAGGAGGCGTTTTTGTTCAACGGGACGATCCGCGAGAACATTCTCTACGGCCGGCTCGACGCGACCGCGGCGGAGATGATTGCCGCGGCGGAAGCGGCCAACTGCCACGAGTTCATCTCACGGTTGCCGGAAGGCTACGACTCGCGAGTGGGCGAGCGCGGGGTGAAGCTCAGCGTTGGCGAGAAACAACGGGTCAGCATCGCGCGGGCGTTGCTGAAAGACCCGCCGATTCTGATTTTGGATGAGGCGACGGCCAGCGTCGATACGGCGACGGAGAAGTTGATCCAGGAGGCGCTGGAACGGTTGATGGCGCATCGGACGAGTTTTGTGATCGCGCACCGGCTCTCCACCGTCCGCCACGCCGATCAGATTCTCGTGCTCAAGGCCGGTCGGATCATCGAGCGCGGCACACATGAGGAGTTGATGACACAGGGTGGGTTGTACGCGCAGCTCTGCCGGGTGCAGTCCACCGCGATGACCATTGAGGAACGGCTGGCGGAATCGGAAACGGCAGCAGCGATTTAGAGGTTGGCAACCAAATCACTGGGGCGGACACGCAACGCTCTGGCGATGCGAATGAGAGCATAGAGAGATAGCATTGTTTCCCCGCGTTCGATTTCGCCCAAATAATTCGGGTGCAGATCGGCCAGTTCCGACAGCTTTTCCTGAGTGAGGTGTGCCTTCGTCCGGTGCTCACGGATGGTGTTGCCAATGATCTTGTACTCTTTGGGAATGGCCGACACGAGGCCGGTAAACAACCAAGAAAGCCCCGCTTGTTCCACAAGGGTAATCCTTGTATTTTCAGCTTGCCTTCCTGCGGGAGGTTTCATAGTTTCGCGGTGCTTACCCAGGAGGAGAGGCGAGGATGAAGACAAGGAGTGAGGACGGCCGGTCGGGATTGATCCTGCAAGCAGTACTGTCGGTCTTGGTTTTTCTGGCGGTTCTGGCCACCCTGGTCTGGAGCGGCAGTACCAGCGTGGACGAAGCGCCGAGCGAAGTGACCTATGCCGATGCGGTGCTGACCAACGTGAGCCAACTCTCCGATCTATTCTTGCAGGGCTGGACTTACCCTCAGGCTTGGCCGTGGCAGCCGGTGATGTTTGAGCCGGCGCTGGTCGTTTGGACGGATACGCAGGCGCTGCCCAGGGAGTTGCGGCCCCTGCAGGATTCGCTCAGTGAACTGGTCGCCGGCGTGCCGGCATGGCCGTTGTGGCTGACGTTGTATCCGCAGTCGGGCGAAATTGTGATTTTCAAACCCTGGTCGGACGCCGAGATGGCGCGCCTGCCAGTGCCGCCGAGATTTCCGGCTTGGAGGATTTACGAGGAGAACTTGCGCATCACCTGTCTGTTGAGCGGGATGAATCCAACGCCGTGGGAGGAACTGGTGCGGCAGGGCTACGCTTATTTCGCGCCGCCGCAAGTTGTGCTGCATGCGCACTTGGCGGACGTGCGCGATGCGCCGGCCTATTGGGCCAATCTGGTCGCCGCAGCGCGGGAGTTCGAGGAGGAGTTGCTGAAGTTGCAGGGCGGCCCGACCGTGGCACCGGAGTTTGGGGTGGCCTCGCTTCAGCCGGCCGGAGAGGAGGGCGGCGGCGGGGAGATGCTGCTTTTGGAGGGTGAGTGCCAGAGCGACGATGAGGCGCCCTTTGTGATTGAGGCGATTGCGCGGCTGACGAATGGCTGGACGGAGATCACGTTCACGACCTGCACGGATCGGGTGTACGCGGTGCAATCCGCCGACGGGTTGCGTACGAACACGGCCTGGCAGACGCGGGAAGTGTGGGTCGGGCTGAATGAAATCAAGACGTGGACGGATGAGACGACCGCCGAGGTGACGAACCGGTTTTACCGTGTGCCGCGGTTGACGTTTGCCGGCGACTTCGACAACGACGGGCTTTCCAACCTCGACGAGTTCCAGACGCACGGCACCGACCCCACGCACGCCGACACCGACGGGGATGGCGCGGCAGACGGCTGGGAACTGGCGCAGGGATTCGATCCCCTTGATCCGGCGGATGGCGCGCTGGATGCCGACAGCGATGGCTTGAGCAATGCAGGCGAGTACGCGTACGGCAGTGACCCCCACGATTCCGATACGGACCGGGATTTCTGGATGGACGGCGCGGAAGTCGCTGGCGGCTTTAATCCGGTGGATGACGGCAGTGTGCCGCCGTTCACTGTGTTGATTAACGCCGGGGCGACGGCCACGACCTCCACCGTGTGGCAGGTGGCGATGCCCGACGGATTGGTCGCCGACCAGATGGCACTGGCGCAAGACGCTGACTTCCCAACGGGGGCCACCAATCAGTTCGCGGAATCGTTCACCTACACGCTGTCCACCAGCAGCAACGGTTTTCGCGCGGTCTACATCCACCTGTTGAAGAATAGCGGTGAATCCGTGGTGGTGCGCGGGGCGATTCTTTTGGACACTGCCGCTCCGTCTGTGTCCTTCACCTCGCCGACGAACGGTGTGCTCACGTCCAAACGGCGGCTGCTCCTTGAGGGCTTGGCCGCTGACGCGGCGGACGTGCCGCCGCAGCAGGACGCCGACAAGTGGTTGCAGGTGCGCGTCAACGACAACGCCGTCAACGGTCGCACCAACGGCTCCTGGTGGTTCGGGCCGCAGGACTTATTGCCGGGCACGAATGTATTCACCGCCGTGGCGACGGACATCGCCGGCTGGACGGCGACCAACAGCATTCAGGTGATCTACGACCCGTCGCTGGCCACCAACACGCCAGCCTTCACCGTGAGCACGACCAACACTGTGGTGGTGGGCACCAACACCACCGACTTCGCCCTCACCGGTTGGATTGATGACGAGAATGCCATCGTGCGCGTGGATGTCCTTGATGCCGGGGACACGACCGTGACCAATGCCACGATCTACCCGGCGGTGCACGGGACAAACTGGTGGACGCAGATACCGATCTTTGGCGGCACCAATCTCATCGTGATCACCGCTGCCAACGGCGGATCGGCCACGGTGACGCAGAGCGTCACCATCGTTCAAAGCACCACGCATACGCTGGAAGTGACCAGCCCCCCGGCGTACGAGGCCGTCAACGCCTCGTCGGTGACAGTCACCGGGCTGGCGAGCCTGAGCCTGAGCAATGCCACCTTCCGCATCAATGGCCAGACGGCCACCACGACCGTCAGCACCAACGAGGTCACGTTCGCGAGTTCCGCGCCGCTCAGTTTGGGGGCGGAGGTGAACGAGATCCTCGTCGAAGCGGAACTGCCCGGCGGCGAAACAGTGACCGGGGATCAGCTCGTGTACCGCTACGAGGTGGTGGGCTACCACGAGGTGCTGGACGATGACTGGGGACATGCAGATGACAACTGCTGGTATGTCCAGAATTTCCCGCACAGCCACCCCTACCGCGGTCCGAGTTTCGGCCAGTTGGACTGGGACGCTCCGGCGGCGCAACTGACCAGCGCCGGTGACAGTGGGATTTACGCCTATGCGGGTGATTGCCTGTCTCCTGCGTGCGGCCCGGGGTCGCACAGTTCCACTTGGGATCCCGAGTACATCTGGGTGGATGGCATGGGCTGGTGGCACACCACCTCGGTCATCGACGGCAAGCACCTCGAACCGACGTATAAGGATTTCTCCAACTGCGTGTCGGCAGCGACCAATTGTATCGACACCGTCGAGCACACCTTCTGGAACGGTCGCTACCAAGCGAAACTGAGCTTCATCAAGCACTGGCCGGTGGACGAAGAACAAACGGTGCTGCTGCATTTCAACGATGTGTATTATTGGAAGCCGCCGGCGCCGTTCTGGCAGGGCGGCAGCGAGCCGGAGCAGTTCACCTTCTGGGGCCAGCCGGGCCTGTTTCATTCCCTGACCGACTGGCTCAGCACCAACGTGGCCTTCTTGGTGAAGATCCGGACCAACACCCGCTACACCATCGGCGAGGATGATTTCACCTATCCGACCGTCAGCGGCACGTTCGTCTCGAAATGGCCCAACGCGCAGTCCCCCGTGACCGAGCACACCACCGTCCACATGCTGCAATTCGAGGGCGTGGGGAACAGCGAAGCCAGGGGTGTCGAGTGCATCATCGACCCAGAATGGCACCACTTGCTACCGCAGAAATCAACTTTGAAGCCATTCTTCGAGAGTATCCAAAAACCGGGTGGTGGTTCTGTGATCATCAACGATCCAGAGTTTGGGTGGATTCTCGACATCAAAGACCACCGCACAGGCGAAGACGGTTTGCACAAGATCATTGGATCGAGGGGCAAGGACTGGATTGAGGAATGGGAGGAGTGGAAAGGTGGTTTCCCACCTGATTACACACCAACATGGAATGAACTCCAAACGAAGCTGACAGCTCTGAAGAATGACACCAAGTTCAAGCAAATCCTTGATAGAGGAAAGCAGGCGGCTCATTCATATTCCACATGGGCTGGCAATGCGGCGGCAAGAGAGGAGTTTATTGGACTGCTTGCTGCTGAGCGGGGTGTGAAGGTCGCGAAATTTGTCCGCAAGAGCGGGCGCGTGGTGGGCAGGGTCATCCGTCGCGGGGCAGCCATCGTCGGCGTAGTTCTAATTGCGGTGGATGTTGCATCGGCAGAAGACGCGAGTCAACTGGTTGAGAAGATCAAGGACAACGCGCCTGGCACTGGCGACTACCGGATGGCAGAAGAGATTCTAAACGAGGTGGGGTATTACAGTTTTTGGGGTTCCATTGGTCACATTCTTGGGTTGGCGAGCACTCCGCAAGAATTGTATGACCAATACCTGTTGAACTTCGAACTGTTATGGGGGGACTCGATCCTGACACCAGACAGTATTCTTCCTTGGTAATGAAGTGGTACACACTCCAACCGAGACTGTTTGAGAGCGAACACGAACTGGCGCTCTACGATTTTCTCGCGGCGCGGATTCTCGTCGTTTCGATCTGCGACGAGGCAACCGCCAAGCAAGGACGCTCCCCCACTTTGGTATTTGAAATACCTGCTGACGAAGAGCATGACATCTGGCCCGCAGACGTGAGCGATGAAGAGTTTGCGAAGATTTTGAGGCGGACCTGCCGGGAGCGCCCAGAGTATGCGGACTTGATCCGTCGGGCAGCACCAACGAAGCGACCCGCCACACTTTCTCTCTCACGTACCGGTCCAGCCTGTCCACCAATCGTTCCCCTATACGAGAGCTACGTCATCAATGAGTCGTTGCGGGAAAAGATTGCTGATTTCCCGGGGATCAAACTCCTCAACGCCACCCTCGCACACGTTGTTCGGGTAGAATGGGATCTCGGCCAGCCGGTTCCGGCTCGTTTTGCTGAGGCTGACCCAGAAGACTTTGTGAAGAACGGGCAGCATGATGACAGTGTCAGAAAGCAAATGGGGAAGTTCTACGAGTTGTTCCTGCCTGAACACCCTTGGCTTAAGAGCGAAGAGGTCAGCGCAGTCAGAATGCCTACCACAAACGTCGTAACTGAGCGGTTGTTCGTCGACCCCGATAGCGGCGCGCTGAGAACAGATTTCCGTGAGATATGTTTCAGCGGTGAAAAACCGCTGCCTCCGTGGGTACGTCTCGTACCTGCCACAGACAAGAGCCTGCCAGCCTATCATCTCGTGCGCGAAGACGTTTACGACATCTTGCGCGAATCCGGCAAATGGACGCTGGAATTCAGGGAAGTCGAACAGTTCTGATTGTCATGCGGCGGTATCTTGTCCAGCCCAAGCTGATTGAGGGCCAGAGGGTGATTGGGGGCAGAGGGTCGGGGCAGAAGGTCAACTCCGTAGTGTAAATTTCAGAGTGTGCAACTTGTGGCAACTCGGTGAGCGACGAGGTGTGCCTGGGCCAAGCCCGGCCGCCAACACCGCCATCACCGCCTCGTCGGTGACAGTCACCGGGCTGGCGAGCTTGAGTCTGAGCAATGCCACCTTCCGCATCAACGGCCAGACGGCCACCACGACCGTCGGCACCAATGCGGTCACGTTCGCGAGTTCCGCGCCGCTCAGTTTGGGGGCGGAGGTGAACGAGATCCTCGTCGAAGCGGAACTACCCGGCGGCGAGACGGTGACCGTGCATCACCTCGTGTACGGCTATGAGGTGGTGGGCTACCACGAGGTGCTGGACGATGACTGGGGACATGGGGACGACAACTGCTGGTACGTCCAGAATTTCCCGCACAGCCACCCCTACCGCGGCCCGAGTTTCGGCCAGTTGGATTGGGACGCTCCGGCGGCGCAACTGACCAGCGCCGGCGACAGTGGTATTTACGCCTATGCCGAGGATTGCCTGTCTCCTGCGTGCGGCCCGGGGTCGCACAGTTCCACTTGGGATCCCGAATACATCTGGGTGGATGGCATGGGCTGGTGGCACACCACCTCGGTCATCGACGGCAAGCACCTCGAACCGACGTATAAGGATTTCTCCAACTGCGTGTCGGCAGCGACCAATTGTATCGACACCGTCGAGCACACCTTCTGGAACGGTCGCTACCAAGCGAAACTGACCTTCATCAAGCACGCGCCGGTCCATGAAGAACAAGTCGTCCTGCTGCATTTCAATGACGTCTATTATTGGAAGCCGCCGGCGCCGTTCTGGCAGGGCGGCAGCGAGCCGGAACAGTTTACCTTCTGGGGCGAGCCTGGCATTTTCCACTCGCTGACCGAATGGCTCAGCACCAACATTGCATTTCGAGTAAAGGTCAAGACCAACACCCGGTACACCATCAGCGAAAGCGACTTCACCTATCCGACCGTCAGCGGGACATTCGTCTCCAAATGGCCGAATCAGCAGTCCACCGTGACCGAACACACCACCGTCCACATGCTCCAGTTTGAAGGCGTGGCCAATCAACAGGAGCCAATCGAGGTGATCGAGGGCGCGTACAACGGCAATGCTTGGGCCGCCGTTTGGAACAAACTGGATTTGGGTGCGGGCAATGTCAGCGCAAAGAACAAGACGGCGTTTGTCGCGGGACGCATCCAGATTGCGACTTATGTTACGCAAAGTGTGCCAGCGAATCTGTCTGCCGGGGTCGCCTATTCCTCTGCCATCAATGGCAACTTCTTCGCCATATTCGGCGACGGGAACAACTGTAACCAATTATACGGATTCGTTGGGACAGGCACACCACCATGGTCCTGTGGAAATAGTATCAAGGACGACATCACTGGATGGCCGGGTAGTCGCTGGGGTTTTGGCATCAGCACGGATGGAGCACAACATGTCATCAGGCACGATGTGGAGGATCCAAATGGTACGATTGGTTACTTCCCGGCAGATGATGTCAAACAACAACCATACGGGTTAAACAACGTTGGTCTCTTGATTGCCAACCGCGCGCCAAACTACGGCTACAGAAGCTGGCCGGGCGGATCGCGCTGCCGGTCTTTGCTTGTCTGGAGCCAAGATAAGAAGCATCTATTTGAGATTGTCATTGGCTACGCAGGAAATGACCCCGGACTCACGTGGGACCAGACGATTGACTTTGTGAGAACGAACTTGCGGGACACTGTGAAAAAGAAGCTGGGAGATTTTGAAGTTGGGGACGCCGTAATGCTCGACGGTGGCAGTAGCGCGCAGATAAGTTTCCGTCGAGTGATTGCTGGTCAACCACCCTCCCAAACGGACTGGGTTAACGCCAATGAATGGGTGGAGTGGACCGGCGGAATCAGAATGGTCCCAACGCTGGTGAATACCTATGCAATCATACCGCAAAACTAAAATACTCAGTGTGGCTATTGTAGGTCTGCTAGTCGCCGCGATCCAGCCGGTGTCACCTGAGGAAATAGGGGCGCAACAGGAGCCGGGTTTATTCACGGGGCGCTATATTCCACTGCGATGGCTGGGTGGCGAACCCGGCGTTTTGAAACTCGATCCGCAACTGCGATATATCGGGAGAGGTGTTGTCCAAGGGCTGCAGGTCTGGGCTTTGTCGCCGGATTTGGCCCAAGGTGAGTTGTCATATGAGTTCCAAAGGATCCGGAGCCGTGAGGTCATTGGGGCCGCGGCAACGAAGGCCGGGTTGGTATTCATCGGCGATTACCCTTGGCCTGACGGGGCTGAGCCGGCGGGTTATAAACTGTTCTTGTGGGACCCGGAACGCAAAGAACTAAAGAGACTGAAATGGGGCGACGAATTCGGCAAGAACATCTTCACCAATCCAGATGGAACAGAATTAGCGCGTTTTCGAGCACATCACCAAGAATGGACCTCAAATTACGTAGACAGCGTTGAAATCTTTGATTTTGTTGGAAACAAGATAAGGAGCATTACGCTGAACAAGAGAATAGGTAATTTCTTCTCGCCAACTATCATGGATAGTCGGAACAATGTTTACGTTGTCGCACAGAATCATGAGCAAACGAGGCGTTTCTTAGCTGTGTTCCAGTCAGATACCCAATCATATGAAGTGTTCAAAGACAGTGAACTTCTGTTAGAAAAGTTTCAGGGGGTTGGCCAGCCGCAGCGGCCGATTCCTTTGCTCTTGCGAGATGGTGCGACCGTTGCGACTTACGCGTATCCTGCGATTGCTGGTGGCCGGTATTCCATCCAGTATTATCGCGAAGGCAAGCTGGTTAAGTCTGTGAATGATCCTGTTCCCATGGACGCTGTCGAAGCCCGGCTGGCCACCACGGGCGACGGCAAGGGAGTACTCACGCAGGTCACCGGCGGAGACAAGAAGGGTCTTGTGAAAGTGTGGGACATCGAAACAGGAAAATACTCGGAGATCGCGACGTTGCCGGAAGTGAGGTATGTGTTCCCTTGGGTGCAAGGCAAGTACGCGCCGATTTGGACTTCTCCGGACGGCCAGACCTATAAAGCGGGTGTATTGGAAATCACGCGTTCAGACTGAGCCGACGCTGGTGCGCGACCGCAACGACTGCTGGCCGCGTGTTGTCGCCCCGCGCCACTTCGGCACGAACACGACGGTGATCTTCACGTTTGAAGGGGGGACTATGCGCGACCAGACGGCGTGCCGCTGGGTTTGAGCCAAGTCAAGTTCCGTGGTCAGTCTCCGATTTTTTCAGTGACGAGACCTACACGGTGAGCTACCAGTTGGTGGTGGACGGCGGGCGGATCACGGAGCGCGGCACGCACGAGGAGTTGATGACGCGCGGCGGGTTGTACGCGCATCTGTGCCGGGTGCAGTCCACGGCGATGACGATCGAGGAACGACTGGCCGAACCGGAGGCATTCCTTTTATGATTCTGGACAACCTGACGCAATGGCGGCGGTACGCGGCCCTGTCGCCGCGGTTTGAACGGGCGTTCGCGTTTCTCCAGCGGGTGGACGACACGACGCCGGTCGGCCGGCAGGAGATTGATGGGGACAACGTGTACGCGCTGGTGCAGAAGTACACGACCAAGCCAGCCGCGAACGGCCAGTTCGAGGCGCACCGGAAGTACATTGACGTGCAGTATGTGCAGGCGGGCCGCGAGACGATCCTGTGGGCGCCGCTGGCGTCACTGACGCAGGTGAACATGCCCTACGACGAGCAGCAGGATGCCGCGTTGTTTGCGCAAGTGCCCACGGCCACACTGCTGCGGTTGAGCGCCGGGCAGTTCACGATCCTGTTTCCGGAAGATGGCCACGTCCCGTGTTGCGTGTGGGATCAACCGTGCGAAGTGCACAAGGTCGTGGTCAAGGTCCGGGTGTGAGCCGCGAGAGGACGGCGCTGCGGGTGACGCGGGCCAATGGGGCGGTTGAGAACGTGTCTGGAGATCGCTGGTTGTTGTCTCGCCTTCAGGCGGCCCCGTGCAGATTCCGCCTGAAGGCGGGACTACGAACGCTTGCGCGGCTCCGCCCGAGAAGATTACGAGTTCCTGACAAGACCAAGGGTGGCTGGTGGGAGCGACATTCCTGTCGCGACCGGTCGGGGCAAGAATGCCCCTCCCACGGAGTTTTGTTAGGCGCTTTAAGCTGTCGCCGCGAGGGCCGGGGCGGGCGCAGCCGCCTCCTCGGTGAGACGGATTTTCTCGAAGACGACCCCGCGCAAGTCCGAGCTGAGCTGCCCGCTTCCCACACACGCGTCGGCGCGGAACATCGTTTGCGGCTGATCGGTGATGGCGATGACGGGGGTCGCAGCGGTGGCGTGACTGCCTTTCAACTGCTGGAGCAGAACGGTGGCGTTGGCCACGGGCGGCCGCGCGTCGAGCACCACCGCATCCGGCAGGCCGCGCTCGCCGGCCGCGCCGGCTTCGGCAAGCACCATCACCACCGAGCAGAGCAGACGCGGATGTTTCAGCGCCTGGAGGATGGGGGTCGCGCCGGCCACGTTGCGGGTGAGCACCAGGACTTTCTTCAGGCCGCACTCGCTGCGGATTTGCATCACGATGTCCTGCATCGAGGTCGAGCCTTTGGAGTAAAACTGCCGCGCGCCCAGCGCCAGCGCCTGTTGCACATCGTCGGGCCACGCGCGATTGGAGAGGACGAACACGGGGAGGGAACTCGTCCGGGAGTCTGCCTGGAGTTGCTTCAGAACGTCGAAGCCGCTCATCTTGGGCAGCATCAGGTCGAGCAAAATGATGTCGGGCGGCTGGCTCTGGGCAGCGGCCAGCCCTTGCTCACCGTCGTGGGCGGTAATCACCTCGAAACCTTCGCGGCCAAATTTCTCGGAATATATCCGGGCGATGTGTTGGTTGTCCTCGATGAGCAGGAGACGCGGCATGGCTACTTGACCTCCAATGCGTTCGCCACCGTTTCAAGGACGGTGGCGACACGGAATTCGCCCTTACGGATAAAGCCGTCGGCCTGCGTTTCCAGCGCGGCCCGTTCCTTGTCGTCCAGAACGATGCCGGTCAGCACGATGACCTGCACGTTTTTCAGGCGCGGCTCCTGTGCGATGTGCTGCATGACCGCCCAGCCATCCACGTCCGGCAGGCGCAGGTCGAGCAGCAACAGGTCCGGCGGGTTGCCATCGTTCAGTTTGGCGAGGGCCTGCTGACCGTCAACGGCTTCCTCCACCTGATAGCCTTCCTCGGAGAGCGCGCACTTGAGGACCTCGCGAAAGCCGGGGTCATCGTCCACGACGAGCAGTTTCTTGTGGCTGGTCGCGGTGGCGGCGCGGATGCTGCGGATCACGTCCTGCCGGTTGAGCGGCGCGGCGACGCTGATCGGCGCGCGCAAGCTGGTCGCGCCGTCGTTTCCGACCAGGATGGTGGGGATGTCCTTGGTGGTCGGGTTGGTCTTCAACTCTTGGAACACCTGCCAGCAACCAAGCGACGCACTTTCGGCGTCCAGCAACACCACCAGCGGCCGCAGTTTTTGCGCGAGCGCGGTCGCTTCCTGCGCAGTGGCGGCGACGCGGACGGTGAACTCGGCGGAACCCAGCGCGGCCACAAGCATCTGCGCGATGTCCGGATTCTCGCTGACGGCCAGGACGAGACGGCGTTGATCAGCCGGTTGTTCGGGTACGGTCACCGAGGAGGCGATGCACTTGCGCAGGCGGCGGATGGCCTCGACTTCCTCGTAATTGACCGGCAGGCAAACCGTGGCGGTCGTCCCCTGGCCGGGCGCGCTCTCCACCCGAATGGTGGCCGTCAGCAGGTCCACCAGATGCCGGGTGAGATACAGGCCGAGGCCGGTGCCTTCCTGCGGGCGGCTGACGGACCCGTCCACCTGGTAGAACTTCTCGAAAATTCTGTCGAGTTTGTCGGCGGCGATGCCAATGCCGGTATCCTTGACCGTGAGCAGCAAATGCGGTCGTTGGCTGGTGAGCGCGGACGGCGCGCCCGTGGCGGCGGGGGCGACCGCGACAGTGACGCTGCCGCTGTTGGTAAACTTGATCGCGTTGCCCACGAGGTTGACGAGGATCTGTTTGAGTTTGCCGCGATCGGTGTGGATGCCGGCACCCGCGGCGGTCACCTGTGCCTGGAGGGCGAGGTGTTTGGTCTCGGCAAGCGGGCGGAGTTGGTTGAAGACTTCAGCGACGAGGTCGCGCAGGTCGAACGAGGTCAGCATCAGGTCGACCCGCCCGCTTTCGATGCGCGACACGTCGAGCAGATTGTTGATCAGACTCAACAGGTCTTTGGCGGTGTCCTGGATGTACTGGATCGTTTGGTCTTGCTCCTCGCCCAATTGGCCGTAGATGCCGTCCTGCAACAGTTCCGTGTAGCCGATGATGGCGTGGACCGGGGTGCGCAACTCGTGGCTGACATTGGCAATGAACTCCGACTTCAGACGGCTGGCGCTGGCGAGTTCCTCGACCGGCGTTGGGGTGTCCTGGCTCATGCAGGGGGAGTGGCCGCCGCCCGCTCTCAACTGGAGTGCGACAGCGCGGGATGTTCGGCCTCTTCCAGATTGATCGTGCCCTCGAACAACTCGGAGAATCCGCCAATCGCCGCCGCGATCTGCGGGGCTTTCTCCAGACACAACTGGCAGAGCTTCTGGCTTTGCGCGGGATTGCGCTGGCTGAGTTCCGCCATGGCCATGATGACGGCCACGTGGTTGTTGACGGCGTGGCGCACCGTCCGCAAATTCTGCTGGAGCGCGGCCAGTTGCTTTTGGGATTGCTGGGTCTGCTTGTCTTGTTCGTTCATGTTCCCTCAGTCACTGTGGGCGCAGCTTCACGGCTGCTGCCGGGTTCATCACCGTGACTCACGGTGGGTGGCGTTGGCCACGGTCAAGTTTTAAGCAGAGCTTATGCCAGTGGGGTGTGCGCATTTTTGATTGGGAACGCCGCCCATTGCTGATAGTCTGCCCTGTTTCAGACAGCACCAAAATGTCCAAACCTAACATCGTCATCGGCGGGGCGCGCGAGCACAACCTCAAGAACCTCCACTTGAGCATCCCCCGAGACCGGCTGACGGTGATCACGGGGCTGAGTGGCTCCGGCAAATCAAGCCTCGCGTTCGACACGATCTACGCCGAGGGTCAGCGCAAGTATGTCGAAAGCCTCTCGGTGTACGCCCGGCAATTCCTCGAACAGCTTCAGAAACCAGACGTGGATTTCATCGAGGGCTTATCCCCAGCCATCGCCATCCAACAGCGCACCGCCGCCACCAACCCGCGCTCCACCATCGCCACCACCACGGAGATTTACGAGTACTTGCGGCTGCTGTTTGCCAATGTCGGCCGCCCCCATTGTCATCGGTGCGGCAAACCCATTCGCTCGCAGAGCACAAGCCAGATCGTCGATCAGATTCTGGGACTGGGCGAGGGCGCGCAGGTGTTGTTACTCGCGCCCTTGGTGCGCGGACGCAAAGGCGAGTTTCGCGATGTGCTCGCCCGCATCAAGACCGAGGGTTTTGTCCGGGCGCGCGTGGACGGCGCGATCGTGGACGTGACCGAGCCGGTCGCGCTCGACAAGAAACGCCAGCACCACATCGAACTCGTGGTGGACCGACTCGCCATCTCCGCGCGCACGCGGGCGCGGCTGGCGGACTCGGTGGAGACCGCCCTGAAATGGGGCGGGGGACTGTTGTTGGTGCTCCATCGTCCGTCGGCGGCGACGACCGATTGGCAGGAACGCTTGTTCAGCAGCCAGAACGCCTGCCCCGATTGCGGCATCAGCTACGGCGAGTTCACGCCCCGGCATTTTTCATTCAACGCGCCCGATGGTGCGTGCCGGACCTGTCTCGGGTTGGGCACGAAGCTGTTTTTCGATCCCGACCTGCTCGTGCCCGACAAGAAGAAATCCATCGCCGACGGCGCCATCGCCGCCTGGCGCCGGGGCGGACGACGATTGATCATCTACTACCGGATGCTCCTGCGCGGGCTGGCCAAACATTATCAGGTGAACCTCGACCTGCCCTGGCAAGACCTGGCGGAAAAAGTCCGCGAGGTTCTGCTCCGCGGTTCCGGTGACGAGGAGATCGAGTTCACCTACTGGCGCAAAGGCGCGTGGCGGAAAATGACGAAGGCCTTCGAGGGGGTGATCCCAAACCTCGAACGACTGTACGAGGAGACCGATAGCGAGTTTACCAAGACCCGTCTCCAGCAATACATGGTGGGTATGCCCTGCCCCGACTGCCACGGCGCCCGGCTCCGGCCCGAAAGCCTCGCGGTCACGGTGGGCGACAAATCCATTGTCGAAGTGACCCGCTTGAGCATCGAGGAGGCCCAACGGTTTTTCAGCGGGTTATCGCTCTCGGAGCACGAACAACGCATCGCCATCGAGATCCTGAAAGAGGTCCGTTCCCGGTTGGGCTTCCTCCAGAATGTCGGCCTGGGGTATCTCTCGCTTGACCGGCAGAGCGACACGCTCTCGGGCGGTGAAGCCCAACGCATTCGGCTGGCCACGCAGGTCGGCGCCGGATTGGTCGGCGTGCTCTACGTGCTCGACGAGCCGAGCATTGGCCTCCACCAGCGGGATAACCGCCGCCTGCTCGAGACGCTGAAAAGCCTTCGCGACCTCGGCAACACCGTCATCGTCGTTGAGCACGACGAAGACACCATCCGAATGGCCGACTTTATCGTCGATCTCGGCCCGGGCGCAGGAGTCCACGGCGGCGAACTCGTGGCCGCCGGCCCGCTCCAAATCATTCTCGACGCGCCCCGCTCCCTGACCGGCGCGTACCTGCGCGGCGATTTGCAGATCGCCATCCCCAAAGCCCGGCGCAATCCCAAGCGCGGCTGGCTGACGATCCGGGGCGCGCGGGAGAACAATCTGAAGAAGATCGATGTTCGTTTCCCGCTCGGCGTGATCACCTGCGTGACCGGCGTGAGCGGTTCGGGCAAGAGCACGCTGGTGGATGAGATTCTGCGCAAAGCATTGTTTCGCCGGTTTTACCGGGCCAAAGATCGGCCGGGCGCGCACGACGAAATCCGCGGTGCGGAAGAACTCGACAAGGTCATCGTCATTGACCAGTCGCCGATTGGCCGCACCCCGCGCTCGAACCCGGCCACCTACACCGCCGCGTTCAACCACATCCGCACGCTATTCGCCCAACTCCCCGCCGCCCGCGTCCGCGGCTACGGGCCGGGCCGCTTCAGCTTCAATGTCGAGAGCGGCCGCTGCAAGACCTGCAAGGGCGACGGCATCATCCGCATCGAGATGCACTTCCTGCCGGATGTGTACGTCACCTGTGAGGAATGTGGGGGCCGCCGTTACAGCCGCGAGACGCTGGAGATCACGTACAAAGGCCGCAACATCGCCGACGTGCTCGACATGACGGTGGACGAAGCGGAAGAATACTTTCGCGCCGTGCCGATGGTGCGCGACAAGTTGCAGACGTTGCAGGACGTCGGTCTCGGCTACATCAAGCTCGGCCAGCAAGCGACGACGCTGTCCGGTGGCGAAGCCCAGCGCATCAAGTTGGCCGGGGAGCTGGCCAAGAAAGCCACCGGCCGCACGCTCTACATCCTCGACGAACCCACCAGCGGCCTGCACTTCGCCGATATCGCCAAGCTGCTGGAAGTCCTCTTCAAACTGCGGGATGCCGGCAACACCCTGATCATCATCGAGCACAACCTCGACGTGGTGAAATGCGCCGACTGGATCATTGATCTCGGCCCCGAAGGCGGTGAGGGCGGGGGCCAGGTCGTCGCCGCCGGAACTCCCGAACGCGTGGCGACGGTGGCTGATTCCTATACAGCCCAGTTCCTCAAGCCGGTCCTGCAAAAACGCGTTATGGAAGTTCAGCCGGTCGCAGACCGAGGATGAGGTTTGATTTCTGCATCTTTCCCTCGCGGTAGAACAACAGGTCGAGCCGGGCGCCGGGGGAAAGTTTCGCCAGGACTTCCAACAGTTGACGACTGGTCTCGATCGGTTCGCCGTTCGCGGCGACAATGATATCGGCGGGTTTCAGGACGGTGTCCGCCGGACCCCCGGGAGCGACCTTCGCCACCACCGCGCCGATGCCGGGTTGTTGTGGATGGTCACCGATTTCGACGCCGAGGAAGGCGCGGCGCGGACCGAGCGTCGGAGCCGGTGGCGTGGGCTGTGGGGTGCCGGGCTTCGGCATTTGCGGTGCGATCACGGGTGGCAGCGGTTGTTCTTCTTCGGTCGTGGAGCCAGGTTGCGTTTCCGAAGACGTGGTAGCCGGGGGTGTTTCCTGCACCGCCGGCCGCATCACGCTGGTGGACGGCGTGGTGGTTTGTTGGGGCGGAGAAGCTCCCGGTACGGCGACCGGTTTGATCGCGCCATCCGCAAACACGGCGAGCACGGTGTCGTTTGCGTGGTGAGGGGATTTCTCGCGGGCGAGCAGGTCTTTGGTGTCCGGTAGCGACTCGAAGGTGTAATCGCTCTTGGCATCAATCTCGGAGGTCATGGTTATCGTCGTGCCGGACGCGGGGCAGACGAAATCACCGTAGCTGTCGATGAGACCATCGAGATAGAGGTCGGAGAGTTTGCCGGGCGTTTTGTTGTCATGGAGGAGCTGGTAGGCTTTCACTGCGCCGCCGAGATTGCGGAGGTGCGTGCGGCACGTCGCCTCCGGGTTCGCGTCTTCGGCGCGCGCGAACAGGGGAAGCAGGAGCAACGATGCGAGCACCGCCTTCATTGGCCGCGCAAGTTGGGCAAGCCGGTCATGAGCGAAAACGTGACCTTCTCCTTGTCCGCCTTCTCGATCGTGACGAGCAGTGATTGGCCGGGGGACACGCCGGCGAGCCGCGCCAATTCCTCGCCGGTCACGGTCCGCGCATCGCCCTTGCCTTTCGGTGCAGGTTTCTCGTTGATTTCGACGACTGTGTCGCCGGCCTTGAATCCCATGTCAGCGCCGATGCTGTCGGCGTTGACGGAACCGATCACCAGTTTGCCGTCGGCTTGAAAGGCAAACGTCACACCGAGCATCTCGGAGAAATCAAAACCCGTTTCCAGATCCAGCTGAATGCCGGGATCGGGTTTGGCGACTTCCAGAACCGGTTTCTCCTCGCCGGCGGGAGTTGCGGGTTTGGCGACCGGCGGAGTGGCGTCGCGCATGACGGTGGTCGGTGCCGCGGGCGTCGCCGGTCGTATCACGCTGGCGGTGGGGGCGGGTGTGGCTGGTTCGGGAGAAACGCTGACGGCCGGTGGAGGGGCGCCCTCAACTGCCCTGATCGAACCATCGGCGAATACCGCGAGAGCTTGGCCGTCGTGCCGCGCCGCTTTTTCGCGGATGAGCACATCGCCGCTACCCAACTCGTAATTGCTCTTGGCATCAATTTCGGAAGCCATGGTGATGCTGACGCCGGAGGCCGGGCAGACGAAATCGCCAAGGCTGTCAACGAGGCCCTCCAGGTACAAAACAGAGAGCTTGGCCGGTGATTTGTTGTCGTGCAGGAGCGCGTAGGCCTTGACCGCGCCACCGAGGTTGCGCAGATGCGTGCGGCAGGCGGTTTCGGGATTGGTGTCGGCAGCGTGCGCGACACCGGCAAGCAATAGCAACAGTGCGATTCTGGTTTTCATGCGGCCCTCCGGTTCGTAGTGGTGTTGAGGAAATACTGGAGCGTGAAACGGATGATGAAATCATCGTCGAGTCGCAGCGCGCCGGATACGTCGGTCTCGAAAAGGGGCTGGCCGTTGTGGTCGTTGAGGCCTTTCATCGAGTCGCGGATTTTCGGGGCGCGGGCTTTGAGGTTGGTCTCGACGGCTTCGATGGCCTGGTCCAGCTTGGATTCCAGACTACGCATGGCTTCCTGCTCCAGACCGGCGAGAACGGCCGGATCAGCGGCGTTGAGGTTCTTGAGTGACGCCAGTTTCTTGACGCGTTCGGGGAGATACATCCGGATGTAAGCGTCGCGGATGGCTTTCTTGGCGTCGGCGGCTTTGGCGCCGTTGACAAAGAATTTCTCGATCTCGATGACCACCGGCTCCGCCCCCTGGAAGGTCATGGACTCTTCGCCGATGAGGAACTTGCGGAAGAGGGTTTTCTCGTGGGAGAGGATTTCCTTGCCGGGCGCTTCGGCAATCGACTTGGCGTACCAATGGTCACGTCCGTACACGCCGTCGATGCTGAACGGAGCATCGGCCGCGAACTCATAGCCTTCCTTCGCCATTTCGCGAGAGAGGCGGGTACCGGCAGCGTCGCCCATACCGGCGTCAATCGGCACGAAGTGGCCCTCGGCGGTGATGATGTAATTGTCGAGCTTGCGGTCGAAATCGCCGATCAACGTGGCGAGAGCTTTGTGCCGGGCCAGTTCCTCGCGGTAGAGAAAGATTTCGCCGGCAGTCATGTTGGCGAGCGGCGTGCCCTCGACCTTGCGCATGACGTAGTAGGCTTCGACCTCCTTGCCGTTGGCGTCATAGATGATGCGGGCTTCCATGGCCGGCACGTCGAAGCCCATCGCGCGCGCGAGTTGTTCGTGGAGGAGATTGTTTTCCACGTCTTCGAGGATGTTGATGTTCACCGTCTCCATTTTGCCGAGCTTTTTGTTCCACCGCTCAAACTCGTGCTTGATATGTTTCACGAACAGGTCGGGGTGACCTTCGACCTCGAAGACGGTGGACATCGCGCCGGTGGTTGTTTTCGGCTTCAGCATACCGGGTTTGCTCAACACTTCCTCCACCGTCGCGGCGGGAATCGCTGTGTTGATTACGGATGAACCGGGCTTGGGCGTCTTGCGGGTGACGCGCTGCAAATCATTCGCGACCATCCGCCACACGTGCAGCCGTTCCATCGTCATTTCATCAGCCTCGCGCAACAGGCCGCTACGGATATCGTCTTGAATCTGGATGATCTTGCGTTCGGCGGCCGCGAATTGGCCGTTGTGCAACGCCTGCAACGCTTCCGCCGTGCGCGAGGTCGGGCGGAGCGGCGGATGAATCACGTAGGCGCCCAATTCCTTCGCCGCGCGCGTTTCCTCCGGCAACACCCGCTGGCCGCTCGGTGGATATTCCGGGGTGGCCGGCGGCGGACGGAGCTTCTTCGGTGGGGGGGGCGGCGCGGCCGGTTGCGCCGGGACGCCGAACTTGGCGGTGATCGGCTTGTCCGGAATCGGCGGCCCGCGTGTCGGCGTGGCCGGCTGCTGGACGACCGGCGGCGCGGCGTCCGGTGCGGCGGCGTTGAGCGCGTCGGCGACCTTTTGTTGTTCTTGCAACGTCTGCGTCGTGGCTTTCGCTTCCGCCTGCAAGGCCGGCTTCAGTTCCTTCGCGGCTTGCAACGCTCCGTTGTCCACGCCGTTGCGGAGGCTCTCGGCGGCGGCGTTGACCGCGATGGCGGCGTTTTCGCTGGCCACGGCGCCGGGGGTGATCGTGCGCCAATTCGAGCCGAAGTACCGGTTGAGGATGGTAAAATCATCGGCGGAGAGTTTGTTACCGGCCTTGACGCGCGTCAGCAATTCCTCCAGCTCGAACGTGCTCTTCTCGGCGTAGGCCAGCCGCTTGAGGTGGACTTTGGTGGCCGGGATGTAGTCGTTGATGATGAGCTTCGCGATTTTGTCGGGCGGGATGTTGCGCGCCTTGAGAAGTTTGACGAGTAGCTCGGTGTCGGTGGCGAATAACAGCGCCGCTTGTACGAGCATCGCGGCTTTGTGACCGACCAGGTGTTCGGTGGCGGTGACGGTGACCAAACCGAACGTCAACGCGCCGGTAATCTTGCCCGTCGTCCAGACGACCTTGTCGCCCAGGCCCAGCCCGGCCTGATACTTCTCCAGTTGTTCGAGGTGCTGCATGACCTTCTTGCCACGCTCGGTCGCGCCGATCGCATTGAGTCCGCGCGTGATGCCGATGGAGGTCGCCACGACTTCGGTGCCAGACTTGACGACGCCGAGCGTTTGCAGTTCGCCGACCATCGCCGTCTCGGCTTTCGTCCACATCAACCCCGACGTGCGGCCCGCCGTACCGGATTTGGCCGCCGGCAACAGGAGCGTGAACAAATTGTACGCGCTCGTCAGATCGCCGTACCATTCGATCCAGGTGTTGCTGACATCCGCTGAATCCCAGTAGCCCTGTTTCATCCCGGCTTCGAGCGCTTCGCGGTTGCCCGCCATCATTGCCTGCACATCCGGCAGCTTCATCGCCTCGCGAACGGCGACGCCGAGATTGGCCGCGTCCGCATCGGAGCGCACCATGCCGATTTTGTCGCGCATCTGCGTGCTGGTGAGTTTCTGCATCTCGGCGAACGTCACGCCTTTCTTGCGCAGCAACCGCATCGTGTGCAGCCCGACGAACGCGGTGGTCATCTGCCGTTCGGTCGTGGCCAACAAATCGGCTTCCGCCGCCGGTTTGCCGTAGAACGCGGAGAATGATCCGAACAACCCGGTCGTGAACGCCGCCCACGCTTCCTCGCCGTACACGCCGATCCGCGTCGCCATCCAGTCAAGGCGGTTGGTTTTGCTGGAGATGATGTCCGTGTCGGAAAACCCACGCTCCAGCAGGTAGCCGTAGAAATGCTTGCGCGCCTCGGCGATGGCGCCCTGCGATTTTTCGATGGAGCGTTGCAGGAACGCGCATTCCAGGTCGGCGAGCATCTGCCGGGCGGCGGGATGGTTGGTCTCCACGTTCAACGCGCGCCACAACGCCTCCACCGCCGCAATCGCGTCACCACTAAGCACATGCAGTTTCGCTTCGAGCACGCGCGTGTCCGGTGATGCGCCCTCGATGGCGGATTCGGCCAGCGCCTTTTTCAGAAACTCCGGGTCATTCGATGAGCGGGCAATGTCGAGCGGCACACGTTCGCGAGCTTTCCGGTAATCGATCCGCCACAGCGTCAACTCGGGATGACCGGGGCCGCCATAGGTTTGATACGCGGCGTCGAGTTCCGCCAGAATCACGTCATACGCTGCGCGCGCCTCGTCGGTGTGCTTGCTGATGGCAGTCCGGTGCTGGCTGATCTGGGCGAGGATTTCCTGCAGCTTCTTTTGCATCCGCGCCGCCAGCTCGGGCGACGTGGCGACCGGTTTGTTCACCGAACCCGGCTCGCTCCCACCCGGCAGCGTGCCGATGTTGAGCTTCGGCAATTCGTTGTCCGCCCAATGCCAAATCTTGTCTTTGGCGTCCCAGACCGGCTGCATCCCGCGCCACGGCGGCAGGCCGGCATCGGGCTGCAATACGAAGCGGAGCCGGTCGCGCGATTGCAGCAACCCCGGCAACGGCACGGCTTCCTGCGTGGCGTTGATCTGCGCCAATGTCGCGATCGGAAACTGCTGGCCGAGCAGGAAGCCGAATTTCACGAACCACTTCCAGAAATCGTCCACGTCCGAGACGATCGTTGCTTCACCAGCCTGCACTTTGCTCGCAACGACGCGGCCCTCAATTTCGCTGAGCCGCTTGTAAAACCCGATGAGGTTCCATGGGCCAACGCGGTAGGCGAGCAGCGGGTAGGCGCCGATTTCGGCGGTGTCCGCGTCCTTGCGCTGCGGGTACCGACCGCGAACCACATATTGGTACGGCGGCTCGCCCTGTTTGGGGCCGGTCATTAAGTCTTCATGAAAGCCGGGCACGAACCATTCCGCCGCATCGTTGCCGTAATCGTTCAGGAACCGCTGCCGGATTTCGCCTACGCCGGATTCCCAGCGCTTTTCCATCGGATCAAGCGCCCGCGATTGATGTTCGCCAGCCTTCTCCCTCTCGGTGCTGTTCTCCTTGTAAACATCGGTGCTGGTCGGGTCCCACCGATAGGTCGACCACGTCCCCTCTGGTTTCCAATCCGGTTTTTGTTTGAAACGCTCGTCCCGTTTCCCTTCAAGCTTCACGATGCCGAAGCTATTATCCGGAATGGATGGTGGAAAACTCGCCTGCCAGATCGATTCGACGATATAAACGACATCCCAAAGCTCGTCCTTGTCCGGCATCGGCGCATCTGTGACCTCGACACGCGGTTCGCGCTGAAATCGTTCCACCACGCGCATCTCGACGACCTTGCCGCCGATTTTCTGCTGGAACTCGTAGTTGTCGTAGGCGCGTGGATGTTGAATTCGTTTCTTCTCAACCTTGTTCCGGTCCACGACGCGCAACTCGGCATGATCAAACTCCCACCCGTCCCGTCGCAGCTTGAAGGGCAGATCAATTGTCGCGGCCCGGTAAAATTTGTCCTCCTTGATCTCCTCTGGCCGCTTGCCGCGTCCGAACAGATAGGCAATTACCTCGTCCGACGGGTCGCGAACACTGCGGGACACCACGGTGTCGATGTGCAACGTGCCCCGGATCGTGTCGCGTTTCGGTTCCTTCGCCGGCCAGATGCCGGACAGATCGAACGCAAACCAGAGCGCGTACCAGCCCGGCGTGGACGGCTCCAGCACGTACGAATCCGAATCACCCACCGTCCCAAACGGCTCGTGCTGCTCTTTTTTCAAGTCGCGCACGACGTATGAGCCGACCCGCGCGAACGTCGGCACCGGCACGTCATCCTCCCACTTCAGCGGCGCGCCGCCCCAGCGGACCGAATCCGGCGGAGGTTGTTTGCCGTTCAACGGATAGAAACCGCGAGCCTTGGTCGAGGGGTCGTAACTTTGCTCATACCATTCCTGTGACGGATTCTCCCACGAGATTGTGATCCGCCAGACCACGCACGCCGGCCCGCCTTCATGGCGCACCTCGACCGGCACGTGGAGCGCAAACGGCACGTCGTAGAATGGCTCCTCGACACCGTCCTTGGTGGGGCGAATCCGGATGTCCACGGTTTTCTTCACCGCGTTGCTGACGACGAGCTTGGTGCAAGCGGACAGAAACGGCTTCGGCCCGCCAGTGGCCATGGGGGGTGGCGCGTTGGTCTGGGCAAGTGAAAACGGGGAGGTTGCAACCAAAAGACACGCCGCCAGGGAACTGCATTGCAAGAGCTTGATCATAACGCCACGCCCTCCGCTCACTGGAGCGCACAATAAGACGGACGCTGCGCGTGAGTCAACGGTATTAGCTTTCCGCTTCGTCCAGAATCCGGATGAACGTGTCAGGATCCGGGGCGTCGAGGAGGCGGTGGCGCACGTCGTCCTGGCGGAGGATACGGGCGAGATTGCCGACGACGCGCAGGTATTCGGTGACCATCTGTTTGGGGGTGCCGATGAGGAAGATCAGGCGGACGGGCGCGCCGTCCTTGGCTTCGAAATCGATCCCGTCAGCGCAGCGGCCGACCGCGATCAGAATCTCGGTACACTGGTCCGTGCGCGCATGAGGGATGGCGACATCGTGGCCGAGCGCGGTGTTGCTGACCCGTTCACGTTCGAGAATTTCTTTGTGGAATGCGTCGAAGTTCGCGATGCACTGGGAGGTGTTCAGCAGAGCGGCGACCTCGCGCAACGCGGTGTTCTTGTCCTTCGCCCCGAGTTGCAGGTTGATCCGATCGGCTCGCAGTAACGCGGCAATCTTGGTCAGCGCCGCTTTTTCCGGTTTAGACATTCGCCCCGCTCCATTTCAATTTTTGTCTCAGAATCTCAAAGTACGAGTGCCCGCGCCGGGTCACCAACCGCACCGTCTTGCTCGAACGCCGCACGTCCACCTCGTCGCCGACCTGGAGCCGCAGTTGCACCTGGCCGTCCACCGTCAACAGCAGTTCGCCCGCCGCGCTGACCACCACGCACCGGGCCACGCCGGTGCGGCCGGCGATGATCGACCGGTTGCTCAGCGCGTGCGGACAAATCGGCGTCACCACAAACGCCCGCGTCTCCGGCATCAGGATCGGTCCCCCCGCGCTGAGTGAATAGGCCGTCGAACCCGTGGCCGTGGCGAAAATCATGCCGTCACAGACGTATTCTGTCAACAACTCACCATCGAGCAGCAGCCGCAGCCGCACGATCCGCGAGAACGCGCTGCGCGAGATCACCGCGTCGTTGAGCGCGCGATGGGTTTCCATCGGCTTGCCACCGCGATGAATCGTCGCACTCAGCGTGTGCCGTTCGCTCAGGTTGTAATCGCCCCGCAAAATTTCCGTCAACGCCGGACGCAGTTCCTCGGCGCGGATGCTGGTCAGGAAACCGAGGCTGCCGACATTGACTCCCAAGATCGGCGTCGGCGTCTCGCCCAACTCGCGGGCGACGCGCAAGATCGTCCCGTCGCCGCCGAGCACGATCAGGAGATCGGCGGACTTGCGAATTTCCGTCAGCGGGCGCGCGTCCTGCGGCCGGCCGATCAATCCCGCCGCTTCCGGGTCAAGCTGGACGGCGACGCCCTGTTCGTCGAGAAACCCCAGCAACTCCGCGAGCCGGTCCCGGGACTCGGGTTTGCCGATGTGGGCGGCGACGCCGACTGATTTGAATTGGGCGGCGCTCATGGTTTTTGGAGGCCGATCAGAAATTCCTTGTTGCCGGCCGGACCCAACAGCGGGGATTCGATCAAGCCGAGCAGCCGCAGCCCGAGTTTGTCGGACGCGAACTGCCGGATCTCAGCGGTGACTCGTTCGTGGACGAGCGGGTCTTTCACCACGCCGCCGCGTTTCACGTCGCGGCGACCGGCTTCGAACTGCGGCTTGATCAACGCCACCAGCCAGCCGCCCGGCCGCAGCAACTCCACCGTTGCCGGCAGGACCTTTGTCAGTGAGATGAATGACACGTCAATCGTCACCATGTCCGCAAACTCCCCAATCTCCGCACCGGTCAGGCGGCGGGCATTCAGTTCATCATGCACCACCACCCGCGCGTCGCGGCGCAATCGCCAGTGCAGTTGGCCTTTGCCGACATCCACGGCGTGTATTTTCCGCGCGCCACGTTGCAGCATACAATCGGTGAACCCGCCCGTCGAGGCGCCAATGTCGAGACAGACGGCGTCCCGACATTCGATACCGAACGCGTCCAGCGCCGCTTCGAGCTTGTGGCCGCCGCGGCTGACGTACTGTTCGGCGGCGGTGACTTTGAGAGCCGCGGAGTTCTCGACCAGGTCGCTCGGCTTGTGGGCGAGTTGGCCCTCCACCCGGACCGCGCCGGCGAGGATCAATCGCTTCGCCTTCTCCCGGCTCTCGGCGAGTTGCCGGTCGACCAGCAGCGTGTCGAGACGGGTGCGCATGGTAAATGTAGGAGAGGCATCTTGCCTGTCCCGTCGGCACGGAGGACAGGCGGGACGCCTGTCCTACTATGCCGAGACGACGCGGAATTTGTGGTCGGTGGTCGTCGCGCTGCCGGCACGCTCGGCCAGCAACTCCTTCACGCGGGCGATGGCGACCTGCGCGGTCAGGCCGTATTTCTCTTCGAGGTCTTTATTGCTGCTGGCGTGCTCCATGAATTTGTCCGGCCAGCCGACCCGGGCGACGGGCACGGCGACGTTCAACTCATCAAGCGCTTCCAGCACCGCGCCGCCGAAGCCGCCCATCAAGACGTGGTTCTCGATGGTGCAGATGACCTTGGCGATGCGTCCGTACTTCTCGATGGTTTCGAGGTCGAGCGGCTTGGCGAAGCGGGCGTTGATGAGCGCGACGGATAGACCGTCGGCTTGCAACGCCGCCACCGTTTGGCGGGCGATGTTGCCGACGGCGCCGTAGAAGAAAACGGCGACGTCCGTGCCGTGTTGGAGGACTTCCGCTTTGCCGATGGGCAGAATAGCGGGGCGCTCTTTGAGCGGCACACCTTCGCCCGCGCCGCGCGGGTAGCGGATGAAGATCGGGCCGTGATGTTGGAGCGCGGTCCAGAGCATGTCCACCAACTCGTCCTCGTCTTTCGGCGCCATCAGCGTGGAATTGGGGACGCAGCGGGCGTAGGCGATGTCGAACACGCCGTGATGGGTTGGGCCGTCGTTCGCCGACAAGCCGGCGCGGTCCATGCAGAAGATCACGTCGAGGTTTTGCAAAGCGACATCGTGGATGATGCAGTCATAGGCGCGCTGGAGGAAGGTCGAGTAGATCGCGCACACGGGCCGGTAACCCATCGTGGCCATGCCGGCCGCGAAGATGACGGCGTGTTCCTCGGCAATGCCGACATCGTAGAACCGGTCGGGCCGGGCTTTGTGCAGCTTGGCCAGGCTCGTGCCGCTGGGCATGGCGGCAGTGATGCCGATGAGTTTATTGTTCACGCCGCAAAACCGCACCATCGTTTCGCCGAACACGTCCTGGTAGTTGGGCGGCGCGCCCGCCTTCTTCGGGGGCGCTTTGCCCGTGGCGATGTCGAACGGTCCGCAGCCGTGGAACGTGGCCGGGTCTTCGAGCGCCTTCTCGTAACCCTTGCCTTTCTTGGTGAGAATGTGAATGAGCATGGGCGACTGCTGCGTCTTGGCCCATTCGAGCGTGTCGATCAACAGCTTGGTATCATGTCCGTCCATCGGTCCGAGGTAACGCAACCCGAACTCCTCGAAGATCAGGCTCGGCACGATCAAGCCTTTCACGGCTTCCTCGACCTTGTGGCCAACTTGCACGAGATCCGCGCCGACGCGCGGGATGCTGCCGACGAAATGTTCCAGTCGCTTGTGCGCCACCTGATAGCGCGGGTGGGTGACGACCCGGTTCAGGTAGCCGGCGATCGCGCCGACGTTTTTGGCGATGCTCCACTCGTTGTCATTGAGAATGCAGATCAGCCGTTTGGTGGTCTGGGCGATATTGTTGAGCGCCTCGAACGTGATCCCGTTCGTCAATGCCGCGTCGCCGAGAATGCAGACCACATGCTCGTCCGTCCCGCCGAGATCGCGCGCCGCGGCCATCCCGAGCGCCGCGGAGAGCGCCGTGCCGGCATGGCCAGCGCCGTAACAATCGTGCCGGTCCTCTGCCCGGAAGGCGAATCCCATCGGCCCGCCCGTTTGCCGGATTTTCGCGAACGCCTGCCGGCGACCGGTGAGCAATTTGTGAACGTACACCTGATGGCTCACGTCGAAAACGAACCGGTCCTTCGGGCAATCGAACACTCGATGCAACGCCAGCGTCAACTCCACCACGCCGAGGTTCGGCCCGAGATGACCACCCGTCTTGCTCAGCACGTTGATGAGTTCGTCGCGGATCTCCTGGCCGAGCGTCGCGAGTTGCTCCATCGTGAGCATCTTCACGTCCGCCGGCGTATTGATCATGTCGAGATAACGTCCCATATGGTGGTCCTTGGTTAGAGAAGCTTGCCTTCCTTATCGTCCTCGTCCTCGTTCTCGTCGTCGTCCTCGCCCGTTTCCGCTTCTGCCGGTTCAAACGGCTTCAACTCGATCGAGCCGTCCGCCTTCTTGGTCAACAACTCAATCTTCTTCTCGGCTTCTTCGAGTTTCTGGCTGCAAAACCGCACCAACCGCGTCCCTTCCTCGTACTTCTTCAGCACATCATCCAGCGGCAACTCCGCCGCCTCCATGTCGGCGACGATCTTCTCGAGTCGCTCAATGGCCTGCTCAAAGGACAACCCGTCGTCCTTCGGTTTGGGAGCCCCCCCTTTTTTCGCGGTTTTCATCCGACCGAGGCGTCACGTTACCACAGAGCCAAACGCAGCATCAAGCACCCATTCGGCGAGACGGCGGCCACGAATCACACGAATCGCCACGAATGAGTGGAGGGGCCGACTGTCCCCCCAAAGTAGGACAGGCATCCTGCCTGTCCCTTCCGACATGCCGCTATTGCCTCAGGTGCCGGGGATGATGCTGTTTGGAATGCAGAACTCGGAAAACAATGACCCGGTCGCCCTTGAGGCGATAGAAAACCTTATAGGGAAAACGCGGAGCAAGCAGGCGGTGAAACCCGCGGTAATAGTCCACCGTACGTGCCGGATGCTGGTCGAGACTGCGGATCAGTTCTCGGGTCTCTGCGAGGAACTTGTCGCCCAAGCCGGGCTGCTCGTGTTCGTACCAATCCCAGGCTCGCTGAAGATCGCCTTCGGCGCGTAGGCGGACGAAAATCTGCCGACTCACGGGCGCCGGCTGCTCCGGATACGGGTTTCGACTTCTTCCCAAGTCGAACCAGCATCGGGGCTTCGCTCGTAATCCTCCAGTTCGCGATCCAAGATGCGCTTTTCTTCCTCGGTGAGTTCGGCGGATTCCATCTCCTGAATCCTGACCGCAATCTCCCGTCGATCTTGCGGCGTCAGCTTGGGGAGTTCCTCGAGGATTTCGCGTTTGCTCATGGTGACGATAGTTTACTGACTCGGTTTCAAAACGGCAAGCCGCAGTGTTTACCGCCAAGTCGCCAATCTTGGAGGGCCGACCGTTCCTCCAAAGTAGGATAGGCATCCTGCCTGTCCCTTCCGTCACAGGCCCCGACGAACGAGGCCGCTGCACGGAACGCCGCCGTCCCGGCGGCTTTCTCTTTCCGCTGTGCGCCGGTCTCCCGCCTGCGTGGCCGTAGCCACGGCGGCGCGGCGAAGGCCCGACCCCGCACATCCCGCCGACCGCCGGTCTCCATCCTGTCGCGATTCCCTTCTTGCCGTCCATCCCCGCGCCTCGCTACACTCGCGACGGTTAGAATGCTCATGTCCCTCGAAGCCGAGTTCGACGAGACGCCGCGATGTTGTGTTCGCGGCAACTGCGTACGGCGATTTGACTTTGGCTGGCTCAACCCTCTACGGCACGACACAGGGAGGTGGAAGCTACTATCGTGATCGGATCTTCTCCTTGGTGCCTCCGACCCCTTATCAAAGTTGGCAGTTACAGTATTTCGGCTGCACGAACTGTCCCCAAGCCGAAGCCAGCGCCGATCCGGATGGCGACGGACAGGACAACGATGCGGAGTTTCTTGCCGGCACAGTTCCGACCAATAGTCCCACTTACTTCCACATTGTCTCAGCGGACCCTGTAGGGAGCAACGTCGTCGTAACTTGGGCGTGCG
>Ga0247727_10003650_pt1 | contig 33715 bp, 37 predicted proteins | sample WisWelCaveWW1625_FD_202498 | JGI IMG/M metagenome (GOLD analysis project Ga0247727, IMG submission 202498) | Biofilm microbial communities from Wishing Well Cave, Virginia, United States - WW16-25 | ecosystem: Environmental > Aquatic > Deep subsurface > Groundwater > Cave microbial mat | place...
GCCGCTACGTCGAGTTGAACATCGATCGCCCGATTCCGCTCAATCCGTTTGCGCTCATCGCTCAAGGTTACGATGCGAAAAAGCAACTCTTCCTCCGCGCCTTCGTCGAGAAATTGATTTTGGAGCGCGAGCAAACCTCGCTTTCCAAAGTCGAACAGGCGTTCATCAGCAAGGCCATCGACAAATATGTCGAGGAATTTCGCGGCCCGCGCAATCTCAAAACCTTCGTTGACTTCTTCGCGCAACTCAACGATCCCGAGCGTTACGTTGACGTGAAGCTGCTGGCGCGCAAGATGTACATCTACACTCACGGCGAATACAGCCGTTTCCTGTGCGCCGACGAGATGATCGACATTCGCGAAGACTTGGTGTGCTTCGATCTCAAGGGCTTGGAGACGCATCCCGATTTGCAGGGCATCATCGCCATCATCATCACCGGCTTGCTGTGGGAATTGATGGAGCGCAATCTCGGCCATCACAAAGTGATTTTTGCCGACGAGCTGTGGAAAGTTCTCGGCGACAACACCACAATCGGCAATTTGGTTGTAGAGCTTTTTCGCACCGCCCGCAAGATGGGCGCGGGTATCTTCGCCATTTCGCAATCCATCGACGACATTGAAAAGAGCAGCTTCTCGACGCCGATCAAGGACAACGCGCTGAATCATTTCATTCTTGCGCACAAACCGAAACAGATAGAATCGCTGTCACGCGCCTTTGGCTATAGCGAGCGCGAATTAGCATTGATCTCCGGTTTGCAGCGCGGCGAATTCCTACTCGACCGCGACGGGCGCATCACCGTTCTCCGCGCTGACATGAGCATTTTCGATCATTATCTGTTCACGAGCAACCGCCAAGAGAACAACGCGCTCGAAGCTCAACTTGATAAAAACAACGGCAGTTTAGTTAAAGCCATCACGGAGATCGTCAGAGAAGAGGAGAAGGATCGTGAAGTCTCGCCGTACCTACTCTGAAAAGCAAAAAGCAAAAGGCAAAAAGAAAAAAGCAACTAATCGTTTGCCGCTTGCGACTTGCAGTATGCTGTTTGGTGTTTTCTTTTTGCTGTTTGCTTTTTCAGCCCGCGCCCAACTCTTCGACCCGCAAAGCGGAATGATCATCAGCGTGCTGCGGGAGATTTCTCTCAAGAACCAGCTCGGTCTCGAAGAGCAGCGCATTCAAACCGCCAAGATGGTGCAACAGCTCAGGCAATTCTACGACACCTATACCGTGCTGCGACAAGACGTCGAGTTCACCCAAAGCCTGTATCGCGATTTCAAAGCCGTCGAGAATATGCGGCTCAACAATTCGTTTGCCTTGTCGAATTTTATTTTGAACGCCGATCGCCTGAACTACTGGTTGCCGGGCACGACCCAGGATTTGAACCGCTCGGCGATGGATACGCAGACTTTGCTGAACAACGCTGATGAATTGCGGCGGACTTACGAGAGCTTTGCGCTCTCCATGCAAGCTGACGAGGCGCCAAAAGATGCGGAGACGCGACGAGAGAATGCTTTGATCGGACAAGAGACTTTTTCGCAAGCGCTGTTCGAGCACGCCTTGCGAAGCCAGCAAATGGCGAAAACCTATGACTCCATGGCGGTCGAGCTTTACCGGCAGGTGGTCAATTCAAAAAACAAATACACCGAAGCCGAGCGCACACAACTGCTTTTGGAAAGCGTCAAGCTGCGCGAGATGTCGAATCAATATTATGAAAAATATCTCAAGACCTCGCAAGACCTTCACACCAACGAGCTGAATATGTATGACCAAAAGATGGACATGCTGCGCTCGAAGGTGAATTGGAAGGCGATGAAAAATCAGGTCAATAAGACGTCGAAGATCAGGTATGGATTTTTTGATATAAGCGCGGCGAGGGTAGAATAAAACAACTCTTCTCAAATTCACTCTTACTCATACTCTTACTCCTACTCGCTGTTAACGAAACCAAAAGCGAGTAAGAGTACGAGAAAGAGTAGGAGTAAGAGCATAAGGTGAGTCGCTCATGTTAGAAGTCTTCTTCAGCCCGACATTTTTCAACTCCGTTCACCAGGTGGTGAACGACATCATTCGCATCGCCACGGTGTTTTTGACGTTCGGCGTCGTGGTGTACATTATCGCCATGGTGTTCAAGCTGACGACAAAAGAAAGCGACGATACGATGTTCCGGCTGGTCTTCGTGGTGTCGGCGGCCATCGGTTTGGCGACGTATCGCATCTGGGCAGTGTGGATAGGAAAAATTTTCGTCTTGCTGGCGCGCGCCATCTTCGATCTCGAAGGTGGCAACATCATGACGGAATACCTGGGCGCTTTTTTCGCCAATGAAGACGGCAGCGGCTTGCGACTTTCTGTTTTCAACCTGATGAGCCTCGAAACGCTCTCGTCGCTGTCGTACATGCTGGTGATGATCGTTTACGAGATATTCGTGATCATTCAAGTGATCGTGCAAATCTTTTTCTATATGCTCGGGCCGCTGGCGATCGTTCTCTCGCTCTTTCCAACTTTTCATGATATCTTCAAAATCTGGCTGGCCAATTTTTGCGCGGTAAATTTCTGGTCGGTGCTTGCGGCGATTCTCTTTCGCCTCGTCAAGACGTTGACAACATCGGCAGCATTTCAAGAGGCAGTGCAAAACGGCGACAAGGGCGTGTTGTGGGATTCGTTCATCCTCGGCGTCATCATCGCCGTCTCGCTGATTTTGATTCCAAAAATCGCCGGCGGAATTTTCAAGTTGGCTTCCGCCAGCGCAGATTTTGGCAGCTATGGCACCGGCATAACCGCCGGAGTTGTCGTCTCGACGGTATGGCAGCGATTGAAATCCACGAGCATGAACGTCACGCAAAACGTGACGCAGCGCACGGCAGCCGGCGTCATCTCCGGCGCGCAGGCGCTGTCGAACAGTCCGGCAGCCGCGGCAGCGAACACCGCGAGCGACGCTATCGCCCGCGGCGAAACGCCGATTGCCTCGTGGCCTTTTGGCGGCTCCGCGCAGCCAATGGGTTCTCCGAATAACATGCGGTCATAGCGATTCTTCCATAATTGTATCTGATCACAAGCGCAGTTGCGGTTTCAAAAAATAACTTTCGGAATGGAGATAACGGGGAAAAATGAGAAACGGGGGCACAGATGGGAAACGTATTCGGTCACGAGAAACTTGAAGCCTACAAAAAGGCGATTCAGTTTGAAGCGTGGATAACTCGGTTGATCAAGAGCGCGCCTGATTTAGCAAAGGCGCTTGAAGAGTTGAGACACGTTTCGTCATCCATTTCCGTCAAAATCGCCGAAGGCAATGCGAAGCTTTCGATCAATGAGCGATTGGCGCTCTTCGATAATGCAATCGATTCAGCAGTCGAATCCGCTGTTGCCCTTGACATCCTCGTAGCCGAAGGCGAGTTGACAGCAGAACAAATTCAGGAAGGAAAAGACACTCTAAAAGAGATTGTCGAGGCGATCGGCAAGCTTCGCAGTAGCGAATAGGGCTGGCCAAGGGTAAAGAAATATCGCAAGTGTTTATGCTCATACTCTTACTCCTACTCTTGCTCGCTTTAGTTTTTTGAAAAGCAAAAAGCGAGTATGCGTAAGAGTATGAGTACGAGTAAGAGAAAAAACAATAGAGGGCTATTCATGGAATTTCTCTTCGATCACGAAAAGCTCAAGGCTTACCAACAAGCAATCCAGTTTGTTGCGTGGGTTACGCCCTTGATCGAAAAGCTTGAAAAAGCAAGAGCAGTTCGCGATCAACTCGACCGCGCGTCGACTTCAATTTCTCTCAATATCGCCGAAGGCAATGCGAAGTTTTCCATGAAGGATCGTTGCCGGTATTTGGACATTGCCGACGGTTCGGCGGTCGAGTCTGCGGCGGCGCTCGATGTTCTCGTAGCACAGAAGCGGTTATCAGCAGAAGATGTTCGAGAAGGAAAAATGATTCTAAAACAAATTGTTTCGTTGATTATAGGACTTCGCAGCGAAGCGCAGAGCCGGATTGCGGATGAACTAATGCCGTACGGCGGTAAAGCTGAAGAGTAAAAGAAAGATTACATCAATTTCTCTTACTCTTACTCTTACTCCTACACTTACTCTTACTCGCTTTTTTTAGTCCACGAAAATCAAAGGCGGGTATGAGTACGAGTATGAGTACGAGTATGAGCAGGAGGCGGAGAAAATGGATTATGCAGGACAAACCCGAGTACTACGAATTCTACGGCGAGTTGATCAAGAACAACATTTTTCTAAAACGGCTCTTGATCCTGCTCGTGGTCATCAATCTCGTGCTGGGCTATTTGAGCTTTCTCGGATTCACCCGGCCGGTGGAGACGTTCATCGTCAAAGACGGATATGCTTATGCTACCGAAGCCACGGGCGATGCTCGCTCGGTGCATGAAGTGCGCCGATTCGCCTCCGAATTTGCAGAGAATTTCTTGGAGTACAATCGCGACAATTTCAACGAGCGATTTCGCGCCGCGATGAAAATGTGCACGCAGGAACTCGAGTATTTCATGTTCGACGCTATCAAGAAATCCGAGATTCCGAAAATCGTGCAGAATACCGTCGGCACGATTCAGTTTCAAGTCGATGGCATTCAAGTAAAGGAAGGCGACCCGTTCGAGGCCGTCGTCAGCGGACGGCAGATTTTCCCGGCCGCGTCGCCTATTCAGCATCGTTTCACGATCCAATTGATTTCGGTGCCGCGCACCGAGGACAATCCATTCGGCTTGCGAATCATCAACTTCACGCAGGAAAAAGCATGAGAAAAATTCTCCATCTAACCGCCGCCGCCACCCTACTTTTCATCGCAAGCTCCAACGCGCTCCAGCAAAAAGTCATCCGCGTCAAGCCTGGATTTGCCACGGTCATCGTCTGTCCTGGCGCGCCGGAGCTGGTGTCGGTCGGCAACTCGCAGGCCTTCACCGTGCAGACCACCGGCAACTATGTTTTGGTGAAGCCAACGGTGAGCCGCGGTTCGACCAACATGTTCATCAAAGTCGGGATGGAATCTTACAACATCGTGCTGCAGATTTCCGAGACCGCGGATTTGGAAGTTCGCCTGTTGCCTTCGGCGGCGCCGCCTCCTGCCGATAATAAAAACGGCAAAAGCACAGCCGTGGCTGCCCCGACAAAAAACGGCGACACGGCAAAACTGAAAGAGTTAGCGGAAATCAGCCCCAAAACGCGCTCGATCCTTGCCTCCTACTTGAAGACGCGGCGGCCCTACACCCACAGCGTGAAAAACTCCGACGTGATCTTTGCGCTCGACCACATGGTGCAGATCGAAGACAAGCTCTACATGCTGTGCACGGTGATCAACGACTCGAAAATTCCCTACGACATCGGCTATGCGCGTTTCAAGCTCATCGACTACGCCAGCACTTTTCTCTTCTCCAAGAAGAAAATAAAAGAAACCGAGCTGGAACCGATTCGCGAGTTCTACGATTCGCCGATCAAGCCGAACACCACGTCGCGCTTGATGTTCGTCTTCGAAAAGCAAGGTTTCTCCGACAAGAGCACGCTGGAAATTAAGTGCCACGAAGAAAACGGGCGACGGGATTTGGTGTTGAACGTGCCGGGAGATTATGTGGAGTGAGCTTGGCTTATGCGACAGTTTAGTTTCGCATAAACCGGCAGACTCACTTGACGTTTTAATATGCAACGAACTGTTTTGAAGGATTTTGCACTACGTAATAATGAGGATTTTTTCATTGGGATATGCAACAAGCTCTGTCGCTTTTCCCGATTTCTTAGGTCGCATAAACCTGTTAGTGCTTTATTGTTTTACCACCGTAACTTTGGAGGTTAGATGACTGATTCTTTGAAGCTTACTTCCGGTATAGAAAAGCCATTTTACAGAGCTTTCAAACTTGACCCTGATTCACTTCAACGTATTGTTGGCACATTGGAAAAATATCAAAGTGACTTAGGAGTCTCTTCATCAATAGTTTTCTATGTTAACCGTTATGACGAACGATTTTATGAGACGACTAATATACAAAATGTCTTAGATGATCCAAATGTAGATAAGAATGAAATAAGGTATCTAAGCATAGATATAAGGGACTCAAGGCCAGACAGTAAACCAGAACCTTATGAACGGGATTATATTGCTCGTATCAATTTTCATAAATCTCGCAAAGTCAAAGTGGGAATTTGGATATCTGCGCAAGACCGTAAGTGGGCTTTACTCCTAGCAGATGAATTGGAATTACAAATAAAGCGAACTTTCAAGTGCACTCAGGTTCCGAACTGGCTCCTATTGTGTTTTTATACTTCGATAGGTATCCTCGCTACAATTTGGTTACCGAGAATAGCTGGACTTAACTATGTACTTGATGTTTTCGTAAACACTTCCGCATTATTTATTTGGCCGGGACTTATTTTGCTTGCTTACTTCACATACGTCGGGAGTCGACCCAAGTGGCTCGCAAAACTCGTCGGGCCAGAGCCGGTATTTCTGTGGGGAGATCAATCAAGCGAATATCTGAAGAGGAACAAAATGAGGACGAACATATTGTGGGGAATAATCGTTACCTTCATTGTGTCGATAATAGCTAATCTATTTACCAGTCTTCTTTTGAGTTTTGACAGATTCATTGGTAAATAAGCGAATCCTGCCACAATTCGGTGGCTGTCATTGGTGTAGTAAGCATAAGACAGAATTGTGTGAAAGAAATGCCACGTCGTAACAAGATAGGTCTCCGCTAATACTTCATTCAGGTGTATGAAAATGAGTTGCAGGCAGAGCTTGATAGGTTAGCACCGAAGTGTAAAGCGTGGGAAGCCCGGGGAAAAGAGCGCCGGAAAGCGACTTGATGAATTTCAGTTAGTATTATTCCAATCCTCATCGTCAAGAGGGTTGTTCCAAAAGTCGAGGCTGCTTTGTGAAGCCAACAACAGATCGTCAAGGGTGTCGGTCGAATCATTCACCACAAAGACGGTGACCCTCGAGCCTTTTGGAAAGGGAACGTTTAGCTCCACACGGCCTTGTTCCATTACCTCAACGTCGTACTTCAATGCGGGAAGCGCCATAATTCTAACTCCGATTTTGAATGGCTGAATATACCAACTTAAGTTTTCTGATGCAACCTCTCGATTTCATACAAATAAGAATTCATTGAAAAACATATGAACGACCTCCCATCTCGCGTCAAGAAAAGTCTGCGCCAATAATCCTTGCAGGCGCATGAAATTGAGCTGAAGGCTGAGCTTGAGAAATTGGCGCCGAAGTTCAAAGCTTGGGAAGGCGAAGAAATGGGTAGCGGCGGACTCGGTGAGATGATTTATCGTTGAACAAATGATACTTGCACTGAGTTGTTCAAGGAGAAAAGCCCGGGCTGCAGAGATGCGAAAAATTTTACTGTTTTCTTTCCGGTTCGATCTTTATTTTCTCTAATAAAAGTCAATAAAGGGAGTCATCATCATGTATCAGATTCCTCTTGAACAAGCAAAAATGGATTTCCTGAGGCTTCTTCAAGAAGCAATGCAAGGCCAGGAAATTGTTATCACCCAAAACAACGTGCCGCTGTTGAAATTGGTATCGATTCCCAAGTCAAGGCCGCGCGCTCAATTTGGCAGTGCCAAAGGTTTAATCACCATGTCTGATGATTTCGATGCTCCCCTCGAAGACTTCAAGGAATACATGTAATGACCGTTCTCATGGATACCCACAGTTTCCTTTGGTTTGCAAATGGCAGTTCTCAACTGAGCGCTCGAGCAAGAACGATCATTGAAGATCCTACAAACGACAAGCTCTTGAGCATGGCGAGTATTTGGGAAATGGCCATCAAAATCAGCATTGGCAAATTGAATATAGCTCAGCCTTTTGAACAATTCATTCCTCACCAGCTCCAAATCAATGGATTTGAGATGTTCGAAATAAAATTCGATCATATCACCAAAGTAATCCATCTGCCTTTCCATCATCGAGATCCTTTTGACCGGTTACTTATTGCCCAGAGTTTAGTGGATCAGATTCCTATTGTAAGTGCGGATTCAGTTTTCGACGCGTATTCAGTACAGCGCTTGTGGTAAAAACAATTCAAGAGGCTCGGCGAGGCTAATCCTATCAGTTTGAGAAGGACATGAAAGAAATACCACGTCGCATCAAATATATTCTGCGCCAATACTCCATGCAAGCGCATGAAAATGAGCTGAAGCCCGAGCTTGAAAAATTGGCGCCGAAGTTCAAGGCCTGGGAAGCCGGGGAAATGGGCAGCGGCGAACTTAGCGATCTGATTTACCAATGGGCGAATGGCCCGTGCAAGAAATTATTCAAGAGGTACAACGGTAGCCTGCCGGAGCTGAGCGTGGCTTACGCTATTGTGCACGGCATGCTCGACAAATCGAGCATCGATGCGGAAACGTTGGAAGCTATCAGCACGGCAATGGCTATTGTTGAAAGGAATCGCTGATGATAGCATGTTGGTGCAATAATAGGTTCTGATAGTGGGAAAGAAATTCAAGAAACTAAGATTGGCTTACTTCGATATTTTTGCTATTTTCCTTAGCGAGAGCCCAATCAGGAGAAAACCATGAGTATTCAAGAAGTGTTTGCCGAAGTCAGACGTTTTTCGTTCGAAGAAAGGTTGGAACTTCTCGCCTTGCTTTCGCAGACCTTATACAATGAAGGGAAACCGAGTACACACACAGGGTCTTCGGTCGACCGACTCCGGGGTCTGCTCAAACCAGACGGGCAATTACCAACAAATGCTGAACTACGTGATATCTATTCGAACCATTTGATCGAGAAGTACACGTGATGCGCGTACTTATTGATACCAATGTGGTTCTCGATCTGCTTCTTGACCGTCCAGAGTTCGTAGATGATGCGGCTGGCGTATGGGAGGCCAATGAGCAGGGACGACTGGATGCTTACATATCTGCGATCACTCCGGTCAATGTGTTTTACATTGCTCGCAAGCTGAAAGGCGCGGAAAAAGCGCGACAAGCAGTTGTTGAATTGATGACTGCAATCCGAATCTGTCCGGTCGATCAGATAGCACTGAAAAACGCCCTGTCATTACCACTGATTGATTACGAGGACGCCGTTCAGCTTGCTAGCGCAACGGCGAGTCAGCTCGATGCAATTGTCACTCGGAATACGGAAGATTTCAAAAACGTCTCATTGCCGGTGTTGACTCCAAAAGAAATACTTGCCCAGATAGCCGCCGAACTATAAAAGATTGATGAGTCACCTGAAGTCCAATGAAGTGAAATGAGAAAGACTTACATATCCAGACTCGAAAATAAGAAACCAATACCGAATGTCTCTCGACTCATTCATCCGCGCGATGCCCAAAGTTGAGCTTCATGTTCATCTCGAAGGATCGATCCGTCCGGAGACGCTGCTCAAATTGGCAAATCGCAATCACGTGCCGCTTCCTGCGGATAGCGTCGATGGTTTGAAAAAATGGTACACGTTCACCGATTTTCCGCATTTCATCGAAGTTTATGCAACGATCTCAAGTTGTCTTCGCACTGCATCGGACATCGAGCTTATCGCGCGCGAGTTTCTATCAGGGCAAGCCGCGCAGAATATCGTTCATAGTGAAGTAACCTACACAGCGTTCAGCATCTATCGCGACAGCGGCATTTCATTCGACGAGCAATTATCGGCGATCAATCGAGCGCGAGTTTGGGCTGAAAAAGAACTTGGCGTGTCGATGACGCTCACGATCGACATCCCGCGCGAGCGCGTGACTGCGCTTGATGCGCTCTTGATCGCAGACTGGGCGATCAGCGGTATCGGCAATGGAGTCACTGCCTTTGGCGTGGGCGGCGCCGAAGTCGGGCATCCTCCGGAAAAATTCAGCGAAGCATTCGACAGAGCGCGCGCGGCGGGATTAGCGAGTGTGCCGCACGCCGGAGAAACAGTCGGACCCGAGAGCATCTGGGGCGCGTTGCGAATGTTGCATGCTCAGCGCATCGGTCATGGAGTTCGGTGTCTTGAAGATGCAGAGCTGGTGAAGGAGCTTCGCACGCGGCAAACGCCGCTCGAAGTTTGCCCAACCAGCAATGTTTGTTTGAAAGTGTTCCCGTCTCTCGCCGAGCATCCATTGCCACGCTTGCTGGCTGAGGGACTTTATGTGACCATCAACTCGGACGACCCGCCGATGTTTAACACCACGCTGACCGGCGAGTATATCAACACGGCGAGGATTTTCAATTTCAGTTTAGAGACAATTGAGAAGCTATCTCTTAATGCGCTCAGGGCATCATTGCTTCCTCAAGAAATTCGTATGAATTTAGAGAAGCGGTTCAATAACGATTTCAAGCGCCTGAGAATCGAACACTCAGTCAACTGACTGAAGAAAAATGCAATCACGTGGCATCGATTCAAGTACAACAGCGTTATGCGCAAAATCCAATTCTCGCCGGCACACGCAAAGCCGATCAAGCTATTCGAAAGCATTTCCGCTTCGGAGGTCGTGATCGGCCAACATCAGTCGGGATTCGATCAGTTGTTCTTGGTGGCTCATGGCGTGGGATGGGCCATCGGCGGCGACGGTCGTCGCGTTGAACTATCTGCCGGGCAAGGCGTTTACTTGAAGCGCGGCGAGCTTCACTCAAAAGGAAGCGACACGGGCATGACAGCGATCATGGTGCAAGTGACAAATATTGAACCGAACGAATCCACGATGCAGCTTTAGGATGAGACTCATTCATGTCTTTAGCACAACTAAAACTCATCGACTTGAGCCACACAATCGAAGACGGCTTGATCACCTACAAGGGCCTGCCGGCGCCGATCATCTGCGATTACTTGAGCCGGGAGAAGTCAAGAGAGTTCTATGAAGGCGGCACCGAGTTTCAAATCGGCAAGATTGAAATGGTCGCCAACACAGGAACCTATCTCGACTGCCCGTTTCACAGATATGCAGACGGCAAAGACCTCTCGCAAGTGAGTCTCGAACGTTTTGCTGATCTCGAAGCCATCGTCATCCGTGCAGACCACAGAAAAAAACTGGCCATCGATGAATCCCTCTTCACAGGAAAGGAACTCCGAGGCAAAGCCGTTCTTGTGCATACCGGCTGGGATACGAATTGGAACACCGAGCGATATTTTGAAAGCCCGCCATTCCTCACGAAAAATGCAGCGATCTTTTTGCGAGAGTGCGGCGTTAAATTGGTCGGCATCGATTCAATGAACATCGACGACCTCAACGACAAGACCCGGCCGGTACATTCCATTTTATTGAAAGATGAGATTCTGATCGTCGAGCATCTCTGCAACTTGGACAAGATTCCCGACGAAGGACTTACGTTCAGCGCCATTCCGCCAAAGTTCAAAGGCGTGGGTACCTTTCCGGTGCGAGCGTTTGCCAAAGTCGTAAAGCGCTAACGAATAAATGACAAGATCAATTGAAACGACAACGAGATGGAGTAAAGCCCAGGCTTACGAGGTAGCGTGGTGGCAAGAACGTATTGACGAAATAAATCTCGATTACTTAAAAGAGTATGCTAAGAGAGTTGCCGAAAACCTGCATGGTATTCTTGACATAAGAAACGATACAAAGATTTTGGAGATCGGCAGCGGGTCGGCGGGTATTTTGACCTTCTTGAAAAGCGATTATCGCTGCGCGCTCGAGCCGCTGGAGAGCTTTTTTGCAGACATCGAGAAATTTTCGAGGTTTAGAGATAAACAGGTAAAGTACTTCGAAGGCAAAGCAGAAAAGTTGCCTTTTAAGAATGGCGAATTTGATCTTATCATTATTGACAACGTCCTCGATCATTGCGAAGACATTTCGAAAGTTTTCTCGGAGATGAGGCGCGTGCTCGCCGCAAACGGCATCATCTACATGCGGCTGAATGTTTATCACGCGTGGGGAAAAATCGTTCGTCAGCTTTCGGAGTTCTTTCAATTCGACAAAGGACATCCTCATACTTTCACGAATGTTGACTTAAAACGTATTTTTGATCAAAATGACTTTAGCATTATTCGAGAGATCAGGAAAGGCGTGCTTTCCATCTGGATTAAGCAGCTCACTGCATTTAAAGTGAAAGACTTTCTAAAAGCCGTTTCCTTTTCAACGCCTGATACAATCGTTCACGTAATATCCAAATCAACCGCGACTTTGGAGAAACAAAATAATCGAAGTCAGCAACGGTCTTCGAATAAGTGAAAGATCAAACAGCGCATTATTTTGAAACAACCATGGCAGCTCATCTGCCGAACAGTAAAGCTGGAGTAGGAAAATGAATTTTGCAAACATACTTTACGAAACCAAAAACGGCCGGCGGCGATTGAAGCCGCGGATGTTGATGCTCGGCATCGTCTCGGCGTTTTTGATTTTCGTTTATTTGATCTCGGTGACGCAACGCCGTTCCGCCAAAAATCAATTCGGGTCGGAGCCGTTCGTCACCCAGCATGCGCAGCCGCCAAGAAGTCTTGACTATCAGATCGTCAAAGTGGACACGATTCCATTCTCAAATCTCAATATGGCGGATAGGAATGGAACGCCAACCTCACAAAATCCGCTCAAACCAAATGAAGAGGAGAGGACGCAGACCGGAGGACGGGTTGCCGCACGCGAGCAGTCAAATGCTTCTTCTTCATCCACGCAGGGAAGCGGCGTCGGCGGCAGCAGCCCGATGATCGTGGTCAGCACGCTCGATCAGCAAGGGCAAGCTGGCGGCTCGCTCAGCGCTGTGCCCGGCGCGCAGACGGTTCGCATTAAAGTCATCTTGCCGCAGAAAACACCGGTGATGAACGGCAGCTTGGTTGAAGCGAGAGTGATGAGAGACGAGCGTTTGGGCAAATTGGAAATCCCTCGCCGTTCGCTGCTCCTGGGTTTTTGTACCTTGCAAAACAACCGCGTGCAAATCGAATTTCGCGAGCTGCGCGTCAAAGATGTTTCGCGCACGTGCAGCGGCCGCGCCTATGATCTGAAATTGCTTCCGGGCATTCCTTATCTTCCGCTCGATGTCAAAGCCAAGCAGGCCATCGTGGACGAATTGAAAAGCGCCGCTTCCGGTGTGCCTATACTTGGGCGTTATCTCAATCAATCCGAGATCAACCCCTTCACCGATGAAATCACCACGCTTGAAGAGGGATTGGAGTTTTATGCTTTGATCAACTCTGTTTTCTAATGATGAAAAATTCTTACTCATACTCCGACTCTTCCTCCTACTCGCCTTTGATTTTTCTAAAAGCGAGTAAGAGTACGAGTAAGAGCAGGAGCAGGAGCAGACCAAAAACAACTCAGGACATGTAAAATGAAACGCAGCATTGCTTTGATGTTACTCAGCCTCGGGGTGTGTTGCATTATTCTCATTGTCGCATGCGAAAACTACAACGACCCGTTCTCGGCAAAAAACGTCGCACCGGGAATTTCCGATTTCCGCTTCAAGCGCGATCCCAATTTGCCGACGACTATCCCGGACGATTCGTTGAAATTTCGGGCGGGCACAACGTACTTGCTGCATTTGGAATATCGCGATCCTGAATTTGAAAATAAAAATCGCAGCCTGCGGGCGACTTTCAATTTTCTCAGCGGCAGCGGTAAAATACGGCACGCGGCCTTCCGCCAGCCCAGCTCCGACAGCTTGACGTTTGCCGAAGCGCCGGCGACATTGAATGACGATCTGTTGTTTATGCCGGACTCCGCCACGACCATCGACATCGAGCTGAGGCTCTCCGATGGCGTGAAGGAATCCGTTGCGCGGCTTTTTCCGACCGCCAAGTTTTTTCCGAATCTCGCGCCGATAGCAACGTTTGGCACGCGCCTGGTTAGCCAAACCAGACCGTATCGAATCGAATGTGATCCGTCGGCGAGCCAGGACCGCGACGGCCAGATCGTGCAATCGATCTGGACTTTTGGCGACAACACGAATCCGCAAACGGTTTCGGGCATCACGCCGGTGACGCATGAGTATCAACAGGCCGGTTCGTACCTCGTGCGCCTTCGCGCCGTCGATGATGAAGGAAAATCTTCCACCTTCGAGCGCTTCGTCACCACCACGAATCAACCCCCGCTTGCTGCGCTGTCGGTCAGTTGTCGCTCTGCAAGCTGCCAGATCGGTCCGTCGCCGGCTGACATCAGCGGGTCTGCGCCGCTGGAGATCAGTTATAATGCGCGCGGCAGCATCGATCAGGACGGAAATATTGCCTCCTACTTGATCAGTTTTGGCGACGGTGAAACTGCGCAAACCGACTCCGGCTCGCACATCTACAAAACCGATGGACGCCATCGAATTCTGCTGACCGTCCGTGATAATTTAGGCCAGACAGACACCACAGGCAGAGCGATACGCATCGACACGCCGCCAGTCGCCAAATTAACAGTTATGCCTAAGCAGGGGAGTTTTCCGTTGACCTGCACGATCGATGCAAACGAATCAATCGATCCATTCGGCGGCGATTTGAACTATCAAATCTTCATTGACGACCAGTTGCGGTATACTCAGGACTCGGTCGTCCACGTTTTTGACGCACCAAAAACTTCTGCCTATCTGATTCGTCTCGAAGTTGAAAATCAGCGAAACGGATTACGCTCCATTGCCAACGAATCAGTTTTGGTGACCAACACCCCTCCGTCGGCGGATTTTCGTTTTACTCCATCAATGCCACAACCGGGGGCAGTAATTACATTCACCTCAACAAGCATTGATCCCGACCCTACGGACGCCATCACCAACTACCGCTGGATTTGGGGAGATGGAAACGAGGACGCTGGTAGCAATCTCAGCTCAACAACACATAGCTACACTATTTCCAGAGACTATACGGTAACGTTGATAGTGACCGATCGTTTTAGTGGAACAGGAAGGACCGACAGTACCATTACGGTGAGATGAGGTCTTGATGCTTATCGCTTATCTTTTCTGAAAGAAGTACTCAAACCAAACACGAGCCATCTCATGAAAAAAATCGTTTTAACATTTTTTGTTTTGTTGCCGGCCACGGTGGCAGCGCAGCAGGATTTGTATTATTATCACACGATTCGCTCCAGCTCGCTTGCCGCGCAATACGGGCGAACCGTGAAGGCGCAATATGCTTATCAAGTCTCACACAACCGCCAATTCAAGCTATCCGGCTTGTTCATCGACGATAAGTTTTCGATCAACAATAACCGCGTCGAGGCGGATTTATACAACGTCAATCTTCAGTTTCAGTACAATCTGATTCACAAGAAAAAATTGTTTATCGGCATGCACATCGGGTTGGGTGGCTATTTGCTCAACTCCAAGGATTTGATCGGCATCGAGCAAAATGAGCGAAACGTAAACTTAGCCGGGGGATTGCAAGCGGAGTATTACATTTGGCGCAACAACCTGGCGCTCGTTATTGACTACGACATTTTGTTCATGCCGTTCAGCGATGTTTATGAATTTCTGCACGTGCCGACGGGGGGGCTGGGGATTTATTTTTGAAAACGCTTCCCACTCGTACTCTTTCTTGCCGACAAAATCTAAAGCGAGTAAGAGTACGAGTAGGAGTAAGAGTAAGAGCGTCTTTAGTCCATCTCCTTAACCGTAAAACAATGCTCCATCTTCATTTCTGCAAGTAAAACATCCGCTCATATTCAAGCACATCCAAAATCGCCACATCATCTTCCCCGCTCTTCATCGACTTCCGACGCTGCTCACCGACTCATACAGCAAATCGACGGTTTTGTACAATTGTTTTTCTTATAGAATTGTATCTTCCATTGAAGGCTTACACCACAGAGAATAATGTGCTGCACTACGGATTAATGCCGCGCTTCATGGAAAAATTAGAAATGTCAAAAATCAAAACCTTCATTCTGGTCCTGCTGGTTTCACCATCACTTTTTGCGCAAATCAAACCGGCCTTCATCGCCGGACGTATTATTGACGATACCGGGAAGGCGCTGGCCTATGCGAACATCCAGATCGCCGGTACGACTTTTGGCGACGCATCGAGCGCGATAGGTGATTTTTCTTTTTCAACGACGCTAACGGGTACTCAGAAAATTCGCGCAACAATGATCGGCTATGAGTCGTCGGAACGAATCGTTCGCTTGAGTGCAGGTGACACGACCCGCGTTCTCTTCACTCTGCAAGAAACATTGATAACACTTCAGGAGGCTACCGTGACTGCCAGCGCCTTCACCTCCGGCGACGAAGGCAAGGGCGTAACGCTGCGCAGCATGGAAGTCGTCACCACCCCGGGCGCTGCCGCCGATATTTTTCTCGCAGTCAAAACTTTTCCCGGCCTGGCGATGATCGACGAAGGCTCCGGCCTCTTCGTGCGCGGCGGCGATGTAACCGAGACCGTGACTATTCTCGATCAAGCAACCGTTGTGCATCCTTACAAATACGAGTCACCGACCGGCGGTGTGTTCGGCGCCATCAGCCCGTTTTTGGTGAAGGGCACTTTTTTTTCGAGCGGCGGATTTTCGGCGCGCTACGGAAATGCGCTTTCCGGCGTGCTGGCATTGGAGAGTCAAGACATGCCGATACAAAACAGCCTGAATTTCAATCTCGGATTGGCTGCGGCTTCCGCGGGCATTGATGCGAGTATAGCAGACGGCAAGTTCGGCCTCCGTTTCTCAGGCAATCAAAGCTTCACCGGCGCCATGTTCCGTCTTAACGGCCGTCGTGAGGAATTTACTGAAACACCGTCGAGCAACGATGTAAATCTGAGTTTGATTTTTCCGTATTCTGAAACCGGTCGTTTGAAATTTTTTAACTTTCTCGCCAGCGATCGCATCGGCGTGCATGTCGATCTCCCCTCGCTTTCTGCCGTGTACAAAGGTGAAGAGCACAATCATCTGCACAACTTGCAATGGAGCGAGGTGTTCGTTCAGCGATGGTTCGTGAAGTCGAGTCTGTCGCTGAATCGTTTTGAAAGCAAGAGCGATCTGGGCAATTTGAATTTTGATTTGGAAGACGACACGTATAAATGGCGCACCGATGTGGAGGCATCGCTCTCGCCGCGATGGAATCTGCGCTTCGGCGGTGAGATCGAAGAGATCGTCAATCACTACAACGGCAAAGTGCCGCAAGGCGATGTTCTTGATCCGAACGCGCCGGCTTACCTACTTGCAGAAAAATATTCTGCGAGACGGTTAGGCGCTTACGGCGAAGTTGAGACTCAACTCTCACGTCGCTGGCTGGCAAACGCCGGTCTGCGCGGCGACCATCACAATCTCGCAGCTCAAACCACGTTCGACCCCCGGCTTTCGCTAAGATACGAAATATCCACATCAAGCAATGTGCGGGCCTCGTGGGGATATTATCATCAATTTCCGCAGCCGTATGAATTCAACCCGGCCAGTGGTAATCCGTTTTTGCATTCACAACGCGCCGAGCATTTCATCCTCGGTTATGAATTCAACAAAGAGACGACTCAAGTTCGCGTTGAGGGCTATCATAAACGTTACGCTGATTTAGTTTTGGATGATGCAGCACGGTATCTTGCTAATCGCGGCGACGGTGAGGCTTCTGGCGTCGATGTGTTTGTAAAATACGGCGGCTTTCTCAAAACGCGCGTGCACGGTTGGGCGTCGTACAGTTTTCTTCACTCCCGCCGTTTGTTGGCGAGAGATGTGGCCGGAAGTTATCTTTATGAAAAAGCGCCGTCGGATTTCGACATCACGCACAATGTGACTATCGTCGCAAAATTCCAACTTACGGCGCCATTGAGCTTCGGATGCACTTATCGTTACGCCACCGGCCGGCCGATCACGCCGATCGTCGATGCCATCAAGGATCCGGTCTTTGATTTTTACACGCCAGTCGAAGGTTCGATAAACTCGGAGCGCCTGCCGAGCTTTCACCGTTTGGATGCGAATCTGAGTTTTTATTACCCGTATGGCAGAGATAACTTTGCCGTCTTTTATCTTTCAGTTGCAAACGTGCTCAATCGCGACAACATTCTTGGCTACGACTATTCTGCGGACTACTCGACTCGCACGCCGCGCTCGACGAATTATTTGCGATTCATTTACTTCGGGATAACAACGTCGATAGCAGGATTTTGAAAAGCCGGCTTGCATCTATGGGTACGGTGATTTATTATCAGACAGAGTGAAGTCCGACTTGGGCGGCAAACTTTTGAGAAATTTTACCGATTCCTTTTGCCCAAGTCAGACTTCGCCTCGCTCTTTAGAAAGGAAACTCATGCTTCGTGAACACATGATTGAAAAAAAAGTCGGTGCAAAAAATAATTTTCGCTGGCGGGGCGGAGAAAGTTCCCGCATTGAAGGCTTCAGCGATGCGGTCTTTGCTTTTGCCGTGACGTTGCTGGTGGTGTCTTTGGAGGTGCCGGAAACTTTTAATGAATTATGGGAGAAGATGCACGGCTTCGGCGCTTTCACGATTTGCTTCGTCATGCTTTTTACGGTGTGGTACGATCAATATATTTTCTTCCGGCGCTACGCTTTGAAAGACACGCTGACCACCTGGCTGAACGGTGCATTGCTTTTCGTCGTTTTGTTTTATGTCTATCCGCTCAAGTTTTTGTTCAGCATGCTCGTGAAAGTATTCACCGGCGCAAGCCTGCAAGTGCATTTGCCGAACGGCACTACGGAATGGATGATTGAAAAAGACCAGGTGGTGATGTTGATGATTATCTACGCGCTCGGCTTTATCGCGGTGTCGTTCATCTTCGTTGTGCTCTACAACCACGCCTATCGCCGGCGCTCCGATCTTGAATTGAACGAAATGGAAGTAATCGATACGAAGTCAAGTATGCAATCTCATTTGATTAACATCGGTATTGGATCGTTGTCAATCTTGATCGTCAGCATCGGTGGATCAACCTCCGCAGCGTGGGCTGGAATGACTTATTGGTTGATCGGTCCGCTGCAAGCGATCAATGGCGTCGTCATGGCGAAGCGCAAGAAACAGTTCGAGAAACGTGCGCAGGCTGATAATGCGGTTTGAAATTTCAATGGAGACGAAAATGTCGAGAAGCAAATCATTTCATGTTCGGTTATTTTTTTCTGTGTGCCTCTCGTTGGTCGCGGCATCCGCTCACGCGCAATCTTTCACAAAGCCTGCTGAGGCGGATAGTTTGATGCTGCAAGGCAAGAAAATGCTCAATCGCGCCGTGGAGCAATGGGATGTTGACGGCATGCAAAAAGCTCGCGCGCATTTCGAGCGACTGTTGGGAACAAAGCATCGTCCGGCGCTGGCGCATTACTACCTCGGCTATTGCAGCCATCAACTGAATATTTTCTATCGATACAATCCCAACGCCACAAAGGCCGACAAAGATGACGCCGACAAGCTGGTCGATTCGGGCATTCAACATCTTGAGAAAGCGATTCAGCTCGACAAGAATTTTGCCGAAGCTTATGCGCTGGTCGCCAGTCTCTATGGTGAAAAAATCGGCAACAATCCATTGCTCGGCATGACGCTCGGTCCGAAGTCCGGCGTTTTCATGGAGAAGGCGATCAAACTTGCGCCGGAAAATCCGCGCGTGGTGTATCTCGATGCCATCAGCAAGAATTTCACGCCGGCGATGTTCGGCGGCAGCAAAGAGAAAGCGATCAGCGGACTCTATCAAGCAGGCGAGCTTTTTGCTAAATGGAAAAGCAGCGATCCGCTCGCGCCCGCGTGGGGACATGCGGAGTGCTACGCATGGCTTGGAAATATTCTCACCGAACAAAAAAAATTTAGCGAAGCGAGGGAGGCGTTCGAAAAATCTCTCGTGCTGCGTCCGAACTATGGCTGGGTCAAATATAATTTACTGCCCGAGCTTGATGCTGCATCAAAGTAAGTTTTAAAGCAGGACTATGCGGGACAAACCAAAAGAGCAAAAGGTTATCAGCCGGCGTCGCGCGTTTCTGCTCGGCTGGCTGATCTGGACGGCGTGGGGATTTGCAACGGCGACGATCCTCAATATTCAGGAAAATGTTTTCTTTGTCTTCGCCTTGTTCGGCGGCCTGCAATCGAGCTACATCATGGGCCTGTTGAGCATCGGCGTGTGGGCTTTGGTCAAACGCCTCTCGTGGGAGACTCCAAAGCAGGCGCTCATTGCTAGCCTTGTCCATCTCCTCACTGCGCCGATCTTCTCCGCGCTGTGGATGTTGCTCTACGTCGGCCTGAATGTTTTGCTGTTCGGTGAGTTCATCATGGAACGGATGCAGGTGAAGGAAACCGGCGGCTGGTGGTTTTTCAGCGGCATGACGGAGTACGCCGTTGTCGCCGGTGTTTTTCACGCGATCTTGATGTTCCGGAGGCTGCAAGAAAAAGCTACGCGCGAAGCCGAGCTGCAACTCCTCGCCAATCGCATGGAATTGGCGCAGCTCAAGTCGCAGCTCAATCCGCATTTTTTGTTTAATACACTGAACTCGATCAATGCGCTGATCGGATCCAATCCCGAAGCGGCGCGACGCATGCTGGCGCGTCTTGCCGACATTCTTCGTTATGCGCTTGATAGCGACCGCGAAACCTCGGTACCCCTTCGCGATGAAGTCCGTTTCGTCGAAACTTATCTCGACATCGAGCAGGCGCGCTTTGGTGATCGGCTGCGCGTCAAGAAGGAAATCGACGCGAGTCTGCTTGATGAGCCGGTGCCACCGATGCTGCTTCAGCCGATTGTGGAAAATGCGGTGCAGCACGGCATTGCACCATTGGAACATGGCGGAGAAATCACGCTGCGCATTCAGCCGGAAAATAGACGCATACGTTTCGAAGTGCTCGACACCGGAAACGGCGCCAGTGGGAGTGTTCCGGATTTGAGCGAAAATGGAATCGGCCTGCGCAACACCGATCAACGCCTGCACAAAATATTTGGCGAAACCTCCGGCCTGCATCTCGAAAAACGCGTCGGCGGATTTCATGTAAGCTTCTCGATTCCCAAACAAGAACCGGAGAAATCATGAAAGCGCGTGCGCTGATCGTCGATGATGAGCCGCTGGCCCGGCAAGTCTTGCGGGAATTCTCCGCAGCCCTACCCGCGCTTGAAATCATCGGCGAGTGTGAAAACGGCAAGCAAGCCGTGGCGATGAGCAATCGCTTGCAACCCGACCTGCTTTTTCTCGACGTGCAAATGCCCGGACTTTCCGGTTTCGATGTGCTTGAACAACTCGATCAAGTGCCGGCGGTGATCTTCTCAACGGCCTACGATCAATTTGCGATACGCGCCTTCGAAGTGCATGCGGTGGATTATCTCTTGAAGCCTTATGATCGCGAGCGATTTGTCACAGCCGTTGACCGCGCCCTCGAGCGATTGCAGAAAAACAGCGTCGATATCGACCGCTTGGCGGCGCTGCTGAATTCGACAAAAGCCCAACTACCTATTCCTGAACGCCTCTTGATAAAAGCCGGAAACCGTTTGGTCCCGATCAAGGTGAGCGAGATTGAATGGATCGAAGCTGCCGACGATTACTCCGAGCTGCATGCCGGCGGCGCGACTCATTTGTGCAGTCTCGGCCTGGGACATCTGGAGAAGCGTCTCGACGCGCAGAAATTTGCGCGCGTTCATCGCTCCGCCATCATCAATCTCTCGCGCATGCGCAATCTGGAAAAAGACGGCGAGGGCGGAATGATCGCGACAATGGCGAGCGGCAAGGAAATCAAAGTCAGCCGGAGTTACGCTGCGGAGTTGAGAAAATTAATCGTGTGAAGTAAGGTTTGCGCGAGTTACCCTCTCATCTTTGTTCAATTCCCGATTCTCTCCGATTTTTTCTTCTTGACTTTCTGCCAACCTTATGACATATTGCGCGCGAGAAAAATTTTCGCTGTTGCCTTCCGGGAGTTTATAGAACAAAAGACAGAGGAGGACACCATGTCAAATGCAAGCTCCACCTATGCCGGTTTCTGGCTGCGCTTTGTTGCGTACATCATCGACGCCATCCTTTTGGGGGCGGTTAATTTCATCGTCCTCATGCCGTTCTTGAGTATGATGGGACTATCGGGTATGATGGACGACCCCGCCGCCGTCTCCGAAGGCATGATGATCGCCGCCATGGGCACTTATCTCATGAGCATGTTCGTCGTGTTCATCGCCGGATGGCTTTATTTTGCTTTAATGGAATCTTCAAACAAAGGCGCCACACTCGGCAAGATGGCGCTCAGCCTGCGCGTTACCGGCATGAGCGGCGAAAAAATTTCCTTTGGCAAAGCCACCGGCCGTTATTTTGGCAAAATCATCTCCGGCATGATTCTCTGCATCGGCTACATCATGGCCGGCTTCACCGAAAAAAAGCAAGCGCTGCACGATATGATGGCCGGATGTTTGGTCATTCGTAAATAATGCTGCGGTTGGTGCTCACAAGCTCAGGAACTGCATAACCAAGCTGCCGCAGTGAAGGAGTAAATCATGTACACTTTGATCGTTGTCGGTGCTGCCGCGATCGCGATGATGATCGTGGAGAGGCTCGGCCCGGGAAGAAACTGGCCGCGCGTCAAAGGATGGTGGGCGCGGGCCATCATCTTGAACGGCGTTCAGGTGGGCAGTGTGTTTCTTGCAGGGATTGCATGGGACCACTGGATGCACGATAAATCACTTTGGAATGCCCAAGCGCTGGGTACCACCGGCGGCGCCCTGCTGGGATACTTCGTCATCACTTTTGTCTATTATTGGTGGCACCGCTTCCGGCATGATGTGTACTTTTTGTGGCGCTGGTTTCATCAGGTGCATCACAGTCCCCAGCGCATCGAAGTGATTACCAGCTTTTACAAGCACCCTGTGGAAATTATCGTCAACAGCGTTCTCTCAAGCGCGATTTTATACATGCTCGTCGGCTTGGATACCAAGGCGGCCTCGCTCGCCATTCTTATGACCGGTCTCGCTGAATTATTTTATCATTGGAACGTGAAAACGCCTTATTGGCTGGGTTTCATTTTCCAGCGCCCAGAGAGCCATTGCATTCATCATCAGGAAGATCTGCATCGATACAATTATTCCGATTTGCCGATGTGGGACATGCTTTTCGGCACTTTCAAAAATCCCAAAGAGTTCACCAGCACGTGCGGTTTTGGGCCGGAGCGCGAGCCTCGGCTTGGAGAAATGCTCATCGGCGTCGATGTCTATGAAAACACGACGAAGGGTAGCGCGTGATGAAAAGAAATCTGCCGGCGATTGCCCTTCTTTTCATCGGTCTGCTGCAAATGTGTGGCGATGTGCTCCATATCCCTGCGCTAAAAGGGATCGGTGCAGCCAGCGGCGCTTCGCCGGCACCGAAAGTTTTCTCGGCGGTCAGAGGCCTCGAGACCTATTCGACTCGATTCTACATCGAATGGACAGACTCGTCTGCGGCGCAACGTTCTTTGGAGATTACTCCGGAGGTATACGCCGGCATTCAAGGGCCGTACAATAGACGCAACGTGTACGGAGCGGCGATGGCATATGGGCCGGTTCTGAGCACCGATAAAAACACCGCTGCGATGTTTAATCAACTCATCACCTACTCCTTTTGCGGAGATGGGCCGTTGTTGCTCGAGTTGGGCATTGATCCATCTGCGATGTCTGGCGTCATGCGGATTCGTTTGGCGCCAAAGAAAACCGAGGTTGTTGCTGGTTTGCCGTTGAGCTTCGAGGTGCGTTGCGATGAATAATCTGTGGTCGGGCGGACAGTACAGCCTTTTTCGCATCGTCTTCGGGGCTTATCTTTTCATTCATTTCGTGCATCTCACGCCTTGGGCTTCGGAAATCTATTCATCCACAGGCGTTCTGCCGACGGCATCATACAGCCCAATTATTCATCTCTTCCCCAATCTTCTGGCGCTGTTCGATGCGCCATGGTTCGTTTCCTTATTTACCGGTTCAGCAGCGCTGGCGTCAGTGCTGCTCATCATCGGTTGGAAAGACAAGCTTGCCGCGCTCTGGTTATGGTATGTTTTAACATGTCTCTTCGGAAGAAATCCGTTAACCGCAAACCCCAGCCTGCCGTTTGTCGGTTGGATATTATTGGCGCATCTCTTCATCCCGGCAGCACCTTATGGCTCATGGGCGGCGAAGGGCAGAGTCGATCCTGCCGGCAATTGGCGTATGCCGGAAAACATTTGGGCCGCTGCATGGATCATCACAGCCTTGGCTTACAGTTACAGCGGTTACACCAAGCTGATCAGCCCCTCCTGGGTCGAGGGCACGGCAGTCTTTCACGTATTGCAAAATCCTCTGGCGCGACCGACTTTCTTGAGAGAGTTTCTTCTCACGTTACCGCCCGTGGTTTTGCAGATTGCAACTTGGCTGGGGCTGGGATTAGAGCTGCTGTTCGCGCCGCTGGCGTTGGTGCGGGCGCTTCGACCGTTCTTATGGCTGGCCATGTTGCTTATGCACATCAGTCTGCTCATTCTGATCGACTTTGCGGATCTCTCATTCGGAATGATCATTTCGCTGGCTTTCATCTTTGATCCGGCGTGGATTCGTCCATTGCATAAACCTGTGACCGACACCGTTTTCTACGACGGGCATTGCGGACTTTGCCATCGCACGGTTCGTTTTTTATTGGCGGAAGGCTCGCCTTCGGCGTTTCGTTTTGCGCCGCTACAAAGCAAAACCTTCGAGCAAACGTTGACAAAAGATCGACGCCGGGATTTGCCGGATAGTATCGTCTTGTTGACTCATGATGACAGGATACTGATCTACTCTTCGGCGGTCGTATACATCTTCCAACGCTTAGGCGGGGCGTGGCGGATAGTGGGAACACTGCTCTCGTTGGTGCCCAGAGCGCTACGAGATGCGGCTTATCGCTTTATCGCCGCTATTCGTTACAAGCTCTTCGAGCAGCCGGGAGCAGTTTGCCCTTTGATTCCAAAGCAACTGCAAGATCGTTTTGTCTTTGAGATAAAAAGCGAAAGTGTACGACGAGAACAAGCGTAGCATCCTGGCCAAAATAAGAAATATCTACCTTAAAATTTGTGGGGTAACAAATGAACGAATATTTCATCGCCTGGTGGAATCTCGAAAATCTTTTCGATGTCGAGAATTCCTTGCAGCGGCCACTATGGCTGAGGTCGCGCCTAAGAAGTGAACTGGCCGGCTGGAATCAACAAATCCTCGACAAAAAAATCAGCCAGCTTACAAAAATTATTTCGAAGATGAACGGCGATCAAGGACCGGACATCTTGGGCGTGTGTGAAGTGGAAAACCAGCCGGTGCTGCAACTGCTCGTGACCCGCTTGAGCGGGGTGGGGCGAAATTATCAAATCGCCCATCACGACACTTCTGATGAACGCGGCATCGACGTTGCTTTCATTTACGACGCCGCAAAATTTACGGTCGAGCGCCAATTCTTTCACGTCGTTCTCAAGAGAACCGCCACACGCGATTTGTTTCAAGTCAACCTTCGCACGCAGGGAGGGAGAGATTTGATTCTCGTGGGCAATCATTGGCCGGCGCGCTCCGCCGGCCTATTCGAGTCGGAACCGTATCGCATCGTCGCCGCGGAAACATTGAGCTACTGGCACGAACGCATTCTCGAAGAAAAAGGCGCCGACGCGGTGATTCTGGCGATGGGCGATTTCAACGATGAGCCGTTCAATCGTTCACTTACTGATTATGCCCTTAGCACGAACAGCATCGCAAAAGTGAGAAATGCAAGAACCGCCAAACTTTACAATTTGATGTGGCCGCTTATGGGAAAAGGCCTCGGCACTTTTTACTATGACAATCTTCCAAATATGCTCGACCAGTTTCTGGTCTCAAAGGGATTCTTGAAAAACAATGCGCCGATTCAATGCAAGGCGGGCTCTGCCAAAATTGAAGCATTTCCGGAAATGATTTCCGGTGGCGACTATCCTGATCCCATTCCTTTCGGAAGGCCGTCCGATAATCTGAATGTCAGCGGCTTCAGCGATCATTATCCCATCTCGGTCGTGTTGCAGGAAGTTTGAATTGACTTTTAGCAGAGGGAGAAGACGTGAAAACTTTTTTCCGGTTCATGTTATTAGTGATCATTCTGAATCTCGTCCGCTACTTTGTTCCGGCAATCATCGAGGCCCCGCTCGTTCTTGAGAAGTTATTCGCCGTCATGGGGAATAACCCATCCTATTTCAACACCGAGTTCACAACCTTCGACTGGGCGACTTCCTACTTTTACAATTTCATGATGTGGCTCACGATCGTTTGGGTTTTCCATTTATTGCAGCCGGTGTTGAGCGGCCACATGATCGTGAAAAGCCTGAAAGTCTTCGGTATCATGTTCATCTTCTTCGCCAGCCTGAGCGGGATTTACATGAATCATTACTCGCATCCGAAAGAATTTTATCTTTACAACGTGCTGGATGCGGCCATCGTTTTTCCAATTGTTGCAGTTGCGAACGGTCTGCTTTATCCCTGGATCATGCGTAAATAATTCCACGAGGCGAATATTTTTTCTACGGCTTCAACAACTTTTTCAAAGCATCTTTCGCTTTGTCCTCCCCTTTCTTCTTCTCCGTTTCGATCTTTTTCTCCACCTCCTGCTTCTTCGAATCAAGCACAGCGACTTGATCCTGCACTAGTTTTTCGTATTTATTGACTTCGTTCATCACCAGCGCCTGCTTTGCAGCAAGCAGCGCTTCAACTTCCTTTCGTTTAGCGGCAACTTCTTTGTCGATGCGTTCGCGAATTTCTTGCTGCGCCCGCTGAAGATTTTCTTGAACGACGCCGCGGACTCGTTGCGCAAAAATCTCGTCAAGGTTCGAGCTGATGCGGAATTTTAAATCTTTCGTCGGGCCTGCGGCAGTTGCCGAGAAACGGAAATCTTGCACCGAGGAAAAAACACTGCGAATGGCCTGAGTAATGCGATCATTGTCCGCGCTGTCGGCAAAAACAAAATTCAATTGACTGACCACTAACTCAATCGAAGCGCGAAGCTGATCTCCCCGCAATGCTAGCAATGCATTGACCGTTCCTCGCTGGCCATCAAGCTGCGAGGGAAGATACGATTTGTTTTGTTTGAGATCGATTTTTCCAAGGCGGAAATTCGCAGCGCTGAGGCGAAGCGTATCAGCAGGAATTTCTCCGGTGTGATCGAGCACGCCGCGCACTATATAAGCGTTGGAGTTTTGCTTGAAAATTTCGACATCGAAAGTCGTGGATTTTCCATAAACCGGCGGCTCGGTGGTGATGCCGCTGGCCTCGCCACTAATTTGTAACGCTTCCTCCAAATCATTTCTGCTAACCGCTGAACCAACCGCTGCGGAAAGATGCAAGTCGCGAATCAGAAATTTCGGATAGGCAAACGTGCGTGGAAAAGAAATGTCCTGTCCCTTGAAGCGGGGAGGGCTTTCAACTTTGTTCACTGCCATCAGCTTTTGCGCCGTCGGCAAATAACGTCTTCCAAAGTCGACGTACTTCATGACTCCCTGAAACCGATCTTGAAAAGGATTGCCAAAGAGTAGCCTGCCGATGTCTTTGAAGTCGAAATCTGCAAGGCCGATCTTCTTTTTCGCGGCTTCGAAATCTTCTTTGACAAGATTGTCCAAATTCTTCACAGTGCCGGTCAATCGGGAGAAATCTCCCTCGGCGCGTTTTTTCGTCGTGGTAATTTCATTCTGCAGAGCAGTCGCCGAGGCGCGAAGGTCTTTTATTTTTTGCAGGGTGTTGACGAAGCCACTCAAATCTTTGACATCAGCGACAGAAATGGCTTTTGCCCGGCTTTCCAAATCGGCGATCTTTTGTTTTGCATCATACGTCTTCAAGAACTGTTCCCAATGGCCACCGATGCTGTCGATGTCGGCGCGCAGGGCTTTGGCGCTCAACACGGCTTGAAGCTGATCGACGTTCAGGAGGCTGTCGAGATTTGCTTTTTGCTTCAAAGCATCGAGATTGAAAACCGGCAGCGCGCGAACTTCCTTTTCAACGCTTTCGATCACATCATCCAAAAGTCCCGGCTCTTCGGGCGCCTTCGGCCAGTAGCCATCGGCGGCGCGCTTGGTTCCGGCCATCACTCCGGCAACTTTCATTTCGTGAATAATGAATTTTTTCCAAAACAGCGGGGTCGTTTCTACGCTGAATTCAACAGGGCCGGTTTCGAACAAATTGCGCCAACGGTCGTTCGGATCAGTCCATTGAATGCGATCAAACTTGAACGAAAGATTGAGCACGCTAAAATTCAGGTTGTCGATCTCGACTTTACCGCCATTCGAGTCGCTGGCAGATTGCTCGATGTACGCTTCGATTCGCCGGTCGCGGAAAAAATAGAGAACGACGCCGGTGATGATCGCCAGCACGAGTAGAAAGTACAAAGCTCCTTTGCGCACGGTCATTCTCCTATATCACGAATTTTGAAATACCATGTCGCAATCTTGCTGCCGGTGATCCAGCGCACGACTTTCCATTTCTTGATTTTCTCTTCAAGGCCGGAGCGATAGCTGATGACGCCTTTGCGTACAAGCAGAAAAACCGGTAGCGCTAAAATAATTCCTCCAAGAAGACTTCCCATCACAACCGTGTTGTTAAAGCGCGAGAGCGGCGCGACCGGCATGTTGTACAAAGACGTCCAGGTGTTTTGCAGGCTCGGCGTTGTCAGCATCCAAAAACCAAGACTATGAAATAGCGGATCGAAAAGAAACGCGACAAAGCTGGAGATGAAAATCGCAAACGTCGCGGCGGAAAGATTCACGTTGAGAAAAATTAGCACGATCGTCAACACCACGCCTTGCAGCGTCATGAAGGGCATCAAGCCGATCATGAACCCGAGCATGAAGCCGCCAGCGATTTGTCCCGGCGTCGCCCCGGCGCGCAACACCTTGATGAATTTGCTGATGAACTGGAGGAAAAACATGGCAACTCCTACAAATTCTGGATCATTGGATTTTTGGATTGTTGCATTATAAAACTTCCAGCATGTTCCAAATCCATCAATCCATTTATCCAACAATCCATCAATCTCTATTCCACCTCTTCTGACGTAGTTGATTTAACTTGTGCGGCTAATCTTGCAATATGATCGGCGTGACGTTCCATGTGCGCGGAAATAAATTCGAGATATTCCGCCGCATTGACCACCCCAAGCGAGGCGGTTTTCAACCACAGGTTTGCCGCTTTTTGAAGATCGACGATTCGCACAAAAGCCGTGGTATCGTTGCGCGTGCGCAACAACGCGCCCCGCAAGATTTTGACGGGCAGATCGGGTTTCGGCACCATTTCCTTCAGCGCTTGATTCTTGCTGGGCGAGGTGCGAGCGCCGGCAATATCCGGCTGCGGACCTTCGCGCGGCGGCAGACTTTCCTTGGTTCCGGCAATCATGCCCTTAATCAAATCAAGGCGAAGCACTTCGATAAGAATGAGATGATGAACATGCTCGCCGACTGACCACTGCTCGGGAGATGGTTTTTCATGCCACATTTTTGGGGGTACGCCCGCCAGGACTTTTTGCAGCAACTGCATGCTCTCATCAAGTCGTTGAAACAAGTGGAGACGTTGCGGCGAGTTGTCAGCAAGCGGCGGTTTATTATTTTGCGGCAGCTTTTTCTTTCCCGATGTGGCTGAGAATTTCTTCGATTTGTTTGGCATGGCGTTCCTGATGATGAGCTAAAAATAAAATCCATTCTTCGCCATTGAGCGCGCCGATGAACGGGTGGCGCACATAGCGTGGGTGCAATTTATCAAGGTTTACTCGACGGGAAAACTTTATCGTCTTTTGTCGTTCGCTATCGAGCTTTTGAAGTGATTCGACAAGGGTGCGGCCATGGAGCGGAATAAAAGTTGCGAAAGTTTTAACGCGCTCCTTGCGCTCACTGACTTTCTTCAGGGGCGCGGGCTTGCGCATTTCAGGCGGCAGCTTCTTGCTCATAAGTCCCCAGCGCATGGCGCGCACCATCTGACGGATTTTGCGTTCCATGAGAATTAGGTGATGCACGACTTCCCCAACCGACCATTCACCCGGGCTGGGCTGCCGCTCGGAGGTTTTTTGATCGATGCTCTTGACGACGGCGGAAAATTGCTCTTGCGCATCGGAAAGCTGATTGGCGAGTTCGGAATTGGTCATTGTTCAAGCGGGTTCTTCGTCATCAGTAAGCCGGCTGAAAGCGTAATACTTGAATTAGTTCACGTTCTTCGAGCTGTTGGCGATACGCTTCTTTCCGCCGCTGCCAAGTTTCTAAGATGCCTTTCCAGCGGCTAAAATCGGTGCGGGTTTCATCGTACGTATCGTATTCGTCTAGCTTGCCAGAGGTGAGTGCGGCGTAAAAGTCTTCGCTCAGAATGCCGTACTTTTCTTCATATAGAGTCATGCGGCGTTCGAGCAGCTTCATCTCGATGACCAACTCGTGGATTTCCATTTTAGTGTCTCCTACTGCTTCAAATTCCAAAAATGAAAGCATTGCAGCCGATGCGCTTCGATCACAACCAAGCAGCCAATTTACTTTGTTCGCTTCTTCACCTTTTGATATTCTCCCATCAATCGCTGCATCATCTCCTCGCGGCGAAGGTAGAGTTTTTTCATCGGGCGCGGCGCGTGCGTGGCCAATGCGTACGCAGTAAAAATCGGCATGGCGATTGTCGAGTCGCAATAACAAACCACGGCATCGGGAAGTCGCTCGGGATCGACCTTGCCCCAGCTTACTGCCTCCGCCGGTGTCGCGCCGGAGAGGCCGCCTGTGTCGGGCCGCGCGTCGGTGAATTGCAAAAAGTAGTCGTGACCTTTTTCTGCGATGCCGAGCACTTCCTGAATCTGCGGCTCAGTTTGCAGCAGAAAATTTTTCGGCGAGCCGCCGCCGAAAATCAACACGGCGCTTTTGCCATTGCTGCGCTTGGCGTCCAGCACAATCGCTGCGGTTTCGTTCACATCGGCGTTCACGTCGTACACAAGCTTGTTGCCATCGAGAGCCTTTGCCGCGACATTCATGCCGATGGACGAATCTCCCGGCGATGACGTGTAAATCGGCACGCCATGATGATAAGCAGCCGAGAGAATCGATTTGCCCTTCAAGCCTAATTTCTTCTCGCGTTCGGCTACATACTTTCCCGCCAGAAAATGAAACTCTGCGGTACTCATCGGCTTCTGAAATTCGGGCAGCGAAATAATCTGGCGATAAAACGCATCGGTGTCGAGCAGCACATGATAATCAAAAAAAATGTCGTAGATGCGAACGACTCCGGCCTCGCGCAACACAACATCATCGCCCTGATGGCTGCCCTGATGCATCGACATGCCGAGGCCGAAGTGGGTGTCGTGATAAAGATTCGCGCCGGTGGAGATGATCCAATCGACGAAACCATTTTCAATGAGTGGAATGATCGCCGCCATGCCGAGTCCTGCAGGACTCAGCGCGCCGGTGAGACTCATGCCGATGGTAACATCCGGTTCCAGCATTTTCTTTGTAAAAATCAAACACGCTTCGCGCAATCGCGCGCCGTTATAGGCGAGAAAAGTATTTTCAACAAGCTCGGTGATGGTCGTTGATTTGGAAATTGCCTTGGGCGAAATTGCCCGTCCGGAAAGAAACTTCTTAGCTTTGGCCATAATCTCCCTGGCAACGAATCCATGCGATGAACTAAAACGGATTGATGGATTTATGGAATGCTGGATTGTTGGATTACTGGATTGATTCTGGTTGCTGGTCGCTGGCTGCTCGTCGCTGCAACCGAGTCACAATATCAATTAATGAGCATCAAGCGACAAGCAACAATCCATTAATCCAATAATCCATCAATCCATTGATCCATTGCTTTCTCTCGGCAGCCATAATACGAATTGATGGCGGGAATGTCAAGTGGGAAGGCGGCTGCACCCTAAAGCAAAACCCCTTAACAATTCATTGCTTTTTTCCAACAGCGTGGCGATATTACGCGCACTTGCTTCTTGCAAAATGCAGAGAATTTTACTTCCCCGCGATTTAGCCTGATGAATTAATAAACCGCAGAGACTCGGAGCGCGCAGAGTTTTATTATTATCGTCGCGAAGAACTTTCAGATGGATGTCAAACATTCAGCACCAAAAAGCGCCGCTTTGAAACGAGCAATGGTTCTTAATTCCTGAGACTCTCTGCGTTCTCCGTGTCTCAGCGGTGAAACTTCTTCGAATCTTTCAGTTGAGGACAAACTGGGGAGCGCTTCATGCACAAAATCTTCATCAGCTACAGCAGCAAAAACGCCGAGTGGGTAAAAACCTGGCTTATGCCCAAGCTCGAAAGCCACGGTGTGCCGGCGCATGTCGATTACCGCGATTTTGAGATCGGCGTGCCGAGTGTTATCAACATGGAGCGCGCGGTGGAACAGTGTGCCAAAACCATTTTGGTGTTCACACCCGATTGGCTCAACAGCGAATGGACGCAGTTCGAAAGCCTCATGCTGCAGACCGAAGATCCCATTGGCTTGAGAAAAAGAACGTTGCCGTTGATGCTCATCAATTGCACGCTTCCGAAGCGTTTGGGAATTTTTACCTATGCTGACTTCAGAAAAGAAAATGATTGGGATTCTCAATTCGAAAGGCTGATTTCACAAGTTCAAAAAGATTTTGCCGCGCCCGCGCCGACTCCTCCTCACTATCCGCCGCTGCTCGCCGATCACATCTACATGAAGAACTGGCTCAGAACTGAGTTCGAGCTCTTTGGCAGACAAAAAGAACTGGCCCGGCTCGATCAGGCTTGGAATTCCGCGGAGACCAACGTCATTAGTTTTGTCGCGTTCGGCGGCGTGGGCAAAACCACGCTGGTCAATAAATGGCTCGAGAAAATGCGCTGGGACAATTACCGCGGCAGCCAAAAAGTTTTCGCCTGGTCGTTTTACAGCCAGGGCACTAACGAGCTGGTCACCTCTGCGGATGTGTTCATCAATACCGCGCTGCAATGGTTCGGCTCGACTTCGACAAGCTCAGTCGACGCACCGATTCTCTCGCCGTGGGACAAAGGCAAACGGCTGGCAAATTTGATTCGCCAACAAAAAACCTTGCTGCTGCTCGATGGGCTGGAGCCGCTGCAATCCGGCCACGATTTTGAAAAGGGAAAAATCAAAGATGCGGCCTTGCACACGCTGGTGGCCGAGTTGGCCAAGAGCAATAACGGCTTGTGCGTGATCACCACGCGCGAAAATGTCCCCGAGATCGACCGTTACGCCGCGCGGTGCGAACAAATCAATTTGGAGCACATCTCGCCGGAAGCGGGTTGCGCATTGTTGCGGGTGCGGCGCGTGCAGGGCACGGACGAGGAGCTGGAACGTTTGAGCCACGCTTTTGGCAACCACGCTTTGGCCCTCACGCTGCTCGCCGAGTACCTGCGCCAGTTTGAAGGCCACCCGGCGGAAAAGGGTTCTGCCATTCCCGACCTTGAGGTGCCCGAAGCCAAAGGCCGTCATGCGCGCCGTCTGATGGAGGCGTTTGCGCAGCAATTTTCTCCCGCCAGCGCGACGGGGCCGGAGCTGGAATTATTGCAGGTCTTGGGCCTGTTCAACCGTCCAGCGCCGCGCGAGGCCATTGCACGGGTTGTGCAAGCCCCGGCGATTTCCGGCTTAACCGACCGTCTTGCCAAACTTGGCGAGGCCGAGTGGCTGCATTTGCTGCACAAGCTGCGCGAAGTAAAATTACTTGCCCGAGAATACCACCATCACGCCGACGGTGACCGAGACTTCGGCGTGAGCGCTCAGTCGAACGCCAGTCGAGGTCTGGACTGCCACCCGCTGGTGCGCGAGCATTTTGGCGAGAAACTCCGCCAGCAAAACCCGGCGGCTTGGAAAGAAGCAAACCGCCGGCTTTATGAATATTACAAAAACCTGCCTGCCAAAGAATTGCCCGACACGTTGGAAGAAATGGAACCGCTGTTTGCGGCCGTGGCGCATGGGTGTCAGGCGGGGCAGCATCAGGAAGCATTTGATGAGGTATTTGAAAGGCGAATTGCTAGAAGAAGAGAAGCATTTATTGTACATAAACTCGGTGCATATGGCTCT
>Ga0247727_10003651_pt1 | contig 33713 bp, 37 predicted proteins | sample WisWelCaveWW1625_FD_202498 | JGI IMG/M metagenome (GOLD analysis project Ga0247727, IMG submission 202498) | Biofilm microbial communities from Wishing Well Cave, Virginia, United States - WW16-25 | ecosystem: Environmental > Aquatic > Deep subsurface > Groundwater > Cave microbial mat | place...
AGCCGCTCGCGCATCTCCCCGGCCGCCTTGTTCGTGAAGGTGATGGCGAGGATCTCGTTCGCCTTCACGCCGCACGCGCCGATCAGGTGTGCGACGCGATGCGTCAGCACGCGGGTCTTGCCCGACCCCGCGCCGGCGACGACGAGCACCGGCCCCTCGGTCGTCACCACAGCCTCGCGTTGCGCCGGATTCAGCCCGGCGAGCAACTCCTCATGCGGGGCGACCGTCACCATCCGATGCTACCCGCGTGTCCGGTTCCTCCCGAGCTCGGCCCTCTTCGCCGCGTTCGCGTTCGCCGTCGACGGAGCCGCACTCCGAACCGGCTTCCTGCCCCCGCCTGGGGCTAGGCCCTGCTGCACTACCGGGACGTTTCGAAGGCGTAGAGCAGCCGCGCTCGGGCGCCGCGCGCGTACGCGGCGGCGCCCACGGCAAGCCCAAGCGCTGGCGCGGCGCCCGTCGACACGAGGAGGAGAAGCGTCGCAAGCGGCGTCGCGGGCGCGGCGAGGCGCCACGCCACTGCCGCCGCCAGTCCGGTGGCGACGCACACCGCCCCAGCGGCGGTGGCCGTCCAGAGCAACGATGCGGCTGCCCGTGACCAGCCCGTGCTTGACAACACCAACGCACCAACCGCGAGGGCAAGCGATAGGAGCCAGCTCACCAACGCACCTCCGAGCAGCACACCGAGATGTGTCGGACGCTCATCCCAGGGCGCGGGTGGCAGGACGTTCTCCGGAATCCCATACAGGGGTACGATGAGCGCTCCCAGACCCAGCAACGCCGTAGCACAGGCGCGTCGTATCGCCCGGGGCGCCCAAGCCGCCGCCACGCTCGACGCCACGGCTTCTGGTGGCCCGAAGTCCAGCACCGCTCGCGTCTCGGCGTCATCCTGGCAGAGCCCACCCCCGGTGTGATCTGTGGCGCGCTGGCGTAGGTGCGTCTCGGCCTCGGCGAGAAACCGTCGCCGTTCGAGCCGCGGGAGTCGGCGCTCGAGTTCGCGCAGATACTCGTCGATCGTCACGCGAGCACCGCGGTCATCCCGTCCGCGTACCGCTCCCAGACTCCCCGGCGCGCCAGGAGCGAGCCCTCGCCGCGGCGCGTCAGCCGGTAGACACGTCGACGCCGGCCCTCGACGACCTCCCATCTGCTCGTCACGAGGCCCCCGCGCTCGAGCCTGTACAGCGCTGGATACACCGTCCCCTCCGCGAGATCGAACACGCCGCCGCTCCGCGCTCGGAGCAACTCGACGATGCGGTAGCCATGTGCCTCCTCCCGCGCGAGCGCGGCGAGCAGCAGGAGATCGACGTGCCCCTTCAGGACCTCGGCGTGCATACCTAGGAGTATATACCTCGTCATGCTATGTATCAAGCGGGAGTAGATTCCGCGCGATGATCCGCGGCCTCGAGACCGCCGACCTTCCCTCGCTCACCCTGCTCGTGCGCGACTTGCTGCCGACGCAGGTCGTGAGCGAGCGCGGCCTCGACCACATGCGGAAGTCGACCCGCTGGTGGGTCGCGGACGACAACGGCGGCATCGTCGGCGCGGGCCGAGCGGGCCGTTTCGGGCGCTGCTGGGTGGGCGTTGCCGCCGAGGCTCGTGGGCGTGGAATCGGACGTGAACTTGCCGAATGCGTCGAGGCCGCCGTACGGGACGACGGACATCGCGAGGCGGTGACATGGACCGACGACGACGTGGGAGCGCGGTTCGCCGAGCGCAACGGGTTCAGGGAGACGCGGCGCAAGCCGGTCTCGGTGCTACGGCTGGACGAGGCGGAGCTTCCCCCGCTCGACATCCCGGCCGGCGTCCGGCTGCAACCGCTCGTGGATCTCGCCGACAGGCTACGCGACCTGCACTCACTCGCGATGGCGGCGCACCGCGACGACCCTGCCGACCGCCTCGACGCCGAGCAGTCGTTCGAGGACTGGCTCCGAGACGACCTCGGGGTACCCGATCTCGAATACCGCGGCAGCGTCGTTGCCGTCGTCGACGACCGCCTCGCTGCACTGGCGTTCGTGGCCTCGGACCGCGTCGCCCGCGCCGAGAACGAGTTCACCGGGACGCACCCCGACGTCCGTGGGCGCGGGCTCGCGACCACCGTGAAGCTCTCGACGCTGCACTGGGCGCGAGCTCAGGGGATCCGCGAGATCTGGACGAGCAACGACGCGGAGAACGCACACATGCTCGCCATCAACGCGAAGCTCGGCTACGTGCCGGCCAGCGTGCGCCGCAAGCACGTGAAGACGCTTACCAGCGAATCGTGAGCGTCACCCTCGAGCGCTTCCGCGTCGCGGCACCACTGCGACCCTCCCCTCGACGCTGACCACGTCGATCGATGCGGCGTAGTGCCTGGAGATGAGCTCCTCCGTCAACACCTCGTGCGGCGTGCCGTCGGCGACAACCTGTCCACGGTCGAGGAGCACCATCCGCTCGGCGTACTGGGCGGCGAGGGTCAAGTCGTGCATGGCGGCGACCAGAGTCAGCTCCGACTCGCCACGCAAGGTGTCCAGGAGATCGAGCGCCTGCTGCTGGTGCCCGATGTCGAGCGAGGCGGTCGGCTCGTCCAGGACAACGATGCTCGCCTCCTGCGCCAGCGCACGAGCAACCACCGCGCGCTGCCTCTCCCCTCCGCTGAGCGTGCCGAGACGCCGGTCGGTGTAGCCGAGCAGGTCGAGGCGAGCGAGCGCCCGCGCCGTCGCATCGCGATCACGCCGCCCCTCCTTCGCAAGCGCACCGAGGTAAGGCGTACGGCCGAGCAAGACATATTCGGCCACCGTCATCCACGGCGGCGTAGAGGGATCCTGCGGAACGACGGCGAGGAGCCGGGAGAGTTCCTTGCGGTGCATGGTCGACGTCGCGCGACCCTTGAGCTCGATCGAGCCCGAGAACGGGACGAGGCGTGCGATCGCGCGCAACAGCGTCGTCTTGCCCGCGCCATTCGGGCCGATCACCGCTACCCACTCGCCGTCCCGCACCGACACGTCGACGCGGTCGACGACCGTCTTGCCGCCGAGCGCGACCGAGACACCCTGCAACGCGATGGCGGTCACCGGGCGCCGCCCCGGCTCGTGCGGAGCACCAGGGCGAAGAACGGCGCCCCGACAAATGCCGTCACGACGCCGAGCGGAATCTCCGCTGGCGCCAGCGCCGTCCGCGCCACCACGTCCGCGAGCACCAGAAAGCCGCTGCCGACGACGAACGCCAGCGGCAACAGAGCCCGGTAGCCGACTCCCGACAGCAGCCGGATCGTGTGCGGGACGATGATCCCCACGAAGCCGATGAGGCCGCTGATCGCAACCGCCGCCGCCGTGCCGGCGGTAGCGGCCACCACGAGAACGAGGCGCACGCGACGAACGTCCACGCCGAGGCTCGACGCCTCGTCGTCACCGAGACTGAGGACATCCACGACACGCCTATGCACGAGGATGACGGCAGTCGCCACCGTGATGTACGGGAGGATCAGCACCACGTCTTCCCAGCCGGAGCTCGGCAGGCTGCCGAGGATCCACGAGTAGACCTGCTGCAGCGTGTCGGCGTTTTGCTGCTGAACGAACGTCTGCAGCGCCGTGAGGAAGGACGCCACGGTGACGCCGGCGAGCACGAGTGTGGCGGCGTCGCGCTCGCGACCGGCCGACCGTCCCACCGCATACGTCAGGACGACTGCGACCGAGCCGCCGATGAAGGCCGCGAGCGGCAGCGCCCTCTGGCTCCGTAGCCCCTCCGGCAGGTAGGCAATCGCCAGCGTCGCGCCAAGGCCCGCCCCGGCCGCGACGCCGAGCAGGTACGGGTCGGCCAGCGGGTTGCGGAACACACCCTGGTAGGTCGCCCCCGCCAGCGCGAGCATTCCCCCGACGAGCGCTCCGAGAACGACGCGGGGAACGCGGATCTGCCACAGGATCGCCTCCTCGGTCTCGGTCAAGGGAGACGTCACGCCGGGGACGTGCAGGCGGGCTCCGATCGACCGCAGCACCTCTCCGACGCCGAGATCGACGGGTCCTGCCATCACGCCGACGACGACCGCGACGAGAAGGAAGGCAGCCGCCGCGCACGCCCACGCCGGCGACAGGCCGCGCGGGCGGACGTCGGGGGCGGCGGCGGCCTCCACCAAGGCGACTACCCCTTGAGCCGCGCGAGCGCCGTCGACACGGCACGGAAGAAGTTCACGAGGCGCGGCCCCCACCGCGACGCGATCGAGTCGTCGATGCGGACGATCGACCCTGTGCGGACGGCGCTGATCTGCTCCCACCCCGGACGGGACGCGACCGTGGACGGCTTCTGGCCGCAGCACACGCCGTCCGCGAGGACAATCACGTCGGGGCTCGCCGACACGATGTACTCGGCGGAGAGCTGCGGGTAGCCGAAGCCTGCAGTGTCAGCGGCATCCGCGATGTTCTTCAGCCCGAGCAGGGAGTAGACCTTGCCGATGAACGTCTTCGAGGTGACCGAGTAGAAGTCCGGGCTCAGCTCGTGGTACACGGTGAGACCGGCTCCCCGACGCGACGACGCGGCGGCGATCCTTCCGATCTGAGCCTTCATCCGTTCGATCAGCTTCGACGACTCGTCGCCTCGATCGGTGACGAGACCAAGCTGACGGATCTGCTGGTACGCGCCCTTCAGCGTCGCAGCGGCACCGTGCACGACGACAGGGATGCCGAGCTTCCCGAGCGCGTCCGCCAGCCCCTTCGGGTCGTAGGAGACGACCACGAGGTCGGGCCGGTACGCGGCGATCGCCTCCACGTTCGGGGTGAAGCCGGACAGGGCCGTCTTCGGCGCCGCCTTCGGGTAGTCGGACTGGTCGTCGACCGCGATCACCTGCTTGCCGGCCCCGATTGCGAACAGCGACTCTGTCGCCGTCGGCGACAGCGAGATGATGCGTACGGGCTTGCGCTTGACGGTCACCTTGCCGTTGGCGGCCGTGATCGTGACCGGATACTCGGCAAGGCGCTGCCCGGAGCCGACGGCCTTTCCAGCACCTGTTGAGACGAGCAGCGACAGTGCCGCCGCCAGGGCGGCGACGAGAACGAGAGAACGCCTGAACATCGAATCCTCCTTCTGCGAGGGGTTCGGGGTATCTGCGGAGCGAGGCAGGTCTTCTGACTCGGGGCGCCCTCCCCCACCGCCTTCCCGGCCTGCAGGCCAGTGGCGTGTGGCGGGGGAGCATCTCCCCTTACAGCGGCGGGACCGTCCCGGACTTGCACCGGGTTCCCTCACCGCGCTCCGTATGGGGGCGGGACCCTATCATCGGACCGTGCCCGCCGACGTCCTCCGACGCTTCGGCCCGGTCGCAGGCTGGGCGGCGATCATCGTCGCCTTCTCCTCCGTCCCCCTCGCCGGTGTCGCGCTCTGGCGCCGGATCCAGCCGCAGGTGCGCTGGTCTCAGAGGCGCGCGTGACGGCACTGCTCGTCGATCTCGACGGAGCGCTCGGCGACACGCGGCCGCTCTGGGACGCGTGGCTCGCCGATGCGGCACGGGTGCTCGGCGTCGTCGCCCACGACCTGCCGGCGGACCGCGGTGAGGCGGCCGTGTCGCTCGACGCCGCCGGAGCCGGCAACTGGCGAGCCCTCCTCGAACGCTTCGCCGAGGACAGAGCACCGGTCTATTTGCGTCCCGCAGCCGACGCAGGCGCGGCGATGCGACGGCTCGGCGCCGAGGGGACCACCGTCGGCGTGTTCACGGATGCGCCGGAGGAGTTGGCGCGGGTAGCGCTTGCACACCTGGGCGCCGCACGGCGTGTCGCCGCACTCGAGACCGGCCGGGGTGCCCTCGATCGCCTGAGGGCGACCCTCGGCGAGGACGCCCGCATGGCGCGGACAAGGCAGGAATTGATCGGGGCGGCGCCGTAATATCGGGCCATGGAGCGGCATGATCTTCCGGACCGGCAGCTCGACGCGCTCTTGGAGCGGCTCGACCTGATCGTCGAGCAGCTGGAGCGGATCGACGGGCGGCTAGAGGCGGCCGACGGCTTCGCGCAGGTGAGTCGAGAGATCCGGACGCTGAACGAGTCTCTCAACGCGCTCGCCTACGCGGCGCTCGGCCAGAGCCCACATCAGGTGCACCGGCGCGCAGGCTAGCCCTTCTTGCCTACGACGCGGGGATCCCCTCTCGCGGATCCCAACCGTGAAGACCCGCGCCTGGCGTCAGTCAGGGGCAGTCGCCAGCTGCTATCCGCCCGCGAGGCGGTACAGCGGCCCGTTGTCGGACATGAGGTAGAGCTCGCCTCCAGGCCCTTCCGCGAACGACGAGAGGCTCGGTACGCGCACGACCTCCGTGCGGATGTCAGTCGCCTTCCCGTTCACCAGCTTCAGGCTCCAGATCGTGCCCGCGCAGTAGTCGCCGAACAGGTAGCGCCCGGCCAGCTGCGGGATCGCCTTGCCGCGGTAGACGTAGCCGCCGGTGACCGAGCAGCCGACGTCGTGGCGGTACTCGTACACGGGTTGGACGAGCTTCCCTGGGCCGAGCGGCTTGTCCTCGAAGCTCCTTGTGCCCTCGTAGACGTCCCAACCGAAGTTGAGCAGCTCCGTCGTCCCGCGTTTGACGTAGTCGATCTCCTCGATCTCGCCCTGCCCGACGTCCCCGATCCACAGGTCGCCGGCCGAGCGGTCGAACGAGAAGCGCCAAGGGTTGCGCAGGCCGAGCGCGGCGATCTCCCAGGTGGCGCCCGTCCGTCGCACGTCAAGGCGCAGGAGCTTGCCGAAGCGTGAGCTCATGTTCTGCGACCGGTTCTCCGGATCACCGCCGGAGCCGCCGTCCCCGATCGACGTGTAGAGCCTCCCGTCGGGCCCGAACGCGAGATTGCCGCCGTTGTGGTTGCCGTACGGATCCTGTTCGGACAGCAGGATCTTGCGGCTGGAGGGAATCGCCACCGTCCCGTTGGAGCGGAAGCGTGCAACGACGTTCGCACCGCCGGATGACGTGTATGCGACGTAGAACAAACGGTTGCGTGCGTACCGCGGGTCGAAGGCGAGCCCGAGCAGCCCTTGCTCGCCGCCGGCGGTAATCGAGGCGCGTACGTCGAGGAACGGCTTCGCCCGGACCTTCCCGCGCTCTGTCACGCGCACGAGCCCGACCTTGTCGGCGACGTACAACCGTTTCGGCTCCCCAGGCGCACCGGTCAGGAAGACCGCATTCGCTGCCTTGGACGGCACTTCGACCAGCCGCAGCGATGGTGTCGTCTGGCCGCTCGCACCCAGGGTGACCCCGACGAAGGCGAGAAGCGCAGCCGCGACGGCGAGGCGTCGGAGCATTCTTCAACGGTAGCGGAGGCGTCACTCGCCATGATCGGAGTACCCTCCCCGGGTCATGAAGGTCTTCATCGTCGGCGCGGGCCAGGTCGGATCGACCATCGTGGAGGCTCTCCACGACGAGCACGACCTGACGGTCGTCGACCTCGACCCGCAGCGACTCACCGGGCTCGCCTACCGCTACGACGTCCGCACCGTCGAGGCGAACGGCGCCAGCCGGCACGCGCTGGCCGATGCGGGGATCGCAGGCTCCGACCTGGTGATCGCCTGCACGTCGAGAGACGAGGCCAACCTCGTCGCCAGCGCCTTCGCACGCCTCGAGGTACCGAATGCGACCACAGTGATCCGCGTCTCGAATGTCGAGTACCTAGAGCTGTGGCGGGAGGGGCGGCTCGACGTCGACTTCGTGGTGTGCTCCGAGCTGGAGACCGCAAACGCCATCGCTCGCGTGATCTGGGTCTCCGCCGCGGTGCAGACCGACGTGTTCGCGGACGGCCAAGTGCAGATCGTCGAGTTCGATGTCGATGAGAACGGCGGCCAGGGGGTCGTGGGCATCCCCCTGCGGGACGCGAAGCAGCCGGCCGACTCGCGTGTGGCGGGGATCATCCGCCAGGGCGAAATGATCCTCCCCGGCGGGGGCGACGTGATCCGGATCGGCGATCGCATCGTCGTGATCGGCTCACCCGATGCCGCACACGCCTGGGGGCAGCTCCTGGCCCCGTGGGAAAGCGAGGTGCGCGACGTCGTCGTCTACGGGGGCGGCAAGGTTGGTGCGGCGATTGCGCGGACGCTCGGCGAACAGGGAATCGGCGTGCGCGTGATCGAGCCAGACCGCGAGCGAGCGCGTCGTGTGGCGGAAGACCTTCCCGGCGTGCGCGTCTACAACGCGACCGGTATCGACCCCGACTTCATTGAAAGGGAGCGCATCGGGCACGCACAGGCGGCGGTCTTCGCCATGCGCGAGGACGCGAAGAACCACTACGCCGCCACCCTTGCGCGCGTGTATGGCGTCGAGTTCACGATCGCCATCGTCCACGAGCCCATCTCGACCAAGGTCTACGAAGCCTCCGGTGTCGACGTAACCGTGAACCCGCGACAGGTGACTGCGGAGGAGATCGTCCGATTCGCCCACGATCCACGGACACAGCAGGTCGCGATGCTCGAGGGCGACCGCTTCGAGGTGCTCGACATCACGACGAGCCCCACAAGCGAGTACGTGGGTCTGCGCTTCTGTGACATGCCGATCCGAGGGGCGCTGATCGGCGCCATCGTCCGCAACGGCAGAGCGGTGTTCCCTCACTCGGAGGAGGTGCTGCAGGCGGGCGACCGGGTGATCGTGCTCACCGCGACGGACCGGGTGGCGGACGTCGAGAAGGTGCTGTGATGCACACGAAGTCGACGCCGCGACTCACGTCGACCGTCGGCGCCGGCCGCGGCAGCGGCCGCTTCAAGGTTGTCGCGATCCCGAATCTGCTTTCGCAGATTCGGGATCTGCGAGGCTGGCACGGTTGTCGCGATCCCGAATCTGCTTTCGCAGATTCGGGATCTGCGGGGCTAGTGTGAGCAACCGCACCCGGGCCCGGGTGCGGCGGGCGCCGCGACTCTCCCTAGACCTGCGGGCGGCGCTCGGCCTCTGCGGGACGCTGCTCAAGTACCTGAGCCTGGCGTCGCTCTTTCCCGCCGCGATCGCTGTTGGCTACGGGGAGCCCGTCTGGCCGTTCCTCGGCGCCGGCGCAATCGCCGCCGCGGCCGGTCTCCTGCTGGAGCGTCTCGGCCGGGGGGCGGGTATCGCCGGGTTCCGGGAGGGGTTCTTCGTCGTCGCCGTCACGTGGCTGCTCGCGGCCGCCTTCGGTTCGCTGCCCTATCTCCTCTCCGGCGAGCAGCAGCTCGACCGTCCGATCGACGCTCTCTTCGAGACGATGTCGGGCTTCACGACCACGGGAGCGTCGGTCCTGACCGACATCGAGGCGCTCGACCAGTCGCTGCTGATGTGGCGGCAGTTCACGCACTGGCTGGGCGGCATGGGAATCATCGTGCTGGCGCTGGCGGTGCTCCCGCGGCTCCGCGTCGGCGGCCGCCAGCTGTTGGAGAGCGAGATGCCGGGACCCGAGACCGACGATCTGCCGGCCCGGGTGCGGACGACCGCGCAGCGGATGTGGCTGCTGTACGTCGCGCTGACCGCCATGCAGGCGCTGATCCTGACGCTGTTCGGGGTCGTCGGGCTCGACGACAAGATGGGCTGGTTCGAGGCTCTCTCGGCGGCCTTCGCCACACTCCCGACAGGTGGCTTCATGCCCGAGAACCGGTCGTTCGAGGGATTCGCGGCCGTGTCGCAGTGGGTGACGATCGTGTTCATGGCGATCGCCGGAGCCAACTTCGCGCTCTGGTACCGCGCGATCGTCCGCCGCAGCCCGTTGCTGCCGTTTCGCGACGAGGAGCTGCGCCTCTACCTCGCGATCATCGCGGGCGCCTCGATCGTGCTCACCGCTGTCGTTTGGGGCGAGGGTCTCGTCGGCGGCGGCGAGTCGGCGGTGCGGGCCGGTGTCTTCCAGGTCGTGTCGATCATGACCACGACGGGGTTTGGGAGCGTCGACTTCGCGGCGTGGCCGGCACTCGCCGCGATGACCCTCGTGATGCTGATGCTGATCGGCGGTTCGGCGGGGTCGACAGGCGGCGCGATCAAGGTCGTCCGCCACCTCCTGGTCGGGCGCATTCTGCGCCGGGAGTTACGCCAGACCGTGCACCCGGAAGAGGTGATGCCGATCAGGCTCAATGGGCTCGCCGTCGACGAGCGGACGCTGCGAGCGGTAATCGCCTTCGTCCTGCTCTACATCGGGTTGTTCGCCGCCGGGGCAGGCGTGATCGCAGTCGATACCGCTCTCCAGGGTCCGGAGCTGTCCGTGCTCGATGCGATCGCGTCGTCGGCGACGACCCTTGGCAACGTCGGGCCGTCGTTCGGCGTGGCGGGCCCGATGGGCTCATTCGAGTCGTACTCGGACGTGTCGACGGCGACGATGTTCGTGCTCATGTGGGCGGGCCGGCTGGAGCTGATCCCGGTGCTGGTTCTGCTCACGCGCCGCTACTGGCGCGCTTGACTTGTGGCGCAAGATCGCGAAGATCCCTGAAGGCGTCCGCTTCGCGGCCGCGGGCGCACGTCCGCGAGAACGGATTCCCGACTCCGGCCGACATCAGCCGACGAGCACGCGCCGCAGCTGCTGCTCCAGGCCCGGCTTGACGACCGCCACCACCTGATCGCCCGGCCTGATCACCGTCTCTCCCCTGGCGAGCTCCGCCACACCCCCGCGCATGACCGAGACGAGCCGCGCTCCCTCAGGGAGCGCAAGACCCGCCACCCGCTTGCCCGCCGCAGGTGAGCCCGCGCCAACCTGCGCCTCGACCAGCTCCAGCCCCTCGCGGCGCAGCTCGAACAGCTTCACGAGCCCGTGCTCGGGAACCTCGTGCTCGACGAGCCCGAGCAGGCCCGACGTGGCGCAGACCGTCTGCGTGATCCCGAGCAGGTCGAAATGCTGCTGGTTGCGCGGGTCGTTGACGCGCGCGATGGCCTTCGGGACGCTATAGCCCTCCTTCGCGAGCTGTGAGATGACGAGGTTGTCCTCGTCGTCGCCCGTCACGGCGAGCACCAGGTTCGGCGGCCGTGCGATCCCAGCTCGTTCGAGGACGTGGATCTCGGTTGCGTCGCCCTGGATCACGACAACCCCGAGCTCGGCTTCGAGCTGCTCGAAGCGCTCGCGCTCCTGCTCGATCAGCGTCACCTCGTGGCCCATGGCAAGCAGCGACCTGGCCACGTTCGACCCGACCTTCCCGCCACCGGCGACGATCGCGTACATCGGGCTACACCGTCCTGCCTGCCGTCGCCTGGACGGCCTCGGAGATGACCGAGATCGCCGTCTTCGTCGGGCAGACCGTGCGCAAGCCCCGCTCCTCGTAGAACGCGGCACGCGCCGGGTCGAGGACGCGAACGACGACGCACGGCACATGCCAGCGCTTCTGGAGCACCTGCCCGATCACGATGTTCGTGTTGTCACCGTCCGTAGCCACGACTGCGGCGTCGGCGTCGGCAACCCCAGCGCTCTCGAGCACGGCCGTGTCAAGCGCGTGACCGGTGACGAAACCGCCATGCCACGCCCCAAGGCGCGCGAGCGCGCCGCCGTCCTCGTCCACGCACGTCACGTCCCAACCGTCCGCGGCGAGCGCCTTCGCAACGGATGAGCCGACGCGTCCACAGCCGACGATCACGGCTTTCACGGCCGCAGCCTAGTTGATCGGTTGTCAGACTCCATCACTCGTCCTCGAACACGCCCTCAGGGAACGCGACCACGAGAACCTCACAATGCGCGTTCTTGAGCACGTGGTCGACGGTCGGCGAGAAGAACCGCGCCTGGCGTCGCCAGCGAGGAGAGGAGCCGAGCACGATCAGGTCGACGTCGCGCCGGGCCGCCTCGTCGACGATCGCGTGTCCGATCGAGCGGGCGAGGACGACGTCCGTCGTCACTGCGACGCCGTTCTCCTCGGCGATCCCGCTGGCCTCATCGAGAGCACTAGCCGCTCTCTCGGCGACCTCCGCGGGCAGCGGCCCCTGAAGCGGGAACTGCCGTGGCACCCGGACGACGGTGATCGCCTGCACCTCCGCACCGCGGTCCTTCGCCAGAGCAACGGCAGTGGCGGCCATCTCCTCGCCGATATCACCGAGCTTCATCGGCACGAGCACGCGCCGGAAGCCGGTACCGGCGGGGACCGCTCCCAGCGGGCCGACGTCCTCGAGAACCCCGCGGTCATTCCACCAACGGGTCACGAAGAACACGACGAGGCCGGCGGCGAGCCAGATCGGGCCCGCGTACCGGGCGCCCGGATGAGTGACCATCGCGAGCACGAACACGCCGAGCGTCAGCGGAGCGCCGACGAGCGCGGCGACGGGAACCGGGGTGCCCCCGAGCCGCACGTCGGGGCCGGCGCGGAAAGGACGGGCGAGATCGGGTTCCGTATGGCGCAGGCGGATGACCGCGAGTTGCGCGAGCGTGAAAGCGATGAGCACGCCGAACGAGTACAGGCTCGCGAGGAACTTGACGTCGTAGTCGGCGACGCCGGTGACGATCACGATCCCGATGGCGACGAGCGCAATCGCGATGATCGCCTCCTGCGACACGAGCGTGCGGCGCTCGAGGCGTCCGAACTCGCGCGGCAGCATGCCGTGGCTCCCCATCGAGTGTGCAAGCCGCGTGCAGCCCGAGACCGCGGTCGTCGCGGCTCCGAACAGGATCAGGGCTCCGGAGATGCCCACGGCGACGCGCACGATGTCGACGAGCCACAAGGGCAGATCGCCGTCGAGCGCCGTCACGATGCCGGCCAGCGGCGCCTCGAGCCACTCTCCGGCCAGGTCGCTCGATCCATCCGTGGCCGGGAAAGCGCTCAATCCGATGGCGGCGACGAGCGTCGTGAGGACGACGACGAGGCCGACAGAAGAGAACACCGACCGCGGTAGCGTCCGGCGTGGGTTCTTCGTCTCCTGCGCGTAGTTGGCCACGGTCTCGAGCCCGGTGTACGCGAGCATGGCCAGCGGGATCGCAAACAGGACGTCGTCCCAGTGCTGGCCCGGCGCCAGCGAGAAGCCATCGGATAGAACCTCGGGGGAGAACAGGAACGCGAGCCCGAGCGCGACCAGCACGCCCTGCACGACGAGGTCGAGAGCCGCCACCGCAAGGAGCCCCGTGTGCATGCGAGCGTGACGGATCAGCCGTGCGATCGCGATCCCCGCGATCACGAAGCAGGCGACGACGACGTCCCAGGGCGAGTCCCTGAGCGCCTCGGAGGAGAGCGCGACGCCGAGATAGTGCGGCAGGAACAGCGCCGACAGGGCAATCACGATCACGTAGTCGAGGAAGAGGGCCCAGCCGGTGACGAAGCCGGCGAGGTCGTTGAACGCGCGGCGCGTGAACGTCTCCGCGCCTCCCGTCTCCGGGATTGAGGTCGCTCCCTCGACGTACGAGAGCGCCACGACGAGGAAGAGCACGCCGGTGCCGAGCAGGACGAGCGGTGTGAAGCCCAGCGCTGCGGCAACGACGATGCCGAGGGCGAAGTAGACGGACGAACCGATCTCGCTGTACGCGACGGCGAACAGGGCCCGGGTGCCGAGTACGCGCTCGAAGCCGCGAATCTTGCGTGCCATCAGCCATCTCCTCGCTTGCGCTCGACCGTGATCCGCGCCACGCCGAGTGCGACGAAGAGGGCGCCCAGCACGTACCCGGTCGCGCCTCCCCCCTTCGCTGCAGTCGTCACGAGGAGGGCGATACCGATGCCGACGAAGGTCACGGAGAACCCGACGATGAGCCGCCGGTACCAGCTCACACTGGTACCTCCTGTCGGGAGGCGGTGACCATCACGCGGCACGGCGCGCTGCGAAGCACGCGGTCGACCGTGGTGCCGAACACCCCGCGGCGGCGCAGAGTGAGCGGCTTCCGCGGCGACCCGAGCACGATGATCTCGACGCCGCGCCGTTCGGCTTCCGCCACGATCTCCGCCGCAGCGCTTCGGCCGCGGACGAGCCGGGGCGTGACTCTGACGCCGTACGTGTCGCCGATCGCGACCGCCTCGTCGAGCTCGCGGTTCGCGGCGCCCTCAGCCTCGGGCTGCGGCTCGTCGACGGCGGCGTCCCACGGCGCCTCCACAACGCTGAGGGCGATCACACGTGCGCCCCGTTCCGCGGCAAGGCGGCACGCGACGTCGAGGGCGTCGTCGGACGGACGCCCCGGCACGATCGCGACGAGGATGCGCCGGTACTCAAGCGCGAGGGCGGCGCCGAACGCGGGCGGCGCCTTGACCGTCTTCCTGATCGGCGCGTGCAGGACGAATCGCCGGTACACCCCGTACCCTGCGGTGCCGGCCACGATCCAGCCGAGCCCGACGAGGCGCGTGGTGGGATTCTGGACGAGGATGACGAGGAACGACGCACCGGTGGCGGCACCACCGAAGACCGCGAACAGAGGCCAGTCGACCCCGAAGAGGCGCAGATTGGGGTGCGCGCGGTACCCGACCGGTGTGCCGCTCCGCGCAGCCGTCATGCGCAGCCGCACGATGGCGGCGTGCGCGACGGTGAACGACAGCGTTGCGCCGAAAGAGTACAGCGTGCCCACGAAGTTCACGTCCCCGGGCAGAATCACGAGGATCGGCGCGACGCACGCGAACACGATCAGCGAGAGCCACGGTGTCTTGAACTGGGGATGCAACCGCCGGAACACCTCCGGCATCTGCCGGTAGCTCGACATCGAGTAGGTGATCCGTGAGGCCCCGATGATGCCGGCGTTGGTGGCTATGAACAGGATCGTGGCGGCGAGCACGCCGACGTAGATCTCCATCCCGTCGAGCACCAGGCCTTCCAGCCCGAGGTTGTCCACGACGCCCAGGACCGGGTCGTTGGCGTAGCCGCCCTCCTCCGGCGGCAGCGCGAGCAGCGTCGTGTATTCGCCGTCGACCAGCTTGACCGGGAGCGCGGAGAGAGCGACCAACGGCAGCGTGAAGTAGATCGCGAACACCGCGCCGGCGACGAGCTTGTACGCGTTTGGCACGCTCCGCGTCGGGTCACGTGTCTCCTCGGCGAGGTTGGAGACTGTCTCCACGCCCGTGTAGGCGAGCATCGCCACCGGGATCGCGATCGCGAAGTTCGCCCAGGTGGGTGCCGTGCCCCAGTGGATGTTGCTCGTGAGGATGTCGACGTTGAAGACGAGGACGACGCCGACGACCACGAGCAGCAGCTGGGTTGCGAAGTCGATCACCGCCAGCGTGACCGACAGCTTCGCCGCCTCCTGCACGCCGACGATGTTCAGCGCCACGAGCACGACGATCACGATCGCCCCGCCGACGATGTCCCACGGGTTCGTCTTCAGCGGCTCCCAGAAGATCGCCAGGTAGTGCGGGACGAAGAAGGCGGAGGTCGCGATGGTGACGACGTAAACGAGCAGCTGTGACCAGGCGGCGCCGAAGCTGACGAGCTCGTCGAAGGCGTGCCTGGCGAAGCTCGAGGACCCGCCCGCCTCGGGGTAGCGGACGGTGCCCTCGGCGTAGGTCGCGGCCGTCGCTGCAAAGACGACGCCGGCGACGACGAAGACGAGCGGCGTCAGCCCGAGTGCATAGACCGCGGTGAGCCCGAGCGCGTAGTAGATCGAGGAGCCGACGTTGCCGTAGGCGGTGGCGAAGAGCGCGGGCGTTCCGAGGACGCGCTCGAGCTCGACTTCTTTCCTGCGGCGGCGCCCGGGCACGGAGGGGGAGTCTACGCCCGGCGCCGGTGCCTGCCTTCAGGCAGGCACCTGAAGTTCAACCCTGCACGCGGCCGCACCCTAGGTGCCCGCCGAAAGGCGGGCACCTACGGCCTACGCCCAGGGCCTATCCGTGTATCGACGCGATGATGGGGATGATCAGGATCGCGACGATGTTGGCGATCTTGATCATCGGGTTGATCGCGGGGCCGGCGGTGTCCTTGTAGGGGTCACCGACCGTGTCTCCGGTGATACCGGCCGCGTGTGCCTCGGAGCCCTTGCCGCCGTAGAGCCCGTCCTCGATCAGCTTCTTCGCGTTGTCCCAGGCGCCGCCGCCGGAGGTCATCGCAATCGCCAGGAAGAGACCAGTGACGATGGTGCCGATGAGGAGTCCGCCGAGCATCTCCGGCTTGATGATGCCGACGACGATCGGAAACACCACGGGGATCAGCGCGGGCAGCATCATGCTCTTGATCGCCGAGCCGGTCACGATCGAGATCGACGTCGCGTAGTCGGGCCGCGAGGTGCCCTCCATGATGCCCGGGTCCTCGCGGAACTGGCGGCGCACCTCCTCGACCACCTCGCCGCCGACGCGGCCGACGGCCGTCATCGCCATCGAGGCGAACAGGAACGGCATCAGCCCGCCGAGGAACAGCCCTGCGATCACCCACGGATCCTCGAGCTCGAAGCTGATGTTCAGACCCTCGTCGGCCAGGCCGCGCACGTACTCGTCGAACAGGATCAGCGCGGCGAGACCGGCCGACCCGATCGCGTAGCCCTTCGTCACCGCCTTGGTCGTGTTGCCAACCGCGTCGAGCGGGTCGGTGACGCCGCGTACCGACTCGGGCATGTCCGCCATCTCGGCGATCCCGCCCGCGTTGTCCGTGACGGGACCATACGCGTCGAGCGCGACGATGAGCCCGGTCATCGACAGCTGCGCCATCACGGCAACGCCGATGCCGTAGATGTTCGGGTCGCCGTCGCCCAACCCCACGGCGTAGTACGAGCCGACGACGCCCGCCGCGATCACGAGCACGGGGAAAGCGGTCGCCTGCATGCCGTAGGCGAGGCCCGCGATGATGTTCGTCGCATGCCCGGTCTGGGAGGCCTCGGCGATCTTCTTCACGGGATGCCAGCGCGACCCGGTGTAGTACTCGGTGATCGCAACGAGCAGAAACGTGATCGCGAGCCCGATGAGCGCCGGAGCGTAAAGCTGCCAGAACGCGAACTCGCCGTCGTCGAACGCGAGTGTGACCGGGATGAAGCCGAGCGCCGACAGGATCGTCGCCACGATGACGCTCTTGTAGAGCGCGTTGATGATGGCGTTCGCGCCGTGGCCGACCCGGGCGAAGAACGTGCCGATGACGGAGGCGAGGATCGAGATGCCGCCGAGCGCGAGCGGGTACAGCCACAACTCGGTCGATTCGAACGCGGTGCCGAGCAGCATCACGGCGACCGCGGTCACGGCGTAGGTCTCGAACAGGTCGGCCGCCATGCCGGCGCAGTCGCCGACGTTGTCGCCGACGTTGTCGGCGATCACGGCCGGGTTGCGCGGGTCGTCCTCGGGGATCCCTGCCTCGATCTTCCCCACGAGGTCGGCGCCGACGTCGGCCGCCTTGGTGAAGATGCCGCCGCCGAGCCGCGCAAACACGGAGATCAGCGAGCCGCCGAAGGCAAGACCGATCAGGTCGTCAACAGCCGAGTCGGGCGAGTTGTCGAACGCGCCGGTGAGGATCCAGTAGTAGCCGGCGACACCGAGCAGGCCGAGACCGACGACGAGCAGACCCGTCACGGAGCCTGCGCGGAAAGCGACCTTGAACGCCGGGCCGACACCCTCGCGGGCGGCCTCCGCGGTGCGCACGTTCGAGCGCACGGCGACGTTCATGCCGATGAAGCCGGCGGCCGCCGACAGGAGCGCGCCGATCAGGAATCCGATCGCCGTTCCCCAGCCAAGCTCCGAGTAGAAGCCGAGCGCGAGGAAGGGTACGACCGCGACTGCCGCGATCGTCTTGTACTGCTTGGTGAGGTACGCCGCAGCGCCCTCCTGCACGGCCCGAGAGATCTCCTGCATCCGCTCGTTGCCGGCGGGCTGCGACAGCAGCCAGTAAGTCAGGTAGAGGCCGAACGCGATCGCGACGCCTGCACAGACGAGCGCGAACAGCACGGCATGGTCAACGAAGAAGTCCATCGGTCCTCCGGAAGGCAGCCCTCACAAAGAAAGCGCCGATCTCTTGCGGCGCGGGAGATTATGTATCAGACCGCAGCCTTCGGCTGCGGCGTAACCGTCACCTGCTCGCGGTAGATCTGCTCGAGCGAGGCGCCTTCCTCGTAGCGGGCGATCTGCCGTTCCGCGGCGTTCTGCTTGGGTATCGCGAGATACGGCGCCGCGCCGATCTCCTCGGCCGCGGGAAGCACCCACTCCAGGAGACGCTCGAGCCGCGCCCGGGCCGGCACGACGTCGCCTCGCTCGAGGTCGATCAGCTCACCGGACAGGCCGTACCGGATCGCGCGCCACATGTTCTCCTCGATCAGGCGTGCCGGCTGCAGCCGCACGGGCTCGCCGTTGTCGTACGCGCGGGCGATCCGTACCGAGAGCGCCGCAGCGAGCGCTACGAGCGATTGCGCCTCGCGGAGGTCCGGCTGCGCATCGCAGATGCGGATCTCCACCGTCGGGAACGCGAGATGCGGCCGCACGCTCCACCACAGCTGCGTGTGCTCGTCGACGGAGCCGGTCTCGTACAGGAAGCGGACGTAGCGCTCGTACTCGGCCCAGCTCTCGAACGTGTCCGGCACGCCGCAGCGCGGGAAGAACCGCGTGAAGATCTGGGTGCGCGCCGAGTGAAGCCCCGTGTCGACGCCCTCGGCGAACGGCGAGCTCGCCGACACGGCAAGGAGCTCCGGCAACCAGTTGCGCAGCCCGTTGACGACCGCGATCGCGCGGTCGGCACCCCGGATCGCCAGGTGCAGGTGCAACCCGAACGTGGTGTTCTTCCTGACCACGTACTTGAGGATCTCGTCGTTGCGCCGGTAGTGCGGGGTGTCGATGATCCGCTGGTCTTTCCAGCTCGACCAGGGGTGCGTCCCGGTGGCGCCGAGGATCAGGCCGAGCGGCTCCACCAGACCGGCGAGCTCACTTCGGCGCTGCGCCAGCACGGCGGGGAGCTCGGCGAACGACGTGGTCCGGCCCGTCCTGATCTCGATCTCGGACGCGATCAGCTCGCCGGCGAGGTTGCGCAGGACATCCGTCCCCTCGGCCGCTCGGACGACGTCCTCGTACCGGCTGACGAGGTCGAGTGTCTCGGGGTCGAGCAGCGCGAACTCCTCCTCGACGGCCACGGTGAAGTCGTAGGTCGCGTCGAAGCGTTCCCGCGCCTCGCGGAGGAGCTGATCGTATGGCACGCGCTGTGCGTCTCCCATGAAGTCGAAAGGCTAGACGACGTCACCGCGGTGGTGACTGTCGATGCGAAGCGGTGACTGTCACCCGGCGAGATCGAGCAGGCGCCGCGCGATCCCCGCCCAGCTCCACCGCTCCTCGGCTGCACGGCGGGCGCTCGCCCGCACCGTCTCACAATCCGCGTCGGGGAGGGCGAGCAGCCGTGCGAGCCTGTCTCGGAGCGCGAGGGCATCGCCTGTTGGGAAGCCCGCGAGCTCGCGCAGTGCCGCCGGGTACTCCTCCTCGAGCCCCGCGGCGACCTCGGCGAGCCCCGAGTGCAGTGCGACGATGGGCGGGCAACCGGCCGCGGCCGCCTCGGCGGCCACCATCCCGAACGCCTCCGGGAACACGCTCGGAACGACGCAGGCGTCAGCGAGGGCGAGCAGATGCCGGAGATGACGATGCTCGAGTGGGCCGGTGAACAGGGCCCGCACGCCGAGGGAGGCTGCCTGCGCTTCGAGCGCAGCCCGCTCGGGCCCGAAGCCGACGACGACGGCGCTGGCATCGAGCCCCGCCAGGGCCTCGAGCAGGATGTGCACGCCCTTCTGCGGGATCAGCTTGCCGAAGTAGACGACCACGGGCGCGTCGCCTGCGAGGAAGGTGCGCAGCCGCTCCTCGTTGCCGTCATCGGCAAGCCGCTCGTTCGCGTTGCCCGGGTTCGGCGGATCGGCTGCGGCCTGCTCGAGGAGGCTCGCCAGCGCGGCGTCCCGCGCTTTCGGCAGCCACTCCTCGATGTCGACCCCGGGCGGAACCTCGTGGACGCAAGCGACGTGACCACACACCTCCTCGACCACGCGCCGGATGTGGTAGGAGCCGACGAAGGTGGCGACGGCGCCGGCGAGCGCGTCGGCCCCCCAGGTCGCCAACTCGGCGTTGCCGCGTATCGCGTACTCGAGCTCCGAGCCGTGAGCCTTGACCGCGAAGGGAGCGCCGCTGGCTTGACCGACGGGCCCACCGAGGAGGACGTGGTTTGCGAACACGAGATCCGCCGGCAGCTGGGCTCGCACCGCAGCGGCGTTCGCGTCCACCCACGCGTCGAGCTCGGCCCGCGAGCAGTCGGGCACCCGCCTGACGTCGTGGAAGCCCTCGTAGCGGTCGAGCACGAACACCGGCAGGAACCCACCGACATCGGGTCTAACGGTCGCCGCGCTACCGAGGTCGTACGCCTCGGGATGCGCCTCCTGGGAGAGCACGACGACGTCGTGCCCGGCGCGCGCCCACTCCCGCGCCAGCTGCCGCGTGTAGACGTTCGACCCCGTCCCGCCGAGGAGATATCCGTGCCAGAGCACGACGCGCATCCGCGCATCCTGCTCTATCCGGGCTCAGGTCAGGTGGAAGTACAGCGCGTACAGCAGCTCGACAGCCGGGTTCGAGGCGTGCACCTGGACGTCGGCGGGGGTGTGGAGGAGCGCCTCGGAGTAGTTGAAGACGATCTTCACGCCTGCGGCGACCAGGGCGTCGGCCGCGTCCTGGGCCGCGAACGCGGGCACGGCGATGACGCCGACGATGATGTTCCGCTCGCGCACGATGTCATCCATGTCTTCGAGTGGGGTCACGGCGACACCGCCGACTCCGCGACCCATCTTCGCCGGGTCGTTGTCGAACACCGCGGCGATCGTGATCCCGTGCTCGGCGAAGATGGGCGACAAGGCGATCGCCTCGCCCAGCCGTCCAGCGCCGACGAGCGCGATGTTGTGCTGGCCCTGCGTGCGCAGGATCTTGCGGATCTCGCCCAGCAGCGAGTCGATGTTGTAGCCGACGCCCCGCTTGCCGAACTTGCCGAACCCCGACAGGTCGCGACGGATCTGCGTGGCGTTGATGTTCGTGTACTCCGAGATCTCCTGCGAGGAGATGCGGTCCTTCCCCATCTTCCTCGCCTGCGTGAGCACCTGGAGATAGCGCGAAAGACGCGCCGCCACCCCAACCGTCAACCGATCCGCCACGTCTGACCTCTCTCCGTCCAGCGCCGACCTTGTGACACCGCGGCACATTCTGCCTGCGGCCCTGGACCGCCGACCGGGGAACCGTCGCTTGGTCGCGCGGTCCTTCGGAGCCAGCGGCCTAAACGAGCCGGTCGCGAAGCGCGTTTGCCTGAACGAAGTACGTGAATGCTCGCTCTCCGTCGATCTCCACCACCGGAATGTCGAGCCGGTAGCGGCGCTCGAGTTCCGGATCGCCGCCGATGTCGACCACGTCGAGCTCGAAGGGCATGTCGACACGCACCCGCTCGATCACCTCGAGCGCCGCTTCACACAGGTGACACCGCGGAGCCGTGAACACACGCACACGGTGCACGGGTCTTCTTAGGGATTCCGGCGCAGCCGGGATCTCACGGGTAAAGACCACGGATCGTTGTCGCCTCAGCGACCCGCTGCACCGCGAGACCGTACGCCGCCAGGCGCATGCTCGTCGAGAACCGCTCGCGCGTCTGCCAGGTCTCCTCGAACGCACGCACGGTGATGTCGTTGAGCTTCGCGTTGACCTCGTACTCCTTCCAGAAGTACTCCTGCAGGCCCTGCACCCACTCGAAGTACGAAACGACGACCCCACCGGCGTTGGCGAGTACGTCGGGCAGCACGAAGACGCCCCTGTCCTCGAGAATCTCGTCTGCGGCCGGCGTGGTCGGCCCGTTGGCGCCCTCGCAGATCATGCGCGCCTTCACGCGATCGGCGTTCTCGCCCGTGATCACCTGTTCGAGCGCGCACGGCGCGAGGACGTCGCACTCGAGCTCGATCAGCTCCTCGTTGGTAATCGGCTCGGCCCCGGCGAGCCCCGCGAGCGCCCCGTGCTCGGACTTGTGGTCGATCGCAGCGGCGACGTCGATCCCGTACGGGTTGGCGACCCCGCCCGTCGAGTCGCTGAGTGCGACGATGCGTGCACCCTCGTCGGACATCAGCCGCGCGAGGTTCCGGCCCACGTTGCCGAAGCCCTGCACGGCGATGCGCGTGTCCGGCAGCCTGCCCCCCTGCTTCTGCAGCGCGGTGCGAATGCAGTAGAGCGCGCCGCGTGCGGTGGCCTCGTCGCGCCCCACCGAACCGCCGACCGACAGCGGCTTCCCGGTGACGACGCCGAGCACCGAATGACCCACGTTCATCGAGTACGTGTCGAAGATCCACGCCATCACCTGCGAGTCGGTTCCCACGTCGGGAGCCGGGATGTCCTTCTCAGGTCCGATCTCGTTGATGATCTCGGTCGTGTAGCGGCGCGTCAGACGCTCCCGCTCCCCGTCCGACAGCAGCTTCGGATCGCAGATGACGCCACCCTTGGCACCGCCGAAGGGCAACCCCATGAGCGCGCATTTCCAGGTCATCCACATCGCGAGCGCCTTCACCTCGTCCTGCGTCACGGCGGGGTGGTAACGGATGCCGCCCTTCGCCGGACCGCGGGTCATGTTGTGTGTGACGCGGTACCCGTTGAAGACGCTCACGGTGCCGTCGTCCATGATCACAGGCACCGAGACCTCGATCGACTTCTTGCACTGTGAGAGGACCCGCACGAGGTTGGGGTCGATCCCGAAGGTTTCCCCTACGCGGCGCAACTGGGACTGCGCGATCGCGAACGGGTTCTCGCGAAGATGCGAAGCCGGCGCTTCGGTCGCGCTCATGCCTGCCCCGCAGATCCCGAATCTGCAAGAGCAAATTCGGGATCGCGACAATCCCTAAAGCGGCCGCTGCCGCGGCCGGCGGCGGCGATCGACGCGACTGGCGAGTTTGAGACCGGGTGCCTCATCGCTGCGATCCCCGTGCCACGACGTCGGCCACTATAGCGTCCAGTACCGTCACCGGATGCCGAACGCCACTTCGGCGATGTCGCGCGCTCCGCCGCCGACAGGCGTGGCGATGATCCGCAGTGAGTACGTCCCTTTCGGCAGCCGTGCGCCCCGTGGCCCGCGCCCGGTGATGCCGAAGGCGTACCGGCCGGGTAGGACATCCCGTAGTCGCGCGAGCGTGCCTCGCCGCCTGCTGTCGCGGTACAGGTCGATCACCAGGCTCTTGAGCGGCAGCAGCTGCGGACGGTCGGGGCGGCCGTCGACACGGCCGGCGATCAGCGTGAGCACCGCCGGCGCCGCGTCCGACGGGGCGAACGAGGGGCTCGACAGCCTGAGGCCGGCGAGCAACGGTTGGCCCGTGACCGGGACCGCGATCGCCCACGGCACTCGCAAGGATCCGCCCTTTGCGATCTTCACCCTGAGCGCCCCTGCAAGGCCCCCGGGCGCCCGGGGCAGCACCGGCACGACACCGGAGATCTCCACCTCGGCCGAGCGCCCGGGCCCGATCACGAGGCTCGAGGGCACGGCAGCGAGAGTGACCCCGGACGGTGTCGTGGTCGCCAGGTCGAAGGAAAGCGTGAGCGGCCGCGTGGAGACGTTGCGGAGGCGGATCGGACGCCCGACCGCCGCGTGCTCCTCGAGGGCGGCACCGAGACCCGCCGTCGGCGGGTCGGCGACGAGCTCGACCGATGCCGCCGCCGGCGCGTCCACGAGCCCGGCGGCGACGCCCGTCGCTCCGGGGACGGGCCGGGCGGCCGCGGCGAGCGCGCTGCGAAGAGCCGCGGCGTCGAGATCCGGCCGTGCTTGCGCGAGGAGGGCAGCCGCTCCTGCGACCACGGCCGCAGCGGCACTCGAGCCGCTCACCGTGCCGAACCGCCCGGAGCCGTCCTCGGAACGCCCGGGCTCCGACGTTGCCAGACCCACCCCGGCGGCGCTGACCTCCGGCTTGGCGCCGTCCGCGAACGTGAGCCCCTCTGAGGAGAAAGCCGCGACCGACGAGCTGTCGCCGGTTCGCTCGACCGACGCTGCGCCGACCGCCAGCTCGACCGGCCGGCCGCGCGCGAGCTGGGTGCGGACGGCCTGTGCCACGGCCGTCGGCAGGCCGAGCACCGGAAGCGCGAGCGGCTCGGAGATCCCGAGCGCTCCGGCAGGCAGCGGCCCGTCGACGAGCACTGCGCGGGCACCCGCGGCGGCGAGCTCGGAGACCGCCTCCGGGGTCGGCGGCCCCGGCGGCAACAGCGGCGCGGTGCCGGCAACGCGGCTGTAACCGTTCTCGTCGAACAGCCGCCTGAAACCGGCCCCGGCGCCGGCGACCTCGACGCGTGCCGGGCTCAGGGCGGTCACGGGGGCTGTCACCGTCGCCTGCGTGGCCACGGCGCCGCCGAGCGGCTGCTCGCCGGCGAGGAGGACACGGAGGCCTGTCCGCAACAGCACGTGTGCCGTGGGGCTTGTTCGACGAGTGTCGGCTGCCGCGACGGAGAGCGCAGCGTCTGCCGCGGCGGGCGCGCCGACGCTCCCGTAGGTCGGGCCCGCAGGCCCGTCGTTCCCGGCGGGCGCGACGACGAGGGTGTCGAGCGCGAGCGCCCCCGCGGCAGCACGAACGAGCGGCGCGTCGGCGAACGAATCGAACGGCTCGACGAGCCCGACGACCGCGATACGGGCGGCGTCGTGCGTGTCACCGTCGCCGTTCGGGTCGACGGCCGCCTCCAGGCCGGCGAGCAGCTGATCGGTCCGCGCGTAGACGGCGACCCCTCCGCTGGTGTCGGGTTGCCAGCCTGCGACGCGGATCGGGCGTACACGAGCGCCCGGCGCCACGCCCCGCAACCCTGCAGGCCCGTTCGTGCCCACGAGGAGGCCCGCGAGCTCGGTACCGTGGCGCTCGACCCGCCCGGGCTCGGTCGGGTTGCTGCCAGGCTCGGCGAGCGCTCCCGGGTCGACGATGTCGAGACCCGGCAGCAGCGCGTCCTTGATGAAGGGGTGGTCGTAGTCGACGCCGGTGTCGAGCAGGGCCATCGTCACACCGGAGCCGTCGAATCCCGGAATCGTCACCCCCGGCCGTCTCGCGCCCGACGGGCTGACGCCGTTGGATCCGGTTGCCGCCGGATACGCCGCGCGCACCGGATACACCCCTGCCACGTCCGGGTCGCGCTCGATCACCGCCAGCGCGCCCGTCTCGATGGAGGCGGCGAACGCGTTGAGCACACGTACGTACTCGTACTCGGGCTGGATCGGCGCCCCACGAAAGGCCAGTCTGGCGAGGACACGTCGCTGCGTCTGACGGGCAAGCGCCGTCCACGCCTTCATTTGCTTCTCCGAGGCGACGCCGCCGGCGCCGCGCACGCGGTCGGCGAGCGAGCGGGAGCGTAGAACGACGACCCAGCGGCCGCCGAGCTGCGGAACCGGTCGGGAGCCCAGCAACCCCTGCCACCCGGCAGCCCCTCCCTGCTCGCCCGGGCTCTCGGCCGCGGCTCCTCCGGTAGCGAGCGCGAGCGCGACCAGCGCGGCCGGGGCTAAGAGATATGTGGGGCTAGGACGAGTACGCATCGAGGGCAAGGTACTCGGGACACGGGAGGGCACGGGCGAAGCGAGCGGCGGCAGCGATCATGGCTGCGTTGTCGGTGCAGAGCTCGAGAGGCGCGAATGTGGCCGCGGGGAGGGCGGCTCGCAGCGCCGAGTTGGCGGCGACGCCGCCGACGACGGCGACGCGCTCGAGCGAGGTCTGCTCGGCGGCCGCCTGCAGCCGCCCGGTCAACGCCCGCACGATGGCGCGCTGGTAGGAGGCGGCGAGATCGGCGCGCTGCGCCTCCACCGCGTCGCCGAGGCCCTGGACGACGTAGAGGAGCGCCGTCTTGAGTCCCGAGAAGGAGAAATCGAGCCCCGGCACCCGCGCCACGGGAAAGTCGAAGGCCTCCGCGTCGCCCTCACGGGCGAGGGAGTCGATCGCGGCGCCACCCGGATACCCGAGCCCGAGCAGGCGGGCGCCCTTGTCGAAGGCCTCACCGGCGGCGTCGTCGAGCGTCGTTCCCAACCGGCGACACGAGCCCCACTCGTCGACCGCCAGCAGCAGGGTGTGCCCGCCGCTCGCCAGCAGGCAGACGAACGGCGGCTCGGGCGGCTTGGGCGCAAGCGCGAGCGATGCGACGTGACCGTCGAGGTGGTCGACCGGCACGAGCGGGAGGTGTCGCGCCCAGGCGATCGCCTTCGCCGCCGAGATCCCGACGAGTAGCGCTCCCACGAGCCCCGGTCCCTGTGTCACGGCCACACGCGTGACGTCGTCGAGCGTCGCGCCGGCCGCAGTCAGCGCCTCTCGTACGACCGGCGCCACGAGCTCGAGGTGCCGTCGGGAGGCGATCTCGGGCACGACTCCCCCGTAGGCGGCGTGCAGCTCCGCCTGCGAGGCGACGATCGACGAGCGCAGCTGACCGTCCGCCGTCAAGACGGCCGCCGCCGTCTCGTCGCAGGAGGTCTCGATGGCAAGAATCAAGCGGGCTCCCCTTCTGGCACGCGCGCCGGCTCAGGGTCACGCCACATCACAAGGGCGTCCTCGCGGTTGTCGGTGTAGTAGCCGCGGCGAATTCCACTCGAGCGGAACCCGAAGCGCTCGTAGAGGCGGATCGCGGCCAAGTTCGAGACGCGCACCTCGAGCGTGTGACCGCGCGCGGCGTCGCCGCTCGTGTCGGCGAGTAACCGCTCGAGCAGCGCCGAGGCGATTCTCTGCCTGCGCCATACCGGATCGACGGCGACGTTCATCACGTGCCAGGCGTCGACGTAGCGCGAGAGGACGAGGTAGCCGACCAGGTCGCCGTCGTCGGTCACCGCCGCCAGCGACAGCGAGCTCGGCTTCGCCAGCTCGCTGGCGAACATCGAGCGCGACCACGGTGCCGGGTACGAGGCACGCTCGATGCGCTCGATCGCCTCGAGGTCGGAAAGCTCGAGCTTTCGCAGCGTGACGATCATCCGGGGAAGCGATCGGCGTCGGGTGCCCGCACGTAGATGGGCTCGACGAGCTCGGCGGGCCCGAACGACGTGGCAAGCGCGGCGTGGTACCGGGCCTGCGGATGGTGGAGAGGGCTGTCGTCGGGGGCGACGACGCCTCCTGCCGCTTCGAGCGTGGCACGGTATCGTCGCGCGCCGTCGCCGACGCAGGTCGAACCCGGTGGCGGAGCAGCCTCCCCCGGGGCGACCGTGCGCGGCCCGGGAATGAAGACCTCGTTGCGTCGGGCGTCGATCACCGGGTAGAGACCTTCACCGGCGGCCGCGAGCGCGTCGAGCGTGGGCACGCCCGCCACGCGGACGCCGAGCGCAAGCGCCAGCCCTCGCGCCGTTGCCAGCCCCATTCGGGTGCCCGTAAAGCTGCCCGGGCCGGTTCCGACCGCGATGGCATCGATGTCAGCCGGTCGCGCCGAAGCCTGCCGCAGGAGGGCGTCGACATCCTCGAGGAGGGTGCGCGCAACGGAGATGCGCTCGCCGAGCACCTCGCCGTCGTCGACGAGGGCGCTGGCGGCGACGTCAGTCGCGGTGTCGAAGGCCAGGATGAGCACGCGCGATTCCTTCTAGCAGCGCGCCGTCCACCGAGTCGAGGCGCACCTGACGCGCATCGCCGCCGGCATGGGCGAGTCCGACACGCAGCCGCGAGTGCGGGAGCGCTGCTGCGCCCGCCTCCGGCCATTCGACGAAGACGATCGCCGCGTCGAAATACGGCTCGAGATCTCCCCACTCGGCCGCCGAGAGCCCGTGGAAGCGGTACAGGTCGAGATGAGAGACGTCCACATCTCCGCGGTAGCGGTGCCCGATCGTGAAGGTCGGGCTCGTCACCGGCTCCGTCACGCCCAGGGCGTGCGCGGCACCGCGGACGAGCGTCGTCTTGCCCGTGCCGAGCTCACCGGAGAGCAGAACGACGTCACCGGGCTCGAGCAGCCGGGCGGCGGCGGCGCCGATCGCCTCGGTCTCCGCGGCCGACGTGGACCGGAGCTCCTGCACGCGTCAGAAGAGGCCGAGCTGGACGACCTCGCGCACGGCTGTGTCGTCGCCGCCGGCGTCGTCCGGGCGCGGCTCCGCCTCCACTGGCTCGATGGCGACCGCGCGGCCGAGCAGCTCTGGGAGGCGGCCGAAGTCCTGTTCGAGCACGTGCAGCATCGAGGGCGTGTACAGCGCGGCGGCCGGGTGGTACAGCGGGTACAGCAGCACGCGGCTGGAACCGAGCGTCACCTCCTGCTCGGAGCCGTGAACGCGCGTGATCCCAAGCGGCCTGCCGGAGAGGAGCCTGGTGGCGAAGTTCCCCAGCGTCGCCACGACGCGTGGCTGCACGAGCTCGATCTGGCGGAAGAGATGGGGCTCACAGGCGGCGATCTCCTCCTCGAGCGGGTCGCGGTTACCGGCAGGCCGGCACTTCAGCGTGTTGCACACGTAGACATCGCCCCGTTCCAGGCCGATGCCGGCGAGCAGCCGGTCGAGCAGCTGACCGGCCTGCCCCACGAAGGGCACGCCCTGCTGATCCTCGTGGAACCCTGGCGCCTCGCCGACGAGCATGAGGTCAGCGTCGGCGTTGCCCGAGCCGAACACGACCTGCGTCCTCCCGGTTGCGAGGGCGCAGCGCGTGCACGACGCGGTCTCGTCCGCGTAGGCATGCAGGGCAGCTGCGCGCTCGGCCGCGTCCATGCCGGCCAGTCTAGGCCGCTCTCCGGACACGGACCGGGTCGTCAACCGTTCGCGCAGCGAACGGCTAGTGGCCGCAGCCGCAGGAGCCCCCGCAGCAGCCGCCACCACCGCCGGCAGAGCCGCTGAAGCTCGGCTTCGACTGCGCGCCGACGACCGCGAACGAGGAGAGCTGCTTGAGCACCTTCGCCGCACCACAGGCCGGGCAGGTGACAACCTGGTCGTCGCGCCGCACCAACTCCTCGAAGTGGTCCTCGCACTCCATGCACGCGTACTCGTAGATCGGCATCGCCACTCAAGTTTACGTGTTCGCTGCGCGGTTGCCGCGACGCCGGCCACCGCATACAGTCGCGACGACGATGGACCGCGAGCACGTGTGGCCTCAGGGGCACTGGGACTGGCCGGTCAAGCTGCCGTACAAGCACGGCGTCCGGAAGGGAAACCTCATCTTCGTCGGCGGGCAGGTGGCGATGGACGAGCAGGGGGCGGTCCTCCACCCGGACGACGTCGCCGCCCAGACGCGAGTCGCGATGGAGAACATCCAGGTCGTCCTCGCCGGGTTCGGCGCCACCCTGGAGGACGTCGTCAAGCTGAACCGCTTCTACGTCGGGTCGGGCACGGCCGCGGACTGGCAGGAGGGGGCGCTGGTCGCCGCATCGTTCTTCACCGAACCTGGCCCCGCGGCGACGGGGATCCCCGTCCCGGCCCTCGCCTACGAGGGGCTGATGGTCGAGATCGAGGTGATCGCGATCGTCGAGTAGCGCGGGTAGCGTGCAGAGGGTGGAACGCTGGACTGCGCCGACCCTTGACGGTCGAGTCGTTCGGCTGGAGCCGCTTCGACACGATCACTCGGACGGGCTCTGGGAGGCGTCAAGAGACCCGAGCACCTGGACGTGGCTTTCGATCGCACAGCCGGCGACGCGTGCCGAGCTCGATGCGTGGATCGACGATGCCCTGGCCGCAGACGAGCGCGGCGCCGAGATCACGCTCGTAACGATCGGCCACGAGGATCGGCGTGTGCTCGGGTCGACGCGCTTCCTGGCGCTACGCCCGGAGCACCGGAGCGTCGAGATCGGCTGGACGTGGTTGCACCCCGACGCCTGGGGCACGGGCGCGAACGCGGAAGCCAAGCTCCTCATGCTTCGCCACGCCTTCGAGACGTGGGGCTGTCGCCGCGTCGAGCTCAAGACCGACGCTCTCAACGAGCGCTCGCGCGGCGCGATGGAGGCGCTCGGCGCGGCGTTCGAGGGGATCCATCGCAAGCACATGCTCGTCCGCGGCGGCGAGAACCGTGACACCGCCTGGTACGCCGTCACCGACGACGAGTGGCCGGAGGTCTGTAGCGGCCTCGAATCGCGTCTCGCCGCCGTGTAGCTGGCGCGCGACCACCCTCCAGCTCAAGCCTCTCGCAGCCCATCCCTCGAACGAGTCACGACCATCGGCGAGCCGATCCTGGCCGGTCGGAGGAGGCGCCCGCGCCGGCGCCGTGGCACAACACGATCGAAGCAAGCGTCACGAGGAGGGACAGGTGACTGCAGCCCAGTTCGAGCAGCTCGGCAGCGTCCAGGCGGAAGATGTCCTTCGCTGGCGCTTCCGGGAGCTCGTCCGGGTGGGCTTCGATCCCTGCGACGCCATGATCCTCGCCTCCCACGTCGAAATCGACATTCACGCCGCCGCCGATCTCGTCGGTCGTGGCTGCTCGCCGGAGACGGCGGCGCGCATACTCCTCTAGCCGGCAAGCGCATCTCGCTGACGCGAGAATCGGGATCCGCTCACACGGATCCCTTGCGCGCGAAGATCCCTGAAGGCGTCCGCTTCGCGGCCGCAACGCTCGCCAACCCTTGGCCGTGGTCGGTCGGACCCAAGAGGCGGCGCGTGGTCGGTACACTCATGCCGCAGCCCGGTATCCGCGAGGAACTGGAGCACGAGTGATCGACAGCGTGACGGTGATCGGCGCCCGCGGGCGCGTCGGCAGCGCCATGAGCGCTCGCCTGCGCGAGCGCGGCGTGCGCCTGGACGCAGACGAGCCCGAGCTCGTTCTGCTCTGCGTACCCGACCGCGTGATCGCCGAGGCCGCCGAGGAGGTCGCCGTTGGGCCGTGGGTGGCGCACGTCAGCGGCGCCATGCCGCTTCAGGCTCTCTCCCCTCACACCCGCCGCTTCGGCGTTCACCCGCTGCAGACGTTCACGCACCGCCGGGGAGCCGAGCAACTCGACGGCGCCTGGGCCGCGATCAGCGGCGAGAGCCCGGAGGCCCGCACCGTGGGCACGTGGCTCGCGGAGACGCTCGGCTTGAGGCCGTTTCCGCTCGACGACGCCCGGCGCGCTCTCTACCACGCCGGGGCCGCCGTCGCCTCCAACTACCTCGTCACCCTGCGCCGGGCGGCCGGCGCGCTGCTCGAGGCGGCCGATGCTCCCCCCGAGGCGCTCGATCCGCTCATGCGCCGCGTGATCGAGAACGACTTCGAGCTGACCGGGCCGATCGAGCGGCGGGACTGGGAGACGGTCGACCGTCACGTCGTGGCAATTCGCACGGAGCGGCCGGAGCTCGAGGAGGCCTATCTCGCCCTCGCGTCGCTGACGGCGCGACAGAGCGGTGCCGAGGTGCCGGCGTGACGACCTGCCGTACGATCGCTGCAGTGCGTGCCGCCCTCGAGGGCCGGCGTGGCGGTTCCGTCGCGCTGGTGCCGACGATGGGGTCGCTGCACGAGGGGCACCGTGCGCTGCTAGAGGCCGCGCGCGTGGAGTGCGACACGGTCGTGCTGAGCCTGTTCGTGAACCCCTCCCAGTTCGGCGACGCGGCCGACCTCGACGCGTACCCGCGTGACGAGGCCCACGACCTCGCCGTCGGCTCGGAGCTGGGCGTCGATCTCGTGTTTGCACCCGGGGTCGACGAGATGTACCCCCCGGGCTTCCAGACCTGGGTCGAGGTGGCCGAGCTTGGCGCGATCCTCGAAGGGGTACACCGCCCGGGGCACTTCCGCGGCGTCGCCACGGTGTGCCTGAAGCTCTTCAACATCGTGCGCCCGAACGTCGCGTTCTACGGGCAGAAGGACGCGCAGCAGGTGGAGGTGCTGCGCCGGCTCGTTCGAGACCTCGACCTCGAGCTCGAGCTCCGTGTCATCGCCACCGTCCGCGACCCGGACGGTCTCGCGCACTCATCCCGGAACGCCCGGCTCTCGCCCGCGGAGCGCGACCGCGCCCGCGCCCTCCCTCGGGCTCTCGCGACCGGCGATCCGGAGACCGCGCGACGCATCCTCGAAGCAGCAGGCCTGGACGTCGACTACGTCGAGGTCGCCGCCTTCCACCCCCCTGTCCTCGCCGGCGCCGTCCGTGTCGGCACCACCCGCCTGATCGACAACATCCCCCTGGAGGCCATGACATGAGCACCCGCCCACGGATTCCTGCGCCCGGCACGCCGGCTCCCGGCAAGCTGCCGATCACCGAGCTGGCCGAGCTGAAGCTGCGCAGGCAGCCGATCGTGATGGTGACGGCCTACGACGCGCCGTCCGGCCGTCTCGCGGACGAGGCCGGCGCCGACATCGTGCTGGTCGGAGACTCGGCGGCGATGACCGTGCTCGGGCATGACTCGACCGTGCCGGCGACGATGGACGAGATGATCGTGCTCACCCGCGCGGTCACGCGCGGTGCGCGCCGCCCGCTTGTAGTCGCGGACATGCCATTCGGCTCGTTCCAGGTGTCGGACGAGCGCGCGATCGAGAACGCGATCCGCTTCGTCAAGGAGGCTGGTGCGGACGCCGTCAAGATCGAGGGTGCAGGCTCGATGCTCACCCGGGCGGCCGGGATCGTCGCGGCGGGTATCCCGGTGATGGGGCACATCGGGCTCACCCCGCAGTCCGCCACAGCGCTGGGGGGCTTCAAGGCGCAGGGCCGGACGGCCGAGCAGGCGCGGCGCCTCCTGGCGGACGCCCGCGCGCTCGAGGTCGCCGGCTGCTTCACGCTCGTGCTGGAGGCGGTGCCTGCCCCGGTGGCGGCCCGCATCACCGAGGTGCTCTCGATCCCCACGATCGGCATCGGCGCCGGGGTGCAGACCGACGGGCAGGTGCTCGTCTGGCACGACCTGCTCGGCCTCTACTCGGGCAGCTCGCCGCGCTTCGTCAAGCGGTACGCGGAGCTCGCGCCCGTGATCCGCGACGCGGTCGCCGCCTTCGCGGACGACGTGCGCGCCCGCCGGTTCCCGGAGAACGTGCACACCTACTCGATGCCCGACGAAGAGCTCGCCGCCTTCGAGACTGAGATGGTCGAGAACCTGTGACAGTCACAGCACGATGGGGAGCATCACGAACGCGGCCACGAACACCGCTGCCAGGGCTGCGGCTGCAGCAACGCCGACCCACGGCAGGCGGTACGTGACCCGCAACCCGCCCGCGAGCAGCGCCGCCGACCAGGCGACGAACGGCAGGCCGAGGGAGAGGATCACCCAGCGGCTGGAGTCGGGCGCATGGCCACGGAAGTACGCGCTCCCGTAGCCGATCATCGCCACCGGCGCGAGGAGGAAAAACGACATTGCGGCCGGGACGGCGCTGAACGCGACCAGGTGGCGTGACCTCCTGAAGGTCGTCTCGCCTCCGGCGCCACGGATCCCGATCTCGACGCCGAGACCCACCACCAAATAGCCGGCCGCGCCGTAGACGCCCCCCGCGACGTACGTGACGACGGCAGCGACGAGGAGATCGACAGACGGGTCGTCGAGGATCGTCCCCCCCTGCAGCAAGATCGCTGCCATACCGGCGAGGATCACGATCGCGAGGATCGGCTCCTGCCGCGCCGCCTCGTCGTCCTCGTCGGTCTCGCGCAGCGAGACGAGCACGTTGCGAGGAGCCCAGAGGACGAGCAGCACCCTCCCCCACCAGGCACGTCCGAGGCCCGGCGTGCGTCGCGCCCGGGCATCCGCGGCGGCATCCGCTGCAGGAGCCGGCTTCATCCCCTCGCTCACGGGCCGAGCGTACCTTCGCACCCGTCGCTCGATCTGATTGAGTGAGTGCATGGCAGGGGCCATCTGCACGGCCGTGGGATCGAGAACGAGCCGGGACGCAAGTTCTGTGGCGAGTGTGGCTCGTCGCTGACGCTTGCCTGCCCGTCGTGCTCGACGCCGAACCCGCCCGGGGTCAAGTTCTGCGGCGAGTGCGGGGCGGCGCTTGGTGCGCAAGCGCCGCTTACGGCGGCGCCCACGCCTCCACCGGCCGCCGAGCGCAGGCTCGTCTCGGTGCTCTTCGCCGACCTCGTCGGCTTCACGACGGCCTCGGAGAGCCGCGACGCGGAGGACACGCGCGAGCTGCTCTCCCGCTACTTCGACATCTCCCGCACCGTGATCGAACGCTACGGCGGCACCG
>Ga0247727_10003652_pt1 | contig 33710 bp, 28 predicted proteins | sample WisWelCaveWW1625_FD_202498 | JGI IMG/M metagenome (GOLD analysis project Ga0247727, IMG submission 202498) | Biofilm microbial communities from Wishing Well Cave, Virginia, United States - WW16-25 | ecosystem: Environmental > Aquatic > Deep subsurface > Groundwater > Cave microbial mat | place...
TCATGGCGGAGCTCCAGCGCCACATCGGGCCCGACACCGACGTCCCGGCGGGCGACATCGGCGTCGGCGGCCGTGAGATCGGCTACTTGTTCGGCATGTACAAGAAGCTGCGCAACGACTTCACGGGCGTCCTGACCGGCAAGGGTCTGAGCTGGGGCGGCTCGCTGATCCGGCCCGAGGCGACGGGCTATGGCTGCGTGTATTTCTGCCAGGAGATGCTCGCGACGCGCGGGCAGACGCTCGAGGGCAAGAGCTGCCTCGTCTCCGGCAGTGGCAACGTCGCGCAGTACACGATCGAGAAGATCCTCGACCTCGGCGGCAAGCCGCTCACGCTGTCCGATTCCTCAGGGTACGTCTACGACGGAGCCGGGATCGACCGCGAGAAGCTCGCCTTCGCGATGGAGCTCAAGAACGCGCGCCGCGGCCGCATCAAGGAGTACGCCGACGCCTTCAAGACCGCGAGCTACGTCCCGCTCGATCCGCAGCTCGAGATGAACCCGCTCTGGAACCACAAGGCCGACTGCGCCTTCCCGAGCGCGACGCAGAACGAGATCGGCGGAAAGGACGCCGACAACCTGCTCCGAAACGGCGTGTACGTGATAGGCGAGGGCGCCAACATGCCGAGCACGATCGAGGCGGTCAACCGCTTCATCGACGCGAGGATCCTCTACGCGCCCGGCAAGGCGGCCAACGCCGGCGGCGTCGCCACCTCGGGCCTAGAGATGTCGCAGAACAGCATGCGTCTCTCCTGGAGCCGCGAGGAGGTCGACGGCCGCCTCCACACGATCATGCGAAACATCCACACGGCCTGCTTCGAGACGGCCCAGCGCTTCTCCGCCCCCGGCAACTACGTCGTCGGCGCCAACATCGCGGGCTTTCTGAAAGTCGCCGACGCCATGGTGGATCAGGGAGTGGTGTAGACCGACGCGACATACACCTCGCGGCCCTCCCTGAGAGCGGGCCCGATGATCGTCCCGGCCTTGTCCTTGAACGTCTCGATGTCGTCGGGAGTCACGACGAGGACGTCGACGGGAACCTCCAAACCAAGGAGACACCCGTAGATTCGCTGCGCAAGGCGGCGGCGGTGACCACCAGGAAGTCGAGGTCGCTGTCGCGTCCGGCGTCACCCCGTGCCGCCGACCCGAAGAGAATGATCCGCTCCGGACGAGCGACTTCGACGATCCGGCGGACGACCTCGGCCAGCAGATCGGGGGCCGCGAGCGTGCCGGGCGCGGAACTCACCACCGCATGCTACCACCGCCGCATGGCTGACAGCTTGACCGCTCATCCGATCGTCGCTCAATGACTCTCACCTCCCGAGGGTACCCAACGAATTCCGGAGGGCACGACCGCCTCGCCTCCCTCCGCGAGCCGGTTCAGGGCGGCGCGCAGAGCGTCCTGCCGTCGCGGGTATTCGGTGAGGAACGTCTTATCGAGCGGTGGTGGCGTCTCGAGCCATGCTGCCGCCACTGCCACGGCGTTCAAGTGCAGGATGTTCTCTCGCATGACTGGCTGACGCGAAAGCACCCACGAAACAAACTCCTTGTCTGGGCGGGATCCTGCTGTGCACCGGACAATGGCGGCCCAGAGATCATCCAGCCGTCGGATCACTTCGCCGGGGGGTTCATCAAGCGGCCTCGCTTCGTCGTCCCACGGTGCTAGCGCCGCTGCTGCCGCCTCCGCCACGTGGCAGAGGAGCAGGATGTCCTTCTCTGCATGACAGGCTGACCGGATCTCGGCTAGGCGCTCGGTCAAGGTCATGGGCTTCCCATGCTCAGATCTGGGGGTGCCTCGCGCCAGCCACGAGAAACGCGCCGCACCCCCAGGGGAATCAGTACCGGTACCGGTCCGACTTGTACGGGCCCTGTTTCGGGACGCCGATGTACTCGGCCTGCTGATCGCTGAGCTCGGTGAGCTGCGCGTTGAGCTTCCTGAGTTGCAGCCGCGCCACCTTCTCGTCGAGCTGTTTCGGCAGCGTGTAGACGCCGACGGGGTACTTCCCGCTGTCGCGCTCCTTCCACAGCTCGATCTGCGCGATCGTCTGGTTCGCGAACGACGACGACATCACGTACGAGGGGTGCCCCGTACCGCAGCCCAGGTTCACGAGCCGGCCATGGGCGAGCAGGATCAGCCGCTTGCCGTCGGGGAAGACCACGTGGTCGACCTGCGGCTTGATCTCCTCCCACGGGTAGCGCTCGATCGAGGCGACGTCGATCTCGTTGTCGAAGTGGCCGATGTTACAGACGATCGCCTGGTTCTTCATCTTGGCCATGTGCTCGTGGGTGATCACGTGGTAGTTGCCGGTTGCGGTCACGAAGATGTCGGCCTTGTCGCAGGCGTACTCCATCGTCACGACCCGGTAGCCCTCCATCGCCGCCTGCAGCGCGCAGATCGGATCGACCTCGGTGACCCAGACCTGGGCCGAGAGCGCGCGCAGCGCCTGCGCCGAGCCCTTACCCACGTCACCGTAGCCGCACACGACCGCGACCTTGCCCGCGATCATGACGTCGGTCGCGCGCTTGATCCCGTCGACGAGCGACTCGCGACAGCCGTACAGGTTGTCGAACTTCGACTTTGTGACCGAGTCGTTGACGTTGATTGCCGGGATCCGCAGCTCGCCCTTGGCGTGCATCTGGTAGAGGCGGTGGACGCCGGTGGTCGTCTCCTCGGTCACGCCGCGCAGCGAGGCGAGCTGCTCCCCGTACCAGCCGGGCTTGTCGGCGAGCCGCTTGCGGATCGAGGCATAGAGCACCCGTTCCTCTTCGCTCGCGGGACTGGCCAGGACTGACGCGTCCTTCTCGGCCTTCGAGCCGAGGTGGAGCAGCAGCGTCGCGTCGCCGCCGTCGTCGAGAATCATGTGGGTCGAGCCGCCGTCGGGCCACTCGAAGATGCGGTGCGTGAAGTCCCAGTACTCCTCGAGCGACTCGCCCTTGAAGGCGAAGACCGCGGTGCCGCTCTTCGCGATCGCGGCGGCCGCGTGGTCCTGCGTCGAGAAGATGTTGCAGGAGGCCCAGCGGACCTCGGCGCCGAGCGCCCGGAGCGTCTCGATCAGCACCGCGGTCTGGATCGTCATGTGCAGCGAGCCAGAGATGCGCGCGCCGCTGAGCGGCCGGCTCTTGGCGTATTCCTCGCGGATCGCCATCAGGCCGGGCATCTCGGTCTCGGCAATCCGGATCTCCTTGCGGCCCCACTCGGCGAGCGAGAGATCGGCGACCTTGAAGTCGCCCCCCTTGGTCTTGGTCTCTACGGCAGTGGACATGGCTTACTCCTTCTGTCCCGGGAGCGCCAGAAAGCCGAAAGGCGCCCGAAACCGGTCCGTTGGTCACGAGCGCCGTTGTCTACGCTGAGCCTGGCCCCGTTCAAGACGGGGTCGCAGCGCCCCTCAGCAAGGGTATTGTCGCCGATGGCGGAGCCGCTTGACAAGGGGCGGGCGTGCTAGGCTTCCCCGCGCCAGAGAGGCTCTCCATGACGGCCAGTCCGCCGGGACGGCGCCTCGTCCACGAGTACCAGGACCTGATGCGCCACCGCATCATGGACATCCTGCTGGTCTCGACCCCCTACGACACCTTCATCCTCGAGGAAATCGGCGAGCTCTCGGAACGGCTGCTCGGGGAGTTCCGCAACCTCGACCTGCACTACGCGCCGGGGCTCACGGGCGTCTCCTCGGGCGAGGATGCTCTGCGCCTCGCCCGAGAGCGGACGCAGGTCAACCTGATCATCACCACCCCGCACCTCGCCGACATGGACGCGGCCGAGCTCGCCCGCCGTGCCCGCAGCGAGGGCCTCGACGTGCCGGTCGTGCTGCTGGCGTGGGACACGCGCGAGCTGGCCGCTTTCAGGGCTCGCGTGGACACGAGCGGTCTGGAGCGCGTCTTCCTGTGGCAGGGAGACGCTCGCATCCTGGTGGCGATCGTGAAGTCGGTCGAGGACCGCAGGAACGCCCCGCACGACACCGCGTCGGTGGGCGTGCAGGTGATCCTGCTGGTCGAGGACAACGTCCGCTACTACTCGTCGTTCCTGCCGGTGATGTATACGGAGCTGCTCCACCACTCGCAGCGGGTGATCAGCGAGGGGCAGAACCTCTCGCAGAAAATCCTGAGGATGCGGGCGCGGCCCAAGATCCTGCTCTGTACCAGCTGGGAGGAGGCCTGTGCCGCTTTCGAGAGCTACGCCGACGACGTGCTCGGGATTATCTCGGACGTCGAGTTCCCGCGCGGGGGGGCCAAGTACCCGAGCGCCGGTGCCGATTTTGCGCGCCAGGTGCGTGCGGCCTACCCGGACGTGCCGATCATCCTGCACTCCTCGCGGCCGGAGAACGAGGCGCTCGCCCACAGCTTGGGTGCGAACTTCCTGTTGAAGGGTTCGCCGCTGCTGTTGCAGGAGCTGCGCGAGGTCATGCTGTCGGACTTCGGCTTCGGCGACTTCGTGTTCCGGCGCCCGGACGACAGCGAGGCCGACCGCGCCGCCGACCTTCGCCAGCTCGAGCAGAAGCTCGGCTCGGTGCCCGAGGAGTCGATCGTCCACCATGCCGAGCGCAACCACTTCTCGCGCTGGCTCAAGGCTCGCACCGAGTTCACGCTCGCGCACGAGCTGCGCCCGCGGCGGCTCAGCGACTACGGGAGCCCCCAGGCGCTGCGCGAGAGCCTGATCGACTCGATCGCCGGCTACCGCCGCGACCAGAGCCGCGCCCTCGTCACCGACTTCGACCGTGCCTCCTTCGATCTCTCGGGGGACTTCTACCGGATGGGCGGGGGATCGTTGGGCGGGAAGGCTCGCGGCCTCGCGTTCGTGCGGCGGCTGCTCGCGGAGCAGGGGCTGCGCGAGCACTTCGCGGGCGTCGAGATCGCGGTGCCGAGCTCCGCGGTGCTCGGGACCGACGTCTTCGACCGCTTCCTCGACGAGAACGACCTGCGTCAGTTTGCGATCGAGTGCGAGGACGCGGCCCTCGTGGAGCGGCGCTTCCAGGCGGGGCGCTTCCCGGAGCAGGCGGAGCGCGACGTGGCCGCGTTCCTGGAGCAGGCCCGTTGGCCGCTCGCGGTGCGCTCTTCGAGCCTGCTGGAAGACTCGCAGCGGCAGCCGTTCACGGGTGTCTACGACACCCTGATGCTCGCCAACAACGCGTGGAGCCTCGGCGAGCGGCTCGACCGTGCGCTCGCCGCGATCAAACAGGTCTACGCCTCGACTTTCTCGCGCCACGCGAAGGCCTACCTGAAAGCGACCTCCTATCGTCTCGAGGAGGAAAGAATGGCGGTGATCCTGCAGCGCATCGTGGGCTCCGCGCACGGGCCGCGCTTCTACCCGGACTTCTCGGGGGTCGCGCGCTCGCACAACTTCTACCCGACGCCGCCGCTTCTCGCGGGGGACGGGATCGTGGCGGTGGCGCTCGGGATGGGGCGCGCGGTCGCGGAGGGCGGCGCGTGCCTGCGCTTCTGCCCCCGCTATCCCCGCAACATCCAGCAGTTCTCCTCGGTCGAGGAAATCGTCGAGACGACGCAGCGCGAGTTCTGGGCGCTCCCGCTCGAGAACGGCCGCGCCGACGCCGGCATGCGCGAGCAGCGCTTCGCGCTCGCCACGGCGGAAGAGGACGGCACGCTCGCGGCGGTCGGCTCCACCTACTCGCCGGAGAACGAGGCGGTCTACGACGGCCTCTCGCGCGCCGGGCCTCGGCTCGTCACCTTCGCAGGCGTCCTGAAGCAGGGCCTGTTCCCGCTGCCTGAGCTGCTGGCCACGCTGATGGAGGCGAGCGAGCGCGGGATGGGGACGCCGGTCGAGATCGAGTTCGCCGTCAGCCTCAAACCGTCCTCGGAAGGCCGGCGCGAGTTCGGCTTCGTGCAGATGCGCCCGCTCGCGCTGATGCGGGAGACCGAGGCGCTCGAGATCGGGGACGTGGCGGAACACACAGTGCTGTGCCGCAGCCAGAGTGTGCTCGGCAGCGGGCGCCTCGAGGGGATCCGGGACCTCGTAGTGGTCGACTTCCAGCGCTTCGAGCGGGCCAAGAGCCGCGAGGCGGCGGCGGAGGTCGCGCGCCTCAACGGCCAGCTGCTCGCCTCCCGGACGCCCTACGTCCTCGTGGGCGTGGGGCGATGGGGCTCGCGTGACCCCTGGCTCGGCATCCCGGTGACCTGGGACCAGGTGTCGGGCGCGCAGGTCATCGTCGAGGCGGGGCTCCGCGACCTGACCGTCACGCCCTCGCAGGGCACCCACTTCTTCCAGAACCTGACGTCCTTCAACGTAGGGTACTTCACCGTCAACCCGGAGACCGGAGACGGCGTCGTCGACTGGGCCTGGCTGGACGCGCAGCCAGAGGCCTCGAAGGCAGCCCACGTGCGCCACATCCGCCTGGAGCGGCCCGTCCTGGTGCTGATGAACGGCAAGCGCAACGAGGGTGTGATCCTGAAGCCCCCGGCCTGATAGAATCCGGGGCCTCGCAGGGTAGTCCTGTAGCTCCGGCCCGCGCGCCCCGTGTCCGCCGCCGCGCCGGAGGGAAAAGTACGCGGACGCAGGAGCTCCGGAGCCGTGAGTCGCGGCTCCGGTGCGATTCACACGATATGAAGAGGATCTCCCTTCTGCCCGTCCTGGCGGGCGTGGCACTGCTGTCCGTCGCGTGCGCCAAGGAGCCGACCGACGCACTGAACGCCGCAAAGGCCGCGCTCGAGGCGGCGAAGACCGCGGGCGCCGCCGACTACGCTCCCTCCGCACTCGCTGCCGCCGACACGGCGGCCGCCGCGCTCGAGGCCGAGCTCAAGGCGCAGGCCGAGAAGTTCACCCTGACGCGCTCGTACACCAAGGCCGGCGAGCTCGCCACTGCCGCCAAGGCCGCCGCGGACCAGGCGGCCGCCGAGGCGGTCACCGGCAAGGAGCAGATGAAGGCCGAGGCCACCACGCTCATCGCCGGTGTGCGCGGCAGCATCGACGCCGCCAAGCAGGCGCTCGCCAATGCCCCCAAGGGCAAGGGCAGCGCGGCGGACCTCGAGGCCATGAACGCCGATGTGGCGGGCGTCGAGACCGCGCTCGGCGAGATGGACGCCGCCCTCTCGGCCGGCAACTTCAAGGACGCCAAGGTCAAGGCCAAGGCCGCCAAGGCGACGCTCGACAAGATCGTCGCCGACGTCCAGGCGGCGACCTCTGCGAAGAAGGGCAAGCGCTAGGCTCGACGGGGCGTGGCTCGCGCGAGCCGCGCCCCTCGTCCGACCGCCGCTCCGATTCGATTGAGACGCGTTTCGCCCGCGCGCTGGGCCGCAATCCTGGCGACGGCACTCGTGCTCGGCGCCGCCCTTCTCGCCGCCGAGATCGCGACCAGCGGGCGCACGAGGCCGCCTCTCGAGCTGCGCTCGGCCGCGCTCGCCGCATACGAAAAGGCCAGTTGCAGCCCCGGGTCGGCCTGGGCGCCTGACGAGCTTCGCGCTGCGAAGGGCGCCCTGCGCGAAGCGCTTCTATCCTGCAGCCGCCAGGAGAACCGGCTGTTCGTGCTGCGTGACTTCAGGCCCGCGGCAGACGCGTTGTGGCGGTCGGAGTCGGCCGCGCACGAGGCCGAGCGCCGGGGCGCCCTAAGGCGCGAAGAGGCGCGCGTGAGCGCCGCTGAAGCCGTGAGGCAGGCCCGCGAGCTCGAAGAGCACGCGCTCGCGCTCGTGGCCGTCACCACGCTGCCACGCGCACAGCGGAGCCTCTTGCTGCGGGCGCGCCTGCTGGTGCGGGAGGCCGAGGCGCTGCTCGACGACGGCGACGTGGTGGCTGCCGAGGAGCGCGCGCTTGGCTCCGAGGCCGCGCTCAGCAGCGCCGTCGGCCCTGCGCTCGAGGCCGCGGAACGCTACACGTCGCGCACGCAGGTCGCGACCTGGCGCCGCTGGATCGAGGAGACGCGGCGCCACTCGCGCTCGACGCGCGAGCCCGCGATCCTCGTGCTGAAGGAGAAGAACCTGCTGATCCTGCTGGCGCGCGGCGTGCCGGTGCGCCACTACGACGCGGAGATCGGCGCCAACGCCCTCGGCAGCAAGCGGCAAAAGGGCGATCGCGCGACCCCCGAAGGCCGCTACCGGATCGTCAAGAAGAAAGACCGCGGCCAGAGCATCTATCATCGGGCGCTGCTGCTCGACTACCCGAACGCCGCCGACCGCGAGCGTTTCGCGGCCGCCAAGCGGCGGGGCGAGATCCCGCACGGGTCGGCGATCGGCGGGCTGATCGAGATCCATGGAGATGGCGGGCGGGGCCAGAACTGGACGGACGGCTGCATAGCACTCGCGAACCGGGACATGGACGACCTGTTCGCCCGCGTGGGCCTCGGGACACGCGTCACCATCGTCGGCGGGGACGGCAGCGACGGGGCGTTCTCGTCGCTGCTCGCACGGGTGAAGGAACCGGGGGAGGGATCGTGAGCTCCGGAGCCACGACGCCCGCCGGCACACCGCCCGCCGGCACGCCGCCTGCCGCTGCCGCGCTAGCCCACGCCACGGCCGCACTCGCGCGGGCAGCGCTGCAGGGCGTCCTCGCCCGCCTCGCCGCGGCGTGGGCTCGCCGTCGCGTCCGCTGGGCCGCGGCGGCGCTGGCCCTGGTCGTGCTCGCGCTCGCGGGCACCGGCTGGGACTTCGAGGCAGTCGCACCACGGGTCGCCGTGGGAGCGGCCGTGAAGCCGGCCTCGCGTGAGGCGAAGCATCTCCTGAGCGAGCGCGAGCGGTTGCATGCGGCGCTGCGGCGGGGGGTGCCGCGCGGGCCGTGGATCGTGATCGACCAGACGCACAACCGTCTGCGGCTGATGCGCGGAGACCAGACGCTGGTCGAGGCGCCCTGTTCGGCGGGCTCCGGCATGGTGTTGAAGGAAGGCGCCCGGGGGCGTGTCTGGGTGTTCGACACGCCGCGCGGGCGTTTTGAGGTGCTCTCCAAGTCCGAGAACCCAGTGTGGAAGAAGCCCGACTGGGCCTTCGTCGAGGAGGGCGAGCCGATCCCGAAGGACCCGGCCGATCGCCTGGAGTACGGCTCGCTCGGCGAGTACGCGCTCTACTTCGGCAACGGCTACATGATCCACGGCACGCTATACGAGCGCTTGCTGGGCCGGCCGGTGAGCCACGGCTGCATTCGCCTCGGGCGCGACCCACTGCGCGAGGTCTACCGCGCGGCGCCGCTCGGCACGCCGGTGTACATCTACTGATGCGTGGCGCAGCGCTGCTCGCGGGGATCGCAGGAATCGCGTTCGCCGCGACGGCGGGATCCGCCCCGGACCGGCCCGCCGCTGCGGCGTCCCTGGCCCTGAAGCGGGAGGTCGCGCAGCTCCGGCGCGAGCGGGACCTGTCCGCGGGGAAGGCCTTCTACCTTCGCCTCGACGCCGGGCGGCAGCGGCTCACCCTGATGCTCCAGGGTGTCACGCTCGACGACTACGCGACGAGCGGCCTCGAGTGGGGCGTGCCCGAGGTTCTTTTCATCGACCGGCGTCCGGCCGCCGGCTGGGATACAGAGGCGATCTCGCAGGGACGCCTCGATCCCGAGCGGCAGCGTGACCGGTTGGAGGTCGTGGCGCCCGCGCCCGCCGTGGGCGAGCCCGAGCACCCCGCGGGAGCCACGCCGTCGCCTCCGCCGGCGCCCAAGAGCGCCGAGGAGGCCTACTCGGTTCCGTCACCCTATCGCATCGTGTTCGCCGAAGGGATCTCGCTCGAGGTGCGGGCCAAGGGCGACGGGCGGCGCAACCGGTCGCTGCCGCGGCGGCTCGCCGACGCGGCTGAGCTGCGCCTCGCCGATCTCGGTTCCGCCCTGGGCATCGGCTCGAAGGACCGGATCCGGCTCCGTGTCACGCTCGAGGCCGAGGACGCGGCCTCGCTCTACCGCTCGCTGCCGCCGGACGTGGGCCTGACCCTCGTGGGCCTCACGCCGCGCTGAGTCGCGGCTCACGCCTTCCTGAGGACGTCCTTCTCGAAGTCCCAGTAGACCGGCGCCCTGCGTTTGATCGACTCGTTCACCATGTGCGCGACAGCCGCGGCGTGGTGGCCCGTGCGCCCGTCCTGGACCGACGGCTTGCGGGTGCGCAGCGAGTCGAAGAAGCGGGCCATGTGGAGGAAGGTCGAGTCGGGCCCCACCTCACTCCACGACTCGCCCTGGCTCTCCATCTGCGAGGGCCAGCTGTCCGGCATCTCGAGCTTCTGGACCACCGGGTCGGCCCAGTAGGCTTTCTCGAGGTTCGAGGGCCAGGACGAGACGATCCAGCCGTTGCCCTCGCGCCGGTGTTCCGGGATGAAGGTCATGCGGCCGCCGCGGAACACGAGCGATCCCTCGTTGCCCATGATCGAGAAGCCGCTCTCGCCGCCCGAGGAGCTGTTGAAGGTCCCGCCGAGCGAGACCATGAAGTTCTCCTTGCCGTAAACGACCGAGGCGTTCAGCGTGTCCGGCACCTCGTGCGTCTTCTCGTGGCGGTAGTTGGCGCCGGTGGCGACCACGGATTCGGGCACCGTGGCGCCCATCACGTAGTGGATCGTGGTCATCAGGTGCACGAACAGGTCGGTCGAGATGCCGCCCGAGTAGTCCCAGTAGCAGCGCCAGCGGAAGAAGCGCTCCAGGCTGAAGGGCCGCTTCGGCGCCGGGCCCACGAACATGTCCCAGTTGACCGACTTGGGGTCAGCGTCGGGCGGGATCGGGTAGATCCACGCTCCCGACTCGCTATTGCGGTCGTAGTTCGCGCGGATCAGATGGATCGCGCCGAGCTTGCCGGACCGGATGATCTCGCGCGCCGTCTGCTGCAGTTTCGAGCTCATGCCGTTGCTGCCGATCTGCAGCATGCGGCCCGACTTCTCGGCGGCCGCGTACATCTCGGGGCCCTCGTCGATCGTGAGCGTCATCGGCTTCTCGAGGTACACGTCCTTGCCGGCCGCGAGCGCCTCGAGCGTCTGCTGCCGGTGCCAGTGGTCCGGCGTCGAGATGATGACGGCGTCGATCGACTTGTCGGCGAGCAGAGCGCGCCAGTCGCCGTAGTCCTTCGCCTGGCTCCCGAGCCGCTCCTGGGCGCGCGTCACACGGCCCTTGTAGGCGTCGCACACGCCGACCACCTCGACGCCCGGCACCGCGACAGCGGCCTCGAGCAGGCCCGACTGTACGCGCGCGCCGACGCCGACGATGCCGACCTGGATGCGGTCGTTGGCCGACACGGTCTGCGAGGCCGCTGCCTCTGCGCCCAGCACGTGCACCAGCGTGGGCGCCGCCACCGCGCCCGCCAGGCTCCTCTGCATGAACTGCCGACGGCCGATCCCTGGCTTCATGGTCCTCACCTCGCTCGATTCCGCCGCACGTTACGCCCGGCCGCCGCGAGAGGTCAAGCCTGGAACGGCTGATCGGGCTGGTCGCTGACGGGCTCGTGGCGGTCGAGCGCGTTGGGCGCCCGCCGCTTCAGCGGTAGGATCTCCCCGCGCTCGACACGCGAGGAGGAGGGCCTGGGACGAAAGCGACACCGGAAGGCCGAGAGCCCTCGGGCCGCGCCGAGACCCGCGATGGGCCCAGGCCGAATGATCGCCCTCGCCGTGGTCGTGTGCGTGGCCGATGCCGCGACCGACAACTTGCGGGGGATCTACTTCCAAGCCGTCCAACAGCAGCAGTACGAGGTCGTCTTGTTGAGACGGCGGTGAAAAAGAGCTCCCTCGTGCGGTCCTCTGGTGCTGCCCTCGATTGACCCTTTAACCCGCGACGGCTAGCCTACGCGCTCGCATCCCCCCGACACGCGAGGTGCAAATGAGCGAGAAGCAGCGGGCCCTCGAGGCCCTGGCCGCGGCGCAGTGGAAGCTGGCGCTCCGGCTGACCGCCGCCATGATGGCCGTCTACTTCGCGTTCATCTTGCTCGTGGCCTGGGCCAAGCCGTTGCTCGCGACGCAGCTCGTTCCCGGCCTGAGCCTCGGGATCCTGCTCGGCGCTCTCGTGATCGTCGCGGCCTGGATCCTGATCTGGATCTACGTGCGCTGGGCGAACAGCCACTACGACGCCACCGTGACCCGGATCCGGGAGACGGGCCGATGAGCACGAGCCTCGGGTCACCCAACGTCGCCGCCATCTTCTTCTTCTTCCTGTTCGTGTCGGTGACGCTCGTCATCACCTACTGGGCCGCGCGCCGCACCCGCAGCACCGAGCACTTCTACGCGGCCGGTCGCAGCGTCACGGGCCTCCAGAACGGCCTCGCGCTGGCCGGCGACTACATGAGCGCCGCGAGCTTCCTCGGCATCGCCGGGCTCGTGTCGCTGTCGGGATTCGACGGCCTCATCTACTCGATCGGCTTCTTGGTCGGCTGGCCGGTGGTGATGTTCCTGATCGCCGAGCCGCTCCGGAACCTGGGCCGCTACACCTTCTCGGACGTGGTGGCCTACCGCCTGCGTCAGACCCCTGTGCGGATCGCCGCGGCCATCGGAACGCTCGCGGTGGTGACCTTCTATCTGATCGCGCAGATGGTCGGCGCCGGCAACCTGATCAAGCTGCTCTTCGGGATCCCCTACGAGTGGGCGATCGTCATCGTCGGCGCCGTGATGATGGCCTACGTGCTCTTCGGGGGGATGCTGGCCACGACCTGGGTCCAGATCGTCAAGGCGGTGCTGCTGCTCGGCGGCGCGCTCCTGCTCGCCCTGATGGTGCTCGTCCGCTTTTCGATGAACCCGCTCGCGCTCTTCGCGAACGCGGCCGAGCTCTTCGGCGCCGAGGTGCTCGCGCCGGGGCAGCTCGTCGCGGACCCGCTCGACGCTCTCTCGCTCGGCATCGCGCTCATGCTCGGCACGGCCGGCCTGCCGCACATCCTGATGCGCTTCTACACGGTGCCCGACGCGAAGACCGCCCGCACGTCCGTGAGCTACGCGACTGCGTTCATCGGCTTCTTCTACCTGCTGACGTTCATCCTCGGCTTCGGCGCGATGGTGATCGTGGGACACGACGCGATCAAGGCCGTCGACAAGGGCGGCAACATGGCGGCGCCGCTCCTGGCCGAGGCCGTCGGCGGGGAGGGCTTCCTGGGGTTCATCGCGGCCGTGGCGTTCGCGACGATCCTGGCGGTCGTCGCCGGCCTGACGCTGTCGGGCGCCGCCGCGCTCTCCCACGACCTGTGGGTGAACGTGGTCCGCGCGGGGAAGGCCCCGGAGCACGAGCAGTTCCTGGTCGCGCGTGTGGCGGCGGTGCTCGGCGGGCTCGTCTCGGTCGCGCTCGGGATCGTGTTCAAGGGCGAGAACGTGGCCTACATGGTCGGCCTGGCGTTCGCGATCGCCGCGAGCGCCAACTTCCCGGCGCTCGTCCTGTCGGTCTTCTGGCGCCCCTTCACGACTCGCGGCGCGCAGGCCAGCATGCTGGTTGGGACGTTCTCGGCCCTGCTGCTGATCTTTCTCTCACCCACGATCCAGGTGACCGTGCTCGGACAGGCGACGGCACCCTTCCCGCTCAAGGACCCGGGCCTCGTCACGATCCCGCTCTCCTTCCTGGTCGGGATGGTCGTCTCGCTGCTGACCCCGGAGAAGGACGCATCCGATCGCTTCGACCAGATGCAGCATCGCCTGCACCTTGGCCCGGAAGCCGACCAGGTCTGAACGTCCGCTGGTCCTGATCCCCGCGAAGATCCCTGTCAACCCCGCAGGCGCAGGAGCCGCGGGCCGCCGCTGATACGGGCGACGAGCGCCCGCGTCCGGTCGGCGAGGGGCGCCGAGGACGTCACGTAGACGCCGTTGCGGTCGAGCGAGCGGGCCGCGCGCGCGAAACCGATCCGGCCGGCCGGGTCGTAGATCACCGTCCAGCATCCGCGATACCACGTCGGGTCCTGCCGCTCCGGGTCCATCACGGCGTCCGCACCGGCCTCCCTCGCGTCCTGCGCCCGATCGGGTGCGCAGAGCGCGGTGACCATCGCCCCCGCCTCCTTCGCCTGCCGCAGGACCGACCATCCGCCCGAACGACCCGGGGGAACGACGAGTACAGCCTTCCGGAACAGGGAGCCACAGAGGCGCAGGGCCGCGGTCTCCCGGCCCTCCTCGGGCCACTCGGCAGCAACGGAGGACTTCCAGCCGACGCTGTCAGTCATGTCCTCGTCCCCCTCGTAGAGATCGCAGCCCCTACCTACTGCATGGTGCGAAAGACACTCCTGGCGTAACAGAGTTCCGTGCGCCACTTGAGTCAAGCGTGCTCCTTCCGCCTGGAAATCGGTCTGGCTTCATCTGTGCCGATCACAACCCAGAACATGACCGGGGAGCTTAGCGCCACCCTGAGCAGGGAGACCGGGCCGTTGTGACGGTCCCTGGAGTGTCACGAAAAAAGGCCGGTCTCATGCGCCTCATGCGAGCGGCGGCCTTTCATGCGCCGGCAAGGAACCGGCGCGGCGGACCTACGGCGTCAATCCCGCAGGCGCAGGAGCCGCGGTCCGCCGCTGAGGCGGGCGACGAGCGCTCGCGCCCAGTCGGCCCAGCGGGCCGAGAACGTCACGTAGACGCCGCCCTGGTCGAGTGAGGGGGCAGCTCGGGCGAAGCCGATCCGGCCCGCGGGGTCGTAGATGACCGCCCACGCCCCGCGGTAACACGTCGGGTCCTGCCGCTCCGGGTCCATCACGGCGTCCGCCCCGGCCTCCCTTGCGTCCTGCGCCCGTTCGGGTGCGCAGAGCGCGGTGACCATCGCCCCAGCCGCCTTGGCCCGCCGCAGGACCGACCATCCGCGGGAAGGGCCCGAGGGCACGACGAGCACGGCCTTCTGGAACAGGGGGCCACAGCGGTGGAGGAACGCCGTCTCCCCAGCCTCCTCAGCCCATTCTTTCGCGGAAGCGGGGGCCACCCAGCCGATGCTCTGTACCATGTCCCGTCCCCTCACGATAGATAGACGCGGAAGTGACCCTCCGGGTTGAACGCACACATTTCTTTGCACGGTTCGAGGCGTCGTCCGGGTGGATCACCGACGATCGCTCAAGCGGGGCGCGCTATCGAACCGGCTGGATCGGTCCGAGCTCCACGAATCCGCGCCGGTAGTCCGAGTACGTTGCTGTGGCTTCGACACGCTCGTCCCATGGTCCGCGTGTTCGGTTCCCGTAGGCTTCGCGCATCTCCGCCGGCAGCCAGGCTGTCAGGCGCTCGTGGAAACGGTAGACCACCTTGATGAGGTGCGAATCAGGGTCGGTCGGGTGGCTTCGGCGAAGCGGACCTTGAACGTCGGAACGCCGTCGACGATGTCCGTACCCGCGGCGCGAAAGCGAAAGCGCGGCTGGTTGCGAGGGTGAAGCACCGAGAGAGCGACCGTGGGGAAGTTCAGCGTGCGTCGCGTTCCGAGGTTGTAGCGAGCGCTCTCATCGAGGATCCGGGCCGCGCGCTCGCGTGCGTCCGGCCCGAAGCCGCTGGAGAACAGCTCGTCGAGGCGAGTGGAGCGATCCCGCACAGGCTCGCCGTCTACCGTGACAACGTCACGGTAGAATGCCCAGACGATCGCGTCTCCGGTCGGCACCCACGCGACCTCGGAGACGAGCTTCCGCCTCACGGCAGGCCCCGCGTTCCGGCCCAGCATCAAGGACTGGCTGTATTCCTCCCGCGCGATCGTGACAGCCAGCCTCTCTTCGAGCGGGGCGACCGCCGCACCGGCGCGCTGTAGCACGGCCTCGAACCCCGCAGCGGAGCGTTCGGCCTCGGCACGGATCAGGATCGGGCGAACGGGTCGTGATTCGCTCGAAACCGCGCAGACACAGGGCGAAGCGCAGGTCACTACGAGGGCCAGAACGCCCGTTCGGGCGGGTCGTGGCTGTCGGCGACGACAGGAGGCCATCTGGTCTATTACTCGCTCCTCTCGAGCAGGGCCCCGAAGATCCCCTGCAGGAGGGCGCTGTCGCCGGCGAGGAGCTCGAGGAGTGCCTCGCCTTCGAGTCGGAGGGCGAAACCCGCGGCCTCGGCGCGGGCGCGCCCCCCGCTCACTCCGGCGAGCGCCTCGCGGACACCCAGCGTGTCCCCGGGCGCGGCCCGAAGCGCCGGCGCGCCGTCGGTTTCGAGCGACGCTTCCCCGCTCGCCACGATGTAGAGCGCGCCTGGATCCGCCCCGTCGAAGAGCATCGAGCCGGGGCGGAGCGGCACCTCGCGGGCGATCTGCGCGAGGTGAAGGAGCTGATCGGGCGTGGCCCTCGCGAAGAGCGGGCTCGCCTCCAGGAGGCGGACCGCCTCGAGGGTGTGAGCACTCGCGGCGCCCGTCACCTCGACGTGTCGGCGAGCTCGGAGCACCCGGCTGTCGACGGCTGCAGCGTCCTCGAGCAAGGCCCGGAACAGCCGACGCGCCAGGTCGATCTCCTCCGAGATCAGCCCCAGTAGATCTCCGGCCCCGACGGTCAGGCAGACGGCGCCCTCGCCCGCCCACACGGTCTCCCGCTGACGCTCGCCGCCGAGGACCGCCTCCAGGCCCAGGGCCAGAGGGGCCGAGCGCTCGGTGGCCGGCGCATCACCCGCCTGCAGGGCGATGGGGCCCTCGAGGAGCAGCTGGACCCTGGTGGCGGCGGCGCCTTCCCGGTAAAGCAGGCACCCGGGCTCCGGCCGCAGCGTACGGCCCGTGCCGGCGATGCGGAGGAGCTGCCCCACCGAGGCGAAGCGGAGCAGCGGGATCCGGCCGAGCCTCTCCGCCGCCACCACGCCGGGTAGCGCCTCGCGCCAGCGCGAGCGGCGGGCCTCGCCGGACATCCGCCGCGCGGCGAGCGCCCACGACGCCGTCTCGAAGACGAGCTGGTCACGGGCTGGGCGGTGCTCGAGCACGTGCTCCAGGTCGTCGGCCAGCCGCCACAGCCCCTTCTCCTCGACGCGGTGGATGGCGGCCGCGGCGAGCGCCTCCTCGTCGTCGTGGATGAGCTGGGCGAGCGTGTCCTCGGGGTCGCGCACCCGGGTCCGGAGAAGAGCGTTTGCCTTCCCGGCCTTCTCTTCGACGGGCGCGTCCTCCAGCAGCGGCATGAGCCAGCGGCGGAGCGGCCCGCCGAGCAGGTTGTCGAGGTACTCCGCGGCCCGGGCGTGGGCTCGCGCGTCGCCCTCCATTCCTTGGCGTGCGATGGCCACGTCCCGCCAGGGGAAGATGAGCCCGAGCAGGCGGTAGACGCGGTCCACCGACCGCGCCCGTCGCTCCTCGAGGGCCCGATCGAGCAGCGAAGCCTGCGCCTCGTCGCGGAGCAGGTTGAAGCGCAGGCTCAGGTAGCGGAGTGCCTGTCGCGCCTCCGCGAGGGCCCTCTCTTCGACCGGGCCGCGTGCGAAGGCAAGGGCCGGATGCTCGCGCCGCAGCCTCTCGAGGGCGGCGAGGGTCTGGTCGCGGACCATCTCGTCCTCCTGCGCGAGGCTCGCCAGGAGTAGGTCCAGCGATTTCTGTGACGGGATGCGGGCCAGTGTCGCCGGGATCCGGCGCCGGACCTCCACGTCCTCCGCCTGATCCGCCAGGAAGTGCCCGAGCGCCTCCACCACGCCCCCACCCCGGCCCACGAGCACGTCCCTCGCCGCGTCGTGGAGCGAGCGGTGGCGCAGGAGCGACACGAGCGGCGGCACGAGGAGGTCCTCCGGGCCTCCTGCCTGCCCCGCGCTGCGGATCGCCGCGCGCGCGACCGCGGGGTCCGAGTCGAACATCAGGGGGACGAGGTGCTGTCGGAAGCGGGCACCGTCGATCCCGCCAAGCGCGGCCGCCACCTGCCGCCGTCCCTCGGCGGCTGTCTCGCGCGTGTCCGCGGCGAGGCGCTCGAGCGCCGCCTCGGCCGCCGCGACGTCCTCGTCGCGCGCGCTGCCGGCCAGGGTGGCCGCGGCCGTGGTGACGACGCGCGGGTCGCGGTCGGCCAGGTAGCGCCGCATCAGCTCGGCCGCGCGCTCCCCCCGGATCGCGGCGAGTGCTTGCACCGCGGCGGCCCGCACCTCAGCGCTCGCGTCCGTCAGGAGGCGCTCGACGGCACCCGCCCAGCGCTCCCGCAGCTCGGGCCGAGCCGCCTCCAGCGCCTGCAGGGCCCGCACCCGCACCTTCTCCGACTCGTGGTGCAGCAGCAGCGGGGAAACCAGCCGGCGGCGGTCCAGGGCCTCGAGCAGATCGATGGCGTAGAGCACTCGCTGCTCGTCGGGGTGAGCCAGCTCCTCGACGAGCGCCTCCACCGTCGCGGGATCGGCGAGTTCGGGCCTCGCGGCGACGGCCTCCACCTCCCGCCGCTCGATGCTGCGGCGGAAGCTCGCGAGGTACTCGCGCCGGGCGCGGACGGCGGTCACCACCCACAGGGCCATCACGGCCAGGCTCGCGTAGCTGATCTGCTGCCAGTTGAGCCCCAGGCCCCAGGGCTTGATGAGGACCAGGGCCAAGAGCGCGGCCAGCCCCTTGGCGAAGCGGTCGACCGTCACGTCCACGAAGGGCTTGGCCCGGTACTTGAGGCCGGTCGGCAGCGGGAGGAAAAGGACTTCGCGGGTGGTCTTGTCGAGGGTGTAGCGCAGCGACGTGTCCAGCACCCGGGCCATGGCCGGGGCCCAGAGGGCGGCGTTCAGGAGCATGACGAGGCCGGTCACGCCCAGGCTCGTCGGCAGCACGAGCAAGGCGAAGCCCACGCCCAGGTACCGGTGGATCCGGCTCGTGAGGGCGACCTGGATGAAGAAGCCGATGGCGGAGAGGTAGAGCGTGACCTGGGCCAGGAACTCGGTCAGGTTGTCGGTGGCGGAGCGCCCCTTGAACGCCTCCGCAGCCATGTTGAGCTGTTGCTCGATGAGGCCGGCACCGACCGCGGCGAAGGCGATCACGAGGGCGATGATCTGCAAGTGGCGGGACTCCCGCAGCAGCCGGATGGCCTCCTTGCCGGAGGTGCCCTCCTCCTCGGCGGCGACGGAGCCACCCCGGCCGGCCGCTGCCTCCCGCTGGACGATCAGCGTGACGAGCCCGGCGCAGAGAAGGAGGATGCCCGCGCTGCAGAGCAGCAGGTTCTCCGTCCCCACCCGGCTCACGACGAGGGCGGTCAGGCCGGCCCCGGTCATGCCGCCCAAGCTGGACCCACCGCCGATGAACCCGAAGACGCGCTTGGCCTGCCGCGCGTCGTAGATGTCGTTGGCGAGGGTCCAGAACTGGCTGATCAGGAGCAGGCCGAGGATGAGGCCCAGCAGGTAGAACCCCACGGAGACCCAGTCGCCCGCCGTCCGGAACAGGAACCAGAAGCCGACGAGGAGCGCAGACATCCCGGCGAGGGTGAGGGGGGCCACGTAGCGGCGGGGCAGGCGAGCCACGAGGACGCTGTAGCCCTGCATCAGGACGCCGATGAGCAGGCCCGCCGCGAGCTGGACGTAGGGGAGGTTGTCGGCGCCGAGGCTGGAGATGAACTTCGAGCGCGTGATCGGCTTGATGACGTTGTACGCCGTCATCGCGAGGAACGAGTAGGCGAACATCATCAGGCCCGTGGCGAGCTCGCCCTCCCGGAGCTGCGCCACCGGGGCGAGACCGCGACGGAGCCAGTTGCTACCCATGTTCGTGGCGGCGGACGCCCGAGTCTATGCCTTTCTTTCGTTGACATTCCAGCCCTGCTATCTCTATCGTTGCACCAAAGCCCGCCAAGCGATTGAGTCTCCGATCACGCGCCGGCGAAGGACATTCCCGCGAAGGAGTGGCTATGAAGAAGGTCATGCTGTTGGCGTTGACGCTCTTGGTACTCACCGTCTCGATGCAGGTTGTCGCTCAAACCCCAGAGCCAGGCCCCGAGGCCAAGAAGCTGGCGGTGTGGGTCGGGGCGTGGCAGTACGAGGGCGAAGCGCAGGCGAGTCCGATGGGGCCCGCCGCAAAGATATCGGGCAAGCAGACCGGCCGTCTGGTCATGAACGGTTTCGCTCTTGAGTGGGCTGGCGAGGAGAAGGGGCCCTTCGGCGGAGTGAAATGGGGCGAGATGGACGTCTATGACGCCGCCGCGAAAAACTACCCGTGGTTGGGCTATCAGAGCGACGGCACGACGTGGTCGGGCGCCAATGTCGTGAGCGGAAACGCGTGGAAGGCCACGGGCACGATGACCAGCAAGGGGAAGACCTACGGGTTCAAGTCCGACGGTTCATTCTCTGCGGATGGCAAGACCTGGACGTGGAAGAGCGAGCTTTCGACGGACGGCAAGACCTGGGTTCCGTGGACGCAGGGCAAGATGACGAAAACGCCCTGACAGGCCAACACGCAGCGGCGCTCGCCGGCGAGGGCGAGCCGCGCTGCGGGCGGCCGCTAAACGATCCTGGCCGTCGGCAGGTGAGCTGGTGGCCTGGGACGGAGTCGAACCGCCGACACGCGGATTTTCAGTCCGCTGCTCTACCAACTGAGCTACCAGGCCAGCGGGCGAAATGCTATTCAACCACAGGGCGGCGGGGAGCGTCAAAGAACGACTCCGAGAGCACGACTTCGGCCGAGGCCGGCGCACCCCCGCGGCACTCGACCGACGCGCGGCCACTCCGGCCTTCGGCCCGCGCGAAGAGCGTGATGAGGCCTTCCGGAGCCACGAGCTCGAGGATTCCCGCCTGGTCCGTGGTCCCAACGGTGCGGCCGGGGAACATGGCGGCTGTCCCGCCGATCTTCTCGATACGGGCGGTCGCCTTGGCCACCGGCTGGCCGTTTGCGTCGACGACGCGCACGCGGAGCGCGGAGGCCGGATGCAGCGTGAGCCGCACGTCCGTCGCGCCCACCGGGACGCCGGCCTGGTAGCCGTACCCCGCTCGGTCCGAGCCGGCGCTCACCGTGTGGGCGCCCTCGCCGAGACCGCGCACTCGAAATGTCCCGTCCGGCAGGACGCGGCCGAAGCCGCTGGCGCTGCTGTCGCCCTCGCTCCGGGCCAACACCAGGAGATCGCCGATCGGCCGGCCGGCCGGGTCGACCACGCGACCCGCGATCTCGAGGCCGCGCGTCAGCTCGACGCGCAGCTCGTCGAGGCCGGCCTCGCCGACGGAGAGCTCCCTTTCTTCCGGCGCGAAGCCCTCGGCCGTAATGCGGAGCTTGCCATCACCCGGCTCGGCCTCGAAGGCGAAGCGGCCCTCGGTATCGGAAACGCCACTGCCTCGGCCGCCCTTGCTGGAGAAGGTGACGAGGGCCCGGGCGACGGGCTTGCCCGAGTCCTCTTCCGCGACGATGCCCGTGACCCTCGCACTTCCCAGAGTGAAGTTGGCCTCGTGGACCGGGACATCGGGGACATCCACGAAACGGTTGCCGGCGCTGCCGAGGGGGCTCATGACCCCATCCTGGGTGCGGCGCATGGCCGAGTAGCGACCCGGCTCGAGCACCAGAAGCTCGTAGGTCCCGTCCTCTCGCGTGACGCCGGCAAGCGGCTGCGGGCCGAGGGAAGGGCCTGGCGGGCTTCCTGCGGTGCCGGAGAACCCCCAGTAGCCGGCCTGGGCCAACGTGAAGGTGACGGCGAGCCCGGCCACCGGCTCGCCCGCGCGCGTGACGCGTCCCGTCACGAGCACCTCGCGCGTCTGCACGTCGACGACGGACGTCTCGCCGTCCACGACCTCCAGCTCGCGCTGGATCACGGTCTGGAAGCTGCTGCCAAAGGGGCCGCCCCTGGCGGCTTCGGTGGAGAGAACCGACAGCCACGACGGCCCAGGAGGGACATGCTCGAGGACGAAGGAGCCGTCCTCGCGGATCGGCTGCGCGCTTCGCGGGTCGAACCCGCGCTGCTCCGGGCGTGAGAGGACCATGACGCGGCCGGCGGAAAAGGGCTGTCCGCCGCGCCGGCGCACGACACCCTCGACGCGCCCGCCGCGGGTCATGACGATGGCGGCCTCGGCCGGGCGCCCTTCGGGATCGATCGTCACGCCGGCGAGACGCGCGGGCGCGAACGAGGCATGCTGCGCGACGACGTCGAGGTGGCCCGCGGCGAGACCGGCGATCTGGAAGGCGCCCGCCCCGTCGGTCTGGGTCGACTGCCCCGGGCCTGTGAAGGAGCCGGTCTCCACGCGGACGCTGGCGCCCGAGATCGGTTCGTACGCCGAGTCCGTGACCGTTCCCTGGAGGACGCCGCCGGAGCGAAGCCTCAGTGTCCCGACGTCGGTCGCTCCTCCCGCGGACACCCGAACGCCGGACACGTTCCCGGGCGCGTAGCCGGCCGCTCGCGCGTCGACGACGTATCGGCCCGGGCGCACGTCGTATAGCGTGAAGCGTCCGTCGCCATCGCTCGCGAGGCCCATGGCCGGTATTTCGGTTTCATCGCCGTCGGCCACAGCCCGCACCATCGCCCCGCTCACCGGCTGGCCCTTGCCGTCGACGACGGCACCCACGACCGTTCCGCCCGCGTCGAGCGCGAACACGACGTTCTCGGTCCCCACGGTGACCGTCTGCCGGGACGAGGCGTAGCCCGGTGCGCGGGCCGTGACGTCGAGCGTACCGGCGGCGAGGCCGGCCAGGACGAACGCGCCTGCCTCGTCGGATTCCGCCTCGGCCGGGAGAGTCGGTCCGCGGCCAAAGCTAAACGCCCGGAGCGTCGCCCCCGCGATCCCGGCTCCTTGGCGATCCTGGACCACGCCGCGGAGCACAGGCCCCGACTCGAGCACGACGTCGCCGAGGTCCGTCCCTCGCGTGCGGCTCGCGGCCGCCGTCTCGACGACGCGTGGCGCGAAGCCGGGGGCGGAAACCTGGAGGACCAGGTCGCCAGGCGGCGTCGGCCCCAGCACGAAGCGACCGTCGCTGCCGGCCTGGGTCTCGACGAGATGGTGGATAAGCACGTGCAGCACCACGCCGTCGAGCGACGAGAGGCGCACACGGCCAGTCACGGCCTTTCCCACGCCGTCGACGAGCCGGCCCGTCACGAAACCGCCCTCGGTGAGGGTGAGATCGGTCGCCGCTTCTCCACGCGCGTCCACGCTGACGACCGCGACCGCCGGAGCCCGTGGGCCTTCGCGCGCGACCACGACGTATGTCCCGCCTTCGAGACCGGCCAGCAGAAAACGGCCCCCTGCGTCGCAGCGCTCGGCCGGCGGTACGTACGGCCCGAACCCCTCGGGCATCGCACGGATCACGGCCCCTTTCACCGGCCGGCCGGCTTCGTCCCGCACCACGCCGGAGATCATGGCTCCGGGCATGAGGAAGAGCTCGACAGCCGTGCCCGGGCGGACGCTCTGCCGAATCGCGCGGCCGAGCCCGGGAGCCGTGGCCGTGACCGTAGCGTCACCGCCGCCGAGGCCCTCGAGCCGGAACCGGCCGCGCGCGTCCGTGGTCGTCGAGACGCGTCCCGCCTCGGGATCCCAGCGGTCCGCGGCTGCGACGCCGAGGCCGACCCAGACCCAGACCGCCGCGCCCGCGACCGGGTCGCGCGTCGCGCCGTCACGCACGACGCCCGTCACGACCGCGCCCGGCTCCAGGCGCACCCGCAAGGGCTTCGTCCCGTCGACCCGTTCCACCCGCTTCGGCGCCAGCCCGCGCGCGTGGACGGCGACGTCCCACGGTGGGCGCGGGAGGTTCTCGAGGCGCACGCGCCCTTCGGCATTCGTGCGCCCGGAACGCTGCCGCGGTACGGCCTCGCGGCCCGGCCCGATCCAGACGAGCGCGCCGGCGACGGGCTGGCCTCGCGGGTCCTGCACGACGACCTCGAGCCTCGTCGGAGTTTTGACGCGAGCCGGAGCGGGTCGTGCGGTGGGGGAGGCTTGTCCTGGCGCTTTCGGCTTTTCGGCGGCAGCCGAAGGCGGTGCTGGGGGCGTGGCCTGCCCGACCGCCAGCGCAGGCGCTGTGGCCAGAACGGCAAGGAGGGGGAGTGGGAAGCGCAGTGGACCCTCCGGGACGGAGGATCGTGTGCCTATTCGGCGCGACGCGTCAATAGCTTGGGGCGGCCTCAGCTGAGGGCGAGGTCAACCGGCAGAAACGCGTGCTCGTTCCGCAGGAACCGGCGGCCCGAGCACGCGTGACGTCACGCCGGCTTCTTCTTCTCGGGCATGGGGAGGACGGAGCCCTTCTCGCCCTTGCCACCCGACGCGGCGGCGGCGAGGGGCTCGGCGACGGCCTCCAGCACCGGCAGGCCGAGGCCCTGACGCAGGCGGTTCTCGATCTCCTGCCGGATGTCCTTGTTCTCCTTCAGGAAGGCGCGGGCGTTCTCGCGGCCCTGGCCCATGCGCTCCCCGTTGAAGGCGTACCACGCGCCCGACTTCTCGATGATCTTGTGATCGACGCCGAGGTCGAGCAGGTCGCCCTCCTTGCTGATGCCCTCGCCGTAGAGGATGTCGAACTCGGCCTCGCGGAAGGGCGCCGCGACCTTGTTCTTGACCACCTTGACCTTGGCGCGGCTGCCGACCACCGTCTCGCCCTCTTTGAGCGACGCGATGCGGCGGATGTCGAGCCGGACGGACGCGTAGAACTTGAGCGCCCGGCCGCCCGTCGTGGTCTCGGGGTTGCCGAACATCACGCCGATCTTCTCGCGCAGCTGGTTGATGAAGATGAGGCTCGTCTTGCTCTTCGACACGATGGCGGTGAGCTTGCGCAGCGCCTGGCTCATGAGCCGGGCCTGCAGGCCCATCTGCGCGTCGCCCATCTCGCCCTCGAGCTCCGAGCGGGGGACGAGCGCCGCCACCGAGTCGACGACCAGCACGTCGACGGCGCCCGAGCGGATCAGCACCTCGGCGATCTCGAGCGCCTGCTCGCCGCTGTCGGGCTGGGAGACGAGCAGGTTGTCGATGTCGACCCCCAGCTTGCCGGCGTAGGTCGCGTCGAGCGCATGCTCGGCGTCCACGAACGCGGCCATGCCGCCGCGCTTCTGGGCCTCGGCGATCACGTGGAGGGAGAGTGTCGTCTTGCCCGAGGATTCTGGGCCGAAGATTTCGATCACGCGGCCGCGGGGCACGCCACCCACGCCGAGCGCGGCGTCGAGCGAGAGCGATCCCGTGGGGATTGCCGGAACGTCGATCGTCTCGCGGCTGCCGAGCCGCATGATCGATCCCTTGCCGAACTGCTTGTCGATCTGCGCGAGCGCCGCCTCGATCGCCTTGGCGCGCTCCTGCTTGTCGTCAGCCATCGTCCTTCCTTCGTCCTTTCCGGGAGAGCGGCGGGGCCTCCCACGCCGCGTTGTTCGAGGGCGATCCTAGCCCGAAATGCGGTCAGATCAGGTCCGTCCACGACCTGAAAACGTGAACCATCGCTGGCATGGCACGGCGCAGGAATTGCAGGAGCTCATCCAATCCTTCGATTCCTCCATAAAGGCTTTATTAACAGTCAATTAAATACCGTCCAGACATGGGATTCGGCAATCCGGAGCGGTGTCCGAAAAAAGAGCTAGTGGCCGGCCGGTGCCGCCTGTTACACTTATGTTACTGCGCAGCGAGCGTGGCCGGTCGGTCGCCCCGCTCGCCGGGGTCACGAACCATAGCAAGGGGAAGCAGTTGAAGGCATCGCACCGAAAGGTCAAGGTCAAGGCTCGTCGTCCGTCGCGCACGCCGTCCGCGAGGCCCGCGAGGCCCGCGAGGCCCGCGAAGCGCGTGAAGCACCCCGCGAAACGCGTGAAGCACTCAACGAAGCGTGCGAAGCACTCCACGAAGCGTGCGAAGCACTCCGGGAAGCACTCGAAGACCCGGAACCGTAGCCGCTTCAAGTCGAAGCCGCCGCGGCGGACCTCCGTTTCCCGCTCCAGGGCGTCGACGCCCGCGCGCTCCACTCACGGAGCCCTGGTGCCGGTACGCCGTGCCCCGATCCCGTCGCCGCTCCCGACCAGGCATGTGGCGGCCGTCCGGGTGGCCGTCTCGCTGCCCGCCCGTTCGATGCCGCCCGGGCGCGACCAGCGAAAGCCGCTCCTCGCCGCGTCCCCGAAGCACAGCGTCGTCGGGCTCCCCGAGTTCACCGAAGCCGGCGTACTACTCGCGATCACGTACTCGATCCGCGAAGGGCGGCGCGGGGAGTTCTTCGACCTGATGCGGGAGCTGAAGCCATTGCTCCACACGATCGGCGGCGGGGACGTGGCGATCTACGAGGATCGCAGCCGACCGAACTACCTGATGGAAGTCTTCCGCTTCAAGGACGAGATCGAGTTCACCGCGTTCGACGACAAGTTCCACAAGGACCGGAAGATCGCCGCCATCTACGCGCTGCTCGACGACATCGTCGAGGCCGAGAAGAGCGACTTCAAGATCTTCGAGCGCCGGCTCTAAACGGGAGTAGACTTCGGGCGCGTCCCCCGGAGGTCTCCCATGGCACGAGGCTTCGAGAGCAAGTCGGTCGCCGATCAGCAGGAGAGCGCGCAGGCCCGCGTACCGCGCCGGCCGGGAGCCCTCATCGATCCGGCGCTCGCGGCCCGCAAGAGGCGCCTGGAGCTGGCGCGGGCCGACGTCGAGCGCCGCCTGGCCACCGCGAGCGTTCCGGCGCATCGTCAGATGCTGGAGCGCGCGCTCCGCGCGCTCACCGACGACCTCGGGTCGCTCCACTGAGGCGGGCCATGCCTGCCCTGGCCTTGCTTGCGGTCCTCGCCCTGGCCGCGCTTTCCCGGGCGGACCAGCTTCCGGCGGGGGCCACGCACGTCGCCGACTACGACATCCGCGTCCGCCTCGACGCCGAGGCGAAAACGCTCGCCGGCAGCGAGCGGCTGACCTGGCGCAACCCCGCGAGCGAGCCGGTAGGCGAGCTGTGGTTCCACCTCTACTTGAATGCGTTCAAGAACTCCGAGAGCACGTTCTTCAAGGAGTCGGGGGGGCAGCTCCGGGGCGACCGGATGCCCGACGAGGGCTGGGGCTGGATCGACGTGAAGTCGATCCGCCGGGCCGACGGCGTCGAGCTCGCGAAAGGCGCGAGCTTCGAGCACCCCGACGACGACAACGCCGCCGACCGCACCGTCTGGCGCGTGCCGCTGCCCGAGCCCGTGCCGCCCGGCGGCGAGATAGCCCTCGACGTCGAGTTCGAGGCGAAGCTGCCGCGGGTCTTCGCGCGCACCGGCTACTTCCGCGACTACTTCCTGGTCGGCCAGTGGTTCCCCAAGCTCGCGGTTTACGAGCCGGCCGGCGCGCGCGGCCGCGCGGCGGGCGGCTGGAACTGCCACCAGTTCCACGCCAACTCGGAGTTCTACGCGGACTTCGGCCACTACCGGGTCGAGATCACGCTGCCGCAGCGCTTCGTGGTGGGCGCGACCGGACGGCGCAGCGAGCGCCGCGAGAACCCGGACGGCACCTCCACGCACGTCTACGAGCAGGCGGACGTGATCGATTTCGCGTGGACGGCCTCGCCGCGCTTCGTCGAGGTCAAGGCCCGCTTCTCCGCCGAGAAGGACGTGACGACGCAGGAGTACGCCGACACGGCGGCGCTCCTGGACCGCAGCCTCGACGAGGTCCGCCTCAGCGACGTGGACGTGACCGTGCTGCTGCAGCCGGAGCGGAAGGCGCAGGCCGAGCGCCACCTGCGCGCCGCGAAGGCGGCGATCAAGTGGTTCGGGCTCTGGTACGGCCGCTACCCGTACCCGACCCTGACGGTCGTTGATCCCGCCTTTGGCGCGGGCGGCTCGGGCGGAATGGAGTACCCGACCTTCATCACGGCCGGGAGCTCGATCCTGTTCAACCGCTGGCCGCTCGACCGGGTGCTCGCGCCCGAACACGTGATCGTGCACGAGTTCGGCCACCAGTACTGGCAGAGCATGGTGGCCTCGAACGAGTTCGAGGAGTCGTGGCTCGACGAGGGCTTCAACAGCTATTCGACGGGCCACGTCATGGAGAAGGTCTACGGTCCGTGGACGCTTTCGGCACTCGGGCTGCGGCTGGGGGGACTCGAGGTGCCGCGGCTCCAGAACTCGGTCGAGCGCATGTTCGACCGGATCCGCACCCCCGCCTGGGGCTTCTCCTCCGGCGGGAACTACGGCTTCAACTCCTACGCGCGCACCGAGCTCACGCTGCGCACGCTCGAGGCGCTCGTCGGCGCAGAGACGATGGCGCGCGCGATGCGGACCTATCACGAGCGCTTTCGCTTCCGGCACCCGTCGAGCGACGATTTCTACGCCGTGGTGAACGAGCTGGCGGGGCGCGACATGAGCGGCTTCTTCGCGCAGACCACCGAGCGGCCGGGGATCCTCGACGACGAAGTGTCGTCCGTCAAGAGCGAGCGCGCGCAGGAGCCGCGCGGAGTCTTCGGCGACGGCGACGCGAAGACGAGCGTCACCAAGAAGGACGCTCGGAAGAAGGAAAAGCAGGCCGACGCGGGCTCCGGGCGGGCGTGGCGCTCGACCGTGGTCGTGCGCCGGCGCGGCGAGGTCGTGCTCCCGACGTCGCTGCGGCTCGACTACGAGGGCGGTGAAACGCAGACGCTGTCGCTCCTCGATGGCGATGAGGGCGGTGCGGTCGAGAAAGCGGCTCTCATCGCCGGAGCGGAGGGGGGCGAGCCCTGGCGCGGCCGCTTCAAGAAGATCGAGCTCTCGAGCGCGGAGCGCCTGGTCTCGGCGACCGTCGATCCCGAGGACCGGCTGAAGATCGACGTGAACCGTTTGAACAACTCGCGGCGGGCCAAGCCGGAAGGGCGTGTGGCGAGCCGTTGGGGCTTGCGCTTCGTCTTCTGGCTGCAGCAGCTGCTCGCGCTCGCGGGGCTTTAGGCGTGACCCTTCACGTGACGGCTCGAGGCCTGGCGGCCGCGCGCGCGAACAAGCGGCTCGCCGCGACGCTCTGGCTGGTCAATGTGGCTCTGGCGCTCGCGGCGGGCGTGCCGGGCTGGCTTTCGCTTTCGTCGGCGATCGGGCCGCTGCCCGGTGCGGACACGCTGGCCGAGGCCTTCAGCTTCGGCGTGCTCGCCGACCTCACGGAGCTGCAGCCGGGTCTCGTCGCCGGCCTCGGCCGCGCGGCGCTCGGCGTCTTCGTGCTGGGGCTGATCGTGGGCATGGCCACTTCCGGCGGCGTGCTCGAGGTCCTGATGAGCGGCGACGAGCGCTCCTTCGCGCACCGCTTCGGGCGCGGCGCGGGCCGCTTCTTCGGCCGCTTCCTGCGTCTCGGGGCGATCACGGCCGTCGCCACGGCGCTGCTCGGCGGCCTCAGCGCCGGCCCGCTCTTTGCGCTCTACGGTTACCTGCGGCGCGAGTCGGGGGCCGAGAGACTGTCGCTCGCGGTGTGGCTGCTGGCCGTGCTCGTGGCCGGCTTGGCGCTGCTCGTGGCGCTCCTCGTGCAGGACGCGGCGCGCGTCCGAATCGTCCGCGAGGACCAAAGCCGCGTGCTGGCGGCGTGGCGGTCGGCGGTCGCGCTGGTTCTGCGCCACCCCGCGAAGTGGCTGGGCGCCTGGGCCATGAACGCCGCGCTGCTGCTCGCGGCCTTCGCCCTATACCTCGCGATCTCGGGCGCACTGCCACCGGGTCGTCTACTGCTCGCCCTGGTCGTTCTGCAGCAGCTCTTCGTGCTCACCCGTTGTGGGCTTCGCGTGGCGTTGCTGGGAGCCGAGGTCGAGCTCGTCTCCGCGCTGCGGCCGCTTCCGCCGCCGGCGCCGCCCTTGTCTCAGCCCGAGCCGGAGCTCCTGCCAGAGCCCGTTGCCCCGCCCGAGCCGCCGCCCCCGCCGGCGTCTGAAGCTCCGCCCGTGCTGGCCTGACTCGAGCCGGCATCCGTCGAGCCCGCCCGAACCGGCGCGAAGCGCGCGAGGTAGCGGCCCGCCGCTTCCAGGAACCGGGCACGGATCTCCGCGTCGGGGATCCCCTGGGCCGCTGAGGCCACCGCCTCCGGCGCCTTTGGGGGTGGCGTGGTCAGGCCGGGTGAGGCGGGCGCCGGCCCGGGGTCGGCCACCACTCCGGTGACGAACCCGATCGCGCGTGGTGAGGCCCGCCCCGCGACGCGGCGCAGGCGCGCCAGAATGTCGCCGCGCATGCGCAGCAGGCTGCGCTGCCAGCGCAGGTCGGGCACCTTGATCCGCAGCACCCCCCGATCGAGCGCCATCACCTCGGTGCGGCGCGCGAGCTCCTCGCCCACGGCGCCGGGCCAGGCGGCGCGCAGCAGCGCGAGCGTGTGCTCGGGCTTCGCGCCGAAGAGGCGCGCGGCGAGATCGGGATCGCGGGGCCGGTCCATGACGGGTGCTTCGCCTACGTTATACTCGCGCCTCGGGCCCGTCCGCCACGAGCCGGGCCGTCACCCCATGAACTGCCCGCGCTGCAAGTCTCCGATCAGCCCGCTCGCGACCCCCGACGCGATCGTCACGTGCCCGGGTTGCGGCTCGCGCCTCATGACGCGGTCGGCCGCCCTGCGGTCGCAGGGCGTCGCAGAGACGCAGCCCACGCGGCCCGCGCTGGCTCCGGAAGCGGAGGCGAATCCGGCCACCGACACGAGCCCCGCGGCTGCGCCGCGACGGACCGCGGTCAAGGTCGGCCAGACGACACTCTCCGGCAAGGGGACGGCAGGGGGGTCCCGAACGGGCGGACGCAAGTCCGAGCCTGATGCACCCGCCGTGACGCTCGAGCTGCTGCTCGTCGAGATCCAGGCCGTCCGCGACACCCAGCAGCTCATCCTCGAAGCGCTCGGCGGCTTGCGCCGCGGACAGACGGGGGACGGCGCCGAGACTCCCGACTCCGCGGACGACGGCGAAGGCGGGTCGCTCTCGCCGATCCGCGCCCCGCAACGCAAGTCGGTCGTGCTGGTGGACGACGACCCGCAGACGCGCGCGGCCGCCATCGCCGAGCTCGAGCGCGCCGACATCCCCGTGCGCGCGTTCGCCGAGGGCAACAAGGCGCTCGCCGCGATCGCCGAGGACAAGCCGGACGTGATCATCCTCGAGCTCGGCGTGAGCGGGGACCTGGCGGGCAAGGACCTGGTCAACATGATCAAGGCCACGATGGAGTGGGTGGACATCCCCGTCGTGCTGTGGACCCGCGAGTCCGTGTCGAACGCCAGGGACGCCCGCCAGCTCCACGGCGCCGACGACGTAGTCGCGAAGTCGCTCGGGGCGGCGGCGCTCGTGGCGCGCGTGATCACGGTCTTCCGCAGCTGACGTCCGTGGAGCCGCGCCTCGTCCTCGCCTCGGCCTCCCCGCGCCGCGCCCGCATCCTGCGCGATCTCGGCGTGGCCTTCCGCGTCGTGGTGTCGCACGCGGACGAGTCGCTGCGCGCGGGTGAGGACGGAGCCAATGCCGTCGAGCGCCTGGCCCGGGAGAAGGCGCTGGTGGTGGCGCGCCGCGAGGCGCTGCCCGTGCTGGCGGCCGACACCGAGGTGCTGTGCGACGGGAGGATCCTCGGCAAGCCAGGTGGCGTCCCGGAAGCGGTCGCCATGCTCCAGGGCCTCGCCGGCCGCGAGCACGAGGTGGTGACCGGCCTGTGCCTCGTGAGCGGCGGGAACGCGCGCTCGGGCGTCGAGCGGACGCGCGTTGGCTTGGCGCCGATGAGCCCTGAGGAGCTCGCGTGGTACGCGGCCAGCGGCGAGCCGTTCGACAAGGCCGGCGGCTACCACGTGGACGGCCGCGGGGCGCTCTTCGTCCTGAGCGTGTCGGGCTCGCCGTCGAACGTCGCCGGCCTTCCGGTGCGGCTGCTGCTGCGCCTCGTCCGGGACGCGGGCCTCGACCTCGGCTGGCCGAAGGCCTGAGCGCGCTGCTCGGTCTCGCTGTCGTCTGAGTCGCGGCGGACCGGGTGTTATCATCGGCGCGGCGCGCCGCCCTGAGCGCCGCGGGAGGCGGGAGTGTCCGACGACGTCCCCGAGCAACCTTCGGTCCGCGTGGTGGGGGGCCCGCTCGACGGCTACGACGTCAAGCTGAACCAGGGCCTCACGATGATCGTGGGCTCGGGCCGATTGGCGAACCTCAGGGTCGACCACCCCGAGATCGAGCTCGCCCACATCAAGATCATCTGGGACGACATCGGCATCTCGATGATCGACAACGGGAGCCGCAAGGGCACCTGGATCAACGGGGAGCCGGTCGAGACGGCGGGGCTGATCGACGGGGACACGATCGAGTTCGTGGAGCCCGGGAGCAAGCTACAGCCGCCGCCGCCCAAGATCAGGCTGCGCATTCCCAAGGGATCGGTTCCGGATCCACCTCCGCTGCCGCCACCCCCTGTCGGAGAGGCGCAGGTCAGGCCGGCCCGCGTCGCCGCGAAGGCGCGAGGCCCCGCGCGCCGCAAGCGCAGCGCGATCCGCATGCCCGACGTGGACCTCCGCGTCCTAGCGCTCGGCGCGGGCGGGCTGCTGGCGCTGCTGCTCGTCGGCTGGCTCGTCAAGCGGTTCTTCTTCACGGTCCCGGACGTCGACTCCGTGAAGCCCGCAGAGGCCGAGATGGGCCAGACGATCACGCTCACCGGCGCGCGCTTCGACGGCGACGTGGAGGACAACAAAGTCTGGTTCGGCAACGTGCCGGTGGTCGCGACCTCGGCGACGGGCGACACGCTCGAGGTCCAGGTGCCCGTGATTGCGGCCTCGGGGCGGGTGGGCGTCTCCGTCGAGACCCCGATCGGCCGCTCGAGGCCGATCTCGTTCCTCGCGCTGGCGCCGCTCCGAGTCACATCGGTCGACCCGCCGGGAGGCCTTCCCGGTGACGAGGTGGTGCTGAGCGGGAGCGGGTTCTCGGAGGGCCTGAGCGTGACGGTGGGCGGGCAGGCCGCGACCCTCGTGAAGACGGAGGCCCACGCCGTGCGCTTTCAGATGCCGAAGCTCACCGGTACGCCCGGGAGCCGTCACGCGCTCGTCGTCGTGGCGGGCGGGCGCAGCACCCCGCCGGTCCAGCTCTACCTGGGCCGCCTTCCGCTCGTCGCCTCCGTCGAGCCGGCCCGGGGCGTCGCGGGCGAGCTCGTGCGCGTGAAAGGTGCAGGGTTCACGGCCGGCGCCATGGTCACGTTCGACGGCGTGCCCGCGCTGGTGGCGGCGGGCGACGGAACGGAGCTGTTGGTGGTGGTGCCGCCCCCGTCGCGCGCGCAGGCGGAGGCGCTCGTGCCCGTGGTGGTCCAGTCGGGCGGGCGCAGCTCTGCCGACGGCCCGGGGTTCACGCTGCAGCGCCTGATCGAGGGCGCCTGGGTGCCGCGTTTCTTCGCCGGCGCCGTGGGCGAGGGAGGCACCGCCGGCCAGGCCACGGTCGGGACCGAGCTCGCTCCCGTGCTGCTGCTGTCGTGGAAGGACGAGTCGCGCTCGGTCGGCGAGCGCGCGCTGCTCGTCGCCAAGGCGCTCAACGCCGCGGTCGACCGCGCCCGCGTCGGGCGGCCCGTGGCGTTCGAAGCGCGCGAGGAGCCGGAGATCGCGGTGGCGCTCGCCGGCGCGCCCGACCGCATCCTGAACGTGCTCCCGCAGGACGCGGCGGCCTACGAGACGCCGCCGGGGCTTCCCGTGCGTGGCGCGCCGCCGACCCCGATCGCGCTCGCCCGCCACTGGGCGGCGCTGCTCAACGACACCGTCGCGATTGGCACGAGCGGGGCGGAGCCGCGAGCCACGGTCGAGCTCGGTCCGCCCGCGAGCATTGCCTTCGCGGAGCTGCGCAGCGCGCTGCCGTGGCAGTACGGCAGCGGCGTCCCGAGCGCGCGCGTCGTCGCGGTGCCCGCCGAGCTGCGGCGGAAGCTGCGCGAGGCGGCCTTCCGCGTGCCCTGAGGCGCTTCGTCAGCGGCCGAGGGCGAGGCGGTCGGCGAGCGGACGCGGGAGCCCTGCGTCGAGGATCTTGCGCTGCGCGCGCTCCACCTTGTACGCGACCCGGTACACGGTCACCGTCCGCGTGTCGCTGTCGAACATCGCGAACGAGGCGAGCGGGTTGCCGTCGCGCGGCTGCCCGATCGAGCCGGGGTTCACGAGGTAGCGGACGCCCGGCTCGAGGCGGAAGCGGAAGGACGGCGCTTCGGTGAGGACGGTCTGGATCGCATCGGGCGAAAGGCCGAAGAGCACGGGGAAGTGGGAGTGCCCGAAGAAGCAGAGCGGGAACGCCGTCTGCCGGAACACGTT
>Ga0247727_10003653_pt1 | contig 33709 bp, 38 predicted proteins | sample WisWelCaveWW1625_FD_202498 | JGI IMG/M metagenome (GOLD analysis project Ga0247727, IMG submission 202498) | Biofilm microbial communities from Wishing Well Cave, Virginia, United States - WW16-25 | ecosystem: Environmental > Aquatic > Deep subsurface > Groundwater > Cave microbial mat | place...
GACTGGCCTCATGAATTTTGACTGTAATGACAACTTTGAATTGCACGCGGTCTTCTGCTGCTTATTGAACTTTGTCGACTTTTCCTTCTATACTGTCGCTACATTTTTGCAGTCACTTTTTCCCACTCCGCCAATTTCTCTCTGGCTTTTTGGGCTGGCTTGTATTCGGCATCGGCTTCTTCCCAAACTTTTAGAGCAGTGTTTAAATGCTTCAGGGCCTTTTCTTTTTTGCCCATTTCGTGATACGCCAGCGCCAGCTCGTAATGCGCATTCGGAAAAAAAGGCTCAAAGACAAGCGTCGCTTGCAGGCTCGCTTCTGCCTTTTTGAGTTCATTCAATTTTCCGTAGCACTTGCTTATTTGCGTTTTTATAAAGCTCTTGTAATAGGTTGGCAGCCGCATTTCCGGCAGAGCTTTCTCGTAATTTGAGATGGCCATTGTATATTCGTTTCGGAATTCATTGACTTTGCCACGAGCGAACCTAATGTACGGCTGCTCTATCTCCCTGTTGGCCTCTTTTATAAATGGTTCGACCTTCTCAACCTCCTGCTCTAAAACCCAGGCGTTTTCAGGATCTTCCAACCAAATGTAATAACAGATATAAAGAAAGGGCGCAAATTGGTTGAAAGGCGATATGAGCTGCTGCGCTTGCGCTTCAAAATCCTGGGCAATTTTCCAAGACCTATCTTGTTTTCCCGCAAGTATATAAAGCTCAATAGTCCCGAAAACATCAGATTTTGCCAATAATATATTTAATGGCGATGCGTATTTTTCCAGCTCGGCAATATACAACTCATAATGTTCAATCGCCTGGCCAATACGTCCTCTAAACTTGTAATAAGTCGATAAGGCTTGGTGTACGGTGCTGCGGTCTTGCGGTCTTTTGGCAAGTTGCAGCGCGCGCTGGTACTGCTGCTCGGCTTCTGCAAAATTCCCCAAGCTCATTTCGATACCCGCCAACGCCGACAGGATAGTTGCACTTTCCGGTTCGATGAGCAACGCTTTTTTATAGTAGGCTTTTGCCTGTTCGTGCTCACCAATCGACTTGTATAGGTAACCGATTGTAGTGAATGACCTGGATTCATGCGGATATATCCTGGCATAGGATTCATAATATTTCAACGCCTGATCATACTCTCCTTTTTCTTTGAAGAGATCGCCGATGTTTCGCAGGTTAGCGTGGCTTCCGGGATCGAGCTCCAGAATCCGCTGATACTCGGCAATGGCCAGATCGGGCCGGTTCATGATGCTGTAATGATTGGCGAGCTCATAATACCCCCGTGTGTCTCGCGGATATAATGTCACCCAATGCTGGGCATTTTCGGCAGCGCTTTGCCAATCTCCCTGGATGATGTGAAAGGCGTTTTTGACCCAGAATTGCCATCTTTGGGGCAGCTTATAACTGTGCTGCATGGCGGCGCGGATTGCCGGCTCAGCCAGATCACGCCGATTCAAGTTGACATACGTTTGATACAAGTCGTACTGAGCCAATGCAAAGGTCGGATCTTCTTGAATCACCTTTTCGTAATAATTTGTCGCTTTTGCATAATCTCGATCCTGCCAGATCGCGTATTGCGCCGCTCTGTACATCTCGAAGGCAGCGAATGATTTCGTAAGCGTTTCAGCGACGGGCAAATCTTCCGTGGCCTCGATATAATAATCCGGAATCTGCAAATCGCGCTTTAGTTGAACGGATATGGAATCAGCCAGCACAAAAAGATCATTTCCGGCAAACACATGCGCTGCAATAAGCCTGGCTCGTTTTGTCTCATAAAGCATCGATTTGATTGTATAAGTTCCGTTTTGCTCTGTAAATGATCCGGTCACGAAATAGTCATGATATCTCTCCGCAGCAATTTTCTTTTTAAAAGCCAACGGCGCTCCAACGCCATCCTCAAATCCGGCTTCCTTAAAAGTCTGATAATGAGCATTCACATTGACGAGGTATGGATCCTGATCGAGATCGAAATCAACCAGTATCATGATGCCGTATTGAAGCCAGTTCCACGTCGAATCACCGGATTGATTCTCAAAGTAAAAGACACCCAGCCTTTTGCGAAATTCACTTTTCGGCACCAGTCGTTCAGTCATTTTTCCTTCCGCATCCGGCAGATTGACTTTATTGGTTGCGGCGCCCAAATCTTTGCCATAGAACAGCAAGAAAAGCAGTCCGGCAGCCGCCAGAAAATTTACTGAAATGCCGATCTTCTCAACCCTTGTCCAATGGACACGATGGGGTTTTCCGTGAAAGCAGGCCAAAAGCAAAACCGTGGGAATCATCGAAGCAAAAATAGCAAAACTAAAATCCGGCCAATGCGGAGATAGCGGATAACGATTCACCAGCCACTCCAAAAGCCGGACGACCCCTAAACTAACCAGGAAATACAATCCCAAAATCAGGAGAACGCGTCTTTGGATTAAATTTTTAAAAAACGAGGCGCTAATTTCTTTCTCCCGTCGCGCTGCAGCGATCGTCCTTGTTTTGAATGTGCCAGTTTCAACTCTTTCGCAACCACACGTAAATCGATCAGCAAGTCGTCTACATGCTGGTAGCGCTCCTGGGAATTCTTGGCCATGGCTTTGTTCACAATGCGCTCCAATTCCATCGGCACACCGGTTCGCAGTGCGGTGATCGGTTCCGGATTTTCGTTTAAAATGGAATACACCACCGTCTGCTCATGCAGACCTTTGAAAGGGAGTTGCCCGGTAACCATTTCATATAACATCACACCAAAAGACCAAATATCGGTGCGGTGATCGACGATTTCACCTCGTGCCTGTTCAGGCGACATGTAGGCAATCGTACCCAATGTCATGCCTTCTTTGGTCACCATGGTGCGTCCAGCTTGTTTGGCCAAGCCAAAGTCTGTAATTTTAGCCTGACCTTTGGCAGTCAACATGACATTGGCGCTTTTGACATCGCGATGAGTAACACCTTTCTCGTGGGCCTCGTGTAATCCCTGCGCCACTTGCGTAGCAATGTCCAGCGCTTCGTCCAACTTCATTGGCCTCTCCGCGATCTTTTGCTTGAGGCTCTGGCCATCGATGTACGTCATGACAATAAAGGTTTGCCCCTCAGCTTCGTCTATTTCATAGACGGTACAAATATTCGGGTGATCCAGCGAAGCCGCGACCTGCGCTTCACGAACAAAACGCTTTTTGTCTTCTTCACTGCCGACGGCGTGTGGCGAGAGAAATTTCAACGCGACGATGCGTTTAAGGTTGGTGTCTTCGGCCTTGTAAACTACACCCATGCCGCCTTCGCCGAGTTTTTCGAGGATTTTGTAATGGGATATTGTTTTGCCAATCATGATCGCCTCCTGAATTTTTATATCAGAAGGAAGAATGTGAACATGAGTTATTGCCTACCTCTCATACACCCGTTCCCCCGGCGGCCAACGCGTGATGGTCACCGGCAGATACTCCATTTGCGGCGGACCGGTTTCGCTTCGATACGCCAGGCTGTGCGCCAGAAATTTTTGATAGTCGCGCTGCGGATGGTTCATGCACTGTCATTCCACCGCTTTTTCAATATTTTCGAGTAGAATGCCTTTGCTCGTGCGAGTCCCTTTGACCAAGACCGTATCTTCCCACAACGGCCTGACAATGTTGTTCATCATTCCCCCCGGAACGATGATGCGGTGTGTTTTGCCACGCTCGCCAACGAGCTTGATTATCCCCTTGCGGCCACTTATTGAATTTGCAAACAACAGTTGGCCTTTGACGCTAATACGATCTTCAAGCATTTGATCGGACTGATCTTTTTCAATAAAAGCAAGTTGATCCTCTTCTCCATTCAAATCGGCATAGATCTGCTCAAGCAAATCCCGAAGCTCATCAGCTATTTCATCCGGTGGATTGCCTGCAAGCGCAATCGCTATCTTTTCACGGAAAATATCTGTAGATTTCTTTTCTGTGAAGAAAGCGCACAAAGATAACGGTGTCATCCTCCATCATCAGGCCGATCCGATAGTCCCCGATTTTGATCCGGTAGTAACTGCCTCCGCCTTTGAGCTGCTTCAAATTGCTCACCGTCTGAAGATTCAGTGCGCGCTCGACTTCCTCAATAGCTTCTTTCACCTGTTGAAGCAGATCTTTGTCCCTGATCTTCTTCAGATCTCTAGTGAAACTCTTTTTGAAATCAACCTTCACGCTTTGCCCTCGAGTATGCTAAAAACCTCGGCTCTGCTCACCGACTCAGTAGTTTCACCTTCTTTGATGGCGCGAACCAGAGCAATGTCTTCCAATACTTCCGCGATAAGTTCATAGAACAAGGTTTTTCTTTCCTCGAGGACTTCTATTAAAGCCTTTTTCAATATCTCTTTCAGGCGGCTTTCATCGATGACGGCCTGTTCCATAGGTTATTCTCCGCTACAAGATGATCACAATGTGTTTTGAACATCGCTTTTAAAGCTCTTGCGACTGATCTTGAATATAACAAAAATTTTGAAGAATGCAATTGCTCGTTGGTTGTGGATGATTACCTCCCATACACCCTCTCCCCCGGCGGCCAGCGCGTAATGGTCACCGGCAGATACTCCATTCGCGGCGGACCGTCTTCATTGCGGTAGGCCAAACTGTGCGCCAGGAATTTCTGATCGTCACGCTGCGGATGATCCGTGTGCTGATGCGAGCCGCGATTTGCGGCCCTTGGACTTCACGGTGTCGGTGCTGGCATGGAGACCATGAAGCCCAGAATGCCAGCAATACCTTGCTCGACCTTGGCGAAATCTCCGGCTGATAGTGTGCCCAACTTGCGTATGACATCAACCTTGTCAACTGTTGCCATGACGCCGCGAACCGCCGATGCTTTAAGCAAGCCCGTCGCACTCCAATCATTCAGCAAGGTATCGCCAGGACGAAAAGGCGGCGATATATTGCTGGTTATAGCGGCGACGATAAGTTTGATGCCTGCATTATTAAATGCGTCCGTGCTGATGACGACCGCAGGGCGACGCTTGCGCCCTGTCGCCCCGCTGAAAGCGATGTCAACAAGGATAACGTCACCTCGATTATAAGTTGTCATATACGGCGTCTTCCTCGTTGTTCCATACCGCGGCTAGCGACGCAGTGGAGGCCTTGAACCAATCGGCAACCAGTGCGGCTTCGCTCTCTTCCTCGCGAGCAGACAAGTCCAGGAGCGCTGCACCTAAGATGCGCCACTGTCTGCCGATTTTTATTCCGGTTAAGCGTAACCGCTCTGATTGCAGTAGCCGCAACATCGTCTGACGCGACACGCGCAACAAATGCGCTGCTTCGTCGACTGTGTAATAAATATTGGGTTGAATGGCAAGTGATTCCACGCTAGTCATTGCTTTGCTCACTGTATAAATTTTCAATTCTTGAGATTCAAACGCTCTGCTTGTCAATGAAAATCGTTGATGCTATCTGTATTCATTACAAATTTACCCCAATCCTCAACCAGAAACAATAAAAATTTACTATGAAGCTACCTCCCATACACCCTCTCCCCCGGCGGCCAGCGCGTGATGGTCACCGGCAGATACTCCATTCGCGGTGGAGCGTCTTCGTTTCGATAGGCCAAACTGTGCGCCAAAAATTTCTGATCGTCGCGCTGCGGATGATCCGAGCGCTGATGGGAGCCGCGCGATTCCGTGCGCTGCAACGCGGATTGGATGATCGCCTCGGCAACGTCCAGCATGTACGAAAGCTCCATCGCCGCGGTGATTTCCGTGTTGAAGGTGAAGCTGCGATCAGCGATGGCAAGATTCAAAAATCTTTCCTGGAGATTCCTGATGATTTCTTCTGATTGTTTTAAAGAAGCCTGGTTGCGATAGATGCCGGCGCCTTCTTCCATGGCTTTGTGCATCTCACTTCTCAACGTAACGATACGCTCGCGCCCACCTTCTTTTCGCAAAAATTGTTTTTCAATCCGTCGTGTTTCATCGATAACCATCGCGTCTAAAATGGAAATGCTCGGCGCTTGCTGATCTGCGGCGAAGTGAGCCGCGGCCTTGCCGGCACGAGCGCCAAATACCAGCAACTCGGTGAGCGAATTGGAGCCAAGGCGATTCGCGCCGTTGATGCTGACACACGCGACCTCACCGGCGGCATAAAGGCCTTTGAGCGGCGTCGCGCCATGAATGTCCGTATGAACCCCACCCATCATGTAGTGCACCACCGGCCGCACTGGAATCATCTCTTTGATCGGATCGATGTTTTCATATTTCAGACAAAGCTCGCGGACAAACGGCAGTTTAGTGTTGATGACCTTCTCGCCCAAATGGCGAATGTCCAAATAGACGTAATCACCATACGGCCCTTTCAGCGTTCGTCCTTTTTCCATCTCTTTGACGAAAGCCTGCGAGAGCCGATCGCGCGGCCCGAGTTCCATCGAGCGCAGCACCGGCTTCGGTTCCGGCTTGCCGAGATTGTAATCCTGCAAATAGCGATAACCATCTTTGTTGAGCATCCACCCGCCTTCGGCGCGGGCGGCCTCGGTAATGAGAATGCCGGTGAAAGGCAACCCGGTCGGATGGTACTGCACAAACTCCATGTCTTTTAGCGGCACGCCGGCGCGATAAGCGAGCGCCATGCCGTCGCCATTTTTGATATTGGCATTGGTCGTAAATGGAAAAACTCTGCCGCAGCCGCCGGTGCAAATAATCACGGCTTTAGCCGCAATGGCCTGAATTTTTCCAGTGGCAAGCTCGACGGCGACCACACCCTGACAGCGGCCATCATCCACGAGCAGTTTGGTCACAAACCACTCGTCGTATCTTTGAATCGGATCATATTTCAAGGTGGTTTGGAACAACGCGTGGAGCATGTGAAAGCCGGTTTTGTCAGCGGCGAACCAGGTACGCTCGATCTTCATGCCGCCAAACGGACGCACGGCAATCTTGCCATCTTCCTGCCGGCTCCAGGGACAACCCCAATGCTCGAGCTGGATCATCTCCTGTGGCGCTTCCTTCACGAAGGCTTCGACGGCATCCTGATCGCACATCCAATCGCCGCCGGAGATTGTATCGTAGGCATGATGATCGAGGCTGTCGTTCTGCTTGATGACCGCTGCCGCGCCACCCTCAGCGGAAACCGTGTGGCTCCGCATCGGATAAACCTTCGAGATGACCGCGATATTCAGTTTGGGATTGACTTCAGCAACAGCAATGGCCGCGCGCAGACCGGCGCCACCGCCGCCAACGATGAGTACGTCGTGGGAGAGAATTTCCATCGCCTACCTCTTTCAAAGCCGCAACGTTATAAGCTGATCGAGAATTTTTCCTGGCTATGTTGCAGAAACGTCGAAGATGAAAAGTGACGCAATATACACAACTCGTGGGGAAAAGTCAAGTGGTGAAAGAGTTTTAATGGGAAGAGTTTTATGAAAAGTGGACGCTGTTTGCACTCGCGCCAATCAACCGGTTCGAATCACAAACGGCCGAATGACGTTGAGCATGTCGCGCGCCTTTTGGAAATTCGGCGCTAAAACTAAAGCGTCTTCCAATTTTTTATAAGCTTCTTTATATTCTTCGCGATTGGCCTGCGCCATGGCATCGCCATAAAGGGCGACCGCTTCCAAAGGAATTTCCGCCTTGCCAAGATCGTTTAATTTATTCTGTTCGATCTGTTGAATGGCCACTTCAAGATCGGCGCAGATTTTCATGGTCAGGTTTTTCGCCAATTCAAATGCCTTTTCCGGCTTTCCTTCGACGGCCTGGGTTTTGAAAATTTCACCGGTAGCGGTTTTGACCACGCGCACATCGATCCGAAAGATTTTCCCCAGCCGCGTAAAATTGCCGAAAACGAAGGACTGCGCCCCCAGCAATTTGCCGAGCTGCGCGGTCGAGGTTTTATCAAAAAGCGGCTGGCCGTCCGCCGTGCTGCGCTGCAGCTTGAGCTCATCGATGAGATACTGCAAACGTTCCCTTTCCACGACACGCAAATTGCTGAGCACCGCAAAATCGGTAATGACCATTTTAGCCAGCGCCTTGCCGAGATTTTGATATCGGGCCGCGTCATCAACGGCATAATTTTCAAAATCGATAATCGCAATCGTGGTGATGCCGGGGTCCAATTTTTCCGGCGGCGGCAAACTTAATTTTTTCGAGATGCGGTAGTAACAATCCATGAACTGTTGATGCGGCCACCACTGCTCGCCGGGCTTGTAGGTTTCGATCTTTTTGAAAACCTGCTCGAAGGTTTCCATCGCTTTCGAAGCTTGCTCCTGTGCAAGATAAGCCAGGGCAAGATAATCCGTCGTTTCGCACAAAGCGGCTTTGGACAAAGATTCGGCAGCGAGTAAAGGGTTCAATAAGGCAATGGCTTTTTCGAAATCCGCATCATTAAAGCTACGCTTAGCCTCGTCAAGCCTGGCCAGAGGGTCATCCGCCTTAATAGCCGAATTCGTTTTAATCCCCCAAAAGGCCGGCAGGTCATTTTTAGAAGGAAGAAAGCTGACATGCCATGGCAGAAGAGCAACGATGGCGAACTCACACAATAAATATATCGTCGATCGAGATTTCATGGCGCAGGCCTCCGGATCATCGTTTGACAAAGGTGAATTTGATTTTTTTCGTCTCGCCACTTCGCAGTGTTACCACTTGATCGCCGTCTTGAAGAAAGTGACCCACATACTTTGCGCTAACCCGATAGGCGCCCTCGGGAAGATTGAAAGCGCGAGGCGTCGCTCCCTCCTTCGTCAAATCATTTCCATTGATCAAAACCGCCGCCACGACGGCTATTTCCTGATCATTTTCCAGAACGACGGCATTGACATTCAGGCGGCTCAGCGGCAAGGGCCGCAAATTGAGTTGTAGACGCGCGGTTTGCCCGGCGCGGACAACCGCCGAAATGATGGTATCCGCATGGCCCGGTCGCGTCAAACGAATCTTGTAGGTTGCAGCCGCAAGCTTTGGACGCATGAATGGCGTCACTTTTTCCGTGGCTTTGTCGTCAAGATAAACTTGCGCGCCTGATGGCGTGGTGTCAATGACTAAAGCCCCGAACTCGTTTTTTGCAGTGTTTATATCTTCTTCACGCCTGTTCTCTGATTTCGTCTCGGCCGCTTTTGAGGTATTCGCATCTTTTTTATCGGAAATTTTTTCTCTAATTTTAGCCGAATCCGCCGGCGCGGCAGGCCCAACTTGTGGGTTTGTATCTAACTGATGAAGATTGAATAAAAAAATCGCTGCGCCAGCGAGCAAGATGATCATAAGCCCGGCCAGACCGCTTCGCCAGGTTTTTGGGGAAAATTTTTTGGAAGACGATGGATGAGAAATCGGAATCGTCCGCGTCGTCTTTTGCGCCGGCGATTCATTTTTCCCTTGCGGTTGTGGTTCATCTCGATCCAGTCGCCGCTGCACTCGCTTCAAGTCATCCAACATTTCCGGTGTGGCGGCATAGCGATTTTCCAATTTTTTCTGAAGCGCTTTGCCAATCACCTGTTCAAGCTCCGGCGAAATGGAAGGATTTAATTGTGAGGGCGGGGCCGGCTCTTGATTCACGATCACATAGAGAAGAGCAAGATCATTTTCACCGCTAAAGGGCAATTTTCCGGTCAGCATTTCGTACAAGACGACACCAAACGACCACAGGTCGCTGCGATGATCGACATCAAGCCCGCGAACCTGCTCCGGCGACATGTAATACGGAGTGCCCATCGTCGTTCCGGTTTTGGTGATTCGCGTGCTTCCCGCCAGCTTGGCCAAACCGAAATCGACGATCTTCACCAGGCCCTCGGTGGTGACCATGATGTTTGCCGGCTTGATGTCACGGTGCACGATGTTATGCTTATGCGCTTTGGCGAGTCCCTGTACGATTTGCACGGCGCAATCGATGCATTCGGCCGGCTTTAATTCACGTGCAGCAATTTTTTTCTTCAGCGTCACGCCGTCGTAATAGGCCATGACGATAAACATTTGCCCATCGACTTCATCAATTTCGTGAATGGCGCCGATGTTGGGGTGGTCGAGCGCCGAAGCCGCCCGGGCCTCGTGAATGAACCTGGCTTTTGCTTCGGTCTCGTGCGTTAACTCCGGCGGCAGGAACTTGACGGCAACCGGCCGTTTGAGTCTGGTATCTTCGGCCTTGTAAACAACGCCCATACCGCCGCCGCCGAGGCGCTCGACAATTCGATAATGAGAAACCGTCTTACCGATCATTGAAAATTAAAAGTTGGTTTGCCGCTATTCCACTTTGCCGTAGAGGTCAAAACCGGGTGATTACAAACCTCGAACCGCACGCACGTGGAACCCTTTGAGTCTCGACTGGCCGTTTGGGGCAGTAACTCTCGAAGCGTTGCCACTGCCTTGCTTGAAACTGGCAACCCACCAAAATTCGGTACGCCCTTTCCATTCGGATTGAATCTGACGTCATAAAAATCATGCGACGTCAGCATGGTTTTAATCGCCTCGTCCGAAGCGATCATCGTCGAGGCCTTCCTGAGGCGCAGCGAAGATGTATTCTTAGAGCGTATTTGGAAAGTCACTGACCGGTCACTTTTACGCACAAAATGTTCTACATCTCAACCACTTTAAGTGACCGGTCAGTCTCATTTTTCTACTTTTCAAACACGCTCTTAGACACGCTCGAGGGTGTTGGCTCGGATTCTTTGACAATTTGTGGCTCTGTTAGTCGAGTGCTTCTCGGCGCCGGATAGACGACGAAGAACGGCTTTAAACCTTCCTGTATGCCTTTTTTAAAAGCTTTCTGCCAGCGGGTATCGCGCGGTACCAGCACTTGAACAAGATCAAAGATCGTTCCTGCAGCTATAACGATGCCGCCAACCGGCGGGCTGGCAAATAAAAGAACAAAACCCCCCACTGTTCCAATCCCGGTGGTGTATTGGTTTTTGCCGCTCACATCGGACCTGGTAAAAAAATCATTCTTCTGGGTTAGAAAAATTTGAAATGTTCCAACGCTGATAAACGCCGTGTTATTAACAAACAAAAAATTAGCCGATGATCCAAACGTTCCGTAATACGGCAAAACGATCGCATCGACGCCAAGCTGCTGCGCCAGCTCGGCATATTTATCGCGCGAAGATTTGGTATCTTCGACCGGCAACCCGGATTTCTCGAAAGTTTTAACTGAGGATTCATAATCCACAACCTCAAATCCGCGTGTGGTAAATTCCTCTTTGACAACGCCAAAGTTATACTTGCGCCATTTTTCCGGATCTTGCAAATTCAACGGCAAGCGATTGGGGACAACGGCAACCTTGCGAATGGCAACGTCTTGCTGCTTGACCGAAGGCTCAATGTACAATAAGCCGGTCCCGGTTGTTCCACAGGCTTGCAACGCGGCCATCATGGCCAGACAGATCAGCACGATATACTTTTTCATACAATCCACCCTTTTTAAAAAGGTAATTATCAACTGCCCGTTAATTGAACGTTATTCTGCAACGATTTTGTGTGCCGGGACACCTCCTTTTATTTTCGCTTTTGGCAGCGTTGAATCTGCCGGTCCAGCTCGGCATAATCACTCACAAAAGCTGCGGTTCGCACGTAAATCGTGATATGCTGCTCGCCCTCGGTGCAGCGTTGGTTCTCGAGCTGAAGCAAGCCCAATTCGCGATGCACCTCCGGAAACGACGGCCGCAGCGATAGACACGTTCCAAAAAGCTCGGCGGCCTCGCCATAGCGTTTTTGGTCTCTGGCCAACAAACCTTGCATATAATAACCGAGATATAAATCCGGAAATAGCTCCACCGTTTTATCCGCCAAATCGCTGAGCCGTTTTCTTTCATCGCTCCAAAAGGCGCGAAAGATCGTGGCCGCCGGATGGAGTTCCGGTTTTTGTTTGGCAAGCTGGGCAAGAAGAATCAGCCCCTCAGGCCCCGATACCAAAGTTCGCAGATTAGTTTCGGCTTCAATAATGACCGGCGAACGCTCGATGGCGGCAAGATAAGCCGCAATGGCTTCGAGCTTGTCGCCGCCGGCGGCGAGCAATCTTCCCAATGCGTACCATCCGCGCGCCTCTTCCGGAAACTCTTCCGTGGCTTTTCGGAAAGCGGCCGCCGCGGGAGCGAAATCGTTCAGAATATAAAAAAGGTTGCCCCTTAAAAGAAGGTTGGCAAAATTATTGGAATTCAACGTCTGAGCGATTTGACTCTCTTGATCGGCCATCTCGAAGTTTTCATAGTGCAAATTAAACAGGGCGCGATAATAGCGAGCCTCGGCTAATTTTGGATAGACGTCGAGAAGCTTGTCGCACAACGACAGCGCCAGGAGATAGTCGGATTTTTTTCTGGCCCGCGCCGGATCCAATCCCAAAATTGGCAACCCCTTGCCAAGCTCGCGCAGTCTTTCTAAATCTCGATAGGCGCTGATCGTCATTTCTGAAACCTCCAACCCCGAGACTTCGGAGAATGCCGCTTGCAAGGCCAGTTTCGTAGAGATCTGGCGAGCAAGATTTTTTTGAATGCCGAAAATGTTATTAAAGGCGCCGGCGGCTTCCGCCTCCCCCAATACTTCGGCGCTTTCAACACTGGTGAGGCGCGCGCGCACAACCAGATTTTCATCAAGAGTGGACAACTCGCCGTAAATGAAAATGCGCGCCCCCAACAATCGCCCGACTTGCACCCGCGAATTTTCGTCGATGAAAGCGGAGGTTTGAAATTTTATCTCAGCGAGAATTTGCTCAAGAAATTCTTTCTCCACCACCCGAACCGAACGCGCCCTTCCCAATTCCGTGATCAGAGCGGCGGGAAAGCTTTTTCCCAGAACGCGCAGCTCGGCGGGAATGCCGTCGGCGCGAAATTCTGCAACGGCAACCGTGAGAAGCCGAGAAGCTCTTGCCGCGCTTATGGTTGGCGCCGCTGAAAAAAGGTTTAATACTAATATCAGCAAAAAATATTTTCGCCAATACCACCTCGCCCTCAAACCTGCCCTCGTCATTTTAAAATTGTTGAATAGGTGAAAAACCCGCGAAGGAAATTGCTCAACGGCTGGAATGAAACCCACACGCTGCAAAGCTAACCGAGTCGAATCATCCCAGTTGTTATCTTACAATAAAGATGAATTTGCTCAAAGTCAAGTATTTTTTTGAAAATGCCAAAACGCCGGCCGCCTCTTTTTTGCTTTTTATCTGTTTTTCTTTTTCCTTCCTGGCTTATATCCCCCACCCGCCGCTCACATGAATATTGGCGCCGTTCACATAGCGGGCTTCATCGGAAAGCAAAAAATTTACGATACCGGCAATATCTTGCGTCGTGCCGATATATCCTGCCGGAATATTTTTGAGCATTTTGGCTAATTCCTCCGGCGGGGCACTGCCGGAGTCAATGAATCCGGGAGAGATGGCATTCACGGTTATTCCATCCGGCGCTAACATTTTTGCCAGCGTCCGAGTTAATATCAGCACGCCGACTTTGGCGATATAATGCGCCGTGACAAAAGGCTGGCCGACAAGTTGATCGGCATTGGCCATGCTGAAATTGATGAGGCGTCCCCACTTGCGCTCTTTCATCCCTCGCGCGACGGCGCGGCTGAGATAAAATATCGGATGCAAATTATTGTCGAACATCTCGTGCCATCCTGCAATCGTTTCATCCAACAAATTGACGCGATGATACGGTCCGGCGCCGTTGATCAGCGCATCGATGCGTCCCAATTCTTTCTCGACTTGTTGCACCAATTCCGCCGCCGCTTTTGGCTCGGAAACATCGCAGCGCCATGCCAGCCCGCGCGCGCCTTTTGCTTGAATGGTTGTTAATGTTTCCTGCGCTGCCTTTTCACTTTGACGATAGCAAATGGCAACGGCCCAACCGCGCTCGGCGAGGTTCAGTGCAATCGTGCGCCCGATGCCGCGCGCGCCGCCGGTGATGAGAGCGACTTTTTCAGGAGACATTGTAGAGATCATGTGACTCGCGAATCAAGCAGTCATAAGCTTTGACACAGAAAGCGCCGATGACAAAGACGTTGAGCCCCCGTTTCTTGCTCTCGTCAAGAATGGCTTTCAGAGATAACCATCGATGATACTGATATGAGGCTTGCGAACCGGCGATCAAATACGGCCGGCCGCTGTTCTTCAGTTTTTTGAAAATTTGCAAGGTTGGCTGGTTAGAAACAATCATCTTACCACCCTGCGTTTATATTATTGTGCAACTCAATCAAACTTCGACTTCAACATCATTGCCCTGCACCCGCACATTGTATTTGGCGACAGGTTGGGCCGCTGGCGAGCCCTCGACGGCGCCGGTCTTGACGTTAAATTGCGCGCCGTGCCACGGGCAAGTCACCGACTCGCCTACAACATAACCTTCCGCGAGCGGGCCGCCTCGATGCGTGCATTCGTTGCCAATCGCGTAGTAGTTGCCGTCCAAATTGAACAGCGCGAGGCTTTTGCCATTCACCTCAATTTGTTTTATCGATCCGGCGGCGATTTCATCCGTGCCGGCAACTTTAACGAATTGTGCCATAGTTACCCTTTCAAAGTTTGGCTGATTAAAAGTGATTTCAGCTCAGAAAAAACTCCAACGAATAGATGAAGACCAGCGGATAAAACATCAGTTGGTCTTAATTTATCCGCCGGGGAGGTTTTTTTGATTACTCTTTCAATTTTGATTTTTACAGCTTACCAATCTTCGCAGCCAAAATAAAATCGCTTTCCGTCAGGCCATTAATTTTGTGCGTCCAAATAGTGATGTCGACTTTTCCCCACGTCAGATAAATGTCGGGATGATGATCCTGTTCTTCCGCCACTTCTCCGACTTTATTCACAAACGCCAGCGCGCTGCGGAAATCCGGAAATTTAAAATTTTTCGTCAAGTGATGCTCTTCCACCACTTGCCAGCCTTCGATTTGCTGCGCCAGCTTTTGCAATTCTTCGCCTTGCAACGGCGGCACACCGCCGCGACAGGGCACACAGGTTTTTTCAGCTAAACTTGACATGGTATCTGCTCCTTGACTTTAATTTTCACAACGCGGACGAGCCGCAACCAAACAGGAGAAAGCTTATCCGCCGAACAAAATCTTTTCGGCGAATCTCGGTGGCTTCGGCGTTTCTCAGAGGGGAATTTTTTTGCTTTTTTTGCACTGATTTCACTTTTTAGAGGCATGGCCTAAACAGGTGCCGGCGGCATGACGATCCACAAAATAATATAAACGAGTATGCCCGGAAATGCCACGCTTAAAACGGAAACCAGCACATACAGAACGCGCACCAGCGCCGGCGACCAGTTGAGCCATTCCGCCAAACCGCCGCAAACACCGGCGATGATTTTATTGCGAGATCTGGTTAATGTCATGTCGCTCTCCCTCTACAAACGGACATGGCATTTTGTCACGTGGTTAGTTACACGTTGGTGATTTTGACTAAAGATATAAAACTTTTGATCAATCTGCAAGCCGTGAATGATAAATTTTTCGGGAGTATTCCGTTTGGAAACGTAATTATTTTTCGACGTTCTTCATTGTCCTCCAATTACCGCACGTTGCCCATCATCCGGCGAATCACCGGCGTCAACGCGGCTAAAATTCCGGCGGCGATGAGCAGGCCAACGGCGATGGAACCGTAGAGTGTCGTTAATACACTGGAGTTGTTCGCGTCAAAGAAGCCGGCGAGATAACCGGCGAGTTTGTTGCCGAGCGCGGCGGCGAGAAACCACACGCCCATCATGATGCCGAGAATTTTTGCCGGCGCCAGTTTCGATACGACGCTCAAGCCCACCGGACTCAAGCACATCTCGCCGGTGACTTCAAGAAAGTAAAGACCGACGAGCCACAATGGGCTGATCTTGCCGGAGGCGGTGAGCATCGCGGCGGGAATCATCAGCAAATATCCCATGCCGATAAACAACAAACCGAGCGTGAATTTGGCGGGACTCGACGGCTGTCTTTCGCCCATGCGAACCCACAGCATTGAAAATAGCGGCGCTAACATGATCACAAAAAATGCCGTCGTCGATTGCAGCCAACTCGAAGGGAACGTGTAGCCAAACGCTTCGGTGCGCACGAGTCGGTCGGCGAAGAGATTGAGACTCGCGCCCTTTTGCTCGTAAGCCGCCCAAAAGAGAATGGTGAAGAGAAAGAAAATAAAGATGGCGCCGACACGCCTCCATTCGGCGCGTGTCAATGGCGGATGTGCGGCGGTTTTGGTTACGTTTTTCGATTTACGCGTTATTTGCCCGATGTGCGCCAGCCGTTGGCGATGAATGAGATAAACGATCAAGCCAAGCGTCATGCCGACGCCGGCAGCGCCGAAACCCCAATGCCAACTGGATAATGGATCGAATCCCATCGAAGCAAGCCAGCGTTTGAAGCCTTCACTCTGCGCGAGATAGCCGCAGACGAGCGGGGCCAATACCGCGCCGATATTGATGCCCATATAAAAAATTGAAAAGCCGCTGTCGCGGCGCGGATCATTCTCGCCGTAAAGGCTGCCGACCATCGTGCTGATGTTGGGTTTGAGCAATCCGGTGCCGCAGGCAATGAGAACCAGGCCCATGTAGAAGAACGTCGGCGAAGCGAACACCATCGAGAAATGTCCGCAAGCGATGATGACGCCGCCGAGCAGCACGGCCAGTTTCGCGCCCAACACGCGGTCGGCGAGCAAACCGCCGGGCAGCGACATGAGATAAACTGACATCGTGTAGGTGCCGTAAATCGACGCGGCAGTTTTGGTGTCGAAAGCGAGTCCGCCATTCGTAACGGGCGCGACCATGTACAACACAAGAATGGCGCGCATGCCGTAATAACTGAAGCGCTCCCACAATTCGGTGAAGAACAGCGTGGTCAATCCTTTCGGATGGCCGCCGAGGCCGGAGGCGTCGAGGGAAGTTGGTGTATTCATGAGGTTGTCATGTTTGAGGTGGATGTTCGTTAAATTTAGCCCACAATTTTCTTATGCTGACTCGATGCGGATTATTTAAATGTAACGCAGCAATTGTTGCACGGCCACAGGAGGTGAGGCCTATAATAATGGAACCGTCAGAGCTCCAACAAAAATGCTCATACCACTTTTGCACGTTCGGATTAAATAGAGCAACGTATGTGTCAGCAATGGGGTCGTGGGCGTGAGTTTTCTTCCATTTAAAATCGTTACACATAGAACATGCGAGACATAAATTTTCCTCGTCATTCGTCCCGCCCAAAGATTTGGGGAAAATATGCTCGACTTGCAAGAAATCGCCAAGCAAATCTTCACGAGCAAGACAGTAACCGCAACGATATTGAGCGCGTTCCGCTATTCGTAGTCGTAAATTTTTTCCTATTCTGGCCAAATTGAAGACTTATCTTCTTGAAGTGAGCAGCGGCAATTGGCAGCCTCGTTCTTTAAGGATGACAAGAGCTTGCGCTTTTTTTAATGTCAAGAAATTAGCCTCAAGGTGTAAAGCGTCCAATGCCCCAAGCTCTTCAGGAGTTAATACATCTTCTCTGTTTTTTTCCAAAAGATTATCTAGTTTACGCTGTTTTGTCATGGACAATTTGCTTTTGGCAATTTTTTCCAACTGGGCGTTGCTCAAATCGTACAATTTTACCAACGCTTTCTCGTGCTCAGGTGGAATTACATCAAGCCATGCCGGCAAGCTGTATTGCACCGTCTGCACGACGATTTCAGCAATCGGCGCTCGCATCATTCGTGCTTGCCGTTGCAAACGCTGATAAACAGGTTTAGGGAAGGCGACAGTTATGGTTGTTTCCATCAATTCACCTCGTCATTCAACTTATAGTGCATGATCTTTGTTATAATCAAAAATATATTGAAAACAAATTGAGAATGCAAGCCCCAAAACCCAGTGAGCCATTAGAAATGCTTGGCTTGATTCAAAAGAACTCCACTTTTACAGATTTAATCCTGCCATTCTTGTATTCAACATAAACGGGATAAACACCATCACCAAAGCCAGTGTTTAAAGCAACTCCGGCTTGATCAAAAGCTCCTGATATTTGCAACTTTCCATTCCGCACAAGTTTTTGCTCGTCTTCTGATAACTTGCTCCATCCCCATCCCACCAATTGCCCAGCCTTCTTTTTCGACATTGTAGCGGCCATGCAGCCTGAATAGGAGTATTCAAACTCTTTGCCCTGTTCAGTTAAGTTTTTATCCACACCGTCCGCATCAAACTTGAAATTATCCAAATAAGCCGGATCGGTAATAATCAACTGCCCACTATCAACGGCGCAATAACCGATTCGCTTATATATTCGCTTTGGTGATTTACTTGGTTTATTTTTACGAGTCGTTTTTAATAGTTTCTGAGGTTGTTTTCTCTTCATATTTCATCCACGATAGCTCACACAAAAGAATCTCCTTATTTAAGCAGGAATCTTTTCAGGCATTCAATATAAAAAAGTCTCCCATCCCATGCAAACATATTTTATGAAAATAAAAAAGCCTGCCAGCAATAAGCGCCACTGTGCAGGCTTTCAAAAATTCTTCGCGATTTAGAAGCTAATTATTTCGCACGCTGCTGCGCCAGGATGCTATGCTTGCGGCTATAAAGAAAATAAATGACGAGACCAATGGCGAGCCAGATGAAGAGGCGCAGCCAATTCTCGGAGGGAAGACTGAACATGAGCAACAGGCAGCTCAAAATTCCCGCGATTGGAACGAACGGCACTAACGGTGCGCGGAAGGGACGCTCGGCCTCGGGATTGGTTTTGCGCATGATCAAAACCGCGGCGCAGACAATCGCGAACGCGAGCAGCGTTCCCATATTGACGAGATTGAGCAGAATATTGATGGGCAGAAAAGCGGCCATCGCGCCGACAAAAATTCCGGTGAGAATCGTCGATTTCCACGGTGTGCGGAATTTTTCGTGCACGGCGCCGAAGAAACTCGAGGGCAGCAAGCCGTCGCGCGACATGGCCAGCAACACGCGCGGCAGGCTCAACATTAGAACCAATATGACAGAGGTAATGCCGGCGACGCCGGCAACGGCGAGAAGAAATTTCGCCCAGCCTAATCCCACTTGCAAGAAGGCCGTGGCAAGCGGAGCGTTGATGTCAAGTTGATCGTAAGGAACCATGCCGGTCATGATCGCAACGACGGCGACGTAAAGAACGGTGCAAATGAGCAGCGAAGCCACGATGCCAATCGGCACGTCGCGCTGCGGTTTCTTCGCTTCTTCAGCGTGCGTCGAGACTGAGTCGAAACCAATATACGCAAAGAACGCCAGCGCGGCTCCGGCCAACATGCCGAGAGGCCGGCCACCGGCGTCGGATTGGCCGAGAATGGTGGTGCCGAACATGTTGAGGCCGGTGTAACCATACGGCGCGAAGTTGTTCCAATTGTCGGGATTGACAAAAAAAGCGCCGACGGCAATGACAAAAATCACCGCGGCCACTTTTATAATGACCATCGTCGTGTTAAAGCGCGCGCTCTCGCGGATGCCGACGACGAGTATAATCGTGCAAAGCGTAACGACGGCGAGCGCCGGCAAGTTGATGAGCGAGCCGGTCGCCACAACCTGGCCGAGATTGGGATCATAATTGATAACCGGGCCGCTGATGATTTTGGGCAAGGTCACGCCGAAAGAGCCCAGCACGGATTGAAAATATCCCGACCAACCGTTGGCAACGGTTGCCGAGCCGACGGCATATTCGAGCACGAGATCCCAACCGATGATCCACGCAAACAACTCGCCGAGTGTGGTGTAGGCGTATGTATAAGCCGAGCCTGCAACCGGCGCCATCGAGGCGAATTCGGCGTAGCACAACGCGGCGAAGATGCATACCATGCCGGCAACGACATACGAGAGCATCAGCGCCGGGCCGGCGGTTTGTTGCGCGATGACGCCGGTGGTCACAAAGATACCGGCGCCGATGATCGCGCCAACACCGAGGCTGGTGAGCTGAATCGGCCCGAGCACGCGGCGCAGCCGGTTCTCGCCTTTCATTTCTTCATGAATAAGGCTCAGTGGTTTTTTGGCAAAGAGAGGATTGGCCATGCATTCTCCGTTTTATGAACGTAGTCCTGTTTATGAACGTAGTCCTGCCCCCTTGTGGGCATTTTATGAACTGAAATTTTTGGCAATAATGGCCGCCCACAAGGGGCGGGGGCTACGTGGTTCATTAATTCAAATGAAACAAATTTCACATACGCTTCGGCGTGCCGCGCTGGCGGGCCAGCTCGCGCGCCATCACGCTGTGCTTGCGGCCATAGAAAAAATAAATCGCAAAACCGATGGCCAGCCAGATGAACAACCGCCACCAATTTTCCGCCGGCAAAGAGAACATCAGCAGCAAGCAGAGGGCAATTCCTAAAATCGGAACAACCGGACCGAACGGAGCGCGGAAGGGACGCTCGGCGTCTGGATTGGTTTTGCGCATGATCAAAACGGCGGCGCAGACGATCACAAAGGCGAGCAACGTGCCGATGTTGACCAACTCGGCCAAAATGCGCAGCGGGATAAATGCGGCAGCGGTGGCGACAAAGATGCCGGTGAGAATGGTCGATTTCCACGGGGTGCGAAATTTCTCGTGCACCGCTCCGAAGAAGCTCGGTGGCACCAAGCCGTCGCGCGCCATCGCCAGCAGCACGCGCGGCTGGCTCAACATCATGACGAGCAGAACCGAGGTAATTCCGGCGATCGCGCCGAGCGAGATCAAAAATTGCGCCCACGTCAAACCGACTTGCGCAAACGCATTTGAAACCGGCGCATCGATATTGATTTCATTGTACGGAACCATGCCGGTCAACACCGCGGAAACGGCGATGTAAAGCACCGTGCAAAGAATCAGCGAAGTGATGATGCCGATGGGCACATCTTTCCTGGGGTTTTTTGCTTCCTCGGCATGGGTTGAAACAGAGTCGAAACCGATGTACGCGAAGAAAATCGTGGCGGCACCGGCAAGCATTCCGAGTGGCTCACCTCCCAATCCGGTTTGGCCGAACAGCGTATTGCCGAAAAAGCTGACGCCGGTCAATCCGTACGGCGCGAACGGCGTCCAGTTGGCAGTATTCACATAAAATACGCCGACGCCGATGACGATGAAAACCACCGCGAGTTTGATCATCACCATCGTATTGTTGAAGCGCGAGCTTTCGCGAATGCCAATCACTAAAACCGTCGTGACAAGCGCAGTGATCACAATGGCCGGCAAATCGAAAAACGTGCCGGTTGCCGACAATAGCCCCGTTGCGGGGTCAAAGTCGAAGGGCGCGTTAGTGAGCGCGTGAGGCAATTTGATGCCGAAGATGCCGATGAAATCTTGAAAGTAATGCGACCAGCCATGCGCGACGGTGGCGGAACCGACGGCGTATTCGAGCACCAAGTCCCAGCCGATGATCCACGCAAATAATTCGCCGAGCGTTGCGTAGGCGTAGGTGTAAGCCGAGCCGGCGACCGGAACCATCGAGGCAAATTCGGCATAACATAACGCCGCGAAGATACAGGCCGTGCCGGCGACGACGAATGAGAGCATGAGCGCCGGGCCGGTTTTGTCATGCGCCGCAACGCCGGTGAGCACGAAGATGCCGGTGCCGATAATCGCGCCGACGCCGAGACTGGTGAGCGACATCGGGCCGAGCACGCGCCGCAGCCGGTTCTCGCCCTTCATTTCCTCGAGCAACATGCTCAGTGGTTTTTTCGCAAAAAGTTGATTAGCCATTCATTCTTCCTCCGCGTAAAAGGTTGGGTGCAAGGGTAAACGGATTGATGGATTTTTGGAGTAATGGATTGTTGGAAACTGTTTACCCAGAAATCCCCATTAATCCAACGCTCCATTGATCCATTACTCCAAAGCTCATTCATTGATAAACTCGTTCATAGAGAACTTTGCCGTTTTCCATGATATTGCGAATAAAGAAATCGCCATGTTTAAGTCGTCTGGCGATCTCTTGAGGTGTTCGAACGAGAATGTCCATTGGGAAAGAATGTTTTAACGCCAATGAAATTTCTACGGCGAGATCCCAGGTCGATTTTTTCGTGTCAATAATCACTAGTAAATCGACGTCGCTATCCGGGCTGGGATCGCCATTAGCATAAGACCCGAATAGCATGATTTTATCAGGCTTATATTTACTTACAATCACCTGAGCTTTATCGTTGATTTCATTTATGCTGATATGCCGTTGTCCAGCAAACGGTTCTATTCGAGACATAATCATTCGCTTTTGATTTTCTATCTTACTTGCCAATGTAACGATTCTAATTATCCAGCGAAAATCGATATTGCCGAATCACCCACGCTGTGTCCGGGCCGGCGGAGGTTTGCGCTGGGTGATAGCGGCAACGATAAGCGGCTGCTATCGCGGCTTGCGCGCAGGCTTCGTTGCGCGTCGTGTTGCTGAGGACGATCACGCGCGCAACTTTGCCGGTTTCATCGACTTTGACATTTAATTCGATTTGTCCCTGAATTTTAGCTTTGCGCGCTGCCGGTGGATATTCGGGAACGCTGATCGCGATGGGACGCGGTTGAACGATTTGCCGCAATCCCACACCGTCGCCATTGCCCGTGCCCCAACCGGTTCCTCCTGTTCCCCACGAGCTGCCACGTTGGCCAGTGCCATTCGCGTCTGCACTGTCGATGGCCGGTGAGACTGGCGGAGTTACTGCTAACGTATCAGTAGGCGCGACGGCATCCGGAACCGGAACCGGCACGGCTGGAATATCTGGCAATGGTGCATCTAGCGATCCGCCGCCTTCGCCTCCACCTTGTCCGCCACCGTCTTCCAAACGAATAATTTCAGCATAAGGCTTCAACTCAATCGGCACGGCGCGACGAGAATCAAACAGATTGTCCGTGTTCAATCGGATAAAAACAAGATGCCAAATCAACAGAGCCAGAAAATGCAAAGTAACGGAAATGGCCAATCCTTTGACCAAATTTTTTTGCAGGAAGCGGCGCGTAAGCTCGGTTTGCCAATAAAGCATAATAACTAATTTGTGGGATCTTCGCTTTCGTTTGGCCGCTTTTAGAGCGATTGCCGAAAGAACAGGAAGACACGAATTTTTTTCAAACTCTCCAACTATTGCAATGATTATTTTGAGCGCTTTTTGCGGTGCTCGTTAATGTAGCCGGCAGTGAGAATAATCACCGCAATCACCGTCATTATTAAATAAAAAGTCTCAAATGGGGTCATTTTCAAGTTCTCCATTCTTCTTTGATTTATGCGTGAAAAAGAATTGAGCTGCAACGTACCAACCAAGTGCACCAACGATAGTCAAAATCAAAGAAAGTAACCGAATTTTTTGTGGATCAAGAAGCAACTGTGCCAACGCGCCTAACACCAGGCCGGTTGAAATTGCAGCGCATTGTTTGCCGGTTTCTTTGTAATCGATCTTCATAAGAATATATAAAAGCCAACATAAAATCCGTTGGTCGTTTTTAATCCGTTGGGCAATTTTTAATTCAACGCTGCCAATAGTTTTCGCGTTTTCCATTTTCTGCTTATGCCTGCTTGCGGCGCCAGAGAAAATACACCGGCAAGCCGGTGAGAACGATCAACAAACCGGGCCACGTGTAGGCCGGTTTGTAAATCAAGAGATCGATCATGATCAGCGTCGCAAAAATAATATAAAGCGCCGGTATCACCGGATAGCCCCACGCTTTGTAGGGCCGTTCGGCGTCCGGGCGTTTGCGGCGCAGCACAAAAATTCCGGCGACGGTGAGCGCGTAAAACAGCAGCGCGGCAAAAATCACGTAGTCGAGCAAATTGCCGTAGGTGCCGGAGAGCGTGAGCAGCGCCGCCCAAATACCTTGCAAAATAAGACCATTGGCCGGCACGCCGCGTTCATTCAGCTCGCCGGCTTTTTTGAAGAACAAGCCGTTTTGCGCCATCGCATAGTAAACGCGCGCGCCGGCGAGAATCAAGCCGTTCGTGCAGCCGAAGGTGGAAATCATGATCGCGATGGCCATAATCACCGCGGCATTTTCGCCGAAGATGACATGCGCGGCGGCGGTGCCGACACGATCTTCCGGCGCGTGCTGAATGGTTTCCAGCGGCAGCACGCTAATATAAGAAACATTCGCTAAAACATAAAGCGTAATGACAAGAATGGTTCCATACGCCATCGCGCGCGCGACGGTGCGGTGCGGGTCTTTCACTTCGGCGGCGGCAAAGCCGATGTTGTTCCACGCATCCGCGGAAAATAACGAGCCGACCATCGCGGTGCCGAGCGCGATCATCAGCGCCAGAGTTGACAACTGGGTGCCATCCACAATCGGCGTCCAGAAATCGGCGGAATGAATCGCCGCGTTTTCATTGCGTCCGGAAAACAGCACGAGCAGAATGAGCAAGGCCAGCGCGCCGATTTTGGTGGCGGTAAAAATGTTTTGCACGATTTTGCCGGTTTTAATGCCGCGCGTATTGGAAAACGTCAACAGCGCAATAATGGCAATGCCCACCAACCGTTGCGTGGAAAATGAAACCGGCCCAATAGCAAAGAGAGTGTTGGTGGCGGAAATGGCGGGAGTCAAGACGCCGAGAAATTTGGCGAAGGCGACGGCGACCGCGGCAATCGTGCCGGTTTGAATGACGAGAAAAAGCGTCCAGCCGTAAAGGAATCCCGACAACGGGCCGTGCGCTTCGCGGAGATAAACATACTGGCCGCCGGCATGTGGAAAGAGCGCGGCAAGCTCGCCATAACTCAATGCCGCGACGACGGTGAGCACGCCGGTGAGAATCCACACCATTAACAGCCAGCCGGGCGCGCCGACCTGGCGAGCGATGTCTGCCGAGACGATGAAGATGCCGGAGCCGATCATCGAGCCGGCCACGATCATCGTCGAATCAAACAACCCCAAACCGCGAACGAATTTGGCTTGCATGAATTTTTCCTCTCTCCGATTTTTTTGCGATCAAAATGACGACACGATAATGGGACTCAATGTAGGCAAGCGCCGGGCAAAAGTCAAATGGAATTTTGCTTCATGAAATTTTTTAATGCCATCAAAGATGATTAGGAAAGGAGATCGGCGGGGGTCAACATCTTTTCGAGCTTGTGATAAAAATCCAAAGCGTTCAGTGCTTCCACCCCATACCCCGCAAGTAATTTTTTTAAATTCTCGTCGCTTAAAATGTCATTATCTTCAGAAACTAAATTCTGCGCGCGCCCCAAAACAGAGCAATCAACAAATTTGTCATCATTCGCGTCCCGACAAAGTTTTAAAGAGAAAGCCGGTTCCACAAAAATTGCTTTCTGAGAAATCAATTCGAATGACTCTAACTCGTTCGGCCACTTCTGACCTCGCTCAACGCCTTCGCTAAATCGGCTTCGACTTCTTTTTCAGGAAACTTGGCAAAAATTTGATGAAAATAAGCCGCCACTTTTTCCCACTCCGTCTTCCAATCAATTCGGGTTTTACTCTCGAGAAATTGCCGGAGTTCTTCTCGTTCCACTTCGCTGAGACGGTCAACAAGAGGAATAACGTCTGTAAGAGTAACTGCTTCTGATATACTAATACCCATAATAGGCCTCATTTATTTGTTAATGTGTGATTGCCATTTAAAATTAAAACAAGCGGTATTAATAGTCAACATGAATTTCCGGCTATTCACTCAATCATTCAGTTCATTCGGCCAGCGTCTTCTCAATGCGACGGTCGGGAATGAGCCACATCACCGCCACCAGAACGTACAACCCGCAGGCCAGCCACGAGTTAAAAAAGGCAAGTGGAATGGCCACCGCATAAAACACCACGGATATTTTGCCTTTCACGTCGCGGCCAAGCGCCTTTGCCAGCGCGGAATCTTTGCCGTGGCAAGCAATGAGAGCGCGGGTTAGAATGTAATACGCAACTCCGGCGAACAGCAGCACCACGCCATAAAGTGCAACTGGCAAAGCAGCAAAATGGTTCTCACCCATCCAACCGGTCACGAAGGGAGTGAGCGACAACCAGAACAGCAGATGCAAATTGGCCCACAGCACGCGGCCATTGACGTGCCGGCACGCATGCAGCAGGTGATGATGGTTGTTCCAGTAGATGCCGATGAAAATAAAACTCAGCACGTAGCTTAGAAATACGGGAATGAGCGGACGCAGCGCAGCTACGCCGGTTCCGTGCGGCACTTTCATTTCCAGCACCATGATGGTGATGATGATGGCAATGACGCCGTCGCTAAATGCTTCCAGGCGGGTTTTACTCATTTATCTTTGGTTTAAAATTGAAATTCACGTGTTGTTTTTGTTGATGAAATAACTTATATTTTTAAACAATGAATCAGCTTTTTAGTCCTTCGAGCTCTTGAAAATTAAAAGGTGTCATTATGTCAAATTTAGCAACAGTCAAAGTCCAAATCGAACCTGAATTGAAAGAAGAGGCGGAAAAAATTTTTTATAAATTTGGCTTAACACCAGTGGAAGCCATCAAGTTGTTTTATCGCGCGGTGAAACGCGAAAAAGCCTTGCCCTTTGATGCTAAAATACCGAATGATGAAACTTTGCAAGCCATTAAAGATGCGGAAGAGAGAAAAGATTTGACCGAATGCGACGATGCCGACGACTTGCTCAGGAAACTTCGCGCATGAACCGGAAACCGATCTTTACATCGCGCTTCAAAAAAGATTACAAAAGAATTCTAAAGCAGGGAAAAGATGAAAGTAAATTTGAGGCGCTCATCGCAAAATTAATCAGCAACGAAATCTTGGCAGACAAATACAAAGATCACAAACTGTCCGGATCATTCAAAAATTGCCGGGAATGCCATATCGAACCTGATTGGTTATTGATTTACCAAATCACCGAAAATGAAATCATCCTGATTCGAACCGGCTCGCATTCCGAGTTGTTTCGATAATTTATCTTCTTTACGCCTTATTGTAGATTTTTACTCGTTCAAACCTTAGCATGCCTTTTGTAAGATTTCGGGATGCAGAATCACTATAGATTAAAAATTACCGCGGCCAAGAAAGCAATTACCCAAACAATGAATACTCCGACACCCCATTGAGACCATTTTTTCTGAACACGTTGAAAATGGGCGATACTTTCCCAATGTTTATTTTGCCATGCCCAAATGTTTCCTGCGGCACCCAAGACAAAAATCATTATGATATTCAGAAAAGGTACAAACACAAGTAGTGCAATATAAGAACGATTTGCCAACCCCCATATCCAGCTTAGGAAAAAAGCGCCCCAGTTCCACTTCAAAATCTCAGTGGGAACTAGAGATGATTTCCCTTGACCTGATGTATTCACTGTCACAACTGCCTTAGTTCCACCCTGTTTATGTTGCCCCCAATAGAAATAAAATGGCAGACTTAATACTAAAAGGCCGATTCCAATCAGTGCATCGCGCGTATCTTCAAGAAGAGTATTATAAATAAACCAACCAGCAATAAATGTGAATAAAAGCGTAACTATTGGATAACCCCAAGCTCTATAAGATCTGGGTGCATCGGGAAATTTTCTGCGCAACACAATCACACCAACAGCAGTAACGGCGTAAAAAAACCATGAGCCAAATACTACGTAAGCCGTGAGCTGATCATACGTACCACTGAGTGTGAGCAGCGCCGCCCAAATGCCGATGGTGATGATGGCCACATGCGGCGAGCGAAAACGCGGATGCACTTTGCCGAGCGCCGGCGCAAACACGCGGTCGTGGCCGGTCGCCCAAATCGAGCGCGGGCCGGCGAGCGTCATGCCGTTGAGCGTGCCGAATGTCGAACACATGATACCGGCGATGATAATAACCGCGCCAATCGGGCCGATCGCAATCGCCGCAACATCAGCAGCGATGCGCGTCGAGTTTGGCATTTCGCTGATCGGGATGATGAGCGCGTAGGCAATGTTCGCGCTGAGATAAAGCGCCAAAATCGCCAGTGTGCTGATGATCAACGCCAGCGGCACGTTGCGCGTCGGGTTCTTCGTCTCGCCGGCGGTGAGTGTTACGTCGATCCAACCGTCATAAGCCCACAGCGCGGAGATCATCGCCAAACCAAACGCGGCGGTCAATTCACTGCTCCAACTTTCCGGCCACCACGGCTGCATGTTAGCAAAACTGGCTTTCGAAGAAACAAACGCGCCGAGAATTAAAAACAGCAGCGCCGCCACTTTCGCCGTGGTAAAAATATTCATCACCTGCGCGCCGAGATTTACACCGCGCACGTTGATGAGCGTCACCAACGCAATGGCGATGATCGCAATAAGCTGGCTCCAGCCGAACGTAAACGGATGCCCAAAGATGGTCCAACCGGGTTGATAAAACGGCGCGCTGCTGCCGATGGCCGGAACGAGCACGCCGAGATAGATTGTAAAGGCGATGGCAACCGCTGCAACCGAGCCGGCTTTGTTAATAAAAAAATCATTCCAACTAAAAAGAAAGCCCCAGATTTTTCCATAAGATTCGCGCAGATAAATGTATGGCCCGCCGGATTTGGGCAGAAACGAGCTCAACTCCGCGAGTGACAGCGCGCCAAAAAATGTGAGGAAACCGGCGACGATCCACACCAGCATGATCGGTCCCATCGCATGGAGATGTCCAGCGATGGTGGCCGGCACGAGAAAAATTCCCGAGCCGATGACACAGCCGATGTTGATGGCGATGGCTTCTTTCAGGCCGATGGCGCGGAGGAGTTCGGGAGAGGAAGGTTGGGGTTCAGCTTTGCGGGTTTGTGTTTCCAAGTGGAGTCTCCTATGATGGGGTCACTCGCCACTTTCAGCAAAAATTTACCAACTTCGCGTTTGCAAACCAGGCACGTTTTTGAAATCAGAATCGTCGGTAATTAAAACCGCGTCGTGTTGTAAACAGAGCGCGGCAATCCAAACGTCGTTTGCAGGAATTGGTCTACCCTGGCGGCATAAGTTCCAGAACAAATCGTGAAACCGCCGCAAGATCTCCTGATCCAGCCACAACAAACGGATTGGCACAATATTTTGGTCAAACAATTTACGCTTTTTTGCCGTATGTTCAGGCCGTCCTCGCGCCAATCCTTCCCATGTTTCCCCATAAGCGATGCAAGGCACCACAGTTTCTATGTCTAAGTCGATAGCAAGCCAAGCTTTGTCGCGCTCTGCCGTGCGAGGATCGATCAAAGCTAAAATGTAATTTGTATCCAATGCTTGTAGTGCACTCACTCGTAGCGCTCCGCTAACTCGACAAGTTTTTGCGTCCGTTTGCCTTCTTGTTCCTTAATGAATTTTTTGGCTTCGTCCCATTCCGCCGGATCTAAACCGCTGAAATCGGAATTTTGTAATGATTCTAGTAACCGTGCGACTGAGGGATGCATCATCTTTGATTTTGCATCCGGTGCTGGATGAAGTTTTTTCATGGAAGGTTTGATTCGCAACCACGAGTTCTTCGAGAGCCACTCATCGATCACCGTTTTTTTGAAAAGCCACCGTCCACGAATTTTCGCGGCGGGGATTTCGCGATCTTTGAGCATGCGTCGAACGGTAATTGAAGAAACGCCGAGGTATTTAGCGGCTGTTGACAGGTTCATATGTTCAGGATAGGTCTGCATTTTCTTTCTCCTAATTTTTAAAGCATCTTTTACTGAAAGCTAATGTCAAAATGCTTCAAAATCAATCAAAAAATATCAACTCGTATCAATTTCTTTGCGCTCGCTCTTGATTGATAAATCTCCTCAGGCCACTCATTCTTCCGCCGTTGCCGTCTTGCCCAAACCCACTGGTTCCGCCGCCGCATACCACAAACTGTTGAACACCAATTTGAACGTCGCACAGGTTTGTCCTCGATGCTGCGGACGAAAGCCGAAAAGAATGACGCGGCCACGACCGAGCGAAGTTTCGACGAGCGCGGCTTTGCCCTGTATTTTGGATTCGCCTTGCAGCCAACCGCTCAACAAAGGATTTTGCAATGGATATTTCACAATCGTTCGTCCTTCTTTCGCCGAAAACGCCGCGGAGTTGCTGAAGAAGAGCGTCGTCTCGCGCGGCATGCCGAATGCAATCGGATGCGTCAGATCAACGATTCCACGCAGCAAAGATCCCGGCGCGGAAAATTCATTGGTTTTGACACTCTCGATTTCGTTGATCACTGGCAGCGCCCATTGGCGAATAAAGAGTCGCGTGGCGCGATCAAATGCCAGCAGCGTTCCGCCGCGTTCGACAAAGCGCCGAATATTGTTCAGTCCCGACCCGCCGATACCGCCGGTGAATTCCGGCGGATACTTATTCTCGTCATCTGCATCGGCACGGCGGCCAGCCAGAATCGTGCTATCACGGTGATCGGGAAAAATAATGGTGTCAAATTGATTGACAAATTCGCCGCGGCGCAGGTCGCCATCTTCCAAAGATTCGTAGTCGAATTCAAATTCATCCAACACAAAGCGCATCCAACCTTCGTCGGCGGTTGGTACGTAACTGCGATAGATGCCAACGCGCGGACGTTGCAAGCGAAGGGCGCTGCCACTATTGACCGCCGCAGAGTTTGTAACGTTCACGCTTAAGTTCTGTGCGATTTTAGCCAACGCCGCGGAATTGGTTTGTATGAAAAGATGTGCCGGCAGGTTTTTATCTGCTGTCTTATCGCGGTTCCAAAAGACGGCTTGATTTTGTTTTAACAAACGATTGACGAGCCTGTAAGCATCGAGGCTATTTGGCGAAACGATGAAATGTTCGGCCTTTTCACCAGGCCGATTCGCCGCAGCAAATTGCCCGGCGGGAAGTTGGGCCGCGGGCAACTTAAACGCATTCAATGTATCGGCAACCAAATCTTTAATCTCTTGCGCGCCGGCAAAATATTCGACGCCCATTTGTAAAGGCAGGGTCCAGCCGGTCACGTCATAAGGTTGCTCCAGAGGCCCGTTCGGATAGCGCCGCTGCTCCGGATATTTTTGTTTTTCAAATAGCGCGACGATATTATGACGATACGGCTGGGCGAGATCGATGACGAAGGTTCCGGCGGAATAAGGCGCGCCATCGGCGACAAAATCTTTTTTGGCGCGCAAAATTTCCGTGCCCTGCAGCAACATAATGTCAAGTAATTTCCGCGCCGCGGCCGCATCGTGTTGTTGCAGCGGAATGAGATAAACGCGCGGTGATTCTTTCTCGCCCTTTTTAATCGCGCGTTGGCCGAGACGATAAAAATTTTGCAGCCATTGATCGCGATAGCGCGCCGCCAACGTGAGCAGCGAATAACTCGCGGTCAATTCGAGATCGACGATGTTGCGCAAGCGCCACCAGCCTCCCGGCCACGGCTCGGGAAAATTGGTTTGAAAATCGCGCGCGTTGCTGAGGCCGCGGCCGCTGCCGGCGATCTCGTCAAATTTGATCTCGACCGGCGTGGCCAATTTGCAGCTCGCCGCTTCGCTGAGCAGGCCGACGATGTTATGAAAATACGGCGCGCTGCGCATGCCGCCGTGCCACCACGTGTCAAACGTCCACTCCGTCGCGATGCCGGTGAATCCTTGCGCGGCTAAATCCGTCGTGACATGCCCGCCAATCTGCATGATCGAACGCAAAAGAATCGAATCGATATTGGGATTGGAAACTTCATAAAACGGCGGGAAGAAAAAGCGCGGGCCTTTGTCGCCCATCTGATGCACGTCGTAGAGAATTTGCGGGAACCATTTTTGATACAACGCTGCAGTAATCAATTTCGTTTCGACGAGATTGAGCATGAACCAGTCGCGATTATCATCGTGCCCGGCATAAGGATGATAAAGCCACGGCGGGCTGCTGCCTTCATACGGCGTGCCGAGATATTTTTTGTACCAATCCACGACGAGCTGAATCCCATCCGGATTTGATGATGGCGAAAGCAGCAAAATAACATTGTCGAGAATTTCTTGCGTGACAACATCGTTGCCGCTCGCGAGCCTGTACGCCAATTCCATCGCCATTTGCGAGGCGGCGATCTCGGTGCTGTGAATGCTGCAATTGATCATCACCACGGTGCGACCGCGGCGCAAAAAACTCGCGAGCGAATCTGCATGCACCTGGCGCGGATCGGCGAGTTGGCGTTGAATCCTGAGAATGTCATCGAGACGGGAAAAATTTTGAGGAGAGGTTATAATTGCCAAAACCAGCGGACGGCCTTCCGTGCTCTTTCCCAGCTCCGTCATTTGCAAACGCTCGCTGGCGTTATCGAGAGAATGAAAATAGCGAATGATCTCGTTCCAATCCGCCAGTTTACGGTCAGCGCCAACTTGAAAACCGAGCTGTGATTCCGGCGAAGGAATTTGGGATAACGCCAGCCTGGTTAAAAAGACGAGGAAAACGATTGGAAAAGAAAATGTCTTTTTCATGGTTTGTGAATGAGTTCTTGCCTTCACCGTTTAGCAGTTCTCTGCGGCGCTTTAAAACTTTTGCAAAGTCTGATGAAAATATCTTCGTTGCAATTTTAATTTTTCCCGTTCGCACTCGGCTTTTCAATGATTCGCATATCCGGTCTGACGGTAAAAGCGTTCCTGGTTCCAAACTTGAGCTCTTCTCCATTTTTGCCGTCGAAGAAGCGAATGAACAACGTATCGGCTTTAAAATCGAAGCGCACAAAACCATACTTGCTTTTCCCTCTGTCGTCTTCATCATCCGCCAAGACGGGCCAAAGATATTCCCGCTCGGCTTCCGGGGTAGTTTTTAAATGGCTGGTTTTGGCGCCGGCGCCCGAAACAATATGAATTTTCGGACACTCCCGACAGGCGCTGTCTTTTTTGGGATAATAAAGCAATTGCAAGCTATGCTCATGGCCGGCAATGATGCCATCGATGCGCTTGCGGCTGCGCTGGATAACGGCCTGCACGGCGCGCGAGTAAGTTTGGTATTCCTCCGTACAAACGTCTTCCGGATCAAGGCCATTTAACAAATAGGCGATGGCATTTTGCCGGTCGCACGGATTGAGCTGTTGTATGGCGCCCGTCTCTTCATCCCATAGCAGAAAACCGCCATGCGGGCCGAGCGTATAAAAAGGATGATGCGCGAACAAGAATCTCCATTTAATGTCATTCGGGGAAGTCGCGAGCACCTTTTCCAAACTGTGCAACATGGGTTTCCAGGTCGTCGTGTCGGTGCGCAGCAAGATCGCCGAGTCGAAAAAAATTAACTGGATTTTGTTGCCATTGCGCTCGTAAACCGTGTCCTGCGTCGTTTCATTGTAATAAGTCCACGCGCTGATCGTGTCGGCGCGTTGATTGCCCAGCCGGCTAAATCCATAAGGCACAAATTCGATATTGATGAGGCCGAAGAGAAAACTTTTGTCGATGGCCAGAAAAGCGTAATAATCGTGATTGCCGGCAACGGCATGAACATTTTTTCGACCGAGATCGCGCATGACTTCTTCGAAAGGCTTGAGCACGGAGCGGATTTTACCCGGCACTTCTTTGCGTGGAATGTTGAGGCCGGTGGGATAAAAATTGTCGCCGAGAAAAATCAACGCATGAAATTTATCTTCGCGATACATTTTTTTAATGACGGCGGCGTTATGCTGGAGAATCTCGCCGGCTTCGCCGATGTCCCCAATCGCGACAAAAGAAAAATCAGCGTTGGTGGGACTAAACTTGACGATGGAGGGACCGCAATTCACGCACAACAAGTTAAAGACACAACCCAACAGCAGAGGTCGATAATAACGGGCCAAAAATGTAAACATGTTTCACCTTGAAAAAAATAGTTGATGTTAAAGCAAAAGTCAATGCTTAATTTTCAATTCAACTGAGCAATCTGCTTTCGTGTTCTCAGGCGGAATTCTTCACTTTCACCACCACAAACGTCGTGTCATCATTCTGCGGGCTGCCGTTGGCCCAGGCTTCGCCGGCTTGCACGAAGCGCTGGATGATGTCCTGCGGTGATCGCGGCGCGACTTCTGCCAGCACGTTTCTCGCCTGCTCATAACCCAACGTTTCACCGGCGGGATTGAAGCGTTCGGTGAAGCCGTCACTCATCAATAAGATCA